>Ga0136846_1216459_pt1 | contig 15858 bp, 15 predicted proteins | sample HopSoiMetagenom2_FD_96841 | JGI IMG/M metagenome (GOLD analysis project Ga0136846, IMG submission 96841) | Grasslands soil microbial communities from Hopland, California, USA - 2 Assembly 2016 (version 4) | ecosystem: Environmental > Terrestrial > Soil > Grasslands | place: USA: Hopland... | reverse complement strand
GGCGGCGCGCCGGACGTGATTGCTCAGCTGCGCGAGCGATTGCCTGACGGTTGGCGGGCCACGCTCGGTGCAGTTGATGGCAGCACCGTCGCAGGCCTTGCACAGCAGCTCGCGCGCATTCCCGAGGGTGCGACGCACCTCGTCATAAGCGCCGGCGGTAACGACGCGTTGGGTTACGCGTCCATTCTCGCTGCACCCTCGCGATCCATGACCGAGAGCCTGGCGCAGCTCGCCGACATAGGCGATGCGTTCCAGGCGCATTATCGAGCGGCCGTCGAAAATGTGCTGCGAAGGCGGCTGCCGACAGCTGTTTGCACCATCTACGACCCACGTTATGCCGACCCGGTGCAGCGGCGCCTTGGCGCGACGGCGCTGACGATCATCAACGATGCAATTATCCGCGAGGCCGTGCGCTTCGGCTTGCCCATAATCGATCTGCGTCTTGTGTGCAGTGAGGACGCCTATTTCGCCAATCCGATCGAGCCTTCAGAGCGCGGCGGCTCGAAGATCGCCGGCGCGATCGCCTCGTTGCTGGCGAAGCACGATTTCGCACAGGGAATTTCGGCGGTATTCACGCACTAAGCGCGCGTGCCCGCGCTCACCTTCAAGCTGCGGAATGTGATCGAATAGCGCAAGCTCTCAGCTTCGGGAATGCTGTGCTCCCATTGCGTGCGCGCCGGTCCGCGCAAGAGATAGGCTGAGCGCGGTTCAAGAATCATTGCAGCGCGTTGCCATTTCTCGCCGGCTTTGCGGCGGAACCGGAAGCGACAGGACGACACGAGCGAGATGCCGATGACTTCGCCGAACACCGGCCGATCTTTATGCCAGCCGATCGCGGCGCCGATGGAGTACTCGGTGATCATAACATGCGGCAGCTCATCGGGCGGCAGCCCGGCAAGCCGCGCCGCCGTCTTGCGCAGCGGCATTAGAAACCCGGGCATTTCGGCTGCCGGCTGCAGCTTGCCTCGGCCGAAATCGTAGTGCAGCCCGAAGGAGACAACGCGGCGTTTGCCGCGATAGCCCTGAAACTCGAATTCGCGGAAAGGCAAGTCGCGAAGGCACTCCACGAGCTGACCTTCCTCGCCGGCGGAAATGAGGTTCTCGGTATAAAGGAAGCCCTCCGGCGCGGCGCCGGGCGCATGTAGCAGGGCAAGTTGCGCATCAGGCATGGGCAAATCGGCTGGTATCGCCACCCCGGCTCGAACGGGGGACCCCCAGATCAACAATAAGCGGACGCTAAAAGACACAGCGCGACACAAAACACAAGCAACGCGACCTGAAGTGAGGCTCAAAAGAGGCGCTGATGCCACCAAGCCAGCACATCTTTGATGGGGCGCAGCGTTCTACTGCTCGTTATCGGTGAATTGCAGTACAAGTCCGACGGCAGCATCCACTCTCAACGTTCACCGGGCGGTCAAGCACGCGCCGCAAGCTGTGCTGAGCCCTCAGGTCTCCAGTTGCTGGATCGTCAGATTGGCATATCGTATTCGCACGCTCAATTCGTGTCCGAGCGCGGCGAGCAACTTGATCGCGATGTCGGGCTGCTTCTGGCACAACCCATCGAAAGCGGCTGCGCTCAGTGCAAAGCCGGTCAGATCTTCATCGACGGTAACTGTCGCCGACCGCAGGCCGCGGTCGAGCAGCGCGAGCTCACCGACGATGGCGCCAGGCGCAAAAGTCACCAGCCGGATGTCGCCCTCGCCGTGGACGATATGGACGCTGGCACGGCCTCTGGTGACCAGATAGAGCGTCGAGCCGGGCTCACCGCTGCGGAAAATAACGTGCCCAGCGGGCCACGCCACCGGTTCGAGCCAACTACGCAGGGCGTCGATCTGATCCCCCGAGAAGTCGCCCAATAGCGGGACCTCGCCGAGCGACAGCTTCGTCCCGGTGGCAGCGGATTCCCGCAGCAGATCATCTTCGGCCCATTCGATCGCCCGATCGATGTCGGGGAAGAATCGGTTGTGGTGGAAGACATCGGTGAGGCGCGCTGCGGTTTCGGTTCGGCTGGATAGCACAATCGCCAGCTTGACGCCACGTGCAAGCAGCGCAGCATCGATATCACCGAGGATACGTGCGCCGGTCGAGTCAATCTCGGTGATGCGCCGCAATTCCAGCAGCACGGCTTTCGTGCCGTCAGCAGTTTCGCTGTCTACGAATTGCGCGAGACCGTCGGCGGTGCCGAAGAACAGCGCGCCCTGTAACTCGATCGCCAGCACGGAGTTGCCCAGCCGGTGCAGGGCCTCGAGTTCGGCCGGGCTGCGGAAGCGCCGCGAGCGTACGACATCGCAGCGATATGTCTTGCGGATGTTGGACCGGCTCATGCGCAGCACGAACAGAAACACCGCGAGGGTAATACCGATAAAAACAGCCAGCACGACGTTAATCGCGATCGACATCAGCGCGACGAACAGGCTGATACCGAGATCAAGCGCAATGGCGCCGCGCTGCGGCGTGCCCGGCGCCAGTAGCCGGCCGGCTAATTTCCAGGTCCAGGGTTCGATATGTTGGATGGCGATCACCATGATCGTTGCCGACAACACGGCACGCGGGATGTAGGCGAGCAGCCTAAACAGAAACGTCGCAGCCAGTAGCGTCACGACCGCGTTGATCATGACCGACAGCGAGCTGCGTCCGCCGAAAGCGCGGTTGGCGAGGCTCGGTCCGATATTGATACCATTGGTGATGCCGCCAAAGCCGGCAGAGATCGCATTCGCGAGCCCAAGACGGACAAGAAGCTTGTCATCACCCGCGCTGAGCTCGCCCGGTTGGCTGGCCAGCCTCGCGCACAGCAGCGCGTCGATCGAGGCAATCACGGCGAGGGCCAGCGCGCCCGAGGCGATCACTGGCAGCGAATGCTCCAGGGGATCGGCCATTGGCAGGCCGGAAAAATCGACGAACACCGTGCGCATGGCGGCACTGGCGGTAAGCGGCCCCATGACGGGTCCAAGCCAATCGCCAAGACCGGCCAGCGCGAGTCCATAATAAACAACGATGCCGCAGCCGAGTCCGAGCAAGAGTGGCGGCACCTTGGTGGCAAGCCCCCGCGCATTCCACATAACAGCGATGGTCGGTATGGCGACAAAAAGGCTGAGCGGCCGTGCTTCTCCGAGAGCCGAGAACACTTGACTGAAGCGGACATTGCGATCAAAGCCCAGCACGTTTCCGAGCTGCACCAGGAACAACAGAACGGCCGCCATGTTCTGGAAGCCTGCCATGACAGGATGCGGCGCGAATTTGATCAATGATCCCAAGCGCAACAGGCCGAATAGCGCCTGCAATAATCCAGCGAGGAGTATGGTTGCGAAAAACACCAGAAGCGTCGCGGCGACATGGGGTCCGCCGTCGATTGTGGGAGTCCGTTCCAGCAGCGAATGCAGCAGGAGGCCGAGAAAGAACGTTGTGGTGATGCGCGGCGCGTAAATGCGTGTCGAGCGATCGCCGATCAGCACGCAGACCAAGCCGGCGATGCCCGTGGAGACAAGTCCCGCCATCGCGCCATAGGCGAAATACTCGTCGCCTAGCGACACAAAGGCGAACATGCCGTAGGCCATAGAGAGCGGAATAGCAACGGCCGACGAGACGAGACCTGCTGTGATTTCGGACTTCACCGATGCCGCCTTCAACATTGTCGCGTGAGGGGGATGATGCTCCTACACCTGTACGTACGGATCGTTTGGGTATCCAGCATAGACAAGGCTGGCGGCGAGGAGAAGTCCTTCCATCTTACTGACCGTTTGGCGGCTACGCTCTGCGGCTAGCCAGCCAAAAGTTGGTTCTTTAGTTGATCTCTCGGTGAAGATTACATCCGCCGCGGTAGGGACGGGCTGGCCTGCTGCAGTCGACATGATCGACACGACAGGCTGGGAGTCAGGCTACTATACGATCGATTTTATCCTCGCAGCTGACAAGTATCGGGATCTGAACGTCGCCTCCTTAGTCAACCATGTCGACGTTCTCGTCGAAACTTGTGCAATGGCTGGAGCGTGTCGGCTCAAAAGCACGGGTGGCGCATTGGCTACGCAACAAATTTCGATGTCCATCGCAACAAAACGTTAGTAGAAAATAGTAGCCTCTTCGTCTCGGGTTGCCACAATGAATATTGGTCTAAGGAGGAGTCCGATCATATACATAACCGTCTTTTTGTGAATGGAAAGAATACCATCTTCTTCGGCGCGAATTTCGTTTATTGGCAGATACGCCGATCTCGACAGGCCCGACGGTGCGGAAAGCCGAGGACGTCACTTGATCTGCTTTAAGTCGATGACGGATCCGATCGGCGGACGCGTCCAAGCAGATGAAGCGAGGCTGCTTAAGACAGCCATGTTCCGAGACGATGCGCGTCCACCCGAAACCATGCTCGCTGGCGTGGCTTATCAAGCTATTTTGATGCGTCGAGTCTACGGAACTACCCTTACCGCGTCTCAGCGGCCGATCTGCCGTTCTTCAAAGGAACTGGATATAAGGTAGGCGATGCAATTGGCGATATGGTCGGATACGAGTGGGATAACCGGGCTCCCGAGGGTAATGGGAACAGACTTTGGGACGCCGCCAAATCGCGAATTACTAACCTAGACGAGGGGCGGTTGCAGGTCCTGTTCACGGGCTCGCCCGTGGGACCTGAATGGAAAGAGTGGGAACGCCGAAGCAGTTTATTTCATGTCGGAAGCCGGAGCGCACGTCTTCAGCACGGGCACGATCAGGTGGGCATGGGGCCTTGGGCCTGGCTTTGAGCAGGGACCAGTTCAAACGCTTTAACGAGAATCTATTCCGTTTTTTCTTGTAGGTGTAGAGTAGCGGGGGTCCCGCCTCGGCACCTCCTGTCTGGTACTCCGGCGGCCATTTCAGTAACGGGAACGGCACGAACGAGGAGATGCCAGCCGAGCCCGCGCTCCAGAGGCAGGATGCGAGATCCACCTGCGGCACGCCATCCTCCTTCGGCTTGGCTTTGCTGTATTTGATGGTCCAGCGCGCGTCGCGGTCTTTCTGAGCGAGCTTCGCGGGCTTGTTCTTCCATTCCTCGAGCATCCCTTAGATGCGGCCCAGGTATGTTGTGGGTTCGCTCTCGCCCGGTCCGCTGGGGTTCGAAGCCGTCCGACATCCTCCCCTCCCAGCCCGTTCTGTCGGACCGGCCGCCGTCCTGGCCGGCCTGGCTGCACGAAATCGAGTGGGACGGCTATCGCGTCGTGGCCCGCAAAGATGGCGACCGCGTCTATGGGCGCGCACGACGTCGGATTACTCAGATGCTTTCACCCACATCGGACCGCTGTCGCCGCGCTGCCGGTAGACACCGCCGTGCTCGACGGCGAGGCGATCGTGCTGCGGTCCGACCACACCTCCGATTTCGATGCGCTCCGATCGCGCCAGGGGGCGGGCTGAGGCGGTCCTGGTCGCCTACGACGTGATGGAAGCGGACGGGCGGGACATGCGCCCGGAGCCGCTGGAAACGCGTAGGAAGCGCCTGGCGCGGCTCCTATCCCGCAAGGCAATCCGCGACGGCATTCAGCTCGGCGAGGCGATCGCCGGCGATTGGCGCCGCGATCTTTCGGCACGCATGCGCTATGGGCCTGGAAGGAATCGTCTCGAAGCGGATCGGCTCACGTTACGTGAGCGGCCGCACGCCAGCCTGGCGGAAGACGAACAACCCGCATTTCAAACGCTGGTCAATGAAGACAGTTGTGTTTGCCGTCGCGTGAGGATTGTTCCGCTCGCCGTTGCTGAAGGCGCGCTGGGAGAGCAACGTAAACAGCTTAAGCAAGGAGTCAGCCGTTGAACTTCACACTCCGCGGATTCTCTCAGCCTGGCGCCGCCATACTCTTCTGCACTGTTCCAATCACCGGCGAAGCGGGCTCTCGCGGTGCCACGGCAGAGGGGAGCCCTTGGCAAGCCAGTCGAGCCTCGGCAGCGACTTCATAGCCGGCCTCGAGCGCGGGGTCGTGCGGGTCCATCGCCTTCCTGAAGAGCTCTTCGGGCATCAACAGTCCGGCCGCAAAATGATGTCTCTCTTTTGATTTACGCGGCATCCTCCTGCCGGTCGTGACCGGCAGGCCGCGTGAACGCTTTCACTGTCCCGCCTTCGATGCGGTGAAGGTGACCAGCCCACCGAGAACGTTGTGACCGGAGGGCATTCAGCCGGTAAGCCCCGGGTGTGTTCACAGCCACCACGCGCCATTGCTCTGCAATGGATACAAACCTTCTGGCCTGTCGTTTGACCGGGTGGGCAATCGGCTGCACAATGTCCAAGCGAGCACAGGAGAGCCCGTCACCGCGACAGCTGGTTGGAGGACTTTGATGCTTTTTCGCCAGATGTTCGATAGCGTCTCGGGCACTTACAGCTATCTCCTGGCGAGCCGCCCCGGGGGCGAAGCGCTCATCATCGATCCGGTGCTCGAGAAGGTCGATCGTTACGTTCAGCTATTGCGGGAACTGGACCTCAGGCTGGTAAAAGCCGTTGATACCCACCTTCACGCCGATCACGTCACCGGTCTCGCCGAACTGCGGGATCGGACCCATTGCATAACCGTCATGGGCGAGCACACTAAAGCCGATGTGGTCTCGATGCGGGTTGATGATGGAGACAAGATAAAGATAGAGGGCGTTGCTCTCGATGTCCTCTATACGCCAGGTCACACCGACGATTCCTACAGCTTCACCATGGCCGATCGCGTGTTCACCGGCGACACGCTGCTGATACGGGGTACAGGGCGAACCGATTTCCAAAATGGCGATCCTCGCGCGCAATACGAATCTATCTTCGGGCGATTGCTGAAGCTTCCCGACGAGACGCTCGTCTTCCCGGCGCATGATTATAAAGGCGACACCGTCAGCACGATCGGCGAGGAGAAAGCCTGCAATCCGCGTCTCCAAGTAAAATCGGTCGAAGATTACGTCACGCTGATGAACGGCCTGAATTTGCCCAATCCAAAAATGATGGACGTCGCCGTGCCGGCCAATATGCGGGTCGGGCTCGCGCAGGAAGAGCTTGCCCGGCGCGGGTGGACCGTGCTGCCCGCGGACGCCGCTCGGCTTCTTGAGGGCGGAGATACCTTGCTCGTCGATCTTCGAGAGAGCGGAGAGCAAGCAAAACACGGTCTCATTGCCGGATCGGTTCACGCGCCATATGCAGATTTGCGGAAAAACATACAGCCGGGTGGCATGCTTCATCAGCTCGCGAGGACCGCCGGGAGCCGTATCATGTTCTATTGCGCTTACGGGGAGCGCTCGGCCATGGCTGTCCAGCTCGCACAAGACGCTGGACTAACGTCAGCGTGTCACATCCAGGGTGGTCTGAACGAATGGAAGAAGTTCGGCGGGCCGATCGTGCGTCCAGAGAGCGCACCGGCTGCTGTGCGCTGCTAATCTAGGGAGGTAAACATGAGTGGACCACTTGCCATCGGCCAAGATGCGCCGGACTTCGAGGCGGAAACCACCGAAGGGCGAATAGGCTTTCATGAATGGCTTGGCAATTCATGGGGTATTCTGTTCTCACATCCGAAAGACTTTACGCCCGTGTGTACGACTGAGCTTGGGACGATGGCTCGAATGAAGTCTGATTTCGACAAGCGCAATGTGAAGATTATTGGCCTGAGCGTCGATCCGGTCGATCGTCACGCCAGCTGGTCTAAGGACATTGAGGAGACGCAGGGTTATTCACCGAACTATCCGATGATCGGTGATACTGATCTGAAGGTGTCGAAAGCTTATGGCATGCTTCCGGCAAGCACGAATGGAAGTTCGGAAGGGCGGACACCCGCGGACAATCAGACCGTTCGCAATGTTTACGTTATCGGTCCCGATAAAAAGATAAAGCTTGTGATCTCCTATCCCATGACGACAGGACGCAACTTCGATGAGGTGCTGCGGGTGATCGATTCCCTGCAGCTTACGGCTAAACACAGCGTGGCGACCCCGGCCAACTGGAAATCGGGAGAGGACGTCATCATTGCCTCTTCCGTCTCGGACGAACAGGCCCGAGAGAAGTTTCCTAAGGGCTGGAAAACACTGAAGCCTTACCTGCGTGTCACCCCGCAACCAACCAGCACCTGAACTACTCAGGGCTACTGCATTTATGTATCGACAAGGCGTCGCATAAGCCGAGGGCGCCCAAAAGATCAAGGTCTTCTTCCATGAAGACAGCTTTATCCCAGAGCAGCCCGGACGGCGCTCTTCCGTTCGAGCCACTCAGGTACAGGTAGGTTCTTGGAGCGCAGGAAACTCGGATTAAACAGCTTGGATTGGTAACGAGTGCCGTAATCGCATAGTACCGTGACGATGGTGTGCCCTGGGCCGAGGTCCTTTCCAAGGCGTATTGCGCCCGCAACATTGATCGCGGAGGAACCACCCAGGCAGAGCCCCTCGTGCTCGAGTAAATCAAATAATATCGGGATCGCCTCCTCGTCCGGAATCAAATACGGGCTGTCGATTTTGATGTCCTCGATGATGGCCGTAACACGTCCAAGCCCGATTCCCTCGGTAATTGAGCCGCCATCCGAAGCCTTTGCTTCCCCGTGCGCATATAGATTGTACATCGCAGCTCCACGCGGGTCCGCCACGCCGATCACGATGTCCGGCTTGTTCTGGCGCAGATAAGCCGACACGCCAGCGATCGTTCCGCCCGTGCCGATCGCGCAAATGAACCCGTGCAGCTCGCCATTCGTTTGTGCCCAAATTTCCGGGCCCGTTGAAAGATAATGAGCCTTGCGGTTGTCGAGATTGTTCCACTGGTCGGCGAAGAGCACCCCATTCCGCTCGCGTTCGCGCAGCTCAGCCGCCAAGCGCCGCCCGACGTGCTGATAATTGTTTGGATTACTGTACGGAAGCGCCGGAACCTCAACTAGTTCGGCGCCGAATAGCCGAAGAGTATCCTTCTTCTCCTGGCTCTGAGTCTCCGGGATGACAATGAGGGTGCGTAAGCCCCGCGCGCGAGCGACCACGGCCAAGCCGATGCCGGTGTTCCCAGCTGTAGCCTCGACGACGAGCCCTCCAGCACTTATTTCCCCGCGTTCTTCCGCTTCCAAGATGATCTGGCGTGCCGGCCGATCCTTCACGGATTGGCCGGGGTTCATGAACTCGGCCTTTCCTAGGATGGTGCAACCCGTCTCCTTCGACGCGCCGCGCAGCTTGATAAGAGGCGTGTTGCCGATAGCAGCGATAACGTCGGGTTGAATAATCATCTTAGTCCCTGAGAGCGGAAGTTCGGTGGTGTTGCGTAGACGAGCCACAGTCGGATCACGGCCGAGACGCCCGAAAGCTCAGGCAGGCAGCTCCGCCTTCACCAGCGCATCGCGCGCTTTCGAGCTGGTAATGCAGCGCGATCGCCAGCATCACTGCAAATAGGCCTCGACGGAAAACGTCGGATGCGCCCAATCAAAGGGTGCGGTCCGCACGGCCGAGCCCCTATGCCAAGACGCATTGCGAGAGCAGAACTATGCCACCCTGATGCGGCTAGTCCTCTGAACATAGTCTTTCGGGCGGCATCGTCGAGGTGGAATGGCTGCGGATCGAACTTGGAAGCGAACTCCTTGATTTCGTCCCCCCTAATTTGGCTCGTTCCGCTCTTAAAATGCATCCGACAAAAAGGTCTTCAAACCACTCGATCATCTTCTAGAGCCCGACGCAAGCCTGCAGGTGATGCTACCGTCCGCCAAGTCTGACCACAACGCCGGCCTGCTACCAATCCTCGTATACGCCGCTGCTGATGCATCCGGTGCCCACGCAGCTCCCGAAAGGCGGGCTTTGGAGTACCCGCAACCGTCTCAGCAACGATTGCTATGGGACTTAGCGGGACGTCGGGTGTCAGGCCGATACCCAAGTTGCCGACAGCTTTGGCTCGAACGGCAAGACCCATGACGCTGCGCCATTTCTGGCGCAGCATTTTGATGTCGAGGTCAAGCAGGGCATTGACCTCGTCGCGAGCACCATCACGCGCTCGGTCCTGCCGTTCCATTCCCGGTTGAGCATCGCGCCCGGAGAGAGAAATCGTGGCGCCACTCTGAGGATCGGCAGCGGTGCCCTGTTGTCCTGACCGGGTGTGCCGGCGCCGAGGCGATCCAGGAACGCAGCGACCTGCTTTGGCAGATCGCCATAGGCATTCGCCTGAAAGCGATAGGCTAGAATGCGCACCATGAGCGGCTTGCCGATATGGGGCTGCGCCTGATGGCCGCACCGCGCCGGCGGCTCAACCGCTGAGGGTCACTATACGCCCGATTCGGACGGCCTTTTGACGGCCCTTGTTCAAGAGGGAGCGGCTTCGCCATCTCAAGGTATCGGCAAAAGGCGTTCGCCAAGTGAATCTGCCGGGACGTACGGCACTCCGCCGACGGTCTCTGCGGCGTCGCTTTATTCAGCCTCCACCGCAGGGGGGCTAACGATATCAGCCCCCTTATCTTCTGCCAGGGTCTCCGTTTGCCTGTCAAAGCGAGCGGTCTTCTGACGAGGCAAGCCTTACATGACAAAACTGCCGTCAATCGCTTATGTCGCAATTGATCATTCGGAGATAGATCAAGCTACGACCTACGTGACATACCTTCTTAGCTTTAGCGGAGGAGGGTGTCGTGGAATACGTCGGTTCTGGCGTAGTGAATAAGCTAATGCCATTTCGCACTTGCACCCACTGCGGCGAGACTAAGCCGACTACCCGCGAGAACTTCGGTACCCAGCCGAGCGGCAAGCCTAAGGCTCGGTGTCGCGCCTGCTATAGGGCACATACGAATGCCTACGCGGCCGAGAACCCCGCACGAGGACTTCAAACGGGCGCGCGATCGAAAAGCGGCCCTTGAGTCTATTGGAAACGTTAATGAGCATCTGCAGTTTCGCGCCCTGCTTTTCAGCAAACAGAAGGGCGCTTGTTACTTTTGCAACACCACCTTAAACTGGGTGGCTCCCAATCGGATGCTGGAATAACGTCCTTGCGAACCCAAGCGTCAAAGCATTGTGGCTAAAGGGCTCGGAGGATACCGGGCGCACTCGACAGATGAACGAAGCGATATCGGGTCTGATCGGGATCGCGCCGAAAGACGAGCTGGAGGGAATGCTGACAGTTCAACTTATTGCATCACATAGCGCCGCGATGGAGTGCTACCAGCGAGCAATGCTCCCGGAACAAACCTTTGAACGCCGTCAGGCGGCACTTGGTCAGGCAGGCAAGCTGTCGAGAACTCACGTCCTGCTAGCGCTAAACCGGCATCGCGGCAAAGGGCAGCAAAAGGTCACCGTCGAGACGTCCACGTCCGTGCCGGCGGCCCCAGTCGCCCGCGATGAAGAACGGTCGCTGCCGGATGCACGGCGGGAAGTCGCCCGGACCGCCGATGGGGAATAGAAACGGCCTGAAGCAGGGATACCACACGACTGCTGTGATTACCTCCCGCCGAGAGCTCGACAGCTGCTGCGCTCAATGAAAGCACTTGCGCGGAGCTGATCGGTGAAAGGGTTTCGTCCAAACGTAAACCGAGTTCAAGCGCAGCTCTGAGTGAGCTTGACCACCTCAGTGATGAAGAGCTGGACCGCATTCCCGAGGTCCAAATGAAGATTCTTTCTGAGCTAAACAAAGCTTAATCTGAGGCCCATCGAACCTTAATCTACGGCGTGGAACAGTGCGGCCAGTCGTGGATTTGTGTGAGCAATCGCTTGGAGGCGATTTTCCATGCGCCACATGTCACCAGGACGGCTCGATCGCATCACGCCGACGAACGCGAGAACAAACGCGCCACTTCGGCCGAACGAGCCGCCGATCAAGAACCCAGAGCGACTCAGTTATCTTCTGAAGCTTTTGCAGCACGAACTTTCGGCGGGTAAGTGAGTAGTCGGATCCGCAATACGGCGCCGGTCTTCTGCTTCACCTACTCGAGAGGTTTGCGCGGCGTCCCTGGTGTTGACTGTCAATTAACCCCTTTTGGACTCATCATTCCGGGGCTTAGGAGCTGAGCAGTTCCGCATGCCCACATCGCTGTTCGCTAGAAAACGCGACGACTATTTCCGCGCGTTGGATCTCACGATAGCTACAAGTTCGGTTTTTTTGATATCGTCGGCGCTTTTCTTGGCTGCTGCGACGATTAGCTGACGCGACAGAAGCTCCTTGCGAGTTCGTTTGCCCGCTACGCCGGCACCTTAGAGCACCCGGAGCGACTGGTCCGAGAAATCGCTGAAGGCGGTCTCGATATAGACGAGTTCGGAGGACATAGCCGCGCAACGCGGCTGACGCCTACTCGGGTGTCGGATTGGGAGAGGGGTCTACCGATGGCATCGCTCGAGGACTGGAAGATGCCGGCTGCCCTGCAGCCGAAACCGCAAGATTACGCATACGACCTCGACCGGGCTCTCTCGTCGGTCGTTGCTCTGAGCAGCCAAGTGCCGGCCGATGCCTTCACAGCCGAGATCCTGGGCACGGAGCGGGCCGGGAATGGGGTACTGATCCGGGACGATGGTCTGGTGCTGACCATCGGCTACCTGATCACGGAAGCCGAGGAGGTCTGGCTAACTACCAGCGTGGGCCGGGTTTTCCTAGGCCATGTGCTGGGCTACGACCAGGTAACGGGCTTCGGCCTCGTCCAGGCGCTTGCTGGGCTCGACATCCCGGTGCTGCCCATCGGCGACTCAAGTCGCGCGCCAGTGGGCGAACAGGTAGTGGTCGCAGCTATGGGCGGGCGGGCTCGCTCGGTAGCAGCCCGCATCGTCGCGCGGCAGGAGTTTGCGGGCTACTGGGAGTACCTTCTGGAGGAAGCGATCTTCACGGCGCCGGGCCATCCACTGTGGGGCGGCGCGGCCCTGATCGGCTCGGGCGGCGAGCTGTTGGGCATCGGCTCGCTCCAGCTCCAACACGCCACCCCGCGCGGCGGGACCCTGCCTGTTAACATGATCGTTCCCATTGATCTTCTCACCCCGATTCTCGAAGACATGACGCGGCTTGGGCGGCCTAATCGGCCTGCGCGGCCCTGGCTTGGGCTCTATGCGACCGAAACCGAGTATAAGGTCGTCGTCATAGGCTTGGCGACGCAGGGACCCGCCAAGCAGGCTGGTGTGGAAGCGGGCGACATCGTGCTCGCCGTTGCAGGCCGGTCAGTTGGGACGCTGGCAAGCTTCTTCCGCCGTGTCTGGGCTTTGGGCGAGGCGGGTGTTGAGATACCCCTCACAATCCACCGCGCTGGTGGCACGTTCGAGTTGCGCATCACCTCCGCGGACCGCAACAGCTTCTTCAAAGTGCCACGCCTGCACTGATCTGATACCGTGCGCTTCCGCGGGTTCGCTCAGCGGCGTCACGGATGCGTTTGACCAAACACGACCGCCAATCGTGCATAGCTGCAGCCGATAGGAAGAGCTCAATGTCAGCCGCGTGCTAAACACAGGCGGCGTGGGCGCCGTGGTGGTCGGGACGGTACCATAAAGCGCGCTGCTTTTTGTCGGGTTTCGAAAATGTGGGCAACCTGTCCGCGGCGACCCGCGTTCCTGAGGCGTCCTCTAGGGAGGCGCCCATGCGAGCAAAAATTCGCAGATTGCTCCGAATGGTTCGCAAGATGTTCCGCAAGCGCCGTCGCGTGCTGGTTCCGGAAGCTGCGCATGACCCTCTTGAGCTGGCGTTCAGCTCGTTTAAGGGACCGATGCCTTAGCTCCTAGGTGCGCCGCCTGTACGCGCTCCACCTCGCTAGTAGGGGCTGGGTGCTACGGTGGCTAGCCACGAACTCGGCGAAATCCTTCCGCTCTGCGAGCACAATGCTTAGCAGATCTAGGACGGGATCAGCTTGCGGTTGTTTCTCAGAACGTGGAACAAAGCTCTCTAGATTTGTTTCGGGCGACATTCTTAAGGCGCGGCGCACTCATTTGTCCCACATTTCATTCCGTCTGGGTATAATGAAGCTCGGCAGCAGAGCGACCATTGCTGCGAAACCCGGCAATAAGTCCTTCATCTGGCAATGGGAGCGGCGCACCGCCCGCCCCACTAATTGCCGCGCTGACTTCGGCGGGGGTGAGCTTGAAAGATATTGTTGTCTCCCGGCGAGCATCATGGCTGACCTAACGCCGTCTTGCCTCTCAAACGGAGTTGTCCGGATTGGCCCTTCCGCTTTCTTTACATCGAACCAAATTGGCGCGCCTCCAGGCAGGATCAGCTGAGCGATATTTTGATGCTCTGTCTCGACCATAGCGGCTGCTTTGGCCGCTTCTTCTTTGATAAAGGCGAGGGTTACCCAATCGATCCTTTTGCGACCCGGATCGGCCTCATTCCGATAGGCGGCCCTATTCTTATCGCCCGTGAACCATCGATCCGGGCTTCCGAACCATCTGGTGCTGTAAATACAATCATGGCGCTTCTCACAAAAAAGCTACGGCCCGAATGGCCACTTCGGGCGTTCTTAAGGCAGCCCGCGTTGTATTCGATGCCGTGCTGTTATTGGAAGCCCTCAATCGACATCGCGGGAAGCAGCAAAAGGTCACCGTCGAGCACGTTCAGGTCCATTCTGGTGGGGCAAGCGATAGTCGGTAACGTGAGTCACCCCCGGGGCCGAGGATCGAGCGAAATCCCAGGATCAACCTAATGCAAAGCAAATTGCCCATGCACCTCAGCAGGAGATGCCGAGCACGCACGAGAGGGAGCGGGAATCCGTGTCAGTCGCCAGCAATGACGAACGGCCGCCGCATGCACGGCGGGAAGTCCGGGAGCCCCGAGGGCATTAAAACTCACTTAAGCACGGGCGATATACCACTGCTGCGATTACCTCCCGCCGACTGTGCGGATTTCCAGGCGCATGGTGCCACGTTATCCGGCAGCTCTGCGAGCAATATCCGAGGGTTTCTCTCCAGGTTATCGCAGGTGTCGTGGGGTCTGCCCTAAGTTATTGCCGAGAGCGCCGCATTCGCTACATCGCTTCGATGGTCCCCACTATTTCGATAATCGTGACGGCACCGACTTCATGCGGGATGAAGTCGGTATGGAGCTGGACGGGATTGAAGCAGCGAGGGATGAGGCAACTCGCGGCCTTGCCGACTTGGCTAAGGACGTCCTTCGGGGCTCAGTTCGGCGGGAGGTTGCTGTGGAATGCGGCCACGAGGCCGATCACAACGTTCTCAGGGCCGCTCTCTGGTTTGAGTCGATCCCGCCGAACATCCATCGCCCGCCGGCGCGTTTGTTATCGCGTGAAGTGTGTGCTGCCGCACATCCCGATGGCGAGAAGCGGATAGATTCGCATTCCACGCGCTATTTCCGTTTTTCGGAGAGAGGGCATTAAAAAAGCATTCACCGTGCTCTTCGCCATCGCGTTGCTTTCGGGAATCGCTAGCACCGTCGCTGCCAACGTTCAGCTCGGGACTGGTTCCCATGTCTTAGCGAGCAACTGATTGGCCCGCTGGGCAACCGGCCGATCGCTCTTTCCCGAGGCGGTCGCCCAACCGCCGCGCGTTTTCGATACAATGTGCGCCACCGCACAGCGGACCTGGAACGACCGTTTATAAGTACCTTATCCACGGTATCCCCGTGGGTCACGTCCTGGAGAACTCCATGAATACGTTCAAATTTGTGCTCGTGGTTGCCGGTCTGATGTCGGTCGCGCCCGCGTTCGCCCAGACCGCTGGCGGAACTCAAAACACCGGTCCTGAGGGCTCCGGCAACTTCGTCGCTGGCAAGCCGGAAGGCAGCGGTAACTTCGTCGCTGGCAAGCCGGAGGGCAACGGCAACTTCGTCGCTGGCAAGCCGGAGGGCAACGCCAACTTCGTCGGCGGGAAGCCGAAAGATCCGGCAAAGTAAGACGCTGGGCGACCGCCTTCTCCAGAGGGCGGTCACTTCCATCACCGCGGTCGCGCGCTTCGGGGGTGTTTTCGTGACCACTATTGCAAAGCCCCCGGAAGAGCAAACATTTTCAGCCGGGAGGTGAT
>Ga0136846_1217190_pt1 | contig 15865 bp, 13 predicted proteins | sample HopSoiMetagenom2_FD_96841 | JGI IMG/M metagenome (GOLD analysis project Ga0136846, IMG submission 96841) | Grasslands soil microbial communities from Hopland, California, USA - 2 Assembly 2016 (version 4) | ecosystem: Environmental > Terrestrial > Soil > Grasslands | place: USA: Hopland... | reverse complement strand
GGAGCTGCTCAGGCGGCTACGGCAAAAATCCGACCTGCCGGTGATCTTCCTCACCTCCAAGGACGAGGAGATCGACGAACTCTTCGGCCTCAAAATGGGCGCCGACGATTTCATCCGCAAACCCTTCTCGCAGCGCCTGCTCGTCGAGCGGGTCAAGGCGATCCTGCGCCGCGCCAACCCGAAAGAGGCGGCGCAGCAGAAGGAGTCGGAGGCGAAAATTTTGGAGCGCGGCGATCTCAAGATGGATCCCGAGCGCCACACGTGCACGTGGCGCGGCGAGCAGGTGACGCTGACGGTCACCGAATTCTTGATCCTGCAGGCGCTGGCAACGCGTCCGGGCGTCGTCAAAAGCCGCAACGCGCTCATGGACGCGGCCTATGACGATCAGGTCTATGTCGATGACCGCACGATCGACAGCCATATCAAGCGGCTGCGCAAAAAATTCAAAATCGTCGATGACGATTTCGAGATGATCGAGACCCTTTACGGCGTCGGGTATCGCTTCAAGGAAGCGTGAGTTTGATTAATGGCCGAGGCCGGTCTTCGACCGCGCACCTCGTGGTGCGCAAACCCGTGCCATAGATCGCGCGCGTCAGGAGATGCGCGATCGCCATGAGCGTCGAGGTCCAAAAAACATCCGACATTGAGGTCCCCCGTCGGCCGCCGCCGCGCACGATCCGCGCGATGCGCGTGCGGCGGCGCAAATTCTGGCGCGCGGTCGAGCACCGGGTCTCCTCATCGCTGACGCGGCGTATCGTATTTCTAAACCTCGGCGGCCTGGTCGCGCTGCTCGTCGGCTTTCTCTATCTCAATCAATTCCGCGCCGGGCTGATCGATGCGCGCGTGCAGAGTCTGGCGACACAAGGCCAGATCATCGCCTCGGCGATTGCCTCGTCCGCCACGGTCGATTCCGATGCGATCACGATCGATCCCGAACGGCTGCTGCAGCTTGCGCCAGGGCAGAGCTATGACGTCGCCGAGGAAGCCCGTCCGTCATTCGAATTCTCCATCAATCCCGAGCGCGTCGGGCCGCTGCTGCGGCGTCTTGTTTCGCCGACGCGCACCCGTGCGCGCATTTACGACCGCGACGGCTATCTTCTTATCGATTCGCGCTCATTCACCGGCTCGCCCATCCTGCGCTCCGATTTGCCTGCTGCGAACCAGGAGCGCTCGCAATCCTGGCTCGACCACACGTGGGAACGCCTGAGGGCGAGTTTCGGCCGCCGCGAATTGCCCATCTATGAGGATATCGGCACCGCCAATGGACGCGCCTATCCGGAGGTCGGCGCCGCGCTCGCCGGCGGCGCCGATTCCGTCGTGCGCATCAACACGCAAGGCGAGACGATCGTCTCGGTCGCCGTGCCAATTCAGCGCTTCCGCACCGTGCGCGGCGCGCTGCTCCTCTCGACCCAGGGCGGCGACATCGACGCAATCATCGCGTCGGAGCGCTGGGCGATCATTCGCATCTTTGTGGTCTCCGCCGGGGTGATGCTGCTTCTGTCGCTCGCCTTCGCCGGAACCGTGGCAGAGCCGATGCGGCGGCTCGCCGAGGCCGCCGACCGCGTCCGCCGTGGCATTCTTCCCCGCCAGAATATCCCGGATTTTTCGGATCGGCCCGACGAGATCGGCCATCTCTCCAGCGCTTTGCGCGACATGACGAAGGCGCTCTACACACGCATCGAGGCAATCGAGAGTTTCGCCGCCGATGTCGCGCACGAACTCAAAAATCCGCTTACTTCGCTGCGCAGCGCAGTCGAGACGCTGCCAATTGCCAAGACGGAAACCTCACGCGAGCGCCTCCTCGCCGTGATCCAGCACGACGTCAGCCGGCTCGATCGGCTGATCAGCGACATTTCCGATGCTTCGCGGCTGGACGCGGAGCTGGCGCGCGGCGCGATGGAGCCGCTCGATCTTTCGGTCATGCTGCAAGCCGTCGTGTCGATCGCCAACCAGGCCTCGAACGCGCACGGAGTCGCCGTCACCCTGCACATCGAGGAGCCGCCGGAAGGCTTTTTCGGCGTGCCCTGGGTCATCCAGGGTCATGACTCGCGCCTCGGGCAGGTCTGCAACAACCTGGTCGATAACGCCCGCTCGTTTTCGCCGGACGGCGGCAATGTGCGGGTGACGTTGCGGGGTGCTCACGTTGCCGGACAGCACGATGAACCCCAAGACGGCTACGAGATCGTCGTCGATGACGATGGCCCCGGCATCCCCGCCCACGCCTTCGAGCGCATCTTCGAGCGCTTCTACACCGACCGGCCGAACCACGGCTTCGGTCAGAATTCCGGCCTCGGCCTCGCCATCTCGCGGCAGATCATCGAGGCCCATGGCGGGCGCATCCACGCGATGAACCGTACGGGGCTCGCGACCACCGATCACCCCGAGGGTGAGGTTCTCGGCGCCCGCTTCGTCGTCTGGCTGCCGGTCGCCCGATGAATCCGCCCGCGGCCGCAGCAGAACGCGATGAACCTGCCGCGAATCCGAAGCCTTACATCCATGCGACTGCCTTGGCTATCGGCGAGGCGGGCGTACTTATTCGCGGCCCGGCCGGGACGGGCAAGAGCCGTTTGGCGCTCGAGCTTATCGCTGAGGCGAGCCGCCGCGGGTTTTTCGCCCACCTCGTCGGCGACGACCGGGTGGCGATCGAGGCGCGCGGCGGGCGGCTCATCGCCAGAGGTCATCCGGCTATTGCCGGGCAAATCGAGAGGCGGGGCGAAGGCATTATCGCCTTGCCTTATGAGGGCGCGGTCGTGATCCGCCTGGTTGTCGATCTTGGCGGCAAAGCTGCGGCACCGCTGCTGCGCCTGCCGCGGCCGGACGCCCAAATCTCACTCCGCGGTATTTGCGTCCCGCAGCTTTGTCTGGACAGGCCGAGCCCAGAACTAGCCGGAATGGTCATCGACCATCTGTTGCGAATGGGGAACGGCTGAGCCCATTCACGTGACGTAACTATCTTCGCACTTGCCAACCTCTTCGCGCTGCACAAATGTCTGCCGCAAAATGATGGACCGGTCCGAGGGAAGCCGAGAGGGGCGAATCCGCGGAGCCGCGGGAGCTCACGCCCTTGAAGGTTCGCCCTCGATCCGCAGTGTGTGACCCGGTGCTCGCCGTAAACCGGAGCGCGCGCCGCCGATGATCGGCATGGTCCTGGTCAGCCACGGCCATTTGGCCGACGAATTCCGCGCCGCGCTGGAGCATGTCGTCGGCCCACAGCGGCAATTGCAGGCGATCAGCATCGGACCGGACGACGACATGGAACAGCGCCGCAAGGACATCATCGAGGCGGTGACAAAAGTCGATTCCGGTGCGGGTGTCGTGCTGTTGACCGATATGTTCGGCGGCACGCCTTCCAATCTCGCGATTTCAGTGATGACCGAAGGACGCGTCGAGGTCGTCGCCGGCGCCAATTTGCCGATGCTGATCAAGCTTGCATCCGTGCGCGAGAGTTCGAGTTTGTCGCAAGCGGTTGCGCAGGCGCAGGATGCCGGCCGCAAATACATCTATGTTGCGAGCCGGATCCTCAACGGCAAATGAGCGACGATTATTGCGAGCAGGATTACGCCGCACCGCAATTTCCGGATGGTGCGATCGTTCGCGACATCCCGATCGTCAATCGTAAAGGATTGCACGCGCGCGCCACCGCAAAATTCGTGCAATGCGTCGAGAAATTCGATGCCGAGATCATGGTCTCGCGCTGCGGCGAGACGGTCGGCGGCACGTCGATCATGGGCATTCTGACGCTCGGCGCCGGAATGGGTTCGATCATCACTGTCGCAGCGACGGGTCGCCAGGCGGACGAAGCGCTCACCGCATTGCAGGCGCTCGTCGCCGACAAGTTCGGCGAGGATGAGTAGACGCGATTAGCGCCGGTGCGGGCGCGACATGACTGCGCGGCACGCCGGACCGAGCGAGCGTCTGTTGGCGTTCAGACACGCGACGATCCGATCGACATCCGGAACATAATCGTTGCAGAGCCGATACACGTCGGGCTCGCATGCCTGTCTCTCCGCCTCAGAGGCAGCGGACGAACCGGCGCCTTGCGCCAGCGCCGGCACGGACGTGGTGAGCACAAGCGCGAAGAGTCCAATTCGAAGCATATCTGGCACGATCCCCTCGACTTCCCAGGATATCAAAGCCCGGGAGGCGGCATCCACCTCACCGGGCACACCCCCTATCAAGAACACGATGCCGAAAAGTCAATGTTCGCGGCGCCGCCACATGCTATCATAACGCGATCATGTATCAACCGCAGCACCACCGTGAGGACCGGGTCGCGATTCAGCACGATCTGATTCGCGCCCATCCGCTCGGTCTGTTGATCACCGCGGGGCCGGGCGGCCTCATGGCGAATCCGGTGCCGTTTCTGATCGATTCGGAGCGCGGCGAATACGGCACGTTGCGCGCCCATGTCGCATGCGCCAATCCGCAATGGCGCGAGCTTGGCGCAATTGAGGAATGCCTCGTCGTGTTTCAGGGACCGCAAACATACATCACGCCCTCCTGGTATGCGACCAAGCGCGAGACCGGCAAGGTCGTGCCGACCTGGAATTACGCCACCGTGCATGCGTGGGGGCGACCGCGCGCGATCGAAGATGCGGCGTGGCTGCGTCAGCAGATCGGCGAACTCACGCGCTCGCAGGAAGGCGGGCGCGCCGCACCATGGCATGTCGAAGATGCGCCGGAGGATTTCGTCGCCATGCAGATTAGAGCGATCGTCGGCATGGAAATCCCGATCGCGCGCATCGAAGGCAAGTGGAAGGTGAGTCAGAACCGCCCGATCGCCGATCGCGAAGGGGTTGTCGCGGGATTGCGGGCGCAAGGCGATGAAGCGTCCATTGCAATGGCGGCATTGGTTGCGGAGCGCAGCGGGGTTTGACGTGCGGATCAGCGCCGCCAAATTCCAACTCTCGCCGAGCGAGCCTGTTCTTCGGCCGCGAGCAAATCCGCTGTAGCGTCGGGTCCGGCGCGTCCGCCACCGTTAAAGAGGACGAGCTCCGAAAGGTCTTTCCCTTGCAGCCTGCATCGATAGGCACCGGCCTCGCCGCTTGGTGTGCATTCGATCTCGCGGTGGCGCAGCACCCTCTCGAAATCGCGGATCGCGCGGCTACTATTTGTCCCCTCAACTCCGAGGAGCCGGATCGTCCGGCCGTTTAATTCGAGTGTTGCCGTATCGATCACGTTTGCGGCGCCGCGCAGCGCTGTGGCGTCGTTGGCGATCGGCGCAGCACCCATTGTCATGGTCGTGCCGCGGCGGTCTCGCGGGATTGCGACGGATTGCCCGCTATTCGTTCGCATTCGGCCGGCCTGAATCATGAAATCACGCCAGATCGAGGCGGGTAAATCGCCGCCCGTAACGTTTTTCGTCGGGGTGTTGTCGTCGTTGCCGACCCACACTCCGGCAATCATTTCCTGTGTGAAGCCGATGAACCATGCATCGCGGTTTTCCTGGGTCGTGCCGGTCTTGCCGCCGACAAAACCCGAAACCCGGGCGCGTTTGCCTGTTCCCTCGCGCATGACGCTGCTCAACAATTCGAGCATTCCAGCGCGCGCCGCGGCATTCCGTTGCGGGGGAAGCGGTGTCTGGGGCCGCGTGTAGAGAGTCTGATCGCGACTGGTGATCGAACGGATTGTGTAGGCGTCGATCTTCTCGGCATCGAACGCAATTGCGGCATAGGCGCGGGTGAGCTCAAGCAGCGTTACTTCGGCCGAACCGAGCGCCAGGCTCGGCACGTTGGGAAGATCGGATTGAATCCCGAGCCCCTTGGCCGTCTCAATGACCGCCGGAATTCCGACGGCTTCTCCGAGTTGCGCCGCGACCGTATTGATGGAATTGGCAAAAGCCGTCCGCAACGTGACCGGTCCCCGATAGCGCCCGCCGTAATTCTCGGGCTCCCATTCGCCGATCTGCGTCGGCCGGTCGATCATCATCGAATCCGGCCGCGCGCCATTGCGGAGCGCCGTCAAATACACAAAAAGCTTGAAGAGAGAGCCCGCCTGCCGTTTGGCTTGGATCGTCCGATTGAATTGGCTTTCATTGTAATCACGGCCGCCGAGCATCGCGAGGATGGCGCCGTCCGGCGCGAGCGCGATAAGCGCTGCTTGTGACACGCCTTTTGCGGCGCCCTCACCATCGACGCGCCTAGCGACGACGCTCTCCGCAAGGTTCTGGAGATTGAGATCAAGCGTTGTTCGCGCCACCGCATCCGAAGGCCCTGCGCCGATCAGGCGTTTGGCGTCACTGCTGACGAGATCGACGAAATAATTCGCACCTGCCGGTGTGTCGTCCGGTATCCGCAGGACTGCCGGGTGTGCCGTCGCCTCGTCCGCCTGTTCGCGCGTGATGGCGCCAGTCTCGGCCATCGCCTCGAGAACAAGGGCGGCGCGCCCCTGCGCGCCATTGAGATTGCGGTGAGGCGCGAGTTGCGATGGCGCCCGCACGAGTCCGGCGAGCATCGCCGACTCGCTTAGCGTCAGTTCCTTGGCGGGTTTGCCGAAATAACGTTTGGCCGCCGCGTCCGCCCCGTAGACGCCGGCGCCAAAATAGGCGGTGTTGAGATAGGTCGTCAGTATCTCTTCTTTTGAAAGATGCGCTTCCAGCCAGATCGCAAGCATCGCCTCCTGGGTCTTGCGTTTGAGCGTCCGTTCCTGCGACAGGTAAAGCATCCGCACGAGCTGCTGTGTGATGGTGCTGCCGCCCTCCCTGGCGCTGCCGCCGGACGCATTGCGAACAATCGCTCGCGTTAATCCTTTCAGATCGATGCCATTGTGGTCATAAAAGCGGCGGTCCTCGATGGCGATAATCGCATGTACGAGATCCGGCGGGAGATCGCTGGCGGCGAGTTTGTCGCCCTTGAACACGCCACGGGTGGCGAAGGTCTTGTCGTTCTCCGCTTGGATCAACAACGCAGATGCAGTCGGCTCGACAACAAGCCCGCCGTTATATGGAATGGTTGCGAGGCAATAGAGGAGATAAGCAAGGCATAGTCCCAGCGCGCCGAGGGCGAACATCCACGGAACCCGGCGGCCGCGCCGAAGCAGCCATATGCCGGAGCGTTTGCCCGAACGCGCCAATCGGCCGGAGATGCGCTGAGCATGCGAGAATGCATTGCCGACACGCGGGTCGTCGCGAAAACGCGAATAGGCCAGCCGCAATGATTGCAGCCGCGGCGCGATGCGGGTCCGATAAGTTTCCGTAACTCGACCTGAGCTCGAACGAGCCGCGTGGAGCAACCGATCGGCTTGTACTTTGAGCAATTCCGGCAAGTGCGGCCGTCTCGATTGCGGTGTATTGGAGTCCGCATTCGATGTGACGTTCAGCCAATCGCGATCGGCTCCCGTTCCTTTCTCGGATGTGACCTCAGGGTTCCTCACAGCTCACCCTTGACGGAGTGTGCCTGAGCCGGTGAGCCCGCTTGTCGTCCGGCTCTTTTCGCAATGGGCATTGACAGTCAGCCCCCTCGGCGGGTTGCACGGCGTAACGCCAAGTCAGAGCTGCGGTTCCAGCCGAAACCGCGAAGGCGCCGCGGGCCGCCGCCGCGTGATAAATGCGGCGCTCGCAGGAAGGCGGGCGCGGCGCCGTGGCATGTCGAACATGCGCCGTCGCGATGCAGATATGCGCGATCCTCGGAGCGGCTCTGGTTGAGGAGCGGATCGACCCGTATCATGCGTGATCGCGGTGCCGAGCCTTGGTCCAATCAACTGGAGTGAGAACTTACTGCTCCCATCGATGCTGCGGGATCCTTCACCTTTTCGAACTTGGAGAGGCTCTCAAAGAACTCCAGCGTCGTGGAGGCGCGGAAATCCTTGATCGGTTTACCTCCCGGTTTCCCGTGATTGTAGTTCTCCACGGCCGCCTCGTGCGCGCGTTCCATGATCGAGAAGCCTAGACCGCGATAGCTTTCGAACTGAGATCCGAAAACCATTGGTCGACGGTACTCTCGTGGGGAAATTCGGTCGACCCCGCCGCATATCCAATGATATCGGCTGCTTCATCGCCGCGAAATTCCAGCTTCAGGTAAAGGATATATCCGTCTCTTTCGGACGTCTTGTCGGCCTCGCTATAGAGAATCCGGCCCACGGTGTAGCACGGACCACCTTTGCTAGGATCGTCGCGATCCTTGTTGCGAACCCGCAACTCATCGAGCTGTGGAAATTCAATGCGCACGCCGAGATCGATCGAGATCTTGCGGACGGCATTTGCGAGGTCGGCGAATGCAAGCTCCGGGTCTTGGCCGGCGTCGCTGACGATGATCAGGTGACAGCGGCGGCGCACCATCTTGTAAAGACCCAGGTTCTCGAAATGGCCGCCATCCGACAGGTAGACATATTTGCGCTTATCGTTGGTGAGTCCGAACCATTCGTAGAGGAGCGTCAAGGCGCGAGCCACGGACCATCATTGGCGAACCCCTCGCGCCGGGGACTACCGAGCCACCAGCCGAGGCGGACATTGAACTAAGGTCAGAAGAAAAGTGATCAGCGGCGATGAATTGTAGCCCATATTCGGGCTCACCGTGGCGCCGGAAATTGCCATCGCGGTGCCGAGCGTAATCGGTTCTTTGCCGCCATATTCACTGGTTCTCCGGTATGCATCGAGCTGCGCGGAACCGCACCAAAGCGGGCTGACCGTGAACGATTCCGCCTTGCGTTGCTGCCAAGCAAGCTTGTCGGTGGCAACAAGATTGAGCGCGATGTTGAGGACATGGAAAGGACGCCAATCCTTTGGCTGCTTCTCCGGCTTGGCACTCGATGAAGGGGTGGTCGGCGGACGCTCTTCCTGGCGGACCCACAGGCGGGAGACCGGAGGAGTGTCGGTGAAATTGAAGAATGTGAACAGATCGCGCTGAGTGCTGCGCGTATTGCTGGCGCCGAGAAACGCCCGGACCAGCCGATTGCGATACATTTCATGCAGGAAAAAGCGTTTTATGTTGATCGAGAGACCTATCAACAGCGACACGACGGCCGGCACGTAGCCGAATAGGAATAGACTGCACACGAGAGGACATTTGCGCGAACTCATCAGCCAGCATCTGAAACGTATTCGTCAAGCCGGTATTCGGATAGAGGCCATCTAAAACTCCCGCCAGCCATTAATCATCCAGCGTTCAAGTCTTCCGGCGAGATTGCCGCAGCTACAGTTTATGACAACATCATTTTAGGCCGTCGATCCGGCCCCTTTTCACTCTGCCAGCTCCCCACCTGTCCCAATGTGCGCCGCGCCACAATGCCGAGCGTCGAGCCCTGCACGATGATCGTGAACAGCACGACCGCGTAAGTCGCGGCGAGGAGGGCCGATTTCGACGGGCTGTCGGGCAGCGCCAAAGCGAGCGCAACCGATATGCCGCCACGCAGGCCCGCCCAGGTCAGGAACGGCACGTTGCGTGCCGACAGTTTTTCGCTCCAGCGAAACAGAACGAGCGGCGTCGACACGGAAATGAGACGCGCGACAAGTACGATCGGCACCGCGGCCAAGGCAAGGCCGAGCGCGCTCGGCTCGAAACGCAAGACGAGCACTTCCAAGCCGATGAGCAGGAACAACACCGAGTTCAGCACCTCGTCGATCAGCGTCCACAAAGCCGAGACGTAGTTACGCGTGCGCTCGCTCATCGCATAGCGCGGCGCGCGCTCGCCGATCAGCAGCCCCGCGGCGACGACTGCGAGCGGCCCGCTCGTGCCGAGCTTTTGCGCCAGCGCATATGTGCCGGTGACAAGCGCCAGCGTGATCAAGACTTCGACGGGGAAATCATCGATCGCCCGCATGGCGCGATAAGCGCCATAGCCCGTCAGCGCGCCGAGCGCCAAGCCGCCGAGCGCCTCGCGCCGCAATCCTTCGAGCAGGCTTTCGATCGCGTTGGCATCGCCGCCGGACGTGGTGGCAAATGCCACGAGCGCTGTAAACAAAACGACGCCGACGCCATCGTTGAACAATGCTTCACCCTGCATCTCGACTTCGAGCGCTTGCGGCACTTTCACGTTTTTGAGCGTCGCCAAAACCGCCACCGGATCGGTCGGGCTGATCAGCGCTCCGAAGACGAGCGCCCAGGCAAGCGGCAAGGGATGACCGAGCAGGCGCGATGCGCCGAAAAAGGCAACAGCCACGATCGCCGTCGAGATGATCGTGCCGACAAGCGCGAGAAATGCGACCGGCCAGGCGCGATCGCGCAGCGCGCCGACATCGAGATGAATTGCGCCGGCAAACAAAAGGAACGCCAACATGCCGTTCATCATCACTTGCGTGAAATCGATCTGCAGCAGCGGCTGCTTTACCTGGTCGTAGAGGTGCTGACCGGGAAAAATGAGATCGAGCAAGACGAGCAGCAGCGAGGCCGCCAGGCCCATGACCAAAAGCCCGATCGTGTGCGGCAGGCGGACGAGCCGATGGTTCAGCCAGCCGAACAGGGCCGAGAGCGTGAGCAGCAGCGCGGCGAGGTCGAAAAGCGAGATCAAGGTGGCTTTCGGTGGAATGGATTGGAGGCGTTGATACAGTTAAACGCAACGGGTTCGCTGCGATAAGGTGGCGGAGCTCTCAACTCCTCCGGTCTTGATATTACCCGCATCGCGCGCGAAATCCGCAGGCCCAATGCCGCCGCCTCTCCTCGACCTCAAAGAAATTGCGCTGACGCTCGGCGGCAAGCCGCTGATCGAATCCGCCGATCTTGCGATCGGACGCGGCGACAAGATTTGCCTCGTCGGCCGCAACGGCTCGGGCAAATCGACGCTGCTGAAAATCGCCGCCGGCGCGCTGGAGGCCGATCACGGCATGCGCTTCCTGCAGCCCGGCACCAGTCTGCGCTACTTGCCGCAGGAGCCGGACCTCTCCGATTTTCCGACAGTGCTCGCGTACGCCGAAGCCGGGCTCGATTCGCAAGCCGATCCGCACCGCGCGCGCATGTTTTTGGCCGATCTCGGCCTCACCGGGGCGGAGGACCCGGCAAAAATCTCCGGCGGCGAGGCACGCCGCGCCGCGCTCGCCCGCGTGCTCGCCGCCGACCCCGACATTCTCCTCCTCGACGAGCCGACGAACCATCTCGACCTGCCGACGATCGAATGGCTCGAGGCGACGCTGAAACAAGCGCGCGCCGCGCTCGTGCTCGTCAGCCACGACCGGCGTTTCCTCGAAAACCTGTCGCAGGCGACGGTATGGCTCGATCGCGGCCGCACGCGCCGGCTAGAGCAAGGGTTCGCCGCGTTCGAAGCGTGGCGCGACAAGCTCCTCGAAGAAGAAGAGCGCGACGCGCACAAGCTCGAACGCAAGATCGCCGCGGAAGAAGACTGGGTGCGCTATGGCGTCACCGCGCGGCGCAAGCGCAACGTCCGGCGCATGGCGGAATTGGCGGCGCTGCGCCAGCAAAAGCGCGAGGCGCGGCGACAACCGGGTGAAGTCGCTTTCGCGACCAGCGACGCGCGTGTCTCCGGCCGGCTGGTCATCGAGGCCAAGCGCATTGCCAAAAGTTTCGGCGAGCGCGTCATCGTACGCGATCTCTCGCTGCGCATTTTGCGCGGCGATCGGCTTGGCATTGTCGGCGCCAACGGCGCCGGCAAGACGACGTTGATCAACATGCTGACCGGCGAGCTCACGCCCGATTCCGGCCATGTGCGGCACGGCGCCAATCTCGATCTCGCCAGCCTCGATCAAAAGCGCGCGGCCCTGAACCCGGACGCGACGCTCGCCGACACATTGACTGGTGGCGGCAGCGATTATGTCGAGATCGGCGGCGCGAAAAAACATGTCATCGGCTATATGCGCGATTTTCTTTTTGCACCGGAACAGGCGCGCAGCCCGGTCGGCGAATTGTCGGGCGGCGAGCGCGCCCGGCTGATGCTCGCACGTGCGCTGGCATTGCCGTCGAACCTTTTGGTGCTCGACGAGCCGACCAACGACCTCGATCTCGAGACGCTCGAACTCTTGGAAGAAATGCTTGCCGATTATCCCGGCACGGTGATCGTCGTCAGCCACGACCGCGATTTTTTGGATCGCGTCGCGACCTCTGTGCTGGTGGCGGAGGGTGACGGACGCTGGATCGAATATGCCGGCGGCTATTCAGACATGCTGAAGCAACGCGGCTCTTCCCAGCTCACGCCCGCGCGCGTCGAGCCCGCGAAGACGAGCGCATCGGCTTCGCCAAAGAAGGAGCGTGCGTCGAGCACGACGCGACGTCTCTCCTTCAACGACAAACACGCGCTGGAAAAACTGCCCGCGGAAATGCAGCGGCTGCGTGCGCAGAAAGCCAAATTGCAGGCGCTCCTTGCGGATCCCTTGCTCTATGCCAAGGACCCCGCAAGATTCGTCGCTGCCAGCACGGCGTTCACGAAAGCGGAAAGCGACCTCGCAGACGCCGAGGAGCGCTGGCTGGAGCTGGAGATTTTAAGGGAGGAAGTCGAGGGTTGATTGCCTAAGTGAACACCCAAAGTCCTGATCAAATCCGCCTGTACCGAAAGTCGCAATGGCTGGCGCCTTGCATGATGGTTTGCGTGCGCGTGAGCTTTATGTCGGCGCCAAATCCTTGCGCCGTGTCGAAGTCGGCACTGCAGACGAGCAGGAACCCGAGCTCCGGCTCGCCTAACTCCCTATAGAACTCGGCATACCGGCATCGCGTCACATCAAAAACGAAAGCGTCTTTTGACTGCTCGATGATTGTATAATCGAGCGCATCGTCGCGGGCGTAGGTCGCAAAGGCGGACGCGACCGCCGTGCCGACATTCTTCTCGTTCTTCGCACGCCAGAACGCTTCGCCATAGCGTCGGTAGGTGTCGCCGAGCGCCTTGCGCACGAGCGCGTTGGCGCGCGCCTCGCCCAATTCCGCCTCCATCGCTTTCACGAGCGGAACCAGGACCTCAGCCTGTATCTTGGCTTGTTGAATCACGGAAACGTCCACGCGTCAGCCCTCTCGGCTTTGCAGATTTCGTGAGCATACGCCGCGCCGAGGCGCTGTCGGCGCGAAGCGATGCGCCACACATTCGGCGGAGCGGGTTCGGGACGGAAGAGCATTCACGCTGAAGCACCTATCTCTCCCCCGCCGCCTCGATCCGCTGTCTTCCGATAATCGACGGCCGCGTCCCGTAATGCCCCTTCGCAGTCACGGCAAAAGCCAGCACGTCGAGCCCGACAAGCGTCAGCCACCAGACCTGCGCGGTTCCTAATCCAAGGATGGTGACGGTTAGTCCCGTCGTAAATCCCGCGAGCAGATAGGGCGCGACGGCGCGCGGGGCGCGGCCGAGCGCCATGAAAATCCGGTAAGTGAACAAAGCCGCCAGCGCCGCGCCGACAATGCCGAGCTCGTACCACATCTCGAATAAGAGGCTGTGCGGCGTATTTGGCGGCAAATAGCCATAGGCGATGCCGCGCGTCGCCGTATCGAGACCGTGTCCGGTGAAAATCCGCGCGCCGTCGGCGGCGATGATGTCGCCCCAGATTTTGATTGGTCCGAGGGCATCCGGCAGGTTGACGACGACGACTCGCGCCGCCAGCGGAATGAGCGGGCACAGCAAAATCAGCGCGGCGAAGAGGACCCCTAGCGCGAATCGGGTGCGGCCGCGGCGTAGGCGCGCCGCGCCATAGGCGAGCGCGCCGGCACCGAGGGCAAGGATCCCGACAGGTAGCCCGGCGGCAAAGACGGCGATCGCGATCGCCGCGGCAAGCGCGCCTGCCGCGGCAGGCAAGCCGCGCAACGTGAGCACCGCCAGCGCCGGCCAGACAAGGAGCACGAGCGCAATCGCGGCGCGATCCAGCGTGGTGGTCCCGTCCGGCTCGACCTGCGCCGCGCCAGGCGCCCCAACGAGGCTCACGACCACCACGGCAAAACCGGTGGCCGCCAGCCCGCCCGGCAGCATCAGCGCGTCCGGCCCAACGGACCGCGACGCCAGTATGACGGCGGCGGAGGTTACCAAACCGGCGGTGATGACGCCTTTGAGCACGCGCACGCTCGCCTCGATCGGGAATGGCGTCCAAACCATCGACAGCGCCGCCCACAGCGCCAGGCAGAGGCCAATCAAGGCGGTGAGAGTCGCAAGCCGGGTGCTGGCGACCTCGAACCCGTTCGTCTCGGTCGAGAGACTTGCCGCGACGAGGGTCAGGACCGCGCCGATCGGCAGGAGCGAGTAAATCGCCTGCCGCGACACCGACGAGGCCAGCGGCACGCCGACGAACAGGACGACAAACGCGACGACAAACAGAAGTCGGGCGGCGGCCGCGGCCGGATCGTTGAAGCGCGATGGAGCGGTTAGCTGCATGTTTTCGGGCCCGGCGGCGATTCGATTCTAGCGCCTCGCCTGCTCTATGGCTGCGGAGGGGCGGCCACAATCAACAATGATTTCTAGTCGGAATCGGCGCCGGGCGTGGCGCGTACCGCCTTGCGCTCGCTGCGCTTTTTCTTGTCGGCAAGCCGCCGGCGTTTGGCGGTGGCGGGCGCCTTGGTCGGGCGGCGGATCGGCTGCGGATCGGCCGCCTGCCGCAACAGCGTGGCGAGTCGTTCGCGGACGTCGGCCCGGTTGCGCTCCTGGCTGCGGAAGCGCTGGCCGATAATGATGATCACGCCGTTTTGGGTCAGCCGCCTCCCGGCGAGCCGCGCCGCGCGCTGCTTCACGTCGGGAGGCAGCAAGGGGGAGCCGGCGAGATCGAAGCGCAGCTGCACCGCGGTCGACAATTTGTTGACGTTCTGCCCGCCCGGACCGGAAGCGCGCACGAATCGCTCTTCAATTTCGGCTTCGCCGACGGTGAGCTCGGGTGAAATGATCAGCATAGGCGGGGGAAGCCCTCTTGGGCCTGTATGCGCCCATGCCACGCCTGGAAAGCTGCAGCAATCTCACAAACGAGCAAATCACCGGCCCCTGGCGACGCGGGCTGTCAGTCTTCGCGTGGCGACGTTATGACCTGCCACTTCGCTGGGCGATCGCCTTGGGCACTCTGCCTAGAAAATAGGCAGAGACTGCCTAATTGCAGGCCCCGGCGGTCACCTCGCAGAAATTTGAAGTTGGCATTGGCCTTGCCTCGACTCAACCTTCCGCAGTGCGGCTGAAGGGAGAGGGTTTTATGCTTACCTGGTTGAGAAAAACGGTTCCTGGTTTGGGAGCGCTCGCGCTTGCCGGCGCGCTTTTAGGCGGTGGGGCCGAGGCCGCCGACACGATCAAAGTCGGAATTCTGCACTCGCTCTCCGGCACGATGGCGATCAGCGAGACCACGCTGAAAGACGTCATGCTGATGCTCATTGACGAGCAGAACAAGAAGGGCGGCGTGCTCGGCAAGAAGCTTGAGCCGGTGGTCGTCGACCCCGCCTCCAATTGGCCGCTCTTCGCCGAGAAAGCCCGCGATCTTATCTCCAATCAGAAAGTGGCGGTGGTTTTCGGCTGCTGGACATCCGTGTCCCGCAAGTCCGTGCTGCCGGTGTTCAAGGAACTCGACTCGATTCTGTTCTATCCCGTGCAATACGAGGGGGAGGAAAGCGAGCGCAATGTCTTCTATACCGGCGCGGCGCCGAACCAGCAGGCGATCCCCGCCGTCGATTACCTGATGAAGGAAGAGAAAGTGAAGCGCTGGGTGCTCGCCGGCACCGACTACGTCTATCCGCGCACGACCAACAAAATCCTCGAAGCCTACCTGAAGGCCAAGGGCGTCGCGCCGGACGACATCATGATCAATTACACGCCCTTCGGCCATTCCGACTGGCAGACGATCGTCTCTGATATCAAGAAGTTCGGCTCGGCCGGCAAGAAGACCGCCGTCGTCTCGACGATCAACGGCGACGCCAACGTGCCGTTCTACAAGGAACTCGGCAACCAGGGCATCAAGGCGACCGACATTCCCGTGGTCGCGTTCTCGGTCGGCGAGGAAGAGCTTGCCGGTCTCGACGCCAAGCCGCTGGTCGGCCATCTG
>Ga0136846_1242847_pt1 | contig 15869 bp, 12 predicted proteins | sample HopSoiMetagenom2_FD_96841 | JGI IMG/M metagenome (GOLD analysis project Ga0136846, IMG submission 96841) | Grasslands soil microbial communities from Hopland, California, USA - 2 Assembly 2016 (version 4) | ecosystem: Environmental > Terrestrial > Soil > Grasslands | place: USA: Hopland... | reverse complement strand
GGACCAGCGGCGCGAGCACGACGAAGGCGGCGACCGGCGCGGCCGCACAGGCCGCGTAGGCGACGCTCCAGGAGGCAGCGTTGACCAGCCAGCCGAACGCGGTCGGCGCGAGCGCCCCGCCGACCGCGACGATGGTGTTCTGCAGGCTCACCGCGGTTCCCGCGCGCGTGCGCCCGGCAAGCTCGGCGGCGGCTGTGAAGGCCAGGCCGTTCCAGCACATCGCGGTGACCCCGGCCGCGGCCAGGAACGGATAGAGCAGCAGGTCCGGGCCGGTCGTCAGCAGCGCCACCGAACCGAGCAGCAGCGCGTCGGCGACGGCGATGCGGCGCAGCAACGGCATGCGCGCGCCGGCGAGGTCCGAGGCGCGGCCGGCGACCAGCCGCGCCAGCGCGCCCGCCAGTTGCAACGCCGCGAGGGCGGCCGCCGCGAGCCCGGCCGACAGCCCGCGCTCGTCGTGCAGGAAGAGCACGACGAAGCCGAGCAGCGCCGACTGCCCGACCACCAGCAGGGCGCTGGCCGTGCCGAGGCGCCACATCCGCGGATCGCGCGTCGGCGCGGGACCGGCCGGCGGAGCCACGCCGGGCTCGCGGGCCGGCGCGTCGCGCATCCACAGCGCGGCGGCGACGGCCGACATGAGCGCCACGGCCGCGATCGACAGCAGGGCCGCGCGCACGCCGCCGAAGCCCGCGATCCACGGCAGGGTCAGCGATCCGAGCGCACCGCCGAGCGGCAGCGCCATCTGCCGGATGCCGAGGGCCAGGCCGCGCTCACGGCGCGCAAACCAGCCCATGACCGCGCGTCCGCTGGCGCCCGTCGTACTCGAGCCCAGCATGCCTGCGGCCAGCAGGCCGGCCAGCAGACCGGCGTAGCCCGGAGCGAGCGCCGCCCCCACGAGCGCGACCGCGGTGCCGGCCAGGCCGGCGGCCATCACCGGCCGCTCGCCGACGCGGTCGGTCAGCACGCCCCAGGGCACAAGCGTGACCATGACCCCCACGCCCACGGCCGAGAGCACCAGGCCGACCTCGGGCAGCGACAGCCCGTAGGCGTCGCGCAGCGCCGGCGAGAGAGCGGGCAGGCCCATCCGCAGAATCGAGAACACGCCGGCGCCCAGCGCGCCCACGAAGAGCACGACCCAGCGGTAGCGCGGATCGTGCCCGACCACGGTCATCGCTCTCAACGTAGCAACGCTCCCGCCGGCCGCCGGGGCGCGACCCGCGGCTAGGCTCGGGGCATGCTCGACGCCACCGCCGCGGCCGACCTCATGTTCCGGCCCGCCGCCGAGCTGGCCCGCCTCGTGCGCGCCGGAGAGGTGAGCGCGCGGGAGCTCGTCCAGGCCTCGCTGGATCGCATCGACGCGCTGGACTCGGAGATCAACGCGTTCGTCGACGTCTTCGCGCAGGACGCGCTGGCCGACGCCGACCGCGTTGCCGCGGGCGACGATCGGCCGTTCGCCGGGGTGCCGGTCGCGATCAAGAACAACCGCGGGATCCAGGGCAAGCGGCTGACGTTCGGCGCCGACCTGTTCGGCGACTTCGCCGCGCCCGCGGATCACAACGTCACCCGGCGACTGAAGGAGGCCGGCTTCGTCGTCGTCGGAACGACCACGCTGCCGGAGTACGGCATCCTGCCCACCACCCAGGCACGGCGCTTCGGCCCGACACGCAACCCCTGGGATCCGGGGCGGACGCCGGGTGGCTCCTCCGGCGGCTCGGCCGCCGCGGTGGCCGCCGGCCTGGTGCCGGTCGCCCACGGCAACGACGGCGGTGGCTCGATCCGCATCCCTGCCGCGTGCTGCGGGCTGGTCGGCCTCAAGCCCCAGCGCGGGCGCATCTCGGCCGCGCCGGAGGTCGGCGGGAGCTTCCTGGTCGTCGACGGCGTGCTGACCCGCACGGTGGCCGAGACGGCCCAGCTGCTCGACGTGCTCGCGGGGCCCGAGCTGGGCGACGCGTGGTGGGCGCCGGAGTCCGCGCAGCCTTTCGCGGCGGCCGTCGGGCGCGGCGGCCCCGAACGGGCGCTGCGCATCGCGGTCACGACGAAGTCGCCGGTCGACGCGCCGGTCGACGCGCGGTGCGTGCAGGCGACGCAGGACGCCGCCGAACTGCTGCGCTCGCTGGGCCACGAGGTCGTCGAGGCCGAGCCGCCGTGGGGCGACCCGTCCCTGTTCGACACCTTCACCGCGTGCTTCGGCCCGGCGGTCTGCACGCAGATCGCCTTCGGCGGATTGCTCCTCGGGCGCGAGCCCACCGCCGAGGACATGGAGCCGCTGAGCTGGGAGCTGTTCGCCGTCTGCAAGTCGATCGACTCGACGACGGCCGCGCTGGCCGAGCTGCGGATGCAGGCCTTCGGGCGCGGGGTCGTCACGTGGGGCGCGCAGTTCGACGCCGTACTGACGCCGGCGTTGGCCGAAGCCCCGGTGCCGCTCGGCGCGATCCACGGGATCGGCGAGCGGCCGCTGGAGGATTTCGCGCGCTCGGCGCGGTTCACCCCGTTCACGCCGATCGCCAACGTCTCGGGGTCCCCGGCCATCTCGCTGCCGCTGTACGAGCGCGAGCCCGACGACGCGGCCGCCGGGCTGCCGCTGGCGGTCCAGCTCACGGGCCAGCCGGGCGGCGAGGCCGCGCTGCTCGCGCTCGCCGCGCAGGTCGAGGCGGCCCACCCGTGGGCGGGGCGCCGGCCGCCAGTCTCGTAGGAGGTCGGCGAGGGGCAGCTCGCCGACGACCCTCAATACACTCCCAGCCCCCGCGTCAACGACCCAGCCCGCGAGGAACCCCAACCATGGCCTATGTCATCGCTGAGCCGTGCATCGGCACGAAGGACAACTCGTGCGTCGAGGTCTGCCCGGTCGACTGCATCCACCCCACCCCGGATGAGACCGACTACGACAACGTCGAGCAGCTCTACATCGACCCCGAGGAGTGCATCGACTGCGACGCTTGCGTGGAGGCGTGCCCCGTGGATGCGTGCTTCGCGGAGGACCAGCTCCCGGAGGAGTGGCAGCGCTTCGCCCCGATCAACGCGCAGTACTACCAGGGCCGCTGACCGCCTCGCATTTGCTCAAAACCGGGTCGGATCAGGATAGATTTGCCGCCCGGAGACCAGGAGGAGCGGACATGGGCGTGACCGACGAGCTGCTGCGCAACAACGAGGCGTACGCCGCGTCGTTCGACAAGGGCGACCTCGCGATGCCGCCGACCAAGAAGGTCGCCGTCGTGGCCTGCATGGACGCGCGCCTGCAGCCCAACCGCATCCTCGGCCTCGAGGAGGGCGAGGCGCACGTCATCCGCAACGCGGGCGGCGTGATCACCGACGACGAGATCCGCTCGCTGGCGATCTCGCAGCGGCTGCTCGGGACGGAGGAGATCATCCTCATGCACCACACCGACTGCGGCATGCTGACCTTCAACGACGAGGAGTTCCGGCGCAGCCTCCAGGAGGAGTGCGGCATCAAGCCGAACTGGACGAGCGAGGCCTTCGACGACCTCGAGGAGGACGTCCGCCAGTCGATCGCCCGTATCAAGGCAAACCCCTTCATTCCCAACAAGGACAGCGTCCGCGGGTTCGTCTACGAGGTGGAGACCGGCCGCCTGCGCGAGGTGCAGGAGCGCGCCGGGGCTCCCAGCCAGCGCTAGCGCCTGCGCCTCGATCCTCGCCCGCCATCACGCGGCCGGCCGGACGCCGATCGCCCGCCGGCGTCCGTCCATTCCGCAGGCCGGCCGGCCGGTCGGGGGGCTCGACACGGATCGACTGTCGAGGTGATGCCCGCGGAGTCCACCGATTCGACAACCGTTCGCCGTGCCGCCACGCTCGGACCGTCGCCGACACCGCCGCAGGCCCGGGCCGTCCCGCCCCCGTCTCGAGGGCCTCACGACACCAGCGTGATGGCGGCGGCCACGACGAACGCCGCCGCCCACAGCTGGTCGGTGTTGACCCAGGCCCGGCGCAGCACCTCCAGCCCGACGCGCTCGTAGACGACGATGGCGATCGCCCCCATCACGACGAGCATCGCGCCGACGTGCAGGGCGATGCCGACGGCGCTCTGGGGGATCGAGAGGTCGGTGATCATCGCCATGTCGGCGTGCCCGTGGCCTCCGGCGAGATTGCCCTGTAGGCCGATCAGCACGGGAGCCACCATGAGGCCCGCCCCGTGCGCGGTCGACATCAGGAACGACCACAGGGTCAGCTCGCGATCGCTGACGCGCATCCTCGTCCAGCGGAAGTGCGCGCGCGGCTTGACGAAGCGGAAGATGCCGAAGGCCAGCAGCACCGCCGCCGCGCCGACGTGCAGGGCCGGCGCGTCGACCGCCGCGCTGAGCAGCAGGACGAGCGCGGCGACGAGCGCGATCGACAGCTCATGCCCGATGGCGATCGGCAGCAGCGAGCGCCAGACCGCCGTACGGCTGCGCTCCTGCATGCCGCGCGAGACCGCGAACAGCCAGCCCATGGCCGGGTTGACGCCGTGATAGGCGCCCAGGCCGATCAGGGTCAGCCACGCGGCCTCGCGGCTCACGACGGGAAGCAGTAGGAGTCCGACGAGGCGTCGCCGCCCTGCAGACGGACCTGGTGCGGGCGCTCGCCGGCGAACTCGACGAAGAAGTCGGGGTCGGGGGCGAAGGCGCCGCCGTTGGGCTCGGAGTCGAGCTTTACCATCCAGCCGTCGATCCCAGCGGGGTAGAACTGCGCGTCCCAGCTGGCGTAGAGCGAGTTCGTCAGGTAGACGCGGCGGCCGTCGCGGCTGACCTCGACCATCTGCGGGCCGCCCTTCAGGGCGCCGGCGGCGGGGTGGGCCGCGCGTCGGACGATCCCGCCCAGATGCACCGAACCCGTCTCCTTCGGGTGCTCGGGATCGGTGACGTCGAAGCGCTTGAGCTCTCCCGTGCCCCAGCAGGAGACGTACAGCGTGCTGTCGTCGACGGACAGGTCGATGTCGGTGATGAGCGGCGGCACGGCCGAGAAGGGCTGCAGCGCGGGCGGCAGGTCGGCGGGATCGGCCGGCTCCGGCGGGATCTCGATGACCTTCTGGGCGCGCACCCCGTCGTCGTCGCGGCGCCACAGCCAGACCGCCGCGGACAGATCGGCGGTCGACACGACGACGCCGACGAATCCGTAGGGGCGGGAGGGATCGTGCGCCGGGCGCAGCTCCAGCACCATCTGCTGCTCGGGCCCGAGGTCGATCTCCTGCCGGTGGCGCCGGCGGCGCATGTCCCACACGTGCAGCCGCCGCCCGTACTCTCCGGCCAGCAGCAGGTCGGGGACGAGGCCGTCCTCGACCATGCTGGGCGTGCCCCACTCGCTGGTCAGCAGCGTGTCGAAGCCGATGTTCCACCACACGTCGTAGGCCAGGTGCTGGGGGCCGCGATCGAGCTCCCAGGCGCCGAGCGGCTCGAAGTCGTCGTGATCGAGCAGGAACACGCCGCCGGGGCCGCCGCCGTCCGGCGCCCCGAGCGCGGAGACGTAGATGCCGTCCGGACCGCAATGGGTGGTGTGCGGCCGGCTGTAGTTCGTGCGGCGCGCGATCGTCCCGGCCTCGACCACCTTGACCAGGCGCGGGTTGACCGGGTCGTCCTTGACGTCGATGACGTGCATGCGCGAGGAGCGCAGCCCGGGGACGAGCAGGTAGCGGCGCTCGACGTGGGGATGCGGCGCCCACGGGCACAGCGCCGAGGAGCACGCGTTCCAGCCGAAGTGGTGCAGCTCGTCCCCGACGTTCGGCATGTCGAGGCGCCCGACGACCTGGCCGTAGGACTCCGAGTCGTCTTGAACGTCGACGACGCACAGCGCGTCGGGTCGACGGTCGCCGTCGGTGCCGGTGTTCAGGGTGACGACGTAGGCCAGCTCCTCTGTCGGCCCCTGGATCGCGCTCGCCGGCGACGGATAGAAGCTGGGGTCGGGCTTGAACGGCACGGCGGCTCCTTTCGCGAGGAAGGGCCGCGACTATTTCAGGAGACCCCGATCGGCTCCGCCCAAATGGTTCGCCGGGGCACCGCTCGGGCCCGTGCCCGGGCCGGACCGCGTCTAGCCCGCCATCGGGAGGCTCATGCCCGTCGGGCGCGGCGCCTGGGCGGGGGCGGCCTGCGCGACCTGGAGGATCGGGAGCTCCGTCGGGAACATCGCCACGAGGCCGCGCGCGGCATGCCGGACCGCCTGGGCGGCGGGATCGTCGGGGTCGACGAAGACGAGCGGCTCGCCCGCGTCGGACTGCGCGCGCAGCGGCATGGTCAGCGGGACCTTGCCGAGCAGCGGGACGTCGAGCTCGGCGGCCAGCTCTTGGCCGCCGCCCTCGCCGAAGATCGGGAAGCGCTCGCCGCCCGGGGTCACGAAGGCCGACATGTTCTCCACGACGCCGCCGATCTCGAGGTCGACCTTGTGCGCCATCTCGGCCGACCGCCGCGCGACCTTCTGCGCGGTCGGCTGCGGCGTCGTCACGATCAGGAAGCGCGCCTGCGGGAGCAGCTGGGCGAGCGTCATCGAGACGTCGCCGGTCCCGGGCGGGAGGTCGACGAGCAGGAAGTCCAGCTCGCCCCACTCGACGTCCTCGAGGAACTGCGTCAGCGCCTTGTGCAGCATCGGGCCGCGCCACACGACGGCGCTGTCCTCCTCGACGAAGAAGCCGATCGACATCACCTTGACGCCGCCGGCGGCCTGCAGCGGGAGGATCTTGCGCTGCGGCGAGACCGGCGGCCGGCCGGCGACGCCGAACATGCGTGGGATCGAGTAGCCCCAGACGTCCGCGTCGAGGACCCCCACCTTCTTGCCGTCGAGCGCGAGCGCGGCTGCGAGGTTGGCGGTGAGCGTCGACTTGCCGACGCCGCCCTTGCCGGAGCCGACGCAGACGACGTTCGCGACTTGCGCCAGCGCGCCCTCGGGGAGCCCGCCCGCGCGCCCCAGCCGGCGCTGCAGGTCGCCCTTCTCCTGGTCGCTGAGGACGTCGAAGGACACGTCGACCTGCGTGACCCCCGCGAGCCCGCCGACAGCGCGCGCGACCGCGCTCTGGAAGTGGTTGCGGATCGGGCAGCCCGGGGTGGTCAGGGAGACCATGACGGCGACCGCCCCGCCGTCGCGCTGCTCGATCGAGCGGACCATGCCGAGATCGACGATGTTCTGACGCAGTTCGGGGTCGATGACCGACCGCAGGGCCGCGAGCACCTCTTCACGCGATGGCATGGCACGCATTGTCGCAAAGCGCGACCGGCCTGCCGCGCCCGTGACGGCTCCGATGTCGGGCCTGGGCGGTGGTCCCGCATCGCCCGGGCGCGCGACGAGCGGTTACGCGGGCGGCAGCTGCGCCGTCGCCGTCCGGCGCAGCCAGGCGTCGGCGTCCTCGAGCTCACCGAGCGTCGGGAGGTTCGCCGCGCCCGCCCACGCGCGATTCAGCGCCGCCATCCCGCCGCGCTCGACGACCGCGTCCACGAACGCGCGTCCCATCTGGTACTGGCGCATCTTGAGGTCGAGCCCGATCAGCCGCTCGAGCACGCGCCACAACGGCGGGCGCTCGGCGCGGCGCCGGTCCAACGCGGCGCGCAGGCGGGGCAGCGAGGACAAGAGCGGCGCACCGGCGACGTCCATGACGTGCTCGGCGTGGCCTTCGACCAGCGCCATCGCAGCCTGGACGCGGTCGAGCAGGGCGTTGCGCTCCGGTCCTGCGACCAGCCGCACGAGCCCGCCGTCGCGCAGCGCCTCGCGCCAGCCCGCGAGGTCGTCGCGTCCAGGCAGGCGCAAGAGCGCGCCCGCGTCGAGCTTGACGTCGGCCGAGGCCAGCAGCTCGCTGAGGAGCCCGCCGAGGTGCGGGCGCAGCCAGGGCACCGCGGTGAACTGGACCGCGTGCGTGACCTCGTGGACGGTGACCCAGGTCAGCAGCTCGCCGAGGTCGACGTCGAGCTCGCGCGCGGCCTCGCGGACGTTCGGCGCGACGAGCAGCAACCGGGCGGGCGCCTCCAAATCCAGCAGCCCGAGCTCGTACTGGCCGAGCACGCGGCGGGCCATCAGCCCGACCAGCCCGCCGACCTCGCCGGCGACCAGGAAGCCCGCGGCGGCGCGCAGCGGGGCGGCGGGCGCCGAGGACACGCGAGCGTCGAGCTTGTCGATGAGCGGGGCGAGCGTCGTGCGCAGCGTGGTGAGGTTGGCCCGCGCCCACGTTCCCCGGTCGACGGCCTCGGGCGGGGGCAGCGGCCCGGGCGGGCGCAGGTGGGTGTAGGCGGTCACCGCGGCCTCGGCCGCGCTCGCGAGCGCCGGCAGGTCGCCGGGCAGCGCCGACCCCTGGGCGGGCGTGCCGCCGACCGTCTCGGCGATGCGCTCGGCGAGACCCCAGTCGATCACGACGACGGCACCGTGGCGAGCGCCTCGAGCCCCTCCTCGGTGAGGGCGGCGACGACCGGGGAGCGCGGCTCGAGGTCCAGGGGCGCGGCCAGCGGCTCGGCCATGGCCGTGAAGCGCACCAGGCCGCCGCTCTCGCGCACGATCAGCTGCGCGGCGGCGGCGTCGACGGCCCGGCAGCGCCACAGCGTCGCCATCCCGTCCACGCGCGCGGCCGCGACCTGGCAGAGCGTGACCGCGATCGACCCCAGCGCCCGGACGCGGTTGGTCACCTCGCAGAGCGCGGCGGCCGAGGCGGCCAGCCAGTGGGGGTCGGCGGACTCGACGGCGACGAGCTCGAGGCGGCCCTTGCGCCCGCGCCGCTCGGGCGGCGGGTCGAGCCGGCGACCGTCCAGGAACGCGCCCTGCTCGCGCACGGCGTGCCACTCCTCGCCCGGCCCGAGGTCGAAGACGTAGCCGAAGAGGACGTCGGCCATCGTCGGACCGTCGGCGACGGCCAGCGACAGGGCGTGGTGCGGGAGCCCGCGCTTGGCGTTCAGGGAGCCGTCGATGGGATCGATCACCACGCGCAGGTCGTCGCCGCCGAAGTCCACCGTGCCTCGTTCCTCGGAGACGGCGGTGAAGCGATAGCCCGCCTCGTGCAGGCGCTCGAGCTGGCCGAACACGACCTCCTCGGCGGCCGCGTCGATGACCAGCGTGCGGTCGCCGCCCTCCCCGCGCTCGCCCGTCTCGATGACCCGCTCGCGGCTGGTCGGGTGGTCGCGCAGCACCCGGCGCAGGCCGTCGGCCGCACGCCGGCAGGCGCCGAGCCAGTCCTCCGCCGAGAGCTCCGTGGCGGCAGCCATCCGCTCCATATCCTACGAACGTGCCCGTCGCGCCCACGGCCCTGGATGCAGATCAGCGCGCCGTCGTCGAGCACCGCGGCAGCCCGCTGCTGGTCATCGGGCCCGCCGGAACCGGCAAGACCGCGACGCTGGCGCGCCGGCACGCCTGGCTGGCCGACGAGGGTGGCCTGGGCGCGGACGACGTCCTCGTCCTGACGGCGACCGAGCCCGCCGCCGACGCGCTGCGCGAGCAGGTCGAGGACGCCCTCTCCCGCGGCTTCGCCGAGCTTGCCGTCCACACGGTGCACTCGTTCTGCACCCGCCTGCTGCGCGACGAGGCGCCGGCCGCGGGGCTCGACCCGTTCACCGTCACCGTCTCCGGCGCCGACCGGCTGGCGATGCTGCTCGAGAACGTCGACGAACTGCCGTTGACGCTGCACGACTTCCGCGGCAACCCGTCCGCGCTGCTGGCCGCCGTCGTCGCGCGCATCGACCGCCTCAAGGACGCGATGGTCACCGCGCTGGAGTACGAGGCCTGGGCCGCAGCGCTGCCGTCCGCCGACCCGCGGGCCGCTCGCGAGCGCGAGTTCGCCGCGCTGTACGCCGCCCACGACCGCCTCCTCGCGCGGCGCGGCGCGCTCGACGCCGGCGAGCTCGTCCTGCAGGCGCACCGGCTGCTCGCCGCGAGCCCCGACGCGCGGGCGCGCGTCGCGACGCGCCATCGCCACCTGCTCGTCGACGACGCGCAGGATCTCGAGCTCGCCCACCTGCGCCTGGTGCTCTACCTCGCGGTCGGCGGCGGCTTCACTGCCGCGGGCAATGACGACGCGACCGTGGGCCGGCTGCGCGGCGCCGGGGCGCAGAACCTGCGGACGCTGGCCGCCGAGCTGCCCGGGCTGCGCACGGTCCGCCTGTGCCGGCCGTTCCGCGGCACCGCCGCGATCCACACGGCGGCCGCGGCCGTCGTGGCGCCCGTCGCCGACCGCCTGGCCAAGGACGCGCCGGCGCTCGCGACAACCGATGGCCGGCGACCGGGCGATGTCCGCTTCTGGCGCTGTCAGACCCAGCGGACCCAGGCGCAGGCCGTGGCCGGCGAGGCCGAGCGGCTCGTCCGCGCGGGCGTCGCGCCCGACGAGATCGCCGTCCTCGTGCGCTCCGTCCGCCACGAGGGGCAGGCCCTGGCCGTCGCGCTGGAGGAGCGCGCGCTCCCGTACCGGCTGGTCGGCGCCCGGGCGTTCTTCCAGCGCGCCGAGGTCAAGGACGTGCTGGCCTGGATGCGGCTGCTGGTCGACCCGTCCGACGCCGGGGCGGTGGTGCGCGCGCTGTCGCGCCCGCCCGTGGAGCTGCGCGCGATCGACCTGGCCCGCTGCGTGCAGATCTCCCGCCGGCGCAGGCTCGACATGGTGGCCGCCCTCGTGGCTGCCACCGAGTCGCCGCAGCTGCCGCCCGAGGCGCGCGAGCGGATCCTGCGCTTCCTCAAGCTGCACCGCTCGACGGCCGCGGCGCTCGACTCCTCGCGCCCCGACCTGTTCGTCCACCGCCTCATCGACCGGCTCGCGCTCCGCCGTCAGGGGCTGTTCTCGGCCCAGCCGGACGTCGTCGAGCGCCTGCAGGCGCTCGCCCGGCTGGGCGAGCTCGCCGCCTCCTACGCCCGGCGCGCGCCCCACGCCGCCGCGCGCGATTTCGCGCGCCACGTCGCCGCCGTCGCCGAGGCCGGGCTGCAGGACGACGAGGACCAGGACTCCAGCGGCGACCGGCCGAGCCGCGGCGCCGTCGCCGTCCTGCCGATGCACGCGGCGCGCGGCACGGCCTTCCGCCACGTGCTGATCTGTGGCCTGCACTCGGCGCGCATGCCGGGCGCGCGCCGGCGCGCGGTCGAGCCGATCCCCGACGCGCTCCTGCACGAGCCCCTGCCGCCCGATACGCGCGCCCTGCACGTCGACGAGATGCGACGCCTGCTGCACGTGGCCATGACGCGCGCCGACGAGAGCCTCGTGCTGGCCTACGGCGCGCACGACGACCGCGGCGCGCTGCAGCCGCCCTCGCCCTTCGCCGACGAGGCCCGCCTCGTGCTCGGCGCGGACTGGGAGGACCGCCCGGAGCAGCTCTTCGGCCCCGACGAAACCCTCCACGCCGCCTACGCGACCCTCCGCGACGACCTCCTGCAGTCGATCCCGCGCGTCGGCTCGCGCGTCGGCGAGCTGCGCCTGGACACCGATCTGGACGTCGCGCACGGGGTCGTGCGGTACCTCGAGCTGCTCAAGCTGGCCGCCCTGATGGCGCGCCCCGACGGGCAGACGGTGGCCGACGCGCTGCCCGGCGTGGACGCCGCGATCCTCCACGCCGCCACGGGCCAGCAGCGCGAGATCTTGCAGACCTCGCCGCTGGACGACGTCCTCCTGCGCGCCGAGCAGGACGCGCGCGCGCGCGCCGCGGCCGTCGCCGCGCGCGACGAGCCCTCGCTGCAGCCCTTCCTGCCCACCCGCGGCCCGGGCCTGCTGCTCAGCGCCTCGGACATCGAGACCTACCGGACGTGCCCGCTGAAGTACAAGTTCGCGCGCGTGTTCCGGATCCCGAGCGAGCCGACCCTCAACCAGCGCTTCGGCATCCTCGTCCACCAGGTCCTGGAGCGCTACCACGCCTCGGGCGGCCGCACGCTGGACGAGCTGCTCGGACTGCTCGAGTCGGGGTGGCGCCGCGGCGGCTTCGGCACCAGCCACGAGGAGCGCCAGCTGCACGCGAAGGCCGGCGCCTCGCTGCGGCGCTACTTCGACCGCGAGCAGGCCGACGACGCGCAGCCGGTCTGGTTCGAGCGCGCCTTCCAGTTCCGGCTGGGCCGTCACACGCTGCGCGGCCGCGTCGACCGCGTCGACCGGCTGCCCGACGGCGGGCACGAGCTCATCGACTACAAGACGGGGCGCCCGCGGACCGCCGTCCAGCTCCGCGAGGACGTCCAGCTCTCGCTCTACGCCGTCGCCGCGCGCGAGGCCTGGCAGCTCGACGCGTCGCGCCAGGCGTACCTGTACGTGCTCGACGACGAGAAGGTGCGGGTGCCCAGCGAGGAGATCGACCGCGACTGGATCGCCGAGACGGTGGCCGAGGTGGCCGACGGGATCCTCGGGCAGGGCTTCGAGCCGACGCCGTCCTACTCGGCGTGCTCGGTGTGCGACTACCGCATCGCCTGCCCCGCGGCGGAGCGCTGAGCGCGCCGAGGCTCAGCGCAGCCCGGCCACCAGCAGCACGACGATCACGAGCGCGAGCGCCAGGACGGCGACCGCGATGTAGCGCGCGAGCTCCCCCGAGGTCGCCGGCGGCTCGCCGAGCCGGGTCGCGCCGGCCGACCGCTCCGGCGGCGTGATGGGCTGCGTCTCGAAGGTGTCCTCGTCATCCTGGCCGCGGATCCGCGACGGGCTCGACGCGCGCGCCGAGCGCTGGGTCGGCGCGTCGGCGCGCTCGCCGCCGCGGTCGTTCCACAGCCGCGCGCCGACGCGGGTCGGCGCCTCGTCCTCGGCCCGCGGCGCACCGTCCGCCCCGGCCTCGACCTCGTCGGCGTCCGTGTCGTCGATCTCGCCGTCGTCGGGCTCGGCGTCGCGCAGCTGCGCGCGCACCTGCTCGAGCTGCTCGCGCAGCCGCGCGTAGTCGGCCCGCAGGGCGGTCAGGTGCTCGCGCTCGCCCGCGAGCTCGCCACGCGTCGCGTCCAGCGCGGCGCGCAGGCCGTCGCGCTCGCGCCGCAGCGCGTCGGCCTCCGTCTCGGACTCGTCGTCGGCCTCCAGCTCGGCCTGCAACGCGTCGCGGTCGGCCTGCAGCGCGTCACGCTCACCTTGCACGCGCTCGGCCTCCTCGCGCAGGCGCTGGAGCTCCTGCGCGGTCGCGTCGAGCTCCCGCTGCAGCGCCGCTTCGCGCTGGGCGGCCTGCGCGCGTTCCTGCTCGGCCGCCGCGGTCGCCGCGGCCAGCTCGTGCTGCCGGCGCTCAAGCTCGTGTCCCCACTGGCCCTCGAGGACCGCGCGCTCGTCGGCCGCGCGCCGGTCGGCGGCGTCCACCTCCTGGCGCAGCCGCACCACCTCGGCCGTGGCCGTGTCGAGGTCGCGCTGCAACGCGTCGCGCTGGGCGATCACGCGGTCGCGCTCGGCGGCCACGGCGAGCGCGGTGGCGGCGGTGGCCTCGGCGCGCTCCAAGCGCCGGCGCAGCCGGTTGCCCTCGCGCGCCAGCAGGGCCAGGCGGTCGATCGTCTCGTCCACCGCATCGGGCGCGGGCAGCTCGACGACGAGCCCGTGCGCGCTCACGGCCAGCGGACCGGCGACGGCCTCGAAGGGCACGGCGAAGGTCCCGCGCCAGACGCCATCATCCTCGCGGTCGCTCGCCGGCGCGAGGTCGTGCGGGCCGTGCCGCGTCTCCACGGTGAGCCGGGCACGCCCCGGCGCGGGCGCACCGCCCGGCCACCGGCCCTCGAGCTCCAGCAGCACCGCGTCGAACCCCGCGGCGACCGCCGCGAAGCGCAGCAGCTCGAAGGCCTCCACGGTGTCCTCGCCGCGCACGATCGCCTACCGCCGCAGGTCGTCCTCGCCGCGGGCGCGCAGCTCCTCGGTGCGCTGGGCGCCGTCGTCCTCGTCGTCGCCGGCGGGCGTGGCAGCGGGCGTTGGCGGCGCGTCGGGGGGAGGTGGCCCGGCCCCGGGCCGGCGGTCGACGGCGGGCACGCGCCGGCGGCGGTCGCGCGCGCCGACCTCGATCGAGATCGAGATCGAGGCCATGTGCAGGATCGCGCCGGCCACCATCACCAGCGACCCGGCCAGCGCCATCCACGCCCCGAGCTCGCGCTGAGCTCCCTGCAGGCCGGGCGGCGGCTGGATCAGCTCGGCCGCGACGACCACGAGCGCGGCCACCGCGAGCCCCTGGATCCACCCGGGCGTGCCCGGCTCCCCCACGGCCAGCCGCCGGGCGGCCAGGACGATCGCCGCGACCGCCATCGAGGCCAGCAGCAGGTCGACGATCTCGAAGGCCTGCCAGGCCGTGCCGCCCGGGGTGTACCAGTCGAGGAAGAGCCCGATCAGGACGAGCACCGCCCCCAGGGCGAGCAAGAGTGTGCCGACGTCGAGCTTCTGGCGCATCCGGCCCCGACCGTAGCGAAATCACCGGCGGAGCCGGCCGCCGCCGGCGCGAGCCGGTCAGCTCGCGAGCGCGCCGCGGAGGTCCTCGCGACGTCCTGTGGTCCGCGACGCCGCACGAGAGGCCGCACCAGGTCGGGCGGGACGCCCGCCGCGCAACCCTCGCGCGATCCGGGCATCATGGCCCGAGTAACAAGCCGTCCGGCGGGGTCCGAGGAGCGCGGACCGCGTTCTGGGCGAGACGCAGTCTGGCCCGCACGTAGCGCGCGACCACCGGGACCGCGCGCGACGTACGCGAGCGCACTCCCGACCTCGTGCCGATCGGTGCCGATGCGCACGGCTCGATCTACTCCAGCCCCGAGGTCAAGCCCTTCCGGGGACGCACGCGCCCGGCGCGCCGGAGACGCCGGACACGCCGGCGCGGCGGCGCCCGGCCGGCGGCTACTCCTGCTCGGGGCCGCGCTGGCGCAGGAAGCGCTGGAACTCGCGGGCCAGGACGTCGCCCGACGGCAGGTCCCCGGGACCCAGCATCGGCTCCTCCTCCTCGGCCGCGGCCTCGAGGCGCTCGACGAAGGCCTGCACGTCGGGGTCGCTCTGGACGGCCAGCGACACCTGGCGCTCGTAGTCCGCAGCGGCCGACTCGAGCTCGCTGGCGTCGACCGTGACGCCGACGACGCGCTCGAGCTGGCGCACGAGGGCCAGCGCCGCCTTGGGGTTCGGCGCGGCGGCGACGTAGTGGGGCACGCTCGCCCACAGGCTGGCCGACGGGAGCCCCGCCTCCTGGCAGGCCGCGTGCAGCACGCCGACGATGCCGGTCGGGCCCTCGTAGGAGGTGCGCGGGACGCCGAGGCGCTCGGTCAGCGCGTCGTCCGTCGAGAGCCCGGTCATCGGCACCGGGCGCGAGTGCGGGACGTCGGCCAGCAGCGCGCCCACCGTCACCACGAGCTGCGTGTCGAGGACCTCGGCGAGGTCGACGACCGTGCGGCAGAACGTGCGCCAGCGCATCGACGGCTCCGGCCCGGAGAGTAGGACGAGGTCGCGCGGGGCGCGCGGGACGCGCGCCGCCCACACCTCGATCTCGGGCCATTCGATCCGGCGCGTGTGGCCGTCGACGAGGTGCACCTTGGGGCGCGTGGCCTGGAAGTCGAAGAACTCCTCGGGGTCCAGCCGCGCGAAGCGCGTGGCGCCGAAGGAGGAGCCCAGGAACTGAACGGCCGCCGACGCGGCGTCGCCCGCGTCGTTCCAGCCCGTGAAGGCGCAGACGAGGGCCGGGGCGCGCAGGCCGTCGGGCCGGCTGTCCCAGATGAGGGGCTGCATCGGATCCACGGTACACAATGGGAAGGTGACCGCTTCGAAGCTGCCGGCGATCGCAACGCTGCGCGCCGGCGACGAGATCGCGGGTGTCTTCGCCTGCACGCGCAAGGACCGCCTGGTCACCCGCAGCGGCTCGCCTTACCTGGCCCTGGAGTTGCGCGATCGCACGGGCGCGCTGCCCGCGCGCGTGTTCCGCGACGCGGACCTGCTCGGCGGGCGCTTCGCGCGCGGTGACCTCGTGCGCGTCGCCGGACGGGTCGAGCGCTTCCGCGCGGAGTTGCAGGCCGACCTGCGCGCGATCGCGAAGGCGCAGCCGGGC
>Ga0136846_1213540_pt1 | contig 15870 bp, 11 predicted proteins | sample HopSoiMetagenom2_FD_96841 | JGI IMG/M metagenome (GOLD analysis project Ga0136846, IMG submission 96841) | Grasslands soil microbial communities from Hopland, California, USA - 2 Assembly 2016 (version 4) | ecosystem: Environmental > Terrestrial > Soil > Grasslands | place: USA: Hopland... | reverse complement strand
CCAATCGTCCTTTCAGACACGCCTCTTCTGCCTCCGAGGGCGAGCCTCGCCGATGACCGTTCCCGCAGCACCCGCAGACGATTTCTGGACCGTTGATGAGCGCGCGCTCGCCGAGTTCACGCGCCGACTCGAGGAGCCGCCAGGCTCACTCGTCTGGGCTGAGCTTCGACGCGAGGCCGAGCGGATCGCGCTCTCGCCCGGCTTCGACCGTCTCATCACGCTCGACGCCAACACCATCAAGGAGCTCCCCCACCAGATCGAGGTCGCGCGACGCGTCCTTCGGCAGATGGGCGGACGCGCCATCCTCGCCGACGAGGTCGGACTCGGCAAGACCATCGAGGCGGGGATCGTCCTCAAGGAGCTGCTCGTACGCGGCCTCGCGCGCCGGGTGCTCATCCTCACGCCCGCCTCGCTCGTGATGCAGTGGCAGGGAGAGCTGGAGAGCAAGTTCTTCGAGCGCTTCGCCACGCCGACGGATCCTGACGAGTGGCAGCACGCCGTCAAAGCGATCGCGTCCTACGATCGCGCCCGCAGTGCACGCCACGCCAAGCAGATCCTTCGCCACCGCTGGGACCTCGTGATCATCGACGAAGCCCACAAGGTCAAGAATCACCGCACCGCGGCGTACCGGTTCCTGCAACAGATCGACCGCAATTACCTCCTGCTCCTCACGGCGACTCCCCTTCAGAACGACCTGCGCGAGCTCTACAACCTCGTCACGCTGCTCCGCCCCGGGCAGCTCGGCACGTGGCAGGAGTTCCAGCAGCTGCACCTCACGCCCGGTGATGCGAAGTCGCCGAAAGACCCGGAGGCGTTGAAGGAGCTGACCGCTCAGGTGATGGTCCGGACGCGTCGCTCGAGTGTCGCCCTCGCTCTCGAGCTGCCGCCACGCATACCAGCGCATCCCGAGATAGACCTAACGAGCAAAGAGGCCGCGCTGTACCGTGACACCGCGTCCTTCCTGCGCGACCTGTACCGCGAAGGCTTCGTCGAGCAGAGCGATGACGCCGTCGCCGGCAACAAGAAGCGACGAGGGCGTCGCACCGGAAAGGGCATTCTTCAGCTCGAGCTCGTACGCCTGTCTCAGCGACTCTGCTCCTCGGCGGCCGCGCTCGCGGACTCGCTCGAGGGCCTCGGCGAAGCTGAATTGGTGACGCCGGCGTACCGGCGTCGTGCGCGCAAGCTCGCCGCGACCGCGCGGAGTGTGAAGTCGCACGCCAAGCTCAACGCCCTCGAGGACATCATTCGAGGCGTGGCCGACAAGGTCATTGTGTTTAGCGAACACTTACCGACGCTCGACCTCATCGCCAGGCGCGTACGCAAGCTCGGCCGCACTGCCATCGTCTACTCCGGCAAGCTCTCGATGGCCGAACGCGCGAAGCGGCTCGCCGAGTTCAAGGCGGAGCCGAAGGCCGTGTTCATCGCTACACGAGCCGGCACCGAAGGATTGAATCTCCAGTTCTGCAACGTGCTCGTGAATTACGAGCTGCCGTGGAACCCGATGGTCGTCGAGCAGCGCATCGGGCGCATCCATCGCATCGGGCAGACACGTGAGGCGCACATCATCAACTTCGCCGCGCGCGGCACCATCGAGGCGCACGTGCTGCGGCTCCTCGATCAGAAGATCAGGCTCTTCGAGCTCGTCGTCGGTGAGCTCGACGTCATCCTCGGGGACTTCGGCGGCGCCGAGAGCCTCGAGGAGCGACTCGCGGATGCCTGGTTGAGCGCCGAATCGGACGATGCGTTCGAGGCGCGTGTGGAGACGATCGGCGACGAGATCGCGTCGAGCCGCGAAGCCGGCCTCCAACAGGAACAGCTCAACTCGGAGGTCGCGGCCGAGGACAACGCGGGTCAGCTCGAGCGCGAATTTCGACGACTCACCATTCCCGACCGCGTCAGACTCGGCTACGGTACGAATCATCTTCAATTCGCGCACGGCGTGGACGCGAAGCGGCATCGAATCGGGCTGCATGTCGGCGAGATTCTCGAGGCGCTCGAGAATTCCACGGTCGAAGACGGCGGGTTCGACGCCCAACACGGCGAGACTGTATGCGTCACCGGGGTCACTGCTGGGGGCCGTGGCGTGCGGCTCACCGTGCAGGCGACTAGCCTGCCGATGACGCTCGTCGACATCTCCGCGGATATCGACCTCGCACTACCAGCACGCCGACCCTCGCGCGCTCCCAAGCGGAAGGCGTCGTGACGAAGCGCGCGATCAAGTCACGGCCGCGTCGCGGCGCGGCAGCTCGCAAGGCCGCACGACCGCCGAAGGTGAAGGACGCCGAGCACCGCGAGCCTCTGGCAGACGCTCGCATCAGGCCGCTGCTCGAGCGTTACGTCGAAGCGGCGGATGCCGAGTTGACCGAAGTCGGCGACGGTCTGTTCGAGCTCCACGTACCGCTGCCCGACCGGTCCGCATTTCAAAAACGCTCAACGATTCGCGTCGCGTTCACCCTCGATGCGTTCGAGCACGATCCGGACGCCGAGATCGCGGTGGTCGGGAGTCCGTTGGTGGAGCAACTCGTAACGGCGATCCGAGCGCGCGGCAGCCGATGCTTTCGAGGCTTCCTCCCTCCCGAGCTCCAGCCCAGCAGCGATTCGGGGCCGCTGCGGATTGTCGTCACGAATGGCACCGCGAGCAAGCCACGCGCGCGCGTCGCGCGCCATCGCGTGCTGCGGCTCCTCGCCCGCGTCGTCGTGAGCGCAGGGAGCACGGTTGAGGAACATCTCATCGAGAGCGGATACTTCGACGCTGTTACCGGGAGTGTGCTACCCGCAGACGTTGCCGCGCGCTGTGAAGAGCGACGCGGGCCAAGCAGCACTACGAAGCGCCGGACATCCGCCAAGAGCGACGTCCCACTCGAGCCAAGTCGGAGCGCGGCCGAGATCGTCTCCATTGCGTTGGCCGACCTACGCGCGAGCTTCGAGCCCAACGTCCACAAGCTCCGCGACGACGCACGGATTGCTCTCGAGGCAGAGCTCCAGCGAATCGACGGCTACTACTCGGCGCTCATCGCCGGCGGCGGCCGATCACCCGAGGCGTCCGGCGACTCCGCGAAGCGCGCCTACGAGGCCGAGCACGCGCGTCGTCGTGCGGAAGAGGAACGCAGGCATCGCGTTCGCGTCGTCGTCCATCCTGTGCAGCTCACGGAGTGGGAGCTGCTCGTCGAACGCGCCGAGTGGGAGATCGGGAGCGCTGGGGAGCAGCGTGGTCGGCTCGTCGCGGCGCGATGGCTGAATGGCGGTGGTGAGTGGTCGCTCGCCTGCCCTGGCTGCGCTGCGGCCAACCCGAAGAGCGTGTGCGTCTGCCGGTCGGGTCACGTCGCCTGCGACGCGTGCGCGGCGACCTGCACCGTGTGCAACGAGACATTCTGCCGCGACCACGGCGCCGCCGCCTGCCATGTCGACGGTGCCCCGACGTGCGCGGAGCACTCCCGGACGTGCAGCTCGTGCGGCGAGTCCCATTGCGCGGCGCACGAAGCGACATGTGTCAACGGCGACCACGCTGCCTGTAGCGATTGCGTCGCGGAGTGCGCGAGCTGTGGCCGCGCGGTCTGCGACGATCACTCGAGCGTGACGAGCGATGATGCATCGCGTGGTGCGCGCCGGTTGTGCGCTGATTGTCTGTGCCATTGCGAGGGCGGCGCGAACGAGCTCGTCGGGCGCGACGAAGTGACGCAGTGCGCGACGTGCGGCAGCGCGGTGTGCGAGACCCATCGCGCGACCTGCGCCGTGGATCAGCACGTCCATTGTTCGCGTCACCTGCGGCGCACCGGCGAGTCGGGGCGACTCGTCTGCGAGTCGCACGTCGCGCACTGCGCCTTCGAGACGGACGCGGTCCACGCCGCGGATGAGGTGACGCCCTGCGCGTCGTGCGGGCGGGCCGCGTGCGCCCAGCACTCGCACGAGTGCGTCGAGGACGGCGAGCGCTACTGCGATGAGCATTCGCTCATCTTGCGCGGCGAGGGTGGGCGGTTCGCATGCCAGGAGCACGCGAAGATCTGCAACGTCGATCGCGCGGCGTACCCCGTCGATCAGATGACGGCGTGCCCGGTGTGCGACAAGTGGGCCTGCACGAGCCACAGCCGCGAGTGCTCGTGGTGCGGTCGGTCCGTGTGCCTGCACGACTTCAGCACCCGCCTCTCGCGCTGCATGACATGCGCGCGCCTAACGGCCCTGAATGAACCGCCGGAGCATCTCGTCGCAGCGGTGGCGTCGCTGCTCAAGGAGAGGACGTTACCGAAACAGTGGCGCACCGGTCGCGACGCGCATCACACCGTCGTCGAGGTGACCGTCGGCTTCAAGCGGCGGGTCGTGTTCGTCGTGCGCCACGGCGAAACCGCGGCGTCCGACGCCCGGAGTCACTCGATAGCCGGGTCGAAGGGGTTGTCCGTCGAGCGCTGACGTCGCGCAGTCACCGCTTTGGCACATAGCGCGTCGCTACCGCGCCCGAGGCGTACTCCAACCGACTCACCAGCGTCAGGTCGAGAGCTTTCGAGAGGCCAGCGAACAACGTCGGTCCATGGCCCGCCACTCTGGGATGTATCACAAACTCGTATTCATCGATCAGTCCCAGCTCCGCCAACGCGAGCGGAAGCGTCAGGCCGCCCGTGAACAATCCCTTGCCGGGTTGGCGCTTGAGCCGTTGAACCGCCTCTCCCAGATCGCCGCGCACGAGCTCCGCGTTCCAATCGACGCGTTCCAGAGTGCTCGACACGACATACTTCTTCGCGGCGTCGATGGTGCGGCCGAACGGTTCCATCCAGGGCTCCATCCAGTCCGGCCGCTCCCCTGACTGTGCCGGCGTGCGCCACGCTGACTCCATCATTTCGTAGGTGACGCGGCCGAAGAGGAGACCATCGGCACGCGCGATGTTCTCGGCCGCGTGGCGGTGCAGCTCTTCGTCCGCGATCATTGCACGATGATCGCAGCATCCGTCCAATGTGACGTTGATCGAATAGCGAAGGGGTCGCATTGCCTCTCGAGTGGAGCGATGTGGTAAGGGGTTAGACATCACGCTGCGACTCACCTGACTTCAGGGCGCGGTGCTCCGCAGTCACGGTGCACGCTGCGTAGCCCAGGATCCGATCACCACCCTTCAACCCTGACGCCGTAGGGCGCCACCCACGCGCGAGCCGAGCCTGCAGGAGATCCGCGGCCGTGGGCGCATGATCGAAGATGGCGACCGCCATGATCGCGCCGAGTCACGTCGTATCGAAGGCGAGGTAGAGGTGGCCGTCCAGGTCAAACACGACATCGTGAGTGTACTCGTCCTGCGTTACGATCTCGCTCGGGTGCCGACTACGCGTAGCGCTGCGACTCCAGGCGAGCACATCGCCAAGAGTCGCGAGCGGCTGCAGCGCGGCGCGAATCGCTGCGAGGCGATCCGAATCCAGCCCTGCCTCGTCGTGCACTGGAATCTCCCGCACAGAGTGCCTCAGTGTATTCGTTGATGAGATGACACTACGAGTGGATCACCTCGTGCCGCTCCAACATGCCGACAAACTGCTCGATCTTCTTCGCGCGCGTCTCGGCTCTTTTCACCGTCTGGATCCGGAACAGGATGGCGTATCGGTTCGCGCTGCTCAGGGTCGCGAAAAACGCCTTCGCCTTCGGGTGTGCGTCGAGTGCGCGCTGAAGGTCGTCCGGTACGCCGGCGGTTCGATGCGAGTCGTATGCGGCGTCCCACTGACCGTTCGCCTTCGCGCGCTCCACAGCCTCGAGGCCAGGTGACTGCATGCGACCGCTCTCGACGAGACGCTGCACTTTGTCGCGATTGATCTTCGACCAGATGCTGCGCTTGCCACGCGGCGTGAACTTCTGGAGCCAGCTCGCGTCGTCGAACGCTTTCTTTTGCCCGTCGATCCAGCCGTAGCAGAGCGCGACGTCGAGCGCTTCTGCGTACGACACGGATTTGACGCTCGACGCGGCCTTGGCGATCCGTAACCAAAGGCCGGCGGATTTTGCGTGCTGCTTGGCGAGCCACGCCTCCCATGCCGCGGCATCCTTGAACAGGCGCACGGGCAGCTCAGCGGATGTCGGCTTCGTCATGGCAGAAAGCTATCAAAAGCGGCGTGGCGCGACGAGCGGACGCCGCTGCTATGACATGCGGGCTAAGGAGGTCGTGTCGGCCTAACGCAGAGTTCAGCCGCAAGCGATCGACCTCACATGTGATGCAAGCTTGCAGGCAGTAGTGCTCGATACACGAACAACCAAATCTTCCCGCGCTTGTCAGCTGCAAGGGTCGTTAGGCGGCGTGCGCGAGTAAGTAATCGCTCTTCAGGAATCGCAGGTACCCACGGCTCCAACGGGAGTCGAACTGTGAGAATGACTACCTCTAGTCAAGGCGGCAAGAGTAGCGCGGGCCGTACGTGAGAGACCGGTCTGATTTCGCAACCGATGGATTGGGTAGTACGTTAGACGTCAAATCGGCCCACCGGTCGTCGCTGACATCGTCCCGGGGACAAAGAACGAGGCGCACACGACATGAGGAGGACATGAAGTGAACGCGATGATAAGAGTGGCGGTCTTGCTGATGATATTGGCTCAGCGCGCGAGCACACAGTCTGCCCCGACGCTGATCCTCACCGACGGCAAGGTCTTCACCGCCGACTCACTGCATCCATGGGCCGAAGCCATCGCTATTTGCGGCGACAAAGTCGTCGCTGTCGGGAGCTCCGCCGACATACGCCGACTTGCGGGGCGCACCACTCGCGCAATCAGTCTTGGTGGACGTGTGGTCATACCAGGCATCAACGACTCGCACGATCACCTTGGCGAGGCAGCGCTTGGACCAGGGTTCAGCACGGGACCATCACCAATGCCCAATCCTGCAAGCCAAGTCGTACTCGATTCCGTTCGTGCGATCGCAGCCCGCAGCAGTAGGGGAACATGGATCAGAACTCCAATCGGCATCGGGGTTCTCGGCGATCCCACCGTGAATCGGGCTGCCCTCGATATGATCGCTCCGAATAACCCAGTGATGCTTCACGCCTGGTGGGGACACGGAGCAATTATCAATAGCGCCGCCCTGCGCGTCCTGGGAATTCGGGACGACGTACAAGATCCGCTCGGGGGTTGGTACACGCGCAACGCGAACGGCAGGCTCACCGGCCGACTCGACGAATATGCTGCCTGGGACGCACAGCGACGGCTCGGCTCGATGCAGCCGGAGCGCGAGCTCACTCGGTCTCTGCGGGAAACCTCCGATTCGTCGCTACGGTTCGGGGTCACAAGCGTTCAGGACATGGCGGGATTCATGACGCCGGAGCTCACGGCGCGCGTTTTCCGCGCCGCACACATCCCGCTTCGCATCCGGCTGATCAGATGGTCGATACCGACCGCCACGAGTCTCAACACATCGGAGTGGAAGTCTATTCCGACGCAAGTCGCACCGCGCGTGATCGTCGAGGGTCGTAAGTGGGTGCTCGATGGAACGCCGATCGAGGAGTTTGCGTTGAGTCGCACCCCCTATCCGGGCCGGCCGGGCTGGTACGGCAGACTCGAGTTTCCCGCCGACACGATGCGCGCGATCATAGCCGCGGCGCTCCGCCCAGGCGCCCCGCAGCTTCACCTGCATATCGTTGGCGACAGCACCGCGGAGCTTGTGCTCGGATACATGGAGGCACTTGCGCCTGATTCCGTTTGGCGCAAGCTCCGCGTCAGAATCGAGCACGGGAATTCCATTACCGGGGATCGCATTCCTCGCGCAGCAAGAAAGGGAATCGTCATCGCGCAACCTCGCGGCGACGTGCCGTACAAGTCCTGGCGTGCTGCCGGAATAACTGTCGCCTACGGCTCCGACATGCTGCGCAACCCCTTCGTCCATATGATCGGAGTGGTGACCGGCGGCTCGCACCCGGCAGAAGCTCTGTCGCGTGAAGAAGCGGTTCGAGCGTTCACGTATGGGGCTGCGTACGCCGAGCGCCGCGAAGGCGAAAAGGGGACCCTCGCTCCGGGGATGCTCGCCGATCTCGCAGTCCTGTCGCAAGATATTTTTGCCGTACCACCGCAAGCGTTGCCCGCTACCAGAAGCGTGCTGACAATAATCGGCGGCAGGGTCGCTTACAGCGGTTTGACCTCGAAGCGCAACTGACGCCGCAGCGCTTCGTTAGGCATCAGGTCCGCGACGCCCGCCATTTCCAGTGTCGGGGCACGCGATGCGCACCGCGGTCGAGACCCCGGCGTCGGTGTCGAATGGCGGGCCGGAGTACCAGTGCTCCTGCGCACGGCCGCGGAGGGTGTCGCCTTTGGACCCAGGCGCGAGTACGAATTCGGTGCCGCTAAACCCGTTGTGAAAAGTCACATGCAGTGAGTCTCCCGCGCCCACCGACCACCGCGTAAGTAGATGCCGGCAGCTGCCGATTGGGCGAGCCTGACAGCGGGCGTAGCTACTTCCTTGAGCCGACGCGTGCAAGCGATGGCGCGTCGCGGAAGGCGACAATGTACTGAATTCCGCCTCCGGCTCGACTCACCCGATCCTGCAATCCAAATGAGATGCCGCTCGCCGTTGACACGAGCGCACGGATAGGGCGATCAGTTTCGAACTCCTTATAGTCGACAGACGCAAATGAGGTCCCGAGCGACGTGGGCGATGTACCCGGCCGGGTGAAATAGACAAAGGGCTTAAACGTGCGGTCCCCTGTACTCTCATAGCGAATAAGGCGAGTACCACGCGGTATCCATTCGACGTGTACTCGCTTGTGGAAGTCGATACCCCGGAGATACCCGACCCAAGCCTCGGCATCTTGGCCGATAGTGTTGCGAAAGAACTGCTCTGCTGCAGCGAGCCCCTCGTCCACAATCTTCGACTTGGTGATGCCCAGTTTCAGTCGAAGTGAGTCAGCGTTCGACATTTCGGAGCCTCACATCGTAGACGTTGTTGACACGGAAACGGGCAACAACAATCCGCAACCATGGCGCTGGCGTCAAGGCGCCACCAGCACTCCCGCCCGTTGCCGCGCCGGCAGCCGCGTCGTCGTTAGTGGACGACACTTCCCTCACCTGGGCGCAATGACCACCGAACCAAAGGGCCGCATCCTCGTCATCGACGATGACGATGCCGTGCGATCCGCGTATGAGCGCCTCCTGTCGCACGCCGGCTACGACGTGCGCGCCGCGAGCTCGCCGTACGAAGGTCTGGAAAGCGTCGGCGACTGGAAGCCCGACGTCATCCTCCTCGACCTCGCCATGCCGACCATCAGCGGCTTCGAGGGCGCGAAGGTCTTCAAGAAGAAGCCGGCCACGCGTGACGCAATCCTCGTCGCGTTCAGCGGCATGATCAGCGACGACGAAGTCACTCGCTTCCGCCGCATCGGCTTCGATGAAGTGCTGCCGAAGCCCGTCGCCGCCGTCATGATCGTCGAGCGCATCGAGAGCTTCCTCGCCCGCCGCGCCGCCACCCGCGAGGGCCTCTAGCCTTCGACGTGCGCCGCCGCGGCGGCGCCGGTGATGAAGAACGTCGCGTGCGTTCGTCGCCCGGGAAATGCGGCGAGATACCGCTCCGCCCACCGCCGCTCAAAATCGCCCCCCTCGCTCGCCCGCACGAGCGCATAGACACTCCCGCCAAAGCCTGCACCGAACGCCGACGCCGCCACCGCGCCGAGCTCGCGCGCATCTCGAGCCAGAGCGATCGTCTCGGGCACCTGGTTGCCAAGCAACTGCTCCGCTCCCACCTGCGACTCGTCGACGAGCCGACCCACCAGATCGAGATCGCCACGTGCGAGCGCGCCACCCGCGTCACGCACGAGCGCTGCCTCACGATCGAACTGCTCCACTCGACGCAAGAGATCGTCGCGGCCACGCAGCAGCTCGCGGAATCGTTCCATCGCGTTAGGCATGTCCGCCAGCGCCGCGGCGAGCGTTGGCGCCACGCTCCCCGTGCCGGCGCGCCACGCCTCGAGAGCCGCCGCCGCATTCGCCGCCGCATGATTGTAAAGCGCGAGCGCGCTCCCCGTCTTCGCCGCCACCACGCCACTCGCCGCCACGACGAATCGCAACTCGTCAGGCAGCGGCACGGCGCCCTCGAACCGGGTCGGCGCGTACGCGTACTGCACCAGCGCGCCCACGCGCGCGCAGAGGATCGCGGTGTGATCCTGGCTCCCGCCCTCAGTCCCGACGCCGGCGGCGCCCGTGAGTGCGCCGTAGCTCGACCCGTTCTCCACCGCGCCGAGATAGCCGGCGAGATTCTCCGTACCGCCGATCACCGCGCGATAGTCGGCCCGCGCCGCGAGCTCGTTCGCGTCCGCCAGCGCGAGGAAGGTCGCGACGATCAGCGCGCTCGAGCTGCTCAGCCCCGCTGCCGATGGAAGATTACTTGCGAACGCGAGATCGATCCCTCGACGCGCGCCCGGGAAGTTGCGTGCCACCCGTCGACAGACCGTGAACGAGTAGCTCGACCAATGCCCCTGCCTAACGGCAGCCGAGTCGCTCAGCTCCCCTTCGGCATCACGGCCACTCACCGCATCGACGATCCGCACTCGCGCGTCGGTTCGAGGCGCCGACGCCACCGCGAAGCCACGCTCCACCGCGCAGACGAGACTCGCACCGCCGCAGTAATCGGTATGCTTGCCGAGGAACTCGAGCCGGCCCGGCACCCACCAGCTCCTGGCGTCGCGTGCACGCGTGCCGAGCGCCGCGCGTGCCCGTTCGACGAGGGCGTCCACGCGACCTAGAGCCTTACCGGTGTGCCGCGCAGACGCTCCGCAACGGCGGGAATGTCGCCGCGCTGCGAGAGGTCGAGCACCGCCGCGCGCACCGGGATCGCCCGCACCCGCACACCGAACTCGTCGATCGCCAGCTGCACCGCGTTAGGGAGCTCGAGCTCACCACGCGGAGACGGCGGCACCCGCCGGCACGTCCCGAGAACGGCCGGCGTGAGCAGCCAGAGATTCATACTCACCGCCGCGCCAGCGCCTAACGCTCGGGCAGTTGCCTCGTCCGGCTTCTCCACGATCCGCCGCAGGTAGCCCTCGGCATCGACGTCGAGCAGCGCATACCGAGCGATCCGCTCGGCGGGGATGTTCCCGTCGCGCACCAGCGCGTCGCGGTCGAACGCGGGGAGCGCAGCCTCGTGCTGCTCACGCAACGTCCGGAGCACCTCGACGGGATAATAATTGTCCGAGTTCAGGACGACGAACGCGTCGTTGCCGATGAACTCCGCCGCCGCGAGCACGGCATCGGCGGTGCCTAACGGCTTCGCCTGGATCGCGAACTGCACCCGAACTCGGCTCGGCGCGCTCCGCGCATAGTGCTCGCGGATCGCTGTGTGCTCAGGTCCGATGACGAGACACACGTCCGTGAAGCCGGCATCGGCGAGCGCGCTCAGCACGTAGTCGAGGAAGGGACGATCGATCTCGATCATCGCCTTCATGCCGCTGTTCGCCGCCGCCGCCTGTGCTGCGCTCAGCCCCACTCCGGCATCGGGGGCTCTCATGCGCGTCCCGAGTCCCCGCGCGAGCACGACCGCCTTGGTCGGCGGCGTGCCAACCGCACCTTCGCTCCGCGAGCCCGACCAGAGCCGCGGGAGAAGCATAACGAGTCCCCATCCGCTGACCAGGAACACCGCGAGCCACACCAATCCCTGCGCCCAGCGGCCGTACAGCAAGCTTCCCGATCCGAAGAGCGCCGCGTAGATGAACGCCACGCCGAGTACCCAGCCCAGAAGCGAGTCGGCGAGTGAGTCCGGCGACGGACCGAGCCCCATGCGCTCGCGTACCGCGCGCCAGCCTGGGCCCGCCGGCCGCACGCGCGTGTAGAACCGCTCGAGCGTCGCTGGCTCGGTCGGTCTCGTCAGGTACGTCGCCGCTATCCAGACCACCGTCGTGACAACGATCGTCACGAGCAGCACCGTGGTCGCATCGATCGCGACGCCCGACTTCTGCGCCGCGAAGAACGCGATCGACACGACGAACGAGCTCGCCATCGCCGCGATCTCGCTCCACGCATTGATGCGCCACCAGAACCAGCGCAACAGGTAGATGAGCCCCGTGCCGGCGCCGATCGACATCAACAGATTGAAGCTCTGCCGCGCCGAATCGAGCGCGTAGGTCACTCCGACGGCCGCAAGCATCAGCAGGCCGGTCACGATGCGCCCGATGAAGACGTAATGCCGCTCGTCCGCGTCGCGCCTAACGAACCGGCGGTAGAAGTCGTGGACGAGGTACGACGTCCCCCAGTTGAGATGCGTCGACAGCGTGGACACGTAGGCGGCGAGCATCCCCGCGATCATCAGACCGAGAAAGCCCGTAGGGAGGAACTTCAGCATCGCCGAATACGCCATGTCGTGCCCCACGAGGTGCGGGTCGACATACGGAAAGGTCGCCGCGATGTCGGAGAGGTTCGGAAAGACGATCATCGACGCGAGCGCGACGATGACCCACGGCCACGGCCGCAGCGCGTAATGCGCGACATTGAAGAAGAGCGTTCCCGCTAGCGCGTCGCGCTCGCTCTTGGCGGCCAGCATCCGTTGCGCGATGTAGCTCCCACCGCCCGGCTCCGCGCCCGGATACCAGACGGACCACCACTGCACCGTCAACGGGATCACGAGCAACGACAGCGTGAGACGCCAGTCGCCGAAGTCGGGGACGAACGCGAGCGTCGTCGCCGGAATCTGGCGGAAGAGCCCCGACAGCCCCCCGACCGCCGGCTGCTTCAGCGCGAAGTACGCCGCCCCGAACGAGCCCGTCATCGCGATCCCGAACTGAATGAGATCGGTGACCATCACGCCCCACAGTCCTGACGTCGCCGCGAACGCGATGTTGAGCACTGTACAAATCGCCAGCGTCTTTCCCATCGGCCAGCCGAGGACGACGTTCGCAATCTTCACGGCAGCGAGATTCACCGCCGCCATGATCATGCAATTGAAGAAGAGCCCGAGATACAGCGCGCGAAATCCGCGCACGAACTGCGCTGGCTTGCCGGAGTAGCGGATCTCGTAAAACTCGAGATCCGTGAGCACGCGCGACCGCCGCCAGAGCCGCGCGTAGAAGAACACAGTCGCCATCCCCGTGAGCAGGAACGCCCACCAGGCCCAGTTGTTGGCGACGCCACCCTCACGCACGAAGTTCGTGACGAGGTTCGGCGTGTCCGTGCTGAACGTCGTCGCGACCATCGACACGCCGATCAGCCACCACGGCGCTGCGCGTCCCGACGTGAAGAACTCGGCGGTGCTCCGGCCGGCGCGTCGCGCGAGCAGGATCGCGGGCGCGAACGAGATTGCGATCGAGATGACGACGATCGTCCAGTCGAGCGAAGTGGGATGCATCGCTTTACGACGTGCCTAACGCGCGTCGCGGTGCACAGGCGTCGCCTCGAGCGTGACGACCTCGAACGGCGCGAGATCGACCACCTGCTCGTTGCCCGCCTGCAGCCGCACCGGCGCGCGCCCTCGATCTCGCGCCCACGGGCTCCGCGCCGCGTAGTCCCGCGACGCACCGTCGGGAAGCTCGAACGCGCTCGCGACATCGAGCGCGAAGCGACGCGATTCGGTGCCCGGATTGCGAAGCGTCACGATTCCCTTCTCCGGCGACCAGGACGCCCAGCCATAGACCTCCAGCTTCTTCGGGTCTCCGCCTAACCAGTGCGTGTCGACGAGCGTACCGGCATTTCGTCGCGACCACTTCGCCGCTTCGGCAAGCGTGTCCCACTCCGCGCCCGTCAATGTCGGCGTGACGTACATCTCCTGCAACTGCGTGCCGGTCCCGAAGTAGGTGCGAATCTCGTCGGAGAAATCGCCGTGTGGATCGGTCTCGAGCTTCTGCGCGTGCCGTGCGTAGACGAGCCCGTGCAGCATCAACGCATTGAGCGGATAGAGCGCCCCGCGCCTGACGACGTTTTCGTACGTATCACCATCGCGATAGGTGATCCACTGCTGGCGACTGGTGCCGACGCCGGCGAAGTCATGATCCTCCCCGCCGCGCCAGATCGAGTCCGCGTACCGAAGCCAGAACGGCGACGGATAGGTCCCGGTCGTGAGGTTGACGTACAGATCCGGCTTCGCGGCGCGCAGCTCGCTGATCAGCGCCAGCGCCGCGTCGAAGTCGCTGTCGAAGACGCTCCCCGGAAATGCGCGCGACGCGTTCCCCGTTCCGTCGAACTTGAACTGGTTGACGCCGAAGTCACGCAGCATGTGGAAGCAGGTATCGCGAAAGCGCCGATAGTACTTCGGCCCCGAGAGCGCGAAGCCGCCTTCGTTCGTCTCGAATCCCTGCTCGCGACCGAACTCGAGCCGCCGCTTCTTCGGATCGCCGTAGCCGCCCCATGGCGACATCCAAACTCCGGGCGCCGCCCGATATCGCGCCGCCGCCTGTCGCACACGCGCGAAGCCTTTCGGAAAGCCCGCATGAAATCCCCAGAGCGTCTTCGGATCGTCCCAGCCGTCGTCGAAGAGAAAGCTGTCGAGCACGACGCCGCGCTGCCGAACGAGATTGTCGCCGAACGCGTGAATCGCGGCGAGCGCATCGGCCTCGCTGTACTGCGAGAAGTAGCCGATGTCGTACCAGGAGTTGTAGTGCAGGAATGTGCGGTACGGATGCGCGCGCTCACGCTCGACGTAATGGAGGAAGTCACGCCGACGCTGGCCAGCGCGCGTCGCTCCGATCACGGAAGACACCGTCACCGGCGACTCGGGGCGGAGCGGCAGCTCGCGCGGCAGAACACAGCGTACGCGATCTCCCTCGACCGTGCTCTCCGACAGTGGATGCTCGAATCCGACCAACCACTGTCCAATGGCGACGGGACTGCCCTTCACCGCGCCCGTCACCTCCGCGCCGCTCGCCCGGAAGTCGACGAGCGCGATCTCTCGCACGGCAAGCGGCGCGCCTAACGGGCGCAACGTGACTTCCTGCCGGATGTAGCGCGACCCGTCGCGCAGCTCGGCTCGCCATACGGCGCGCAGGCGATGCGCCTCGTCCTCGAGCGTTACTGTGGCTCGACGCCCCGCGACGCGTCCAGCGGCGCGCGCCGAGCGCGCGTTTGCCGCGAGGGTCTCGATCACCGGCGAACCGACAATGCGCATCTGCGTCGCGTCGAGCCGGCTTCCATCGGCCAGCACAATGGCGAAAGCCGCCTCCGATACGTCGAGCCGACTCCCACTCGCTCGGTCCATCACTTCGCGCGCCCGCAGAACGCCGCCGCTTGTACTCCACGACGCGCCGATCGTCTCGTTGCCTAACGAAATCTCCTCGGCGCTTCTCGTGAGAATCGACCTCGGGCCGAGAACGCCCAATGTCGCAGCGAGCACGGCACCACGCTCGAGGAACTCGCGCCTGCCTAACGGCTCGTCGTCAGGACGCACCCCGTCGTCACGTGTCATCGTTCGCGCGCGGCCGGAGTAGCACTCTCCCGCTGTCGTTGCTCCGCCTCGGCCAGCCACCCGCGCCGGATCTGCTCCGCGGGAATGCTCGACAGATACGGCTTGATATCCACGATCGGTGATCCGTCGAGCATGTCCAAGCCGCACACGCGAAGCCGCGGCCCCTCGCGGCCGAGCAGCTCGACCACCGTCAGGCCGATGGGATTCGGCCGGCGCGGCGAGCGCGTCGCGAACACGCCATGCGGCCGGTCGTCCGTCGGCGGGTGCGCGAGCAGGTCCGCGCCGTCGGCACGGTCAAACACCCAGAGCACGAACAGGTGCGAGAAACCCTCGATGTCACGAAGTCCGGCCTCGAGCTCCGGACGGATCTCGAGCACGCCTTCCGCCAGGTGCCGTGCACCCGGCCCCTTTGGAATCTGACCGGTCTCACTGTACGGGCTTCGCACCGTGCCGATTGGCTGCAGCGTCAGCATTCGATCAACACCTTCGCTCATTTCTATTACCGAGTCAAAAGAAGGCCGCTGAAACCACTGACACGACGCTGAGACCACTGACGT
>Ga0136846_1231084_pt1 | contig 15878 bp, 13 predicted proteins | sample HopSoiMetagenom2_FD_96841 | JGI IMG/M metagenome (GOLD analysis project Ga0136846, IMG submission 96841) | Grasslands soil microbial communities from Hopland, California, USA - 2 Assembly 2016 (version 4) | ecosystem: Environmental > Terrestrial > Soil > Grasslands | place: USA: Hopland... | reverse complement strand
GCGGCAGCCGCCGTGATGACACTCGCTTCGCCACCATAGGATGCCTGGACGTGCGACAGGCGGAGCCACTTGACCATGATGACCAGCGGGAGCACGCCGAATACCGGACCAACGACGAATGCAGTCGCGAACCCCGCGAGCCACGCCGGCTTGTAGTGCCCATCGATCGTTGCTGGTGGAGGCGAGAGCGGGTCCCAGGGTGGCCAGTAGTTTGGGCCTAACGAGACCAGCTTGTTCGCCACCCACACGGCGGCGACGCCCAGCGCGATCGCTCTCGGAAGTGCCGGAAAGAATTCGGACGCGAAGTATTCCAGGCCCATCAACCCCTCCGGGCCTGCGCATGGGCGAACCACGTCACCAAACGCTCCAGCCCCGCCTGATCCTCGGTGTCGAACGTGTTCGCCCGCTCGGAGTCGACGTCGAGCACGGCGACCAGCTCACCCCCAGCCCCGAACGCCGGCACGACGATCTCAGACCTCGACCGCGCGTCGCAGGCGATGTGTCCCGGAAACTCGTTGACGTCCGGGACGATCATCGCGCGGCGCTCCGCCGCTGCCGTGCCGCACACGCCTCTTCCAAATCGGATATCGAGGCAGCCGAGCGTGCCCTGGTACGGTCCGACGCGCAGCAGGTCGGGAGCGACGACGCGATAAAAGCCCGTCCAGAGAAAGCCGAAGCCGTGATGCAGGAGCGCGCTCATCGTCGCCATCGCCGTCACCGCGTCATCGGTGTCGCCCATGACCTGGTCGAACGCCGCCTGCACGAGCTCGTAGGCACGAGCCTTGGGCTCGTGCCTAACGTCGAGCAGCGTTTCAGCCACGTAGGGTCATTCCTCCGATCCCGTCGACGGCGCGACCTGGCCGAGTCCGACGACCTCGCCGCTCGCGAGTACGTGCCCCTTCATCCCGGCGATGAGCGCGTCGTACGTCGCCCGCGCGTCGTCGGGTAGCGTCGTGTCGAGGGCGAACACCTGCAGGTGATAGCGATGCTTCGGCCCCGCGGGAGTACGCGGGCCCATGTACGGATGGTCCGGTCCGCGGATGTTCGGCCCGTTCTGTGCGCCGGCCGGTGGCTCCGTCATCCCGGCGTCGAGCTTCGTGGTCGTCGCGGGGATGTTGACCATTGTCCAGTGCAGAATCGGCATGTCGGCGCGCATCGCATCAGCGTCCTGCATGATGATCGCGTACGACTTGGTTCCCGCCGGTCCGGCCGTCCACGAGAGGCCGGGGAACACGTTGCCGCGGTACTGCGTGTTCTCGAACGGGATGTCGCCGCCGGGCTTGAAGGCCGGCGTGCTGACGGTGAGCTTCGCGCTTCCCTTGGCCGGGAGGTTCACCAACGCGAGCTTCGATGCGCCGACTTCAGTAGCCGGTGGGGGCTGCTGGGCCGAGGCGACCGTGGCGGCGACAGTGGCGATGAGCGAAGTGGTCAACAGCTTCCGTTTCATCTGGCTCTCCTCAACGAGTGCGATGCATCGAAGCTACTGCATTGTCGGGGCGGGGATTCGCCCGAGCACTCGTTCCACGGCAATACCCAGACCCAGGAGGTCGGTGTCGTGACCCGGCAGCGCGTCAAACTGTAGTCCAACAGGCAAGCCGTTGGACAATCCGGCCGGGATGTTCAGCGCGGGCACGCCGAGTCGCGGCGCGATGAACAGGTTGCGGGCGATTGCCAATCCCTCGGTGATCTCCACTCCGTTGAGCGTGAGCATCTCTCCCAGTGGTTCCAGCGGACCCTGCGCGCGGATCGGCGTGGCAACCAGCGGTATCGTCGGGTAGACGATCGCCGTCACGCGGTGCGAGGTGTACACGTCGGCGTACCGGCGGATCGTCTCGCGCAGGGCGTCGAGCTGCTCGGCCTCCGGCGGAAGCGTTGGTGTGCGATCGCGGATCGGGCGGCCGTGGTACATCTGCTCGACAGTCACGTCGGGCGCGTTCTCGCGGAGCCAGGCCGCCATTGTCTCCGACGATTGCAGTGGCGCGTTCATCCCCTGCGCGCCGAACACGCTCGCCTGGCTCGGCTTGTCGATGGTACCGACGAGGCTCCGCACCTCGCGCTCGAAGTCGATCTCGACGAGCGTGCATCCGGCGGCGCGAAGCTTGGCGAACGCGTCCCTAACGACTTCTACCGCGCCGGGATCGACCGGCTCGTGCTGCCAGAAATCATCGTTTGGAACCGCGATGCGTACATGCCGCAGGTCGACTGCCGGAGCTCGCTCGCCGGTGATCAGCGCGTCGACGAACGCCACGTCGGCGACGGTGCGCGCCATCGGGCCGACGGTGTCGAGTCGAGTGAGCGGGGGGAGAAGCACGCCGTCCTCCGAGTAGCGCTTTCGCCGAGCTCCAGTGAGGGCATTCTCGATCGTCCACGTCGACGGGCGGAGACCAGCCACGCCGCTGAACGCCGAGGGGCAGCGAATGGAGCCGTTGGTGTCGAGCCCTAACGCGGCTGGGACGATGCGGGCCGCGAGCACACCGGCGCTGCCGCCGCTGCTCCCACCGGGAATTCGCTCGGGATTGTACGCGTTTCGAACCGTGCCGAAGCCGTCGCTGTACGAGGAGACCTGATGCATGATGCCATCCGAGACGGTCATGTCCGGGACGACCGTCATGCAGAACGGGATGGCGCCGGCCCTAACGAGTGCGTCGACCACCGCCGCGTGGCGCTTCGGCACATAGCCCCGCAGTGCTGCGTTGCCCGCCGCTGTCGGATATCCGGCAACGGAGATCTGGCCTTTCACGCCGAACGGTAGCCCGGCGGCGGGCCCCAGCTTCGCGCCGCGCGCCCGGGCTACGTCGACGGCGCGCGCTGCCTCCTTCACGCGCTCGGCGTCGATCGCGGTGACGAAGTTGAACGCCTTGCAGCGTTCGTTCTGCCGCAGCAAGCGGGCGACGTACGCCTCGGCGGAGAGATCGCCGGACCGAATGCGCGCGACTGCATCGCGGGCGCTCAACTCGACTAGCTCGGCGTCGCTTTGTTGCGCGATGGTCGTCGCGATTCGACGAACGATCGTGTCCATCCGGCCGGCGAGATGCGCCGGGCCGATCGACGCCACGACCCCAAGCATGGTTCGGCGAGATACTGGCATGGCTTTCACATGGCGGATGAGAAGTTCGCCTTCTGCCTACGGACCCATCAATTCTGTCAGGTCTCTCGAATCCAGGCTATCGACTTCTTGCGCTTCGGCTGGCAGCGTGCACGTTCCTGCGGAGCGTTAGGTAGCGAGTTTCCTCTTGCGCGGCGGAAGCCATGGGCACAGACGTCTCTCCTCGGCCCGAACCTGCTCTAACGCCGCCGACGCCAAGGTCGGCCATGGCGCCCGGGGCGGCGCCGGCAGGCGTGCCAACGGAGCTTCCTCGGCGTCTCGGCTTCTGGGAAACCACGCTCATCGTGATTGGCGTGACAGTCGGAAGCGGGATCTTCCGCGTGCCGGCCTCGGTGGCCGACACGGTAGGATCGCCGCTTGGAGCCGCGGCAGTGTGGGTCGCCGGCGGCATCATCTCGCTGTGTGGCGCGCTCGCGTTGGCCGAGCTGGCGGCGGCCTTTCCGGAGCCGGGCGGCGTGTTCGTCTACCTCCGAGAGGTGTATGGACGCGCCGTCGCCTTCCTGTTCGGCTGGATGTATCTCTTCGTTGGACCGACCGGTGTCGCCGCGGTTGCCGTCGTGTTCGGCGAGTACCTTGGCAGACTCCTTGGGTTTTCGGGAGTCGGTGTCAGGCTCCTGGCCGCGGGCGCGATCATCGTTGTCGCGGCCGCAAGCTATCGGTCCGTACGCGGCGCGAGCGTTCTGCAGGGTGCAGCGACGTTAGGCAAGGTCGCCGCGCTCGCGGCGATCGTCGTCATCGCCTTCCTCCTGGGCGATGGCAGCGCTGGAGCATTCGCAGCCGGTGCGCCCGCGCCGGCGGACGCGCGATGGGGGGGCGTCGGCCTTGCGCTGGTCGCGGCGCTGTGGGCGTACAACGGCTTCCAGGACATGCTCCCGGTGGCCGGTGAAGTGCGCGACCCGGGACGCGCGCTGCCTCGCGCCCTCGTCGCCGGCACCGCCGTCGTCGTGGCCATCTATCTCTCGGCGAACGCCGCGTATTTACACGTCCTGCCGTACGCTGCATTGCGAACCTCACCGCTCGTGGCCAGTGACGCGATGGTGCGAATCGTCGGCTCGGTTGGGGCGGCCGCCGTGGCGTCGGCGGTGATCGTGTCGACGTTTGGCACGGTGAACGCCCTCGTGCTCACACAGCCGCGCGTGTTCTATGCCATGGCTGACGCCGGGCTCCTGTTCCGGCCGCTCGCGCGCGTGCACCCGCGCTTCGCGACACCGCACGTCACGATCGTCGCCTACTCGGCGGTCGCCGTCGTCGCTCTTTGGGTGCGCAGCTTCGAGCAGCTCGCCGAAGCATTCGTGTTAGGCGTCTGGCCGTTCCTGGCGCTCGCCGTGGCAGGCGTGATCGTGCTGCGCCGCAAACGACCCGAGCTGGCGCGGCCGTACCGCACGCCATGGTATCCGGTGGTACCGCTCATCTTCATCGCCGGTACTCTCTGGGTCGTCGGAAGCGCGCTCGTGGCGCGGCCGGTGACGACGCTGGGCGGTATCGCGCTCACACTCGTCGGGCTGCCGGTCTACGCGTTATGGCGACGGGCGGCAACGCGGTAAGTCAGCGGCGGTGGAGCATGCCGATGTAGCGGTCCATGCCTTCGCCGGTCTTCGCTGATACGCCGATCACCGGCATTCCCGGCCGCACGGCCTGAATGCTCTGCTCGGCCGCATCCCAATCGAATTCGACGGCCGACGCGAGGTCGATCTTCGTGATCACCGCAACGTCCGCCGTGTTGAAGGTCGTCGGGTACTTGCGTGGCTTGTCCTCGCCTTCGGTGACGGACATGACGACGAGCCGCAGCGATTCGCCAAGGTCGTAGGACGCGGGGCAGACGAGATTGCGCTCGCACCGTGGGGACGGTTCCTCCACGGGTGCTCGTCGTGGCATGCGAACCGTCGGCCGTGATCGATGCGGACCACTGGGAGGACGCGACGATGACGTTGAGCGAGCCGGTGCAGGCAGCGGTCTCCCGAACGGGTGAAATCGTGCAGCGTCTCGTGCGAACGCTCGTCGACGAGTTGCGCACCGAAGCTGAGTTGCCGCCCACGCCCGACAGCCGAACACATGACTCGAGACCAAACATCTCTCGTTGAGGAGTAGACTGTGGCGAACGAATCGACTGCTACTGAACGAAAGGACGCATCCTCGTCCGCGGGCGAGCGTGAGTCCAACGCCGGGCGCAACAACGGCAACGGGCTGTCGTTCTCACGCCTGCTGTTGTTGGGCGTCGCCGCAGGGGCGGGGTACATGCTGCTGAAGCAGCTGCCCGATCTCAAACGCTACCTCAAGATGCGATCGATGTAGCGATGCCGAACTCGTCGCGCAGCGCGGCCTGGGCTGCGTAGAAGCCGCACATGCCGTGCACGCCGCCACCAGGCGGCGTCGCTGCGCAGCAGAGATAGAGCCCGCGCACGGGCGTCGTGTGCGGATGCCACCGCACGACGGGACGAAAGAACAGCTGTCGCAGGGTGTACGCCCCGTCGCCGATGTCTCCGCCGACGAGGTTCGGGTTCCGCGCTTCCAGCGCGGCCGGCGGCATGACGTGCCGCGCCAGCACGATGTCGCGAAAGCCAGGCGCGAAGCGCTCGATCTGCGCCTCGATGCGGGGGAGCATGTCCACCGTCGACCCGTTAGGCACGTGGCAGTACCCCCACAGCGTATGCTTTCCCTCGGGCGCGCGCGTCGCATCGAAGCAGCTGGGCTGGGCGACGAGCACCAACGGATGCTCGGGGTGCTCACCGCGCGCCACCACCGCCTCGCCTGCGGCCACCTGGTCGTATGATCCGGCGAGGTGAAGCGTGCCGGCGCGGGCACACTCGGGCGATCGCCACGGCACCGCGCCGGACAACGCCCAGTCCACCTTGAATACGCCGGGTCCGTAGCGAAAGCGCGAGAGCGCACGACGATACCAGTCGGGAAGCACATCACCAGCGAGCCGCATCACGTCGCGTGGTGTCACGTCGAGCAACACCGCGCGCGCGCTCGCGAGCTCGGCGAGCGAGCGCAGCGGCGCGTTCGTTTCGATTTTGCCACCGAGCGTGATGAGATACGAGGCGAGCGCGTCCGTGACCGCACGCGATCCGCCGCGAGCGATCGGCCATCCGACACGATGCCCCGCCGATGCGAGCACGAGCGCGAGTGCGCCCATCCCGGCGCTCGACATCGGGCGATTCGCATGGCCGGCTATCCCAGCGAGCATTGCGCTCGCGGCGCGATCGGAGAACCGGCTGACCAGGCGTTCGATCGACTGCAAACCGTAGAACCCGAAACGGGCGAGCAGCACCGGATGCGCTGGCCAGTGGAGTGGGGCGAGCGCGTCGATCGCGAGCGCGGACCATTGGCGCGCGAACGGGCCGACGAGCGCCAGATAGCGCTCGCGATCGGCGCCGAGCGAACTCGCGGTCGCGTCGATGTCGCGTTCGAGGCGTGCCGGCGGCCCATCGTCGAATGGGTGCACAAGTGCGAGCGGCGGCTCGATCCACTCGAGCCCGTGCTCGTGCAACGGCAGCGTCGTGAAAAGCGGCGACGATGCAGCAAGGGGGTGAACCGCGGAACACACGTCGTGCACGAAGCCGGGCAATGTCAGCGCTTCGGTGCGCGTCCCGCCGCCGATCGTCGCTGCGCCCTCGACGACGAGCACCGAAACTCCCGCCCGCGCGAGCACCACCGCGGCGGCCAGTCCATTTGGCCCGGATCCTACCACCACCGCGTCTGTCACCGGTTCTCGTCTCTCAGGAGGGCGCGAGGCGCGGTCCGTGCATATCACGTGCGCGGTGGCCGCTCTCTTTTCTCCGCGCGCGACCACGATCGCGCGAAGCGTGATCATCGCGGGGCTCACGCTCATTCTACTCATTCCCGCCATGGCGATGGGGTGGGTACGCACCCCGTGGGCTCGAGGCGAACACCACACCGTCGTGCAACCGATCGCGTTCGATCATCGCATTCACGTCACCGGTCTTCGGATCGACTGCCGCTACTGCCACGCTGATGCCGAGCGCACCGCGTCGGCCGGATTGCCCTCGACGAAGAAATGCGTCGCCTGCCACAGCCAGACCTGGATGTCGACGTCGCTCATGGCGCCGATCCGGCGGAGTCTCGAGACGGGCCGTCCGATTCCATGGGCACGCGTCACGCAGCTTCCGGACTTCGTGTACTTCGATCACGCGATCCACGTCGGTCGCGGCGTTGGGTGCGAGACGTGTCACGGCCGCGTGGATCGCATGGCGACCGCCGAGCAGGTGGCACCCCTAACGATGGATTGGTGCCTCGACTGCCACCGTAATCCGGGGCCACGCCTTCGCCCGTTGACGGAGATCACAACGATGGGATACAGGCACTCGCCGTCGGACACGAGCGGTGTGCGACTGGTCGCCCAGGGCGACCGGATACGTCGCCTCACCGATTGCACGGCCTGTCATCGTTAGGCCGAGGCTGGCGGCGTGTCGAGACGAGCGGAAAAACCAGAGGGGACCCTCGAGTTCCCACCCGGTGCGGCCGATCCACCCGAATGGGTTTCGCGCCGGGACTTCCTGACGCTCCTCGGCGCGGGAGCGGCGATGGCTGCCGGCGCCTGCATGCGTCGTCCGGACAAGCCGATTCTGCCCTACGTCGAGGCGCCCGCGGACGTCGTTCCGGGCATGCCGCTGTACTACGCGACGGCGATGCCCCTCGACGGTTACGCGACCGGCGTGCTCGTGCGGAGCATCACCGGCCGACCGACCAAGATCGAAGGGAACCCGGATCATCCCGCGAGTCTCGGCGCGTCGGGCGCTTTCGAGCAGGCGTCGCTGCTCGAGTTGTACGATCCGCATCGGGCGGGGGCGATGCGCGCAGGGCGTCGCCGCACGACATGGGATGCGTTCGTGGCGGCGTTCGCGCCAGCGGCGTTGTCACGCCGAGTCGGCGCACGGGGCGCGGGTCTTCGCGTGCTCATGCCGCCGACGACATCGCCGCTTACGGTTTCGCTGCTCGGTCGACTCAGCGAGGCATACCCCGATGCGCGTACGTACTTCTACGCCCCGCTAGAGAGTCCGACCCGCATCGCGGCTTCGCGAACGTCGTTAGGTGCCGCACTCGTACCTCAATACGACTTCCGGGCGGCCGATGTGGTCGTTGCGCTCGACGCCGACATCCTGGCGGCGGGACCGTTTCACCTTCGCTACGCGCGCGAATGGGCCGACCGCCGACGCGCCTCGCCGTCGGCGCAACTGCACGTCGCCGAGCCGACTCCATCGCCAACGGGAACGCTCGCGGTGCGACGACTTGGCGCGACGTGGTCGGCGATCGGCGCCATTGCGACGGCGCTCCTCGAAACGGTGGGTCGCGGTGCCCGCGGCACGGGACGCGCTTCCGGCACGGCCGACGCGTCCGGTGCAGCACTCACTCCGGATGCGCGCGCATGGGTCACCGCCGTCGCCGCCGACCTCGCTGCGCACGCCGGCCACTCGATTGTCGTGTGCGGCGAGCGTCAGCCAACGGACGTCCATGTACTGACCAATGCGCTGAACGCCGCGTTAGGTAACGTCGGCACGACCGTCTGGTACACCCCGCCGGCAGTGCTCGGCGATGGTGGTCCCGATCACGATCTCGCTGCGCTCGCCGCCGAGCTACGCGGCGGCGCAGTGGACACGCTCGTGATCCTCGAGGGCAATCCATGTTACACGGCACCTTCGGATCTCGAGCTGTCCCGCGTGGTTGGTGCGGTGCACAATACTGTCTACCTCGGCGCTTATGACGACGAGACGGCTCGGGTCTCCACGTGGCACCTTCCAGCGGCACACTATCTCGAAGCGTGGGGTGACGCCCGCGCGTACGACGGGACGACCTCGGCGATTCAACCTCTCATCGCCCCGTTGCACGGCGGTCGCACCGCGGACGAAGTGCTGGCGGTGCTGGCTGGCCAGCCTAACAACTCGGCACACGACCTGCTGCGCGACGCGTGGAATCGCGCGCATGGTGGCGGCGCGCCCACGGAGAGTGACTGGAGCGAGGCGCTCCGACGGGGTGTCGTCGCGGGGTCGGCGTTCGCGCGAGCCACTCCGGCGGTGCGCCCGGACGCCGTTGCGCAAGCCAACGCGGCGCTCGCGGCACGCGTCGGCGCGCGCGACCAGATCGAGATCGGGTTCGTGCCAAGTCGCGCGGTTCACGACGGACGATTCGCCGACAATGGCTGGCTTCAGGAACTGCCCGATCCGGTCACGAAGCTTACGTGGGATAACGCCGCGCTCGTGGCGCCCGCGATGGCCGCACGACTTGGAGTGGCGACGAACGACGTCGTTACGCTCCGCGTCGGCGAGCGCGCACTCGACACACCGGTTCTCATCGTGCCGGGGCATGCAGACGGTGCGATCGCGCTGGCGATGGGTTACGGCCGACAGGGCGGGGAAGCTGTCGCTCGAAGCGTGGGCGTCAACGTCAACGCGCTCCGCACGTCGCAGGCACGTCACCTCGCGCAGAGTGTTGCCGTGTCTCGGACAGGCCGTAGCCACGAGCTCGCGATCGCGCAGCCGCACTGGGCAATCGAAGGGAGGGGGAGCAGCATCGTCGGCGAAGACGGCGACGGCCGGCCGTCGACGGCGAGCTCAGTGCAGCCGCGCAAACGTCGCCCACTCACGCTCTACGAGCCGAAGCCGCCGTCGCCCGACGGATTCGGCGCCGACCAGTGGGCGATGGTGATCGATCTCGACGTGTGCACCGGATGCAGCGCGTGCGTCGTTGCGTGTCAGGCCGAGAACAACATCCCCGTAGTGGGGAAGGACGGCGTCATGAAGAGCCGTGAGATGCACTGGCTTCGCATCGATCGCTACATCGACGGACCGCCTGACGATCCGCGCTTCGAGACACAGCCAATGCTCTGCCAGCACTGTGAGAAAGCGCCGTGCGAGTACGTCTGCCCGGTGAACGCGACCGTTCACAGCGAGGATGGGCTCAACGAGATGGTGTACAACCGCTGCGTCGGGACTCGCTTCTGCTCCAACAATTGTCCGTACAAGGTGCGCCGCTTCAACTGGTTCGACTACAACGGAGAGATCGCCGAGACTGAGCGCATGGCGAAGAACCCGGAGGTGACGATCCGGGCGCGTGGCGTGATGGAGAAGTGCACGTTCTGCGTGCAGCGCATTCGCGATGCGCAGATGGCGTCGCGTCTCGCCGGAGATTCGACGACTGGGCCCGTAGTGACTGCTTGCCAGCAGAGCTGTCCCACCCAGGCGATCGTCTTCGGCTCGCTAACGGACCCGGAGAGCGAGGTCTCGCGCCAGTTCGGCGATCCCCGCTCGTTCAGCGCGCTCGATGAACTGGGAACAGTGCCGCGAGTTCGGTATCTCGCACGGCGTCACGAAGCCGACGGCGCCGACGATTCCGCGGGGCGAGCCCGGTGACGACGATTCCCATTCCGCGCTCCGACCCAGATCCCAACGGGAGCCGCGCCCACGCGCAGCTCGAGCGATATCCGATCATGCGCGAGCTGCCTGACGAGGGCACGCTCACCACACAGCTTCTCGCTCCGCTGTGGACATCGCATCCCGCCTGGAAGTGGCTCTTTCTGGCGTCGGGGGCGCTCTCGCTCCTGTTCCTGTTCGCGATCGGCGTGACGTTCGTGCGTGGCATCGGCGCGTGGGGCAACAACATCCCGGTTGCCTGGGCCTACGCCATCACGGACTTCGTCTGGTGGATCGGGATCGGGCACGCCGGCACGTTCATCTCGGCGTTCCTGCTATTGCTCCACCAGCGGTGGCGCGCGTCGATCAATCGCCTGGCCGAGGCGATGACGCTGTTCGCATTGGTCAACGCGTCGCTCTTTCCGATTTTGCATCTCGGGCGACCGTGGTTCTTCTACTGGCTCGTTCCATATCCGGCAACGATGGGCGTGTGGCCCAACTTCAAGAGCTCGCTGCCGTGGGATGTGGCGGCGATCTCGACCTACTTCACCGTCTCGCTGCTGTTCTGGTATCTCGGACTCGTTCCCGACCTGGCGGCTGCTCGCGACCGCGCGCCGGGACGCACGAGACGTCGCGTGTATGGCCTATTCGCGTTAGGCTGGCACGGGAGCGGGACGGAGTGGCGGCATTACCGCGTCGCCTACACGCTGCTCGCTGGGCTTGCGACACCGCTCGTCGTATCGGTGCACAGCATCGTCAGTCTCGACTTCGCGATCGCCCAGCTTCCCGGATGGCATTCGACGATCTTCCCGCCCTATTTCGTCGTCGGTGCGATCTACTCGGGGTTCGCGATGGTACTCATGCTGGTGCTGCCGGTGCGCCACGTGTTCCGTCTCCACAACGTCATCACGCGACGACACCTCGACCATATTGCACTGCTGCTGCTCGTCACAGGCTCCCTGCTCGCCTACAGCTACCTGTGCGAGGCGTTTGGCGCGTGGTATAGCGGCGATCTGTTCGAGCGCTACACCATGTTGACGGCGCGGACACGCGGACCTTACGCGGCGTTCTTCTGGATCATGACCGCGGTGAACGTGCTCACGCCGCAGTTGTTCTGGTGGACACGCCTGCGAACCAACGTGGTCGTGCTGTTCGTCGTCGGCGTGCTGATCTGGGTGGGGATGTGGCTCGAGCGCTTCGTGATCATCGTCGCGTCGCTCAACCGCGACTTCCTCCCGTCGAGTTGGCATTTCTACGCGCCGACGTGGGTCGACTGGAGTCTCCTCGCCGGGAGCGTCGGTCTCTTCTCGTTTCTTTTCCTCGCGTTCCTGCGGTGGGTTCCGTTCGTGCCGGTGAGCGAAGTGAAGCGCGAGCAGCGTGAGATCGCGTGGGAGAGCGCGTACGTGGACCGAGACGGAGCTATGCCGGAGGTGATGCGATGACGCACCCGCGACTCGCCGCCGAGTTCACGACAGCCGACGCGCTGCAGTCGGCGGTGGATGCGCTCGCGCGCGAACACTATCGCGAGCTCGAGACCTATGCGCCGTTCGACATGCCGGAGCTCGATGCGACGCTCGGCCGCCGGCGCTCTCGGCTTGGATGGTTTGTCGCCGCTGGAGGCTTGGCTGGATTGATCATCGCCTATGGCATCCAGTGGTGGGCGAACGTGCGCTCATATCCGCTGTACGTTGGCGGTCGACCCGCACACGCGGTGCCGGCCTTCGTGCCGGCGACGTTCGAGGGGATGATTCTCGCCGCCTCGCTCACCGCGTTTTTCGGCGTGCTCATCGTGCTGCGTCTCCCGAAGCTGTGGATCCCCGAAGACGAGATCGACGGTTTCAGCCGCGCGTCCGTCGATCGCTTCTGGTTGACGGCGAACCATTTCGCGAGCGATCTCGATCGCGATCATGCCGCGAAGTTGATGCGGAGCGCTGGCGCGCGACGCGTGATCGTGGCGGGGGACTGATGCGACCGCGCATGCTCGCACGCGCCGGGGTGCTCGCTGCGTCCGTTGTGACGGTCGACGCCTGTGCCGACCGGCCCTCGAAGCATTGGGATTGGGAGCGCATGCGCGCGCAGCCGCGTTATGAATCCTATGGGGCGAGCGCGTACTTCGCGGACGGCATGGCGATGCGAGCTCCACCCAGTGGCACTGTGCCAAGGCAAGTGCAGATGGCAGCGAGTGAGTCGCTGGCAGTCACGGCACCGCCTGCGGCGATGCTCGCGCGCGGAGCAACCCGGTTCCACATCTTCTGCGCCGTGTGTCACGGCGAGCGCGCCGATGGCGTGAGCATCGTCGCGCACAACATGGACGCCCCGAAGCCGCCATCGCTTCTCACACCGCGCGCCCGTGGGTTCCCGCCGGGGCAGGTGGTGGCGATCATCACGCTCGGTCTCGGGCGCATGCCGTCCTATGCCGCCGAGCTGTCGGCGAAAGACCGTTGGGCTGTCGTGGCCTATCTCCGCGACCTGCAGCACCGTGAGTCGAACGCGCCGGCGGACTCAACGCCAACGGCACCCCAATGAGTGACGGTCGCGCGTCACTGAGAACCGGGCATGCCCAGCTCGCGTCCACCGCGCGGTACGCGATGATAGTGGGCGTTGTCGGACTCGTGCTCGTCGCGATCGGCGTGAAGATCGAGCCGCGGCGCGCGCTGGCCGCGTACCTCTTTGGCTACGCGACGGTGTTCACCATCGTGATCGGCGCGCTCATTCAGGTCATGCTGAGTCACGTGACGGGCGCGCGGTGGTTTACCGTGATGCGACGCCTAACGCTGGACGTCACCGGCGCGATCCCGGTGCTTGCGCTGCTCGCCATCCCATTTCTCGCCGGCGTGCGCGTCCTGTACCCGTGGGCGGATCCCGCGGCGCTCCCGCTCGACGCGCGCGCTGTCATTGCCCGCAAGGAAGCGTGGCTCAACGTGCCGTTTTTCGTTGCGCGATCGGTCATATATCTGGTGGCGTGGATCGCCGTGGCCTGGGCGCTTCGACGGGCAGCCCGCGCTCAGGACCACGCCCTCGGCGACACGGCCGTGCGCGCCACGCGGCGCCTTCGACGGTTGAGCTCAATCGGGCTCGTCGTCGTAGCGCTGACCCTCACGTTCGCGGCGTTCGACTGGCTCATGTCCCTCGAGCCGACATGGTACTCGACGATCTACGGCGTGTATGTGTTCGCCGGCGGCTATCTCGCCGCGCTCGCGTTGGTGGCGGTTGTGGGGTACCTCGGGTCGCGCGGCATCGCGGCCGAGGGCGGCGCGGTCACCAGCGAGCACTTCGGCGCGTTAGGCCACCTGCTCCTCACCTTCGTCATCTTCTGGGCGTACATCGCGTTTGCGCAGTACCTGATCATCTGGATCGGCGACGTTCCCCATGACGTGTCGTGGTACGTCCTGCGCTCGAGGGGTAGTTGGGGCGTGCTCGGCCTGATCGTCGGGATCGGCCAGTTCGCGATTCCGTTCGTGCTCTTGCTCTCTCGCAGTCTCAAGCGACGCCCCGGTTTTCTCGCGACGCTTGGCGGTTGGTTGCTGGCGATGCACCTGCTCGAGTTCTACTGGCTGGTGCTTCCGGCAATCGATTCCGCGGGACTGAGTGTGAGCTGGGTCGATCTCGCTGCGCTGCTCATGATTGGCGGATTCGCAGTGGCGTCGGCGTGTTGGCGCGCGCGCCGAGAGCCGGCGCTTCCGCTGGGTGACCCGTATCTCGCGCGCGCGTTGCACTACGTCGAGCCGTGACCGTGGGACGATCCCGGTAGCGCCCAAAAGCAGGAACGCTGAATTCGGCGACGCTCATTGACGAGCGAGCTCGTACGCGGTGATGAAGTACCCACCATCGGCAATGACCTTCTGCCCCTTCACTCGATACAACTGTTCCAGCTTCGGCAGCGTGACCGCGGGATTCTCGAGCCACGGCAGCGCCACGTACACCGCATGCGCCGGTGCCGTCGTCGCGTCGATTCGCCCGACGGCGCGTGTGTCGGGGACGAACGAGTCGCGCCAGTCATACGTGTACTCGTTCGTGCGCTCGTCGAGGCGCAGGCCCCAGAGCGCGTAGTTGACCACCCACGGATGATCGATGCCGAAGATCAGCGTCGGTCGTTGTCCGTTGCTGAAGACCACCTTGTTCAACTTCGTGTACAGCCGGCCCACCGCCTGGTGCTGGGCGTTGAAGATCATCCCGTCCGCCTGACCTTGGAGGCCGCGCTGGATGAACATGACCTTCCGGTCGCCGATCGCGAACGTGCCCCAGATGGCATTGCCCACCGGATCGAGCGAGGCCCAGATCTGCGCGAAGCTCGCGGCGAAGAACACCGCAAGCACCGCTGTTCTCGCGCGCACGGAGGCAGCGAGATCAGCGAGCGCATAGTAGAACAGGACCAACATCAGCGGGATGAGCGGCGCGTAGTACCTCGCGTGATTGTCCTTGATGTAGAGGCACGCGAAGGCAACGTTGAGCGCGAACAACCAGCCGACTACCCGGAGGAAGCTCGCCATGCGCTCATCGGTCAACCGTGGCGCGATGCGCGGCCAGATCTGACGCTTGGCGAGGAGCGCGACGAAGGCGAGCGTCGGAATCCAGTTCCAGTTATGAAGCAGCGCGCTGACCAAGCCCGTCTCGAACTGCCCAGAGCTCAGCCCGAACGCCGGGCTGACCACCGGATTGGCCTCGTCGTTCCAACCACTCGTTCGCTGCACCCAGGCGAGCGGTGAAGAGAAGCGCAGATAGGCGACGTAGACCACGAGCGGCAGCAACGGCACGAGCACTTGCCGCACGAGCAGCGACGTATCCGGTTTGTGCCAGGGCGGGCCAACCCGCTGCACGACGCAGAGTACGACGAACAGGCCCCAGAGCTCGCCGTACATCAGCGCGCCGGACTCCTTCGAGAAACACATCCAAAGCCCGGCGAACGCCACGAGCACCGGCCGATTCACCACGAAGGCGAGCAGCGCCAGGATCAGCCCGACGGTGATCGGCAAATCGGTATTCGGGCCGAGTCCGTGGGCGAAGATGAGCGGGTTGAACGCAAAGCACAGCGTGAGCAGCACGGCGTGCGAACGCGGCAGCGCCGGAAACAGTCGCACGACCAGCAGCCAGAAGCACCACACGGCGGCGGCGGCGAGCAGCAGATCCTGGAGGTTCGCGGCGACGTACTTGAGCGCCGGTGTCGTCGGCAACCCCGCGTGTGACCAGCCTGCCGTGAGGATCTGGCCCACCGCCAGGTACATCGAGTACGCGTGCGATGGGTGGCCTCCCAAACGATAGGTCGTCGTCAGGTCGTGCGTGGAGAAATCGAGGGTGGAGACGGCGCGCGCGAGCTCCGCGTAGTAGATCCCGGGCGACCAGTGCGGTACCGCGTCGAGATACGGGAGCTTCGCCACCACATGCGCCGCGGTGATCAGCAGCGGAGG
>Ga0136846_1228965_pt1 | contig 15880 bp, 10 predicted proteins | sample HopSoiMetagenom2_FD_96841 | JGI IMG/M metagenome (GOLD analysis project Ga0136846, IMG submission 96841) | Grasslands soil microbial communities from Hopland, California, USA - 2 Assembly 2016 (version 4) | ecosystem: Environmental > Terrestrial > Soil > Grasslands | place: USA: Hopland... | reverse complement strand
GCTGCGGGTGCTGCCAGCGCTTATGAAGAAGAGCCGGGCATCCGCTTTGACGCGCACAAGCATTTGCTGCAGATGTGCTGGACCGTGCCGGGCGACGAAGACTTTCGCCAGGCGCTTGATGAGATGTGCATGGGTCTCAATGACCTCGCCGAAGCGGGCGCACCGATTGAGGTGACCTTCTATGACTCTGACTTTGACGAGGAAGAAGGCGCGGATGAAGAAGAAGCGCGCGACGACTTCGCGATGTATTTTGTCGGCCCGACACCAGCGGCCATCATGCAGGTCCAGCGCGACCTGCTGGTGCAAGACATGATCGGCCTGATGGAGCGGCACTTTGACGGCTCCGAACTCGGTGAAGTCGTTGCGGCGGTTGACAAGCTCTTTGAGCAGCGCTTTGATGCACTCGTCAATTCCATGCAGCTCGGCAAGCCGCCACGGGGTCTGGGCGGGCCGCAGGGCGGTTCAGGCCACGGCGGTGGCCGCAAGCCGCGGCACCTCCACTAGAGGGGCGGCAGGGGCTCTGCACAGGCCGCAACTGCCTGCCAATCTCCGGGAAAGCCCATACCCCGCAGGTACACGTCGATCGCGCACTGGCCAACCTCAAGCAGATCAAAGGCCCGCGGGTCAAGCAGCCAGTTTTGAATCAGTCCATCGATGAGTGCGTGCAGTCCTTGCGCGGCCGCCGAAGCTGAAACAGGCAGTGTCAAATCCATTTGGGCCGCTGCGGTCTCCATGCTTTGCTGGATGCGGTCCAGAAAGCCCTTGCGCACCGATAGGTGGCGAAGGCGCACGGCCTGAAGCTCCTCGACGTACTCCACCTTTTGGGTTGCAACTTCAAACACCCTGCGCGTTTGCGCATCGGTAACAATTTGGCGCAAGGCATTGACGGTGGAGTACCTTATCCTGTCAATTGCATTGGGCTGCGGGTCCTGCAGGCCGTCATCCGGGCTGTTTTCATGGTGGAACGATTCCTCCATGGGGAGCGTGACCCGCTCCATCATCGCGTTGAAGAGATCCGCCTTGTCCTTGAAATGCCAATATACGGCGCCACGCGTGGCGCCGGCGCGCCGTGCGATGTCCTGCAGGCTGGTGCGCGAGACTCCCTGCGCCTGAAACAGGTGTTCAGCCGCATCCAGCAGCTTGTGGCGTGTCGCCAGCGCTTCTTCTTTGGTTCGACGGGCCAAGTGGGGTCTCCAGAAATGGAATTTTTATCGTTGTCGTTATACATTCACAAATGTATGTAAACTATAACACTCGCAAAAACCCTTATTCTTTTTGTTTTCGGTGGCCGTGCTTTGCCCGAACCGCCGATTCGCCTTCTGCTTTTGCGCCTTCTTTCCAAAAATTCGAGGAACAGCATGCCCAAGTCTCGCGTTGTCCATTCATTGATAAACCCCAAATTTGCGTTTCACCACTCTCTGGTTGCGGTGGCCGCACTGTCATTGCTGCTCGCCGGTTGCGGCAAGGGTGACGCCCAAGGCGGCGGTGCGCCACCTCCACCCCAGGTAGGTGTGGTAACGGTAACCCAAGGCGACGTCGGATTAATTACCGAATTGCCAGGCCGCCTTGAAGCTTCGCGTGTTGCGCAAGTCAGGGCGCGCGCAGCCGGTATCTTGCAAAAGCGCCTGTTCCGCGAGGGCAGCGATGTCAAGGAAGGCCAGCCGCTCTTCACGATTGACTCCGCACCTTATGCCGCAGCCGCCGCCAGCGCCAAAGCAGGCCAGGCGCGCGCCGAAGCCAACCTGGCGCAAGCCACTGCCCTGGCTGAGCGCTACAAGCCGCTGGTCGAGGCCAACGCCATCAGCAAGCAGGAATACGCCAACGCCGTCGCAGCACAAAAGCAAGCCGAAGCCGACGTGCAGGTGGGCAAGGCCAATGTGCAGACGGCCAGCATCAACCTGGGCTATGCCGCGGTGACAGCCCCGATCTCGGGGCGCATCGGCCGTGCACTGGTCACTGAAGGCGCGCTGGTCGGACAAGGGGAGGCCACGCAGTTGGCGGTGATCCAGCAGATCAACCCGATGTACGTCAACTTCACCCAGTCCGCGACAGAAGTGATGAAGCTGCGCGCTGCGATGGAAAGCGGACAGTTCAAGCGTGCCAGCGGCGCCGACGCTGCGAGTGTGCGCATCGTGCTCGAAGACGGCACCGAATACGCCAAGCCGGGGCGCCTGTTGTTCTCCGATCTGACCGTCGATGCCACGACGGGGCAAGTGACGCTGCGCGCTGAAGTCCCGAACCCGGGCGGCCAGTTGCTGCCGGGCCTTTATGTGCGAGTGCGCCTGGAGCAGGCGCAGGCGACCAACGCCATCACCTTGCCACAGCAGGCTGTGACGCGTACCAACCAGGGCGACACCGTCATGGTGGTCGGCGCCGACGGCAAAGTGAGCCCGCGCAACGTCAAGATTGGCTCTGCCCAAGGCAACAAGTGGGTGGTTCTCGATGGTCTGAAAACCGGCGAACAAGTTGTGGTGGACGGCTTCCAGAAGATGCAACCGGGCGCTCCCGTGAAGCCCGTGCCATGGCAGCCGCCAGGAGCGACTCCGCCTGCCGGCGCGGCCTCCTCGCCGGCAGCGCCAGCGTCCGACGCTGCCAAAGCCGCCGCGCCTGCCGCGTCCGCCGCATCCTCGGCAGCGAAGTAAGGAGCCCAGTACATGGCCAAGTTTTTTATTGATCGGCCGATCTTTGCCTGGGTGATTGCCTTGTTCATCCTGGTGGTCGGCGGCGTGGCGATCACGCAGCTGCCGATCGCGCAGTACCCGCCCGTGGCACCGCCGGCCATCGTCGTGAATACCGCCTATCCGGGTGCCTCTGCCCAGACACTGGAAGACAGCGTGCTATCCGTGATTGAGCGCGAAATGAACGGCTCGCCCGGCCTGATCTACATGGAGTCGGTCGCGCAAGCGGACGGCACCGGCAGCATCACGCTGAGCTTTGAACCCGGCACCAATGCCGAACTGGCGCAGGTCGACGTGCAAAACCGCCTCTCGCGCGCAGCACCTCGCTTGCCCGCGGCGGTGACGCAGCAAGGCGTGCGCGTTGACAAGTCGCGTGCCAACTTCCTGCTGTTCATCATGCTGTCGTCCGACAATCCCGCGCACGACCCTGTTGCGCTCGGCGACTATGCGTCACGCAACATCGTGCCCGAGATCCAGCGTGTCAAAGGCATCGGCCAGGCCCAGCTGTTCGGCACCGAACGCGCCATGCGCATCTGGCTCGATCCGGCCAAGCTCACGGGCTACAGCCTGTCCGCGAACGACGTCAACAACGCCATCCGCGCGCAAAACGCCCAGGTGTCGGCCGGCAGCATCGGCGACCGGCCCAACGTGGCGGGGCAAGGCATTGCAGCCACTGTGGTGGTCAATGGCCAGCTTGCCAATATCGAGCAATTCGGCAACATCGTGCTGCGTGCCAACACCGACGGCTCGTCCGTGCGCCTCAAAGACGTGGCGCGCATTGAACTGGGCGGCCAGTCCTACGCGACCTCGGCACGCCTGAATGGCAAGCAGGCCATCGGTATCGGCGTTCAGCTCGCACCCAGCGGCAATGCATTGGCATCGGCCCAAGCCGTGCGCGCCAAGATGGCCGAGCTGGAGCGCTTCTTCCCCCAGGGCATGAAGTGGAATATTCCTTACGACAGCTCGCGCTTCGTCAAGATTTCGATCTCCCAGGTGGCCGAGACCCTGTTCGAAGCGGTGGCGCTGGTGTTCCTGGTGATGTTCCTGTTCCTGCAGAACTGGCGCTACACCATCATCCCGACCATCGTGGTGCCTATCGCGCTGCTGGGTACCTTTGCCACGCTGCTCGCGTTGGGTTTTTCGATCAACGTGCTGACCATGTTCGGCATGGTGCTGGTGATCGGTATCGTGGTGGACGATGCAATCGTGGTCGTCGAGAACGTCGAGCGCATCATGACCGAAGAGGGCCTTCCGCCGCTGGAAGCGACGCGCAAAGCCATGCAGCAAATCTCCGGCGCCATCATCGGCGTGACGGTGGTGCTGATCTCCGTGTTCGTGCCGCTGGCGTTTTTTGCGGGTTCGACCGGCAATATCTACCGCCAGTTCTCCGCCGTGATGGTTTCGTCCATTGCCTTCTCCGCTTTCATGGCGCTGTCGCTCACGCCGGCGCTTTGTGCAACGCTGCTCAAGCCGGTGGAGGCGGGGCACCATCACGAGAAGAAAGGCTTCTTCGGCTGGTTCAACCGCGGGTTCTCGCGCACGGCCAAAAGCTATGAAAGCGTGGTCGCGCGAATCCTCAAGCGTGCGGCCCGTTACCTCATCATTTATGCGGCCATCATCGGCGCGGTCGCGGTGGTGTATTTGCGCTTGCCAACTTCTTTCCTGCCCAACGAAGACCAGGGCAACCTGCTGGTGAACGTGCAACTGCCTCCGGGTGCGACCTACGAGCGCACGCTCTCGGTGATGCAGACCGTCGAGGGTTTCATGCTCAAGCAGCCTGAAGTCGAAAGCATGGTCGGCGTGCTGGGTTTCAGCTTTTCGGGCCAGGGCCAGAATGCCGCGCTGGCGTTCGTCACGCTCAAAGACTGGAAAGAACGCGAGGGCGAACAGCATTCAGCCGGCGCTGTGGCCGGGCGCGCTTTCGGTGCGCTCATGGGCATTCGCGATGCGTTCATCTTTCCGCTCAGCCCACCTCCGATTCCCGAGTTGGGCACGGCGTCAGGCTTCAGCTTCCGGCTGCAAGACCGATCCGGTGCGGGCCACCAGGCGCTCGTCAATGCGCGCAACCAGTTGCTGGGCATGGCGTCCAAGAGCAAGGTGCTGACGCAAGTCCGTCCCGACGGCCTGGAAGACGCACCGCAGCTGCAGATCGACATCGACCGCGACAAGGCCAATGCGCTGGGCGTGCCGTTTGATTCGATCAACTCGATTTTGTCGACCGCGCTGGGTTCCAGCTATGTGAACGACTTCCCGAACCAGGGACGTTTGCAGCGTGTCGTGGTGCAGGCCGACGCGCCCTCCCGCATGCAGCCCGACGATCTGCTCAAGCTCAACGCCGCCAATAGCAGGGGGCAGCCCGTGCCGCTGTCGGCATTCGCCACAACCCGCTGGATCACCGGCGCGATGCAGACGGTGCGCTACAACGGCTACCCCGCGATGCGCATCGGCGGCAGCGCCGCACCAGGCTACAGCACGGGCGCTGCGATGGCCGAGATGGAAAAGCTCGCCGCGCAGCTGCCGCAAGGCTTCGGCTTTGAATGGACCGGTCAGTCACGCGAGGAAAAACTCGCCGGTTCGCAGGCCACCTTGCTCTACGGCTTCGCCATTCTGGCGGTGTTCCTTTGCCTGGCTGCGCTGTATGAAAGCTGGAGCATTCCGTTGGCGGTGATTCTGGTGGTGCCGCTGGGTGTAATCGGCGTATTGCTGGCCACCTTGTTCCGCGGCTATGCGAACGACGTGTACTTCCAGGTCGGCCTGATCACCATCATCGGCCTGTCGGCAAAGAATGCGATTTTGATCATCGAGTTCGCCAAAGACCTGCAGGCGCAGGGCAAGGGCGTGATCGAGTCGGCCCTTGCTGCGGCCCACCTGCGGTTCCGCCCCATCGTCATGACCTCGCTGGCTTTCGGCCTGGGTGTGCTGCCTCTGGTGCTGGCCTCCGGCGCCGGGTCCGCCAGCCAGCGCGCCATCGGTACTGGCGTGATCGGCGGCATGATCACCGGCACAGCCCTCGCGGTGATTTTTGTTCCGGTGTTCTTTGTGGTGGTGCGCGGCCTCTTCAAGGGCAGCGAACGCCAGAACAGGATGTATTCCGAACATGCCAAAGCGGCAGGCATCACCGGAGAAGAAGCAAATGAAGGTAAGACCCATGAGTAAATCCAGGCTTGCGTCCAGGTATCCGAAACTTCTGGCGCTGAGCGCGGCTGCGATGCTGGCCGGCTGCTCGATGATCCCGAAGTACGAGCGCCCGGCGGCCCCTGTGGCCGCCGAGTGGCCCGCCACCACCAACTGGGTTGCAGGGTCGGCCCAGGCGACGGCAGTTGCCGCTCCGGCAGCGGCCGCAGCGCCTGCCGCCGCCGACATCGAATGGCAGGCTTTTTTCAGCGACCCCAAGCTGCGCCTGCTGATCGATGCCGCGCTGCGTAACAACCGCGACCTGCGCATCGCGGTGCTCAATATCGAGCAGGCCCGCGCGCAGTACCAGATCCGCCGCGCCGACCAGTTCCCCACCATCAACGCCGGCATCACCGGCTCGCGCCAGCCCAACCCCAATGGCAACGGCAGTATCAGCAGCGCCTATACCGGCGGGCTGATCATGACGTCGTATGAGCTCGACTTTTTCGGCCGGGTTTCAGCCCTGAAGGAGTCGGCACTGGCGCAGTACCTGGCAACGGAAGAAGGACGCAAGACGACGCAGATCAGCCTCATTGCCGCCGTAGCCAACACCTATCTCAGCCTGCTGGCCGATGAAGAACTGCTGGCCATCACGCAGCAAACCCTGGTCACGCGCGAAGAGTCCTTCAAGCTGAGCAAGCTGCGCTTTGACAATGGCGTGGCGTCCGAACTGGATTTCCGGCAAGCCGAATCGCTGACCGAAGCGGCTCGCGCCTCACTGGCCCAGCAGGTGCGCCAGCGCGCACTGGACCAGAACGCCCTGACCTTGCTGCTGGGCCAGCCTCTCACAGGTGACCTGGCGGTGGCCTTGCCAGCGGGCAAAGGCCTGGCCGATGCCCCCATGATGGTGGATGTGCCGGCGGGCCTGCCTTCCGATTTGCTGACCCGTCGCCCTGACATCCGCCAAGCCGAGCAGCAGCTGTTGTCGGCCAATGCCGACATCGGCGCAGCCCGCGCGGCGTTCTTTCCGCGCATTTCGCTGACAGCATCCGCCGGCAGCGCCAGCTCGCATTTGTCGGGCCTGTTCAAGAGCGGCTCTTACGGCTGGACCATGGCGCCGCAGTTGATCCTGCCGATCTTCGACGCGGGCCGCAACCGCGCGGGGCTTGACTCGGCAAACGCAGGCCGTGACATCGCTGTGGCGCAATATGAAAAGGCCATCCAGACGGCCTTCCGTGAGGTGTCGGACGCCCTGGCGGCCCGCGCCACCCTGGGCGAGCAGCTGCGCGCCCAGCAGGCCCAGGCCAACGCTGAAGCCACACGCTTCAAGCTGGCCGATTTGCGCTACCAGAATGGCGTTGCCAGCTACCTGGACCAGCTCGATGCGCAGCGCTCGCTCTTCGCCGCGCGCCAGGCTGCGGTGCAAACGCGCCTGGCCCAGCTGCAGAGCCAGGTCACGCTGTACAAGACGCTGGGCGGCGGCTGGAAAGAGCCGCCCGAGGAAGCGCTGAGCCTGAAGGCCGACACCCGGATCAGCCGCTGATCGGGTTTTGCCGTGACGGAGGCGTTTGCAAGGCGCGAACTCCTTTGCTACCAAATTAATAGCTGCTTGTGCTCATGTTGATTGGGCCGGCGGCTATTTCTATATATAAATTCCAGAAGGGCGTGGCGGCTGCCCGCTTCTGGTGCCAAAAACTCAAGCGTTTTGCGCCTGCGGCCCAGTTGCCACCTGTGCATGCAGCTATCAAAACAATAGCGGCGGTAGTAGCGGAAGTAATGCCGGTGCAACAAAGGTAAATGGTGCCGCCGCCGCCCGGCTAACCCAAGGCCAAATTGAGCCCCGCGCACGGCTCTGTTCGGGGCACCCAAGTCAAATCTCCGGCGAGGCCATTGCCTCCGCTGCTTCACCATTCAGTTGTGAGGAAGTGTTCGGAATGTATCCACCCCTATGCCTGGGCATTGGCCTGCCCGTGATGAGGCACGGTAATTGCAAAAGGGTTACTCCCTACGGGGCCCTGTCTGGGGCGGCGTTATATTCGCGCCCACTGACAGGCCAAACGCCGTGCCTCTTCAACGGGCGGCGAGAAGTTCCATCCATCATGGCGGGCCACAAGCCCGCCAATTTTTTATTCGGGAGTGCAACCAGCATGAACTCAAACTGGACGATGAAGGCGCTGACCGGCGCCGTACTGCTGGCCTCGGCCGGCCTGACAGGCCTGGCTGTTGCGGCCACCGTGCCCGCAGGCGTAAAGCTGCATGAAACGCAGGAACTGGTCCGCAACAACGGTTCCGAGCCTGAAACCCTGGACGCCGCGCTGGCAACGGGCGTGCCGGCCAACAACGTCATCCGCGACATGTTCGAGGGGCTGGCGGCCGCCGACCAGAACGGCAAGATCGTCCCCGGCGTGGCAGAGAGCTGGAAACAGATGGACCCCCTGACCTGGGTTTTCAAACTGCGCAAGAACGCCAAATGGTCCAACGGCGACGCAGTGACCGCGGAAGATTTCATCTACAGCTGGCGCCGTTTTGTCGATCCGGCAACCGCCTCGAAATACGCGTCCACCTACGGCGTCTTCCTGCTCAATGCCAAAGAGATCATTGAAGGCAAGAAACCCGTCACCGAACTCGGCATCAAGGCTGTAGATGCCTACACCCTGGAAGTCAAGACGCCTTTCCCGGTCAGTTTCCTGCCCGAAGTCGTCTCCAATCCCCAGCTCGCCCCTTTGCATAAAGCCACCATCGAAAAATTCGGCAAGGACTGGACCCGCCCCGCCAACATGGTGAACAACGGCGCGTTCTCGCTGAAAGACTGGCAGGTCAACAGCAAGATCATCCTGGTCAAGAACCCGGCGTACTGGGATGCGAAGAACGTCCAGCTCACCAAGCTCACCTACCTCTCGGTTGAAGACGGCAATGCCGATGTGAAGCTTTATGAGTCAGGCGAAAACGACTGGGTGTACCAGCTGCCGCCCGGCACCTTCGACAAGTACAAGGCGCAATACCCCAAGGAAATCCGCAATACCGACATGCTGGGCCTGCGCTATTACTCGCTCAACAGCGCAGACCCGGCGCTCAAAGACATCCGCGTACGCAAGGCGCTGTCGATGGCGCTGGACCGCGACATCCTGGCGCAGCGCGTGACGGCCGACGGCCAGACGCCGGCTTACGGTGTGATCGTCAAGGGCACCTCAGGCGCCGACGTCACTTCTTATGACTGGGCCAAGTGGCCTGCCGACAAGCGTATCGCTGAAGCCAAAAAACTGCTGAAAGAGGCCAACCTTCCAGCCGGCACCAAGCTCAAGTTCTCCTACAACACCAGCGACTATCACAAGAAAATGGCCATCTTCGCGGCCTCCGAGTGGAAGACCAAGCTGGGCCTGGACGTTGAGCTCGAAGCAATGGAGTTCAAGGTGCTCATCAAGAAGCGCACCGACAAGGACTACCAGATTGCCCGCAATGGCTGGATCGCCGATTACAACGACGCCACTACCTGGTTGACGCTGGTGCAATGCGACTCAGACCAGAACTACCACAACAGCTGCAATCGCAAGGCCTCCGCGCTGATCGACGAAGGCAACCAGTCCATGGACCCGGCCAAGCGCAAGGTGTTGCTGACTCAGGCCGCCAAGATGATCATGGAAGACTATCCCATCATCCCCTTGCTGCAATACACCGTGCCTCGCCTGGTCAAGCCCTACGTGGGCGGCTACTCGACCACCAACGCGCTGGACCGTTATCGCGGCAAGGACCTGTACATCATCAAGCATTGATGCTTGCTGGACAGGCGCCGGCGCGCGCCTGTCCGCGGCCTCCTCTTCTTTTTTCCATCGCGTTCCGACATTTGCTGATGCCCTGCAGGCCGTTCAGGGCTAAGCTGTATCCGGCCCATCCGTTCGTGCGCTCCCACTGACATAGTCTGGAGATATCCTTCATGTGGTCCTACACCTTCAGGCGCATCCTGGCGACGATTCCCACTTTGCTGGCCGTCGTCACTGTCTGCTACCTCCTGCTGCACGGCACGCCCGGCGGGCCGTTTGACGACGAGCGCAAGGTGTCCGCAGCGGTGCTGGCCAACCTGCAGGCCAAGTACCACCTCGACTTGCCGCTGTGGCAGCAATACCTGTATTACCTCAACAGCCTGCTGCACGGCGACCTGGGCGCTTCGTTTCGTTATGCCGACTGGTCGGTCAATGAACTCGTGGCCAAGGCGCTGCCGGTGTCCGCGGCGATAGGCGGTGGCGCCATTGTCATTTCGTTGCTTGTCGGTGTCTTCCTCGGCACCGTGGCTGCCTTGCGCCAGAACAGCGTTGTCGATTACCTGGTGATGTTGCTTGGCAATGCCGGGCATGTGTTTCCTTCGTTCGTGATCGGCCCTGTGTTGATCCTGGTGTTCGCTGTGTGGCTCAAGGTGGCGCCGGCCGGGGGCTGGGATGATTTTTCGCCGCGCTTCATGGTCTTGCCCATGCTGCTGCTGATCTTCATCAACGTGGCCACCATCGGCCGCGTCATGCGCGGCAGCCTGATCGAGGTGCTGCACAGCAACTTCATCCGCACCGCGCGCGCCAAGGGCCTGCCCATGCGCACCGTCATCCTGCGTCACGCCTTCAAGCCCGCGCTGTTGCCGGTGGTGTCCGTCATAGGTCCGCTGGCGATTACATCCATTACCTCCGCCATCGTGACCGAGTCGGTGTTTTCCTTGCCGGGCATCGGCAAGCTGATCGTCAACGGTGCTGCCAACCGCGACTACACGCTGGTGCTCGGGCTGGTGGTGCTGGTCACCGTGATCGCCGTGACCTTGAACCTGCTGGTTGACCTGGCCTACGCTTTGCTTGACCCGAAGATCCGGTACTGAGTGCGGGCGCAATTTTTCATGCTCTTCAAAAACAAAGACAAACAAGACCAACTGGTCGCCGCCCTCGGTCGCGCGGTAGAGTCCGCCGCCGCGGACATCCACGGGCGCAGCCCCTGGGCCGATGCGCGCGGGCGCTTTCTGCGCAACAAGGCGGCAGTGTTCAGCCTCGGTCTGCTCGCTTTCATCACGGTGTGCTGCGTCGTCGGCCCCTGGCTGTTGCCCAATGCCTTTGACGCCGCCGACTGGGACGCCATGAGCCTGCCGCCCATGCTCAAGGGCTGGCATTTCTTCGGCACCGACGAGTCGGGCCGCGACCTGCTGGTGCGCAGCCTGGTCGGCGGCCGTGTGTCGCTGCTGGTGGGTTTCCTGGCGACGCTGTCGGCTGTCACGCTGGGCATTGTCTGGGGCGCCACTGCGGGATTCATTGGCGGCAAGGTAGACGCCTTCATGATGCGTGTCGTCGACATGATGTATGCCGTGCCTTATCTGCTGATCGCCATCCTGATGGTGACCATCCTCGGGCGGGCTTTTTACCTGGTGGTGATCACCATCACGGTGTTCTCCTGGATGGACATGGCGCGCGTGGTGCGCGGCCAGACGCTCTCGCTGCGTTCCAAGGAATTCATTGAAGCGGCGCGCGCGCTGGGTGTGCCGACGCGGCGCATCATCTTCCAGCACATCGTTCCCAATCTTCTGGGCATCGTGGTGATCTACACCACCGTCACCGTGCCGGCCGTGATCCTGGTGGAATCCGTGTTGTCTTTTCTGGGCCTGGGCATTCAGGAGCCCATGACAAGTTGGGGCGTGCTGATCCATGACGGCGCCTCCGTCATGGAAGTCTCATCGTGGATGCTGCTGTTTCCGGCCGGCCTGCTCTCGCTGACGCTTTACTGCTTTAACTACATCGGGGACGGCCTGCGCGATGCGCTGGACCCCAAGGAACGCTGAGCTACGCCATGAGCCTCATTGAAGTCAACAACCTCGGGGTCCAGTTCAAGACGCAGGACGGGCTGGTCTACGCCGTCAACGGCATCAACTTTGCGCTCGAGCGCGGCCAGACGCTGGGTATCGTGGGAGAAAGCGGCTCCGGCAAAAGCCAGAGCGTGCTGGCCATGATGGGCCTGCTTGCCGGCAACGGCAAGGCCACCGGCCAGGCTCTGTACAAAGGCCAAGACCTGCTGGCCATGAAGCCGGCCGAGCTCAACAAGATACGCGGCAACCGCGTGGCCATGATTTTTCAGGACCCGATGACCTCGCTCAACCCTTATCTGACGGTGGAGCGGCAGATGACCGAGGTGCTGCAGTTCCACAAGGGCTTTGATCGCAAGTCCGCGCGCGCCAGGTCGGTGCAGCTGCTCGATGCCGTCAAGATCCCGGAAGCCGCCCGCCGCATCACCATGTACCCGCACGAATTCTCAGGCGGCATGCGGCAGCGTGTAATGATTGCCATGGCCTTGTTGTGCGAGCCCGAGGTGTTGATCGCCGATGAGCCCACGACGGCGCTGGACGTGACGGTGCAGGCGCAGATCATCGCCTTGCTGCGCGACCTGCAGCGCGACTTCGGCACAGCGATCATCATGATCACGCACGACCTGGGCGTGGTGGCCGGTTTGTGCGACGAGGTGATGGTGCTCTATGGCGGCCGCGTGATGGAGCAGGGCAGTGCCGACAGCATTTTTTATGGCGCCTCCCATCCCTACACAGTGGGGCTGCTCGGCGCCATACCGCGGCTGGATGCCGGCGACGAAGCGCTGGTGGCTATCCCCGGGTCACCGCCCAACATGGCGCGGCTGCCCGAAGGTTGCCCGTTCAGCGAGCGCTGCACGCTGGCCAGCGCGCAGTGCCGCGATGTGATGCCCGCGCTACTGCCGGCCGCGCACAACCCGGCAGTGCTCAGGGCCTGCCACAAATCAGTCGAGGCTGTGTCTGAACTTGCAGCCAAGGGAGCCATCCATGCGTGATGCGTCCCAACCCATTTTGTCGGTACGCGACCTGAAGGTGCATTTCAAGGTCAAAAGCGGCGCCTGGCCTTGGTCGCCGGCCCGCACCCTCAAGGCTGTGGACGGCGTTTCGTTCGATATCCATGCGGGCGAAACATTGGGTGTCGTTGGTGAGTCGGGTTGCGGAAAATCGACGCTGGCACGCGCCGTGTTGAACCTGATCCCGGCCACCGCCGGCAGCATTGCCTGGATGGGCCAGGAGATGACGGGCGCGTCATCCCAGGCTTGGCAGACCGCCCGGGCTGACATCCAGATGATCTTTCAGGATCCACTCGCTTCGCTGGACCCGCGCATGCCCATCGCGCAGATCATTGCCGAGCCCTTGCGCACGCACCGCCCCGGCATGCCGGAGGCCGAGGTGATGCAGCGCGTCAAGGCCATGATGGGCCGCGTCGGCCTGATGCCGCAACAGATCAACCGTTACCCGCATGAGTTTTCAGGCGGCCAATGCCAGCGCATCGGCATCGCCCGGGCACTGATCCTGGAGCCCAAGCTCATCATCTGCGACGAGCCGGTATCGGCACTCGATGTGTCGATCCAGGCGCAGATCATCAACCTGCTCAAGGCACTCCAAAAGTCCATGGGCCTGGCGCTGATCTTCATCGCCCATGACCTGGCTGTCGTCAAACACATCAGCGACCGCATCCTGGTGATGTACCTGGGCCACGAGATGGAAGTGGCAAAAAAGAAAGCGCTGTATGCCGCGCCGCGCCACCCTTACACCCAGGCGCTGCTGTCAGCCATCCCGATCCCAGACCCGGCGCTGGAGCGCAAGAAGGTGATCCAGTTGCTGCAGGGTGATTTGCCGTCGCCCATGTCGCCGCCTTCGGGCTGCGTGTTCCGCACGCGCTGCCCCCGGGCCATCACGCGCTGCGCCGAAGAGGTGCCTGAGCTTCGCCGCCTGGATGACCAGACGGAAGCGGCTTGCCTGCTGGCTTGAGGTTTTAAGTGTTTTAAGGCTCCAGCCATTTAGCCATATTGACCTGTAGCTATCAAAACAATAGCATTTGCAGGTTAACGCGCCAGGCGCGTTACCGGAAAACGGTGCTACAGCGTCAGGCCCAGCCAGCGTTGCGCGGCGGCGTTCAGCGCCTCCTGCCGACCCGTCGTCAACAGCGTGATGTGGCCGGGCGTGCCGCCTTGCCGCAGCTGCCCGGCAGCTTCGAGCAAGCGGCGGGCTTGCCGCGCGACCGGTTCGCCGGTTTCAATCAGGCGGACATCGGTGCCCACTACTTTTTGCAGTGTGTCCCACGCGAAGGCGTAATGCGTGCAGCCCAGTACCAGCGTATCGACCTGTCCGGCCTGGACGCCGAAGGGCCCGATCGCCTGCGTGTATTCACGGCACAAAGCACTGATCCGCGCAACATCATGGTTCTGGATCGCATCGGCCAGCCCGTCGCACGGCTGCAGGATGAACTCGGCCTGGCCTTTCAGCGAATCGTGCAGGGCGCGCAGTTTGGCGCTTGCCACCGTGCCACGCGTCGCCATCACGCCGATACGGCCTGTCTTGCTCAACGCGACGGCCGGTTTGAGTGCCGGCTCGACACCGATCAGGGGCAGGTCAGGATGCTCGGTTCGCACGAGGTGGATGGCGGCTGCCGTTGCTGTGTTGCACGCGATCACCAGCGCCTTGATCGCATGCTCATCACGCAATTGCCGCACGATGGCCCGGGTACGTTCGATGACAAAAGCGTCGCCACGCTCGCCGTAGGGCGCAAACCCTGAGTCGGCGAGGTAGACAAACTTCTCCGCGGGCAATTGCGCCCGCAGAGACTTTAAGACGCTGAGGCCGCCTACGCCGCTGTCGAACACGCCGATCAAGAAGATCCCCCACGGTTGCTCACTGCGTGTAGCTCCCGATGCCTTGCAGGCCGCGGCTCGCGAGACGCTTCGCCTCTGTCGCCTGTCCAAAGCTGCTCAAGCAGCTTTGGAGCCGCAGGCTCCAGCCCCTCAGGGGCCGCTGCGCCTGCGGCCCGGCAAAGCCGGTTCTGCGGCCCCTGCTTGAAGTAATGAGCCCCGCGCATCTTGCCGTGCTCAGACGCTGGTGACTGGGATCCGCTTGAACTCGCCGGTGGCGATTTTCTTTTGCCACTCGGCCGGGCCGGTGATGTGCGCGCTGGTGCCGCCCGCATCCACCGCCACCGTCACCGGCATGTCGACCACGTCGAACTCATAGATCGCTTCCATGCCCAGGTCGGCAAAGCCCACCACCTTGGCGGTCTTGATGGCCTTGCTGACCAGGTAGGCGGCGCCGCCGACGGCCATCAGGTAAGCGCTCTTGTGTTTCTTGATGGCTTCGATGGCGACCGGGCCGCGCTCCGACTTGCCGATCATCGAGATCAGGCCGGTCTCGGCCAGCATCATTTCAGTGAAGCCATCCATGCGGGTGGCGGTGGTGGGGCCTGCAGGTCCTACGGCTTCATCACGCACCGGATCGACCGGGCCGACGTAGTAGATGACGCGGTTGGTGAAATCCACCGGCAGCTTCTCGCCCTTGCCCAGCATGTCCTGAATACGCTTGTGCGCGGCGTCGCGGCCGGTCAGCATCTTGCCGTTGAGCAGCAAGGTCTGGCCAGGCTTCCAGCTGGCGACTTCTTCTTTGGTGAGTGTGTTGAGGTCGACCTTCTTGCTCTTTTGGTAATCGGGCGTCCAGTTCACGTTGGGCCAGAGGTCCAGCGAAGGCGGGTCGAGGTAGACCGGGCCGCTGCCGTCCATCACGAAGTGCGCGTGGCGCGTGGCGGCGCAGTTGGGGATCATCGCGACCGGCTTGCTGGCCGCATGCGTCGGGTACATCTTGATCTTGATGTCGAGTACGGTGGTGAGACCGCCCAGGCCCTGCGCGCCTATGCCCAGTGCGTTGACTTTCTCGAACAGCTCAAGGCGCAGCTCTTCGGTTTTGGTCATCTTGGCGCCCGAAGACGATTTGGCCTGCAACTCGTACATGTCGAGGTCGTCCATCAGGCTTTCCTTGGCCATCAGCACGGCTTTTTCGGCTGTGCCGCCAATGCCTATGCCCAGCATGCCGGGCGGGCACCAGCCCGCGCCCATGGTGGGCACAGTCTTGAGCACCCAGTCGACCACCGAGTCACCAGGATTGAGCATGACCATCTTGCTTTTGTTTTCGCTGCCGCCGCCTTTGGCCGCCACAGTCACGTCGATTGTGTTGCCGGGCACCAGCTCGGTAAAGATCACGGCGGGTGTGTTGTCTTTGGTGTTCTTGCGGTCGAATTGCGGGT
>Ga0136846_1224300_pt1 | contig 15880 bp, 14 predicted proteins | sample HopSoiMetagenom2_FD_96841 | JGI IMG/M metagenome (GOLD analysis project Ga0136846, IMG submission 96841) | Grasslands soil microbial communities from Hopland, California, USA - 2 Assembly 2016 (version 4) | ecosystem: Environmental > Terrestrial > Soil > Grasslands | place: USA: Hopland... | reverse complement strand
TTGTTCGTGCCGATGATCCCGGTCGGACCGCGCTTGATCCAGCCGGCGCAGTAGACACGGCCGACCGGCTCGCCGTCGTCGCCGACGACGCGGCCGCCGGCGTTGCGGATCGTGCCTCGGCGCTCGTCGAACGGCAGGTCGGGGACGGCGACGCCGAGGTAGCCGACGCTCCGGAAGACGAGCCCGCACTCGAGCGTCTCCCGCTCCTCGGTCGCGACCGCAACGAGGCGCCCGTCGCGTTGCTCGAGCCGGTTGCGAACGAGCTCGACCGCCTCGACGTGCGTGTCGCCGCGAATCGCGACGGGGGAGAGGAAGAATCGGAGTCGCAACGTCACGGGTTTGCCGGTCGCCTCACGTGCGGCGAAATCGCGCAGGACCTCGAGGTTCCGCTCGGTGCTCGTGTCCTCGGCAAACGCGCCTTCGAGCTCGGCCGGATCGACGCGCACGTCGGCGCCCGCGAGGTCGCCCATCTCCTTCAACTCCTGCGTCGTCCACGACGCCTGCGCGGGACCGCGGCGGCCGACGACGACGATCTCGCGCAGCGTCGAATTGCCGATCGCCTCGATCGCGGGCTCCGTCGTGTCCGTGGGCGCGAGCTCGTCGGGCGTCAGCGCGAGCATGCGTGCGACGTCAAGCGCGACGTTGCCGTTCCCGATCACGACCGCCCGCTCGACGTTCAGGTCGAACGGGACGTCCTGGAAGTCGGGGTGGCCGTTGTACCATGCGACGAACTCGGTGGCCGACCACGAGCCGGGCAGCTCCTCGCCCGGGATTCCGAGCCGACGGTCCGTCTGCGCGCCGACGGCGTAGACGACCGCGTCGTAGAGGCCCACGAGGTCGTCGTGGGTGAGGTCGCGGCCGACCTCGACGTTCCCGAGAAAGCGAAAGCCGGGCTTTGCGGCGATGCGCTCGAACGCGCGCGAGACCGTCTTCAGCTTCGGGTGGTCGGGCGCGACGCCGAGCCTGACGAGCCCCCACGGCGTGGGCAGTCGTTCGATCATGTCGACCTCGATCCCGCGCTCGGCGTCGAGCAGCGCCCCGGCAGCGTAGAAGCCGGCCGGCCCGGACCCGACGATCGCGACGCGGAGTCCCGTGCTCATGCGGCGGATGCTACGCGGGCGTTCCGGACACGCCGCGCATCGCCGTCACACGCCGCGACATGCCCGAACCCGGCACGGCCCGGGTCTGACCCCGGCCTTGCCTGGAGCGGCCATGTCGTGACGGCCGGAACGGACATCGCCAGACATGCCGTGCCGCGTGGCCGCGAACCCGCTGTCCTCGGCGGATCCGGCACGAGCCGTGTCCGGAACACCCACGGCCCGGGTCTGACCCCGGACGTGGCTCGAGGGGCCGGTCCGGGACGAACGATTGTGTGCCGAACCGGTGCCGGGGCACCACGGCCTGCGCTGGGCGACGGCGCGCGGGCGTCCCTAGGTCAACGCGCGAAAGCGACGCGTCCGCGCGTTACGCAGAGCAGCCGGAGCCGCAGCCGCCGACGGCTTCCGCCGGCGTCTCGTCGTCCACCTGGAACGAGTGGCCGCAGCCGCACGAGGAAACGGCGTTCGGGTTGTTGATCGCGAACCCGGACTGCTGGATCGAATCCACGTAGTCGACCTCGGCGCCCTGGAGGTACGGCGCGCTGAACGGGTCGACGACGACTCGCACGCCGTGGGCCACGAACTCGAGGTCGCCCTCGACGGCGTCCCGGTCGAACCCGAGCCCGTACTGGAAGCCGGAGCAGCCGCCGCCCTGGATGGCGACGCGCAGCACGCTGACGTCGGTCTCCTCCGCGATCAGCTGCTTGATCTTGTCCGCCGCGGCGGGCGTCACCGACAGCAGCGGCGTCGTCTCGATGCGCTCCTGAATCTCCATTACGACCCCATCGTACCCGACATGCCGGACCCTGAAATCCCCCGACTTTGTGACACGCGGCTCTCGCACGGTTGAGCCGTTTCGGGGGAGCTTCGTAGCGTTACTCTGGACCTGTTAGGTTCCCGCGGCGCTACGGGGAGGACGGGCTTGCTCGACAACTGGCTGCCGTTTCTGATCTACGGGGCGTTCGCCCTGTTGATCCCGGCGACGATGATCTTCGGGTCGTTCGCGCTCGCGACGCGGCCGCACCGCCGGATGCGCGCCCGAACCATCCCGTTCGAGTCGGGCGTCTCGACCGGCCCGCCGCGCCAGCAGCGCTTCACGATCAGCTTCTACCTCACCGCGATGCTCTTCATCGTCTTCGACATCGAGATCGTCTTCCTGTATCCGCTCGCGGTGATCCTCCACAGCCTGGCCTGGTTCGGGTTCATCGAGTTCCTCTTCTTCGTCGCGATCCTCGTCGTCGCCTACGTCTACATCTGGCGGAAGGGAGCGCTCGAGTGGCAGTAGACAAACGGCTGCGCGACCACGGTCTGAACTCGGAGCGGCTCCTGTGGCCGACGAAGGGGCCTGGCGCATTCGAGAACGAGGTGGCGCAGATGGAGCGCGCCGTCGGGCTGACGACGCTCGAGAAGGCCGTCGCGTGGGCGCAGACGAAGTCGATGTGGCCCGACACGTTCGGCCTCGCGTGCTGCGCGATCGAGATGATGGCGATCGTCTCGTCGCGCTACGACATCGCACGCTTCGGGATGGAAGCGTTCCGTGCGTCGCCTCGCCAGGCCGACCTGCTGATCGTCTCGGGGCGGGTCGCCCACAAGATGGCCGCGCCGCTGCGGCAGATCTACGACCAGATGCTCGAGCCCAAGTGGGTGATCGCGATGGGCGCGTGCGCGAGCTCGGCCGGGATGTTCAACAACTACACGACGATCCAGGGCGTGGACAAGATCGTCGCCGTCGACGTCTACGTGCCCGGGTGCCCGCCCCGGCCCGAAGCGCTGATGGAGGGAATCATCCGTCTGCACGAGCGCGTCCTCGCCGGCATCCCGCCCGCGTACGAGGTGCGGGGCGTCGCCTCCTGATGGCGTTGAACTACAGACCCGTTCCGGGACTGATCGAGATTCGCGAGGCGCGCGGCGAGACGACCGTCGTCGTCGATCCCGCCCGGCTCGTCGACGCGGCGTACCACGTCCGCGACGAGCTCGGCTTCGACTTCCTTGCCGACATCGCCGCGACCGACTATTTGGGGTGGGGCGGCGACGGCGTGTCCGGCTACATCGGCACCGACCGTGGACGCGACATCAACCGGCCGATGACGCAGGGCTTCCAGTCGCTGCCAACGCCGAAGCCGAAGCGATTCAGCGTCAGCTACCACCTCCTTGCGCTGCGCGACGACCACACCCGCGTCCGGCTGCAAGTCTGGGTCGACGACGGCGAGCCCGTCCCGACCGTCGTCGGCGTCTGGCCCACCGCCGACTGGCACGAGCGCGAGGCGTGGGACCTGATGGGGGTCGCGATCGACGGCCACCCGAACCTCGAGCGCATCCTCATGCCCGAGGACTGGGTGGGCCACCCGTTGCGCAAGGACTATCCGATCGGCGGCGAGCCAGTCCGCTTCAGCAGCGCGGAATAACAGTGGCGATCGCCCCCGAACGCGCGAAGATCTACGACGGCACGCGGATCCCCTCGCCGATCCCGTCGATCCTCGAGGTCCCCGCGCACCTGCGCGGCAACGACGACATCCTGACCGTCAACTTCGGGCCGAACCATCCGTCGACGCACGGCGTGCTCCGCCTCGTCGTCGATCTCGACGGCGAGGAGGTCGTCGGCGTCAAGGCGGTCATCGGCTACCTCCACACCGGCTTCGAGAAGAGCATGGAGCAGAAGACGTGGTGGAAGGCGATCACGTACGCGCCGCGGATGGACTACGTGTCCTTCCAGTACCAGGAGCTCTGCTTCGTCCTCGCGATCGAGAAGCTGCTCGGGATCGAGGTGCCGCCGCGTGCGACGTGGATGCGGATGCTGCTCTCGGAGCTGAACCGCATTCACTCGCACCTCGTCTGGCTCGGGACCGCCGCGCTCGAGCTCGGGGCGATCTCGATGTTCTGGTACTGCTTCCGCGAGCGAGACCGCGTGCTCGACCTGTTCGAGCTCGTGACGGGGTATCGCATGCACACGCGCTACTTCCAGGTCGGCGGTCTCGCGGAAGAGATCCCGCCCGGCTTCTTCCCCGAGTGCGAGCGGTTCGTCGAGTTGATGCCGGGCGCGATCGACGACTACGAGGGCCTGGTCGACCGCAATCCGATCTGGCTCGAGCGGACGCGGGGCGTCGGGCTGCTGTCGCGCGAGGACGCGATCGCGCTGGGGCAGTCGGGCCCCGTGCTGCGAGGGTCGGGCGTCGACTGGGATCTGCGACGGCGCGAGCCGTACCTTGCCTACGACCAGGTCGACTTCCGTGTCCCGGTCTACCCCGCCGGCGACGTCTACGACCGCTATCGCGTCCGAATGGACGAGATGCGCGAGTCGGTGCGCATCGTGGAGCAGGCGCTGCGTCGGATGCCCGACGGGCCGTGGATCGCCGACGACCGCAAGGTCGTTCTGCCGCCGCGACACGAGCTGCACACGTCGATGGAGTCACTGATCCACCACTTCAAGATCGTCACCGAGGGCTACCGCGTCCCCGAGGGCGAGGTGTACCTGCCGGTCGAATCGCCGCGCGGCGAGCTCGGCTGCTATCTCGTCTCGGACGGCGGCCCGAGGCCGTGGCGCGTGAAGTTCCGCGCGCCGTCGTTCGTCGCGCTGGAAGCGACCGCGACGTGCATGTCCGACGCGCTCGTCGCGGACATGATCGCCGTGCTCGGCTCGCTCGACACCGTCATGGGGGACTGCGACCGTTGACCACGTTCTACGACGAGGTGCAGGAGCTGAAGGCGCGGTACCCGGACTGGCGCTCCGCGACGCTGCCCGCCCTGCGCCTCGCGCAGGAGAAGCACGGCTACCTGTCGCCGGATGCGTTGCGCGAGTGCGCGAACGCGCTCGGCACGACGCCGGCGTTCTGCGAATCCGTTGCGACGTTCTACGACATGTTCCACCTGCAACCCGTCGGGCGGCACATGGTCGAGGTCTGCACGAACCTGCCCTGCGCGCTCGCCGGCGCGCAGCACGTCGTCGACGCGTTCGCGGAGGAGCTCGGCGTGAGGCCCGGAGAGACGACGGACGACGGCGAGATCACGTTCCGGACGGTCGAGTGCCTCGGCGGGTGCGGCCGTGCGACCGTCGTCGCCGTCGACGAGCGCTACCACGAGTTCGTCACACCTGAGAAGGTCTCGGGGATCGTCGGAGGTGTGCGTGGCGGCGGGTGAGCTGATCCTCGCCCATGTCGAGGAGCGCGATCTCACGCGCCTCGACGAGTACCGCGCCGTCGGCGGGTACCGGTCACTCGCGCGCGCGCGCGAGATGAGTGCGCCCGACGTCGTCAAGGCGATCACGGACGCGACGCTCCGCGGCCGCGGCGGCGCCGGCTTCCCGATGGGTCGCAAGGCGTCGCTGATCGACCAGAAGAATCCGCGGAAGTACGTCGTGGTCAACGCGGACGAGTCGGAGCCGGGCGCGTTCAAGGATCGGGAGATCATGGGCCGCAACCCGCACCTCCTGATCGAGGGCTGCCTGATGACGGCGTACGCGATCGAGGCGCAGTCCGTGTTCATCTACATCCGCGGCGAGTACCTCACCGAGTACGAGGTGCTGGCGCGCGCGGTCGAGGATGCCCGAGCGGCGGGCCTATTCGGCGACGTCGACGTCGTCGTCCACCGCGGCGCAGGCGCGTACATCTGCGGCGAGGAGTCGGCGCTGCTCGAGTCGCTCGAAGGCAAGCGCGGGCAGCCGCGGCCACGGCCGCCGTTCCCCCCGGTCACCGGCCTCTACGCCGCGCCGACGCAGATCAACAACGTCCAGACGATCGCAACCGTCCCGAAGATCCTCGAGCTCGGCGTCGAGGAGTTCACGAAGATCGGCGTTCCCTCCTCGCCCGGAACGGCGGTGTTCTCACTGTCGGGCAACGTTGTCCGCCCGGGGAACTACGAGCTGCCGCTCGGGACGCCGCTGCGCTCGCTGATCTACGACGTCGGCGGCGGCGTCCCCGAGGGACGTGCGATCAAGGGGATCATCCCCGGCGGCTCGTCGGTCCCGATCCTCACGCCGGACCAGCTCGACACACCACTCGACTACGACTCGATCCAGGCGGCGGGCTCGTTCTTCGGCAGCGCGGCGGTGATCGTCGTCGATGACCGCTGCTGCATGGTCCAACTCGCGCTGCGCGCCGCGAAGTTCTACATGCACGAGTCGTGCGGGAAATGCACGCCGTGCCGCGAGGGGACGCGCTGGCTCGTGCAGTTGTTGACACGGATCGAGGACGGGAGCGCGGTCGAGTCCGACCTCGCGCTGCTCGAAAGCGTCTGCAGCCGCATGCTCGGACGCTCGCTGTGCGCGCTCGGCGACTTCGCGGTGTACCCGGTGTCGTCGTACCTGCGGAAGTTCCGCGGCGAGTTCCAGCAGCACGTCGACGAGGGACGCTGTCCGTACGGCGACCAGTCGTCGATCGTCGGCATCGAGGCGCCGATCGACGCGCACACACACCATCCGACCGTCGAGATCCCCGGATGAGCGCGCCCGAGACGGTGACGCTCACGATCGACGGACGCAAGGTCACGGTCCCGAAGGGGACGGGCCTCGTCGAGGCGGCGCTCGCGGCGGGCATCGAGATTCCTGTCTTCTGCTACGAGCCGCGGCTCGGTCCGCCGATCGGTGCGTGCCGGATGTGCCTCTGCGAAGTCGCTCCCGGTCCGCCGAAGCCGCAGGCTGCGTGCACGCTGACGGCGCAGGATGGGATGGACGTCAAGACCGCGCTGACGTCCGATTCCGCGCGCGAATCGCAAGACGCGACGCTCGAGTTCATCCTCGTCAACCATCCGCTCGACTGCCCCGTGTGCGACAAGGGCGGCGAGTGTCCGCTCCAGGACCTCACGTTCCGCTACGGCCCGGGCAGCAGCCGGATGGACTTCCCGAAGCGGACGTTCGACAAGCCGATCCCGATCTCACCGCTGATCGCGCTCGACCGTGAGCGCTGCATCCTGTGCTACCGCTGCACGCGCTTCAGCGAGACCGTCGCCGAAGACGGTCAGCTGATCGCGCGAAACCGAGGCGCGCAGTCGATGATCGCGACGTTCGAGGACGAGCCGTACCGCGCGCACTTCTCGGGCAACGTGATCGAGCTCTGCCCGGTCGGCGCGTTGACGTCGACGCAGTACCGCTTCCAGGCGCGGCCGTGGGAGATCCAGAACGTCCCGACCGTCTGCGGCCTCTGCCCCGTCGGCTGCAACATCCACGCGACGACGCGCGAGGGCAAGGTGAAGCGCATCCTCTCTCGCAACCATCCGGAGGTCGACCAGGGATGGCTCTGCGACAAGGGCCGGTTCGCGTTCTCGCACGTGCGCGCGGAGGACCGCCTGACGGACCCGCTGCTGCGCGTACGCCGGCGCGGCTTCGAGGAGGTGTCGTGGGACCGCGCAGTCGACGAAGCCGAGCGGCTTCTGCGCGAGGCGCACGGCCGGATCGTCACCGCGCTCTCGGGCTCCGAGACGGTCGAGCACGCCTACGCACTCGCGAAGCTCCTGCGCCGCGGTCTCGACTCGCACGTCGCCGTCTTGCCCGACGAGTTCTCCGACGCACTCGATCCGCTGCGGATGCCGCTGTCGAGCATCGCCGACGCGGACGTCGTCGCGGTTCTCGGCGACGCGCCGGTCGTCGAACGCGCGCCGATCGTCGAGCTCTGGATCAAGCAGGCCAAGCGAGGCGGCGCGCGCGTCCTCTACGAGCTCGACGAGGACGCCGTGCGCGGCGCCGAGCATGCCGTCCTGATCTGGTCCGGCCCCGGCGGCCAGGGCGGAGCGCGGGTCGCCGCGCTCGCGAAGCGGCTGGGCGCCCGGGGCGCGTTCTGGCTGCCGGAAACCGCGAACGGGCGCGGCGTCTGCGACGCATGGGCGGCCGCAGCGGACACGGAGCCCGGCGAGGTGGAGCCGATCGGGCTCCTCTTCGTCTCCGGCGACGAGGCCGCCGCGAACCCCGACGTCCGCGCGCTCGCGGAGAAGGCGGAACGCGTGATCGCGGTGTCGATGTTCCACGGGCTCGCCGCGGGGTGGGCCGACCTCGTTTTGCCCGGGACGAGCTATCTCGAGCGAGACGGGACGTACGTGAACCTCGAGGGCCGGTTGCAGCGCTTGCGTCGCGCCGTCATCCCGCCCGCGCCCGACGAGCTGGCATGGATCGCGAAGCTCGGCGAGCGGTTCGACGTCGCGCTGTCGCCGTACCCGTCGGTCGTCTTCGACGAGGTCTCGCCGATCACCTTCGGCGGCGTGCCGTTCGGCGCCGTCGGCGAGCACGCACGGCTCCCGGCGCCGGCCGAGGCGCCGGCGGCGCCCGAGACCGAGCCGCTGCCGGAGCCGGCGGACGACGACGGCCTTCGACTCGTCCGCTACCGGCCGCTGTTCTCGGGCGCGGCCGTCGAGCGGGTCCCCGAGCTGCAGTTCCAGCGACCGCTCGCCGAGGTGCAGATCTCCGAGACCGACGCGCATGCGCGCGGGATCCGCAACGGCGACGAGATCACCCTCCGCTCGAACGGGACGTCGGTGTCGCTCCGCGCGCGCGTCACGAACGAGCTCCGCGGCGGCGTCGTGCGAATCGCCGACGAGCATGCGGGCGAGCTCCAGCCGTCGGTCGAGGTCGCGCGATGACGGAGGTCTGGTGGATCTCCCTGATCAAGTCGTTCGTGATCATCAACCTGGTCATGCTCGCGTTCGCGTACACGACGTGGCTCGAGCGAAAGCTGCTCGGCAGGATGCAAAACCGCTACGGCCCGAATCGCGCCGGCCCATTCGGGCTCCTGCAGCCGATCGCCGACCTGGTGAAGCTCATCCGCAAGGAGAGCTTCTTCCCGGCGGCCTCCGTCGAGGCGCCGTACATCATCGCGCCGATCATCTCGATGTTCACCGCGCTCGCCGCGTTCAGCGTGATCCCGTTCGGTGCCGGCTGGCAGATCTGGCACTACCACGTGAACGGCGAGGTCGCGAACGTTTCGATCGCGCTGATCCTGGTCTTCGCGCTCGGGTCGATCGGGATCTACGGCTTCATCGTCGGCGGCTGGGCGTCCGAGTCGAAGTACTCGTTGCTCGGCTCGATGCGCACGTGCGCGCAACTCGTGTCGTACGAAGTGTCGCTGGCGTTGAGCGTCCTCGGCGTCGTGCTGATGGGCCAGTCGCTGAACCTCGTCGACATCGTCAACAAGCAGGGCGCCACGATCTGGTTCATCGTCCCGCAGCTCGTCGGCTTCGTCGTGTTCATCTTTGCCGGGACCGCCGAGACGAGCCGCGCGCCGTTCGACCTGCCGGAAGCGGACACCGAGCTCGTCGCCGGCTACCACACCGAGTACGGCGGGATGCGCTGGGGCCTGTTCCAGACCTCGGAGTACATCAACCTGATCACGCTGTCGGCGCTCGCCGTGACGCTCTTCTTCGGCGGCTGGCACGGGCCGTACGCGCCGCTCGGCCCCCTGTGGTTCTTCATCAAGCTGTTCCTGATGATGGCGTTCTTCATCTGGATCCGCGCATCCGTCCCGCGCCTGCGCTACGACCAGCTGATGCGCTTCGGCTGGAAGATCCTGCTGCCCGCCGCGACGCTGAACGCTGTGATCACCGCCCTGCTGGTGGTGTGGATTGGCTAAGCCACTCGCACCCGTCAAGGGGTTCGCCGTCACGTTCAAGCAGCTGTTCAAGAAGCCGCTCACGCAGCAGTACCCCGAGTACAAGCGGCCGGTGTACCCGCGCTTCCGCGGCCGTCACCGGCTCAACCGGTTCGAGAACGGCCTCGAGAAGTGCGTGGGCTGCTCGCTCTGCGCGGCCGCGTGTCCCGCCGACTGCATCCGCGTCGTCGCCGCCGAGAACACCCCCGACAACCGCGTCTCCGCGGGTGAGCGCTACGCACGCATCTACGAGATCAACATGTCGCGGTGCATCTTCTGCGGGTACTGCGAGCTCGCCTGTCCGTTCGACGCGATCACGCTCGGCAACGAGTACGAGATCTCCGAGTATTCGCGCGACGACCTCATCTACACGAAGGACATGCTGCTCGCTGAGCCGGTGAAGCGCATCCCCGTCCAGGATCCGGAGCTCTACGACACGCCGATCCCGTACTACAAGGAACACGCTTGACGCTCGTTGCGTCGGCCGGGAACCTGCTCGTCTGGATCGTGTGGATCGGCGCGGCATTCGCGTGCCTCGGCTCCGGGATCGCGGTCGTCTCGTTCTCGAACCCGTTCTTCTCGGCGCTCGCGCTGATCGGGAACCTCGCGTCGCTCGCCGTGCTCTATCTCCTCCTGTCGGCGGAGTTCGTCGCGGCCGCGCAGGTGCTCGTCTACGGCGGCGCCGTGATGGTGATGTTCCTCTTCGTGATCGCCTACATCGGGCCGCAGCAGGAATCACCGTGGGCGGGGGGGCCGAGCTGGCAGGCGGTCGGCGCCGTCCTCGCCGCCGGCGCGCTGCTGATCGAGATCATCGTCGTCGTGGGGCTCAAGGCGAGCGGTGGGCTCGCCCACTCCGCTCAGCTCGGACACGCCTTCGGGAGCCCGGCCGAGATCGGCCGCCTGTTCCTGACCGACCACCTGCTGGCGTTCGAGGTCACGTCGATCGTCCTGCTGGTTGCCGCCGTCGGCGGCGTCATCCTCGGCGCGCACTCGCGCCGCGAGCACTGGGGCAGCGCCGGCAGCGATGCGCTCCGCGCCGAAAGCACGCGTCCCGGCTGATGAGGAGGGACTGACACATGCTCGGACCGAATGTCGCCTGGTACCTGTGCGTCGCCGCGTTCCTGTTCTCGACCGGCGCGCTCGGCGTCCTCCTCCGGCGAAACCCGATCATCGTCCTGCTCTCGCTCGAGATCATGCTGAACGGCGGGAACCTCGCGCTGATCGGGTACTCGCGGCACCTGGGCGACGGCGCCGGGCAGATCTTCGCGATCTCCGTGATGGCCATCGCCGCGTCGGAGGTCGTCGTCGGCCTCGGTCTCGTCGTAGCGATGAATCGCAAGCACATCACGCTCGACGTCGACCGCATGAACACGCTTCGGGGCTGATGGCGCCTTGACGGCCGGCGCGTGGATCTGCCTGCTCTCGCCGCTCGTCGGCGCGCTCGTGATCACACTCGCAGGGACGCGCATCTCGCGCCGCACCGCGGCGTACGTCTCGACGCTGTCGACGGCCGTCGCGTTCGCCGGCGCGTTGACCGCGTTCGCAGGCCTCCTCGGGGAGCAACCACACGAGCGGCACCACATCTCCACCGCGTGGACGTGGATCGAGGGCGGTTCGTACCAGTCGGGCCTGTCAGTCCTCGTCGACCCGCTCAGCGTGATGATGATGCTGATCGTCTCCGGCGTCGGCGCGCTGATCGTCGCGTACTCGATCGGGTACATGGACGGCGACAACGAGGAGCGTCGCTACTTCGCGTACATGTCGCTCTTCGTGTTCTCGATGCTGCTGCTCGTCGAGGGCGGCAACCTGGTCCTGCTGCTCGCCGGCTGGGGCATGGTCGGCCTCTCGTCGTACCTGCTGATCGGGTTCTGGCACGAGCGTCCGTCGGCGATCGCCGCGGCAAAGAAGGCGTTCGTGATGAACGCGATCGGCGACGCGACGATGGCGCTTGCGCTCTTCACCGTGATCCAGAAGACGGGATCGCTCTCGTTCGGCGCGCTCGGCAGCGTCCATGGCTCGACCGCGGCGAACCTGATCGCCCTCGGCCTGCTCGGCGGCGCTGTCGCGAAATCCGCGCAACTGCCGCTGCACACCTGGCTTCCCGACGCGATGGAGGGGCCGACACCGGTCAGCGCGCTGATCCACGCCGCGACGATGGTGACCGCCGGCGTCTATCTGATCGTGCGCACGCACGTGATCTTCGAGCAGGCGCCGACGGTGCAGGACGTCGCGGCGGGGCTCGGTGCCGCGACGCTGCTCTTCGCCGGCCTGATCGCGCTCGTCCAGGTCGACATCAAGCGTGTGATCGCGTATTCGACGATGTCGCAGATCGGCTACATGTTCCTCGGCGTCGGCGTCGGCTCGTACGCCAACGGGATGTTCCACCTGATGACGCACGCGTTCTTCAAGGCGCTGCTGTTCTTGGCGGCCGGGATCATCATCCACTCGCTTGCCGCCGAGCAGGACATCCGCAAGATGGGCGGCCTCAAGCGGATGCTGCCGAAAACCTACTGGGCGTTCCTGATCGGGTCGCTCGCGCTCGTCGGCATCTTCCCGTTCGCCGGCTTCTTCTCGAAGGACTCGATTCTCGCCGCCGCGATGGACCGCGGGACGTACGGCTACATCCTCTGGGTGGCCGGCCTGATCGGCACGTTCCTCACCGGCCTCTACACCTTCCGCCTGTTCTTCATCGTCTTCGGCGGCGAGCCGAGCCCCTTCGCGCGCGAGCATTTCCACGCGCTGCGGCGTGACGTCGTCGGCATCTCGATGGCGGTGCCGGTGGCGATCCTCGCGGTGCTGTCGGTCGTCGGCGGGTGGATCCAGTGGGCGCCGTTCTGGCACCCGATCGAGGACTGGCTCCACGTCGTCGCCGAACCGCTGGTCAGCCCGAAGGACTGGCAGGAATGGACGTCGAGCGCGCTGGCGCTCGCGCTCGGCAGCCTCGGGATCGGAGCTGCCTGGCTGTTCTACGGGGCGCGCCGGCGCCCGGTGCCGCGACTCGCGTTCGCGCAGCGGACGCTCGAGCACAAGTTCTACGTCGACGAGCTCTACGACGCGGTCTTCTATCGCCCGTCGTCGGCGTTCGCGCGCGCGCTGACCGCCTGGGTCGAGCGGCCGCTGATCCTCGGCTCCGGACGCGAGATCGGAGACGACACGCGCGATCTCGGCGGGTGGTTCGCCCGACTGCAAACGGGGCTGCTCCGCACGTACGCGCTCGCGATCGCCTCCTCGCTCGCGGTTCTGGCGATCGTCTTCGTGGCGGTCAAGTAGGTGACCCTCGCGGCGACATACGGCGGCGCACCGCCCGCGATCACACGGCGCGGTGCTGCGTCCTCAGTCGCGCCCGGGCTACCCAGCCCGGGCGCTCCCTGCGTCCTTCCACCGCTTGGTGCTCGCAACCGGTGCATCCACCTATGTCACCCCAAGGATCACCAGTGACCACCCTCCTCATCGTCCTCCCGCTCGCAGCCGCCGTCATCCTGTGGGTGCTGCCGCTGAACCGCGTCTCGGCCGGCTCGCTCGGGCTGCTCGCGGCGCTTGCGGAAGTCGGCCTGTGGGTCCAGCTCGTCGTGCGCTTCGACTTCTCGAGCAGCGGGCTGCAGTTCGAGCAGCGGCACAGCTGGTTCAGCGACTTGAACGTGTCGTACCACGTCGGCTTCTACGCGTTCTCCGTGTGGCTCGTCGGCCTGACGGTCGTCGTGACCGCCGCGTGCGTCGCATACGCGTTCTGGGCGGGCCGCGAGCGGGCACGAGCGTACTTCGGCCTGATGCTGTTCCTCGACGCTGCGATCGTCGGCGTCTTCACGGCGCAGGACTTGCTCCTTTTCTACGCCTTCTTCGAGGCGATGCTGATCCCGCTCTACGTGCTGATCGGCGTCTGGGGCGGGCCCGGGCGGATCGGAGCGACGCTGAAGTTCGTGATCTACACGATGGCCGGGTCGCTCCTGATGCTCGCGTCGATCATCGTCTACGGCCTCTCGAAGGGGACGTTCGACCTCGTCACGATCGGGAGGAGCGACAGCACGTGGATCTTCCTCGGGTTCGCGGCGGCGTTCGCGATCAAGGCGCCGCTGTTCCCGTTCCACGGCTGGCTGCGCGACGCATACACCGAGGCGCCGGCGGAGGTGTCCGCGGTCCTGTCGGGCGTGGTCTCGAAAGCGGCGGTGTACGGGTTCCTGCGCATCGGCATCGCGAAGTTCCCGGGCCCGACGCACGATTTGCGCGCACTCATCCTGGCGCTCGCAGCGACCGGGCTCGTGTACGGATCGTTGCTCGCGTTCCGGGCGCCCGACTTCCGCGGTGTCGTCGCGTATTCGTCGCTCGCGCAGATGGGCCTGATCACGATGGGACTGTTCGCCGTCAACGACCTCGGCCTCAATGGGTCCGTCCTGCAGATGGTGAACCACGGCCTTGTGTCGGCGACGCTCTTCCTGCTAGCAGGCATGGTCGAGCGGCGGGCGACGACCGGCGACCTCGCACGCATCGGCGGGATGGCCCGTGGCCGGCCGGCCCTCGCCACCGTGCTGATGGCCACCGGCATCATCGGCCTCGCGGTCCCGTTCTCCGGCGCGTTCGCCGGTGAGTTCCTCATCCTCGCGGGCGTGTTCCGGCGCGGCTGGGGTTGGTCGGTCGTCGGCGCGGTCGCGATCGTGCTCGCCGCGATGTACATGCTGCGGTTGATCTCCGCTGTGCTGCATCGCGAGATCGGCGCCTCGGTCACGGACGCCGCGCTCGACCTGCGTCCGGCTGAGCTCGGCGTCACCGTCCCGCTCCTCGCCTGCCTGCTCGTCCTCTCGGCGTGGCCCGCCGCGATCAGCGGCCACGCGTTCGGAACGAAACACCCTGGCGCCGCCGCGACGTCGACGTTCGCGACCGGCTGGACGAGATACGGACCGGTGACCACGCCGTGATCCAGCGCCCGCACGTCGACTGGTTCGCGCTCGGCCCGATGAACGCGCTCCTTCTCGCGACCGCGCTCGCGCTGATGGCTGCGGTTCTCGTTCCCGGCCGGGCGCGGCGGACGACGGGCGCCGTCGTCTGCGCGCTCGGGTACGCGGCCGCGCTCGGGCTCGCGATCGCCCTGTATGTCCGCAGCCCGCATGCGCATGGGGTCGTCGCCGATTCGCTGCAGCGCGACCGGTTCGGGCAGTTCGCGCAGATGATCGTCGCGGCCTCTGGCTTGCTGGCCGTCGGCATCTCGTTCCGCGAGCGGATGCGCGACGACCATGTCGCCGAGTACTACGCGTTGCTTGCCTCCGCCGGTGCCGGCATGACGTTCTTCGTGGCGTCGAACAACCTGCTGACGCTCTTTCTCGGCCTCGAGTGGCTCTCGCTGTCGCTCTACATCCTGTGCGCGATCGACCGCGACCTGCTCGGTGGGCTTGAGGCGGGACTCAAGTACCTGATCGTCGGCGGCTTCGGGTCCGCGGTCCTGCTCTTCGGATCTGCGCTCGTCTACGGCGAATCCGGACGGCTCGACTTCCCCGGGATCGCAGCGGCGGGGCGGGAGCACGATGCGCTCTTCGTGTTCGGGCTGGCGATGCTGATCTCGGGCCTCGCGTTCAAAGCATCGGCCGCGCCGTTCCACATGTGGACGCCCGATGTCTATGAAGGCGCGCCGACGCCGGTGACCTCGTTCATGGCGGCGGCGACGAAGACGGTCGCGCTCGTCGTGATGCTGCGTGTCCTGCGGACTGCATTCCCGCAGGAGGCACATCTGTGGACCGTCGCCGTCGCCGTGATCGCGTGTGCCTCGTTGGCGATCGGGAACCTTGCGGCGCTCGTCCAGCGCAACGTCAAGCGGATGCTCGCGTACTCGTCGATCTCGCATGCGGGTTTCATGCTGATCGCGATCGCCGCGAACAACGCGCTCGGCGCACGCGCGCTTCTCTTCTATCTCGTTCCCTACGCGGCGATGTCGCTCGGCTCGTTCGCCGTCGTCGCAGCGCGGGAGCGCGAGCTCGGCGTGCCGGTGACGTTCGAGAACATGGCGGGCTTCGGCTGGGAGCGTCCCGTCCTCGGAATCGCGATGTGGACGTTCATGCTCGGCTTCGCCGGCTTCCCGCTGACAGGCGGGTTCGTCGGGAAGTTCTACGTCTTCAGCGCCGCGTACCGCCACGGATGGACGTGGCTCGTCATCGTCGGCGTCGTCGCCACGCTCGTCAGCCTTTACTACTACCTCGGCCTGATCCGCGCGATGTTCATGCGGCGCGCGGAGGA
>Ga0136846_1235250_pt1 | contig 15886 bp, 13 predicted proteins | sample HopSoiMetagenom2_FD_96841 | JGI IMG/M metagenome (GOLD analysis project Ga0136846, IMG submission 96841) | Grasslands soil microbial communities from Hopland, California, USA - 2 Assembly 2016 (version 4) | ecosystem: Environmental > Terrestrial > Soil > Grasslands | place: USA: Hopland... | reverse complement strand
GGCCTGGTCGATCTCCGCGACCATCGCCTTCGACGCGTCGGCGTCCAGGCAGCGCACCGGGTCCGCGTCCAGCTTCTCGACGTCGGAAGGCTTCGGGTACACGCCGTAGGGAGCCTTCGCCGCCGCCAGTTCGACGACGTGCGAGACGATCTCGATCCCGGCGGCGGCCTTCAGGAACGAACGGGCCACCGCACCCAGCGCCACCCGCGCCGCCGTCTCCCGCGCGGACGCGCGCTCCAGGATCGGGCGGGCCTCCTCGAAGCCGTACTTCTGCATCCCCGCGAGGTCGGCGTGACCGGGACGGGGGCGGGTCAGCGGGGCGTTACGGGCCAGCCCGGCCAGGATCTCCGGATCCACCGGGTCGGCCGCCATCACCTGCTCCCACTTCGGCCACTCCGTGTTGCCGACCATCACCGCGACCGGCGAACCCATCGACAGACCGTGCCGCACACCACCGAGGAAGGTGATCTCGTCCTGCTCGAACTTCATCCGGGCACCGCGCCCATAGCCGAGCCTGCGCCTCGCCAGATGGTCCGCCACCAACTCCGTGGTGACCGGCACTCCGGCGGGAAGACCCTCCAACGTCGCGACGAGTGCGGGACCGTGGGACTCTCCTGCGGTCAGCCAGCGCAACCTGCTCAACGGTGCTCCTCATACTCGCGCCCGGTTACTGCCCTGCGTACACGTCTCCTCGCGTACGGCGACGGCGTGACCGGGTGCGCGGCCCTGGCCCGCCTCCTCCCGATCCTCCCATGTCCGAACCGAATACCTGATCGGCGGTCCAATAACCGGACGTCAGCGGTCGGCCAGCGCCTTCTCGCCCGCCCTGCGCATGGCGCCCAGCGGGCCCGGGACCCGCCCGGTCATCTGCTCCACCTGAAGAACCGCCTGGTGCACGAGCAGGTCGAGTCCACTGACGACCGCCCCGCCGTACGCCGACCAGCGGGCCGCCAGATCGGTCGGCCAGGGGTGGTAGAGCACGTCGAAAAGGGTCGCGGGCCGTTCCGGGACGGCGCCGGACAGCGCGTCCGTGGCTCCGGCCGGGGTGGTGGCGATCACGAGCGGGGCGTGCAGTGCCCGGGCCGCGTCGGCCCAGTCGGCCGTACGGACCTCGATGTCGAGGCGTTCGCCCCACTGCCGCATCTCGGCGCCCCGGGCCTCGCTGCGGACGTACACGACGACCTCGCCGGTGCAGACACGGGCCAGCGCGGCGAGCGCGGAGGAGGCGGTGGCGCCGGCGCCGAGGATCGCGGCGGAGTCGACCTGTTCGATGCCGTGCTCGCGCAGGGCGCCCACGATCCCGGGGATGTCGGTGTTGTCGCCGACGCACCGTCCGTCCGCGTCGAACACGACGGTGTTGACGGCCTCGACCGACGCGGCCGTCTCACTGATCTCGTCAAGCAGCGGGATGACCGCCCTCTTCAGGGGCATCGTGAGCGAGAGCCCCGCCCACTCGGGCCCGAGACCTCGCAGGAATTCCGGCAGCCCCGGCTCGGCGACCTCGTAACGGCCGTACGTCCAGCCCGTGAGCCCCAGTGCGTCGTAGGCGGCGCGGTGTAGCACCGGGGAGAGGGAGTGGGCGATCGGGGAACCGAGCACTGCGGCCCGGCGGGCGTCAGCTGCGCTTACTCGCATTGAACTTGTCCTTGAGCCTCTGGAATTCCTCGTGATTCTTGGCGAATTCAGTCTTGCTCACGCCGTCGGTCGCCACGAAGTAGTACCAGCCGTCGTCGGTCGGATTCAGCGTCGCCTTCATCGCCACATCGCCCGGATTTCCGATCGGACCAGGCGGCAGACCCTTTTTGGTGTACGTGTTGTACGGGTCCTTGTTCTTGTTGATCTCCGACTCGCTGATGTCGATATTGCTCTCGTTCTTCACATAGTTGAAGGTCGAGTCGAACTGCAGGAAGCCGTAGGTTTGGGGGTTCCCGAGATCGAGGCGGTTGTAGACCACCTCCGCCATTTTGCGGTAGTCGTCACTGGTCTTGCCCTCGGCCTGGACGAGGCTCGCGACCGTGAGCACCTGCAGCGGGCTGTCGAGGCCGAATTTCTTGGCCTTCGCCTCGAGATCGAGCGTCTCGTACTTGGCGGTGGCCGTCGTGACCATTTCCTTCAGGATGTCCGCGGGTTTCATTCCCTTGGCGGCAGGATAGGTCGTCGGGTAGAGGAAACCTTCGAGCGGGTCCTTGATTTCCTCGTTGTCGTTCGCCCAGTCCGGCAGACCGAAACTCTTGTAATCCTTCTTGGCGACCTTCGCGGTGGTGCCCTTGGAAAGCCCGAGTTTCTCGTCGATGGCCGCGTAGACCTGAACATTGCGCTGCCCGGGAGCGACGATCATGTTGTTCTGGCTCTTGGGATTGAGCATCAACGCGACGGCGCTCTTCCCGGACATCCCCTTGTTCAGGACATAGACGCCGGCCTGGATCTTCTTCCCGTCGGGGTTCTCCGCCTGAGCGGCCACGAAGGCGTCGACACTCTTGACGACACCTTTCTTCTCCAACTCCCGGGCAATGACGTAGCCGGTCGCTCCCTTGGGGATCTCGACAGTCACCGTCGCGCTCGTGCCGTCGCCCGTGTAGTCGGGAGCCGGGGCGAAACGATTTTGGTAGAACTGGTACCCGAAATATCCGACTCCGGCAATGCCGCCACCGAGCACCAGAACGACGATCAGACAGGCTGTTCCATTTCGGCCCTTCTTGCTCTTGCCGTTCTTGCCGCTTTTGCCGCCGTCCCGGCCCTTCCGCTCGCCGCGCCCCTCGCGCCCTTCCGCCTCGCCGTCGGGCTCGTCGTCGCCATCGTCACCGCCGGCGAAGAAGGCGTGCTCACCCTGGTCAGGACCCGGGTCCCAGTCGGTCTGCGGTTCAGGTTCTGGCTCGGACTCGGGCTCGGGCTGCGACTGCGGCTCGGCACCGCGCCTGGCCGGCGGCTCCGGCGGCGGATACGCGTCGGGCGTGCCGTAGTAGTCGGCCTGCTCACCGCCGTACGCGGCGGTCTGCTGGGCGTACGGGTCCGCGGGGTCGGCGGTGTACGGGACCTGTGCCTGCTGGCCGGCACCCCAGCCGCCGTTCGCGTACTGCTGCTGGCCCTGATCGACGTACTGCTGAGGGGCCTGCTCGCCGTACTGCTGTGCGTACTGCTGATGCTGGGGCTGCTGCTGGTACTGCTGGGGATACTGCTGATGCGGGTACTGCTGGGGCGGGTACTGCTGCTGCGCCTGGCCGTAGGCGGCCTGCTGGCCGTCGGCGCTCCAGTCGCCGTACTGCTGCGGGTAGTGCTGCGGCTGGCCGTCGTAGGAGGACTGGCCGGCCTGGGCCTGCTGCCTTTCCCATCCGCCGTCCCCGTACAACGGGTCCTCCGGATGCCACGGTTCGGAGCCCGGGCCCCGGCCATACTCAGTCATCGATCCCCTAGAGCCGCGAGGCGGCCGATCACGCGGCCCCCACATCGCCGCTACCATTCCGCCTCTTACTGTGCGGCCACTGTTCGAACAGAACCACAATCGCGCGGAACGTTACCGTATCGCGATCAGATGACCACTTCGACGCCCTCGCCCGGGGCTTTACCTGACACTCGTTCGGATTCGAGGGCCTGCTGGAGGATGATCACGGCTGCGACCTGGTCAATGACCGATCTGCCCTTTTTCGATTTCACGCCCGAGGCACGCAGTCCCTGACTGGCCGTCACCGTCGTCATGCGCTCGTCCACCAGGCGCACCGGGACGGGTGCGATCAAGCGGGCCAGCTGCTCGGCGAAGCCCCGGACCTTCACCGCGGCGGGGCCCTCGCCCCCCTTGAGGGAGCGAGGGAGACCGACGACGACCTCGATGGGTTCGTACTCGCCGACCAGTTGTTTCAACCTGCGCTGAGCTGCGGGAACGTCCCTGCCCGGGACCGTCTCCACCGGAGTGGCGAGGATCCCGTCGGGGTCGCACGAGGCGACCCCGATCCGGGCGTCCCCGACGTCGATCGCGAGTCGACGGCCGCGGCGCAGGGTGTTTCCGTCGCCGCTCACTTGGCCGTTTCCGCCACAAGGCGCTCGACAGCGTCGACCGCCTCGCCGATGGCGGCCGGGTTCTGGCCACCGCCCTGAGCGACGTCCGGCTTGCCGCCACCGCCGCCACCGAGGGTCTTGGCGGCCGTACGAACCAGGTCGCCCGCCTTGAGACCGCGCTCGCGGGCGGCCTCGTTGGTGGCGATGACCGTCAGCGGCTTGCCGCCCGCCGTGGTGAAGAGGGCGACGACGGCGGCCCGGCCGCCCTGGATGCGGCCGCGCACGTCGAGCACCAGCTTGCGCAGGTCGTCGGCGCTCGTGCCGTCCGGGACCTGACCGGTGACGAGAGCGACACCGCGTACGTCCTTGGCGCCCTGGGCGAGACCCGCGGCGGCCTGGAGAACCTTCTCGGCGCGGAACTTCTCGATCTCCTTCTCGGCGTCCTTCAGCTTGCCGAGCATGGCGGAGATCTTCTCCGGAAGCTCCTCGGGACGGCCCTTGACCAGCTCCTGGAGCTGGGCCACGACCGTGTGCTCCCGGGCCAGGAAGTTGTAGGCGTCCACGCCGACCAGGGCCTCGATACGCCGGACACCCGAACCGATGGACGACTCGCCGAGCAGCTTGACCAGGCCGAGCTGGGCGGTGTTGTGGACGTGCGTACCGCCGCACAGCTCCTTGGAGAAGTCGCCGATCGTCACGACACGCACGCGCTCGCCGTACTTCTCGCCGAACTCGGCGATGGCGCCCTGCTTCTTGGCCTCGTCGAGGCTGAGGATCTCCGCGCTCACATCGAGGTCACGGGCGAGCACCTCGTTGATCTGCTGCTCGACGTCGGTCATCACGGCCGTCGGGACGGCGGACGGCGAGCCGAAGTCGAAGCGGAAGCGGCCCGGCTGGTTCTCGGAACCGGCCTGGGCAGCCGTCGGGCCGAGGGCGTCGCGCAGCGCCTGGTGGGTGAGGTGGGTGGCCGAGTGGGCGCGGGCGATGGCCGTGCGGCGGCGCACGTCGATGGCGGCCTGGGCCTTGGCCCCGACAGTCACCTCGCCGACCTGGACGACGCCCTTGTGGACGTACACACCGGGCACCGGCTTCTGGCAGTCGCGGATCTCGATCACGGCACCGGTGTCGATCCTGATGCGCCCGGTGTCGCCGATCTGGCCGCCGCCCTCGGCGTAGAACGGGGTGCGGTCGAGGACGATCTCGACCTCGTCGCCCTCGGTGGCGGCCGGCGACGAGACACCGTCGACGAGGATGCCGACGACCGTCGACTCACCCTCGGTGCGGTCGTAGCCGACGAACTCGGTCTCACCGGCGGCGTCGGCGATCTCACGGTAGGCGCCCATGTCGGCGTGGCCGGTCTTCTTGGCCTTGGCATCGGCCTTGGCCCGGTCCCGCTGCTCTTTCATCAGGCGCCGGAAGCCGTCCTCGTCCACGGAAAGGCCCTGTTCGGCGGCCATTTCGAGGGTGAGGTCGATCGGGAAGCCCCAGGTGTCGTGGAGCAGGAACGCCTTGTCTCCGGAGAGGACCGTGCCGCCGGCCTGCTTGGTCTCGGTGACGGCGGTGTCGAGGATGTTGGTGCCGCCCTTGAGGGCCTTGAGGAAGGCGGCCTCCTCGGCGAGGGCCACGGTCTCGATGCGCTTGCGGTCGGTGATGAGCTCCGGGTACTGCTGGCCCATCATCGCGATGACGACGCCGATGAGATCCTGGACCACCGGGCCGGTGGCGCCCAGCAGACGCATGTTACGGATGGCGCGGCGCATGATGCGGCGCAGCACATAGCCGCGGCCCTCGTTGCCGGGCGAGACGCCGTCGCCGATGAGCATCACGGACGTACGCATGTGGTCGGTGACCACGCGCAGGGACACGTCCGAGGCGTGGGCCTCGCCGTAGCGGACGCCGGTCAGCTCGGTGGCCTTGTCGATGACGGCCATGGAGGTGTCGATCTCGTACATGTTCTGCACGCCCTGCAGAATCATGGCGAGCCGCTCCATGCCGAGGCCCGTGTCGATGTTCTTGCTCGGCAGGTCGCCGAGGATCTCGAAGTCCTCCTTCGAGGTGCCCTCGCCCCGCTCGTACTGCATGAAGACGAGGTTCCAGATCTCGACGTACCGCTCGTCGTTGACGGCCGGGCCGCCCTCGGGGCCGAACTCGGGGCCGCGGTCGTAGTTGATCTCGGAACAGGGTCCGCAGGGTCCGGGGACGCCCATGGACCAGTAGTTGTCCTTCTTGCCGAGGCGCTGGATGCGCTCGGCGGGGACGCCGATCTTCTCGCGCCAGATCGTCTCGGCCTCGTCGTCGTCCAGGTAGACCGTGATCCACAGGCGCTCCGGGTCGAGCCCGTAACCACCCTTGTCCTGGGGCGAGGTGAGCAGCTCCCAGGCGTAGGAGATGGCGCCTTCCTTGAAGTAGTCGCCGAAGGAGAAGTTGCCGCACATCTGGAAGAACGTGCCGTGCCGGGTGGTCTTGCCGACCTCTTCGATGTCCGGCGTGCGGACGCACTTCTGCACGCTGGTGGCGCGCGACCACGGCGGCTTGACCTCACCCAGGAAGTAGGGCTTGAAGGGCACCATGCCGGCCGGGACCAGGAGCAGAGTCGGGTCGTCCGCGATGAGCGACGCCGAAGGGACGACGGTGTGCCCGCGCTCCTCGTAGAAGCTCAACCAGCGGCGACGAATCTCGGCCGACTCCATCAGTGGTCCTCATTCCGGTTGTACGGGTGCGTGTTGTCCAGCATCCCGTAGTGCTTCTCATCGTGCTTCTGGTTTTCCGTGCCCCTGTCGAGGGCAGTGAGCCGCCGCTGCGGAGGCAGGACGCGGCCCGGGGGTTCGGCGATGCCGAGGGCCTCGCCCAGCTCGGCCTCGCGCTGGGCCATCCCGGCCCGCACGTCGAGGGCGAAGTCCTTGACGCGGTGGCCGGCCTCGATCGCCTTGTTGGCGGCCTGCGCGGCCAGGTGCTCGGGGGTCAGCTGCCGGATCTTTCGGTTGACCTTGGTGGTGGCCCACACACCGGCCGCAGCGCCCGCGGTGAACCAGAACGTACGGCGGAACATGGCGGGGTTCAGCCCTTCTGCCTGCGGCGCTTTTGGCCCTTCGGGGCCGGTACGGTGCGGCCGACGATGACGGTACGCCGGGCCCGGGGGGGCTCGGGCGCCTCGTCGGCCCTGGTGCGGCTCATCGCCTGGCGTACGCCGTAGCCGAACGCGGCGACCTTGACGAGCGGGCCGCCGAAGGTCGAGGCGACGGTGGTGGACAGCGCCGACGCGTTGGAGGTGACCTCCTGGACGTCGGTGGCGATGGCGTCGACCCGGTCGATCTGCGTCTGCGCGGAGCGCACGGCCTGGGAGGCGTCGGCCAGCAGGGGAACGGCCTGTTCCGTCACCTCCGCGACCAGCTTGGTGGTCGCCCTGAGCGTCTGGGCCAGCCTCACCAGCGCCACGGCGAGGAAGGAGACCAGGATCGCCCAGAACACGGCCACCAGGATCCCGGCAACCTCTCCACCGGTCACACCGCACCGCTCTCTGCGCTCGTAGATCGACTGAAGTTCTGGGGGTACTTCACTTCAGCTCCGGATACTTCGAAAGTCGCCCCCGACCCTATCGCGCCGGAGGTGGCTCTCCGTACCCGGACAGGGCCTGCCGGGACGGCGGTTGTACGGGGGTGAAGTACTACGCGAAAGCCCGCCGCTCCCCCGCCGGTGAGGGCGGGGAAACGACGGGCGCGGCGCGAAGCCGGTGGTACCGGGTACTACAACCGCTGGATCAGCGGGCGTAGTACTCGACGACGAGCTGCTCGTCGCAGATCACCGGGATCTCCTTGCGGTTCGGCTCGCGGTCCAGGCGGAAGGCCAGGGCGCCGAGGTTCACCTGCAGGTAGCGCGGGGTCTCACCGTCGGGGGCGAAGCCACCGGCGCGCGCGACCTCGAACAGCGTCTTGCTGCGGCTGCGCTCGCGGACCATCACGACGTCGTCGGGACGGACACGGAACGACGGCTTGTCGACCTTGCCGCCGTTGACCTCGATGTGGCCGTGAACGACCATCTGGCGGGCCTGGTAGATCGTGCGGGCGATGCCCGAACGCAGAACCAGGGCGTCGAGACGACGCTCCAGCTCGATGACCAGGGCCTCACCGGTCTTGCCCTGCGTCTTGGCGGCACGCTCGTAGGCGCGCACGAGCTGACGCTCGGACACGTCGTACTGCGCGCGCAGACGCTGCTTCTCCAGCAGACGGACCTTGTAGTCCGAGTTCTGCTTGCGGCCACGACCGTGCTCACCCGGCGGGTAGGGACGGGCCTCGAAGTACTTGACGGCCTTCGGGGTCAGCGCGATGCCGAGGGCACGCGACTTCTTGACCTTGGGGCGGGGCTGGTTAGCCACTTCTTTTCCTTTTCCTTTTCGGCTGCCTCAGGGTTACGGGAGGTCGCATCCGCAGCCGGGGATTCCCGGCAGGTCCACGAGGGACTCGCCAGGCAGCCGTTCCCCTGTGCTGGGCACATACGTGCAGCACACGAACGGCCCACCGACCGTTCCCGGAAGCCGGGTGGTGGTGGGCTGCCCGCGACACCTACGAAGGTGCGCGACGCTCCTGGATCAGAAGATCCGGCTGATTGTCCCGCCTGAGGCGCCGGCCGAAGCCGGACACGGGACGCAGCACTGCGCAGGATTCTACAGCGTGCTCAGGACCGCTTGCGACCAAGGTGTTTCCTGGTCCACTCGACCGCGTCCGCGTACCTGGCCTCGGCTCCGTGCCGGGTCGGTTCGTAGTACGTACGGTCCTTGAGCTCCTCCGGCGCGTACTGCTGCTCGGCGATCCCTTCCGGCAGGTCGTGCGGGTACACGTACCCCTGCGCGTGGCCGAGCTTGGCTGCGCCCTTGTAGTGCCCGTCGCGCAGATGCATCGGCACGGGGCCGGCATGACCTCTGCGTACGTCCTCCATGGCGGCGCCGATCGCCGTGGTCGCGGCGTTGGACTTGGGGGCCAGAGCGAGGGCGATGGTGGCGTGGCTGAGGGTGAGGGCGGCCTCCGGGAAGCCGATCATGGCGACGGCCTGCGCGGCGGCGACCGCTATCGGCAGCGCGTTCGGATCGGCGAGGCCGATGTCCTCGCTGGCGGAGATCATCAGGCGACGGGCGATGAAGCGGGGGTCCTCGCCGGCCTCGATCATGCGGGCGAGGTAGTGCAGGGCGGCGTCGACGTCGGAGCCCCGGATGGACTTGATGAGGGCACTGGCCACGTCGTAGTGCTGGTCGCCGTCACGGTCGTACTTCACGGCCGCCCGGTCGACCGTCTCCTCCAGGGTCTGGAGGGAAATGTCCGTGTCGCCCTTGTCGAGCGCGGCCCCGGCGGCGGCCTCAAGGGCGGTCAGGGCCCGGCGGGCGTCTCCGCCGGCGATCCGCAGCAGGTGTTCCTCGGTGTCCTCGGGGAGGGCGACGGCGCTCTTGAGGCCCCGCTCGTCGGTGAGCGCGCGGCGCAGCAGGCCGCGCAGGTCGTCGTCCGTGAGGGGTTCGAGGGTGAGGAGGAGGGAGCGGGAGAGGAGGGGTGAGATCACCGAGAAGTACGGGTTCTCGGTGGTCGCAGCGATGAGGGTCACCCAGCGGTTCTCGACGGCGGGCAGCAGGGAGTCCTGCTGGGCCTTGCTGAAGCGGTGGATCTCGTCGAGGAAGAGAACGGTCTCCTTGCCGAAACCGCCGGTCGCGCGGCGGGCCCCGTCGATGACCGCGCGGACCTCCTTGACGCCCGCAGTGATCGCCGACAGTTCGACGAAGCGCTTGTCGGTGGCCTTGGAGACGACGTACGCCAGGGTCGTCTTGCCGGTGCCCGGCGGCCCCCAGAGGATCACGGAGGACGGTCCGGCCGGTCCGCCCGCGCTATCGCCGACGAGCCTGCGCAGCGGTGACCCCGGCTTCAGCAGATGCTGCTGGCCCACGACCTCGTCGAGGACACGGGGGCGCATCCGCACGGCCAGGGGGCTGCTGGACGGGTCCTTCTCCTGGCGTGCTTCTGCGGCTGCGGTGAACAGGTCGGGCTCCACGTGCAAAACCCTATGTCACGCCACTGACAACGCCTTCGGCGCTGTCAGCTGGTCCAGAAGTCCCACCAGCGGGTCAGGATCAGCATCCCGATGATGCCGATGTGCAGGACGGGCACGACCCAGGTGAACTCACCGAAGAAGGTCCTGAGCCACTTCGGCGCGGGAATGAAGCCGTTCCTGACATTGAACGAGGTCACGTACCAGAACATGATGATCGTCGCGACCCAGGCCAGGGAGCACCACAGGCACAGCGCGTTGATCCGGTACAGGGACTGGAACTGCAGCCAGGTGCAGAATCCGACACCGAAGAGCGTGCCCGCGTTGAAGGTGAGCCAGTACCAGCGCGGGAAGCGCGCCCCGGTGAGCAGACTCACGCCGACGCAGATGACGATGCCGTAGGCGACAAGGCCGAGCATCGGGTTCGGGAACCCGAAGGCGGCGGCCTGCTTGCTCTCCATCACGCTGCAGCAGGACACCACGGGGTTGAGGCTGCAGCCGGGCGTGAACGTCGTGCCCGCGACCTTGGCTTCCAGCAGCTTGAACTTGTCGATCGTGATGACCCACGCCGCGAGCAGTCCGGCCGCGCCGGTGAGCAACAGCATCACGGCGAAGGCGCGGCTTCCGCCCACGGAGCGCGAGGCCTCGGCGGGGGGCTCGGGCTGGTCGGTGGAGGCGCCGTCCTTCGTCACTGTCGTCTTGGTCATCACGCCGTTCCGTTGCTTCCAGAGGAGGGTTGGCGGGCACGGTCATTGTGCCGCACGCGGGCGCGTGCCCACCGTTCGGTGGACATAAGAAAGCGCGCCCGACGCCTGAGGACATGGCGGCTCACGCGAGGGAAGGCGTGGTGGACGTACGAGGCGTTCGGGCTGATGGGACCCGATGGCGAGGGCGTGAGCACGACCATGGGCACGCGCGCGTGGCGCTCCTCACGCGCCGGAATCGTCCGGCAGGACGAATCGGCACCCGCCAGGTTGACGGAGCGGACCAGTGCGGCGGGGGCGAGAGCGCCCCTCGCTGCCTCAGCCCAGCTTCGACTCCAGTTCCGCCACGATCTCGTTCACGCCGACCGCCGTCTGCTCGCCGGACTCCATGTCCTTCAGCTGGACGACGCCCTCGGCAAGGTCGCGTTCGCCGGCGACGAGTGCGAAGCGGGCGCCCGACCTGTTGGCCGCCTTCATAGCGGCCTTGAGGCCTTTCGCCCCGTACGAGAAGTCCGCCGCGACGCCCACCTTGCGCAGCTCCGTGACCTTCGCGAACAGCACCCGGCGAGCCTCCTCGCCCAGTGGCACGGCGAACACGCTTGTCGTGGAGGGGAGTTCGAGCTCGATGCCCTCCGCCTCCAGTGCCAGCACCGTGCGGTCGACGCCCAGCGCCCAGCCCACCGATGGCAGCGCGGGGCCGCCGAGCATCTCGGAGAGGCCGTCGTAGCGACCGCCGCCGCCCACCGCGGACTGGGACCCCAGACCGTCGTGGACGAACTCGAACGTCGTACGCGTGTAGTAGTCCAGGCCGCGGACCAGCTTCGGGTCGTCCTCGAAGGCGACGCCCGCCGCGGTGACCAGCTCGCGGACCTCCTCGTGGTACGTCTTGCACGCGTCGCACAGATAGTCCCGCAGCAGCGGCGCGCCCACCAGCTGCTTCTGGACGTCGTCCCGCTTGTCGTCCAGTACCCGCAGCGGGTTGATGTCGGCCCGGCGCAGCGTCTCCTCGTCCAGGTCGAGGCCCCGGAGGAAGTCCTGGAGCGCGGCCCGGTAGACCGGACGGCACTCCTTGTCACCCAGCGAGTTCAGCAGGATGCGGAAGTCGCGCAGGCCCAGCGCCCGGTACGCCTGGTCCGCCAGGATGATCAGCTCGGCGTCCAGCGCCGGATCCTCCGCACCGATCGCCTCGGCGCCGACCTGCGAGAAGTGGCGGTAACGGCCCTTCTGGGGGCGCTCGTAGCGGTAGTACGAGCCCGAGTACCAGAGCTTGACAGGGAGGTTGCCCAGCTTGTGGAGGTTGGCCTCCAGCGCCGCGCGCAGGACCGACGCCGTGCCCTCGGGGCGCAGGGCCAGCCTGTCGCCGCCCTTGGTCTCGAAGGCGTACATCTCTTTCGTCACGATGTCCGTCGACTCACCGACACCGCGCGCGAACAACTCGACGCTCTCGAAGCCCGGCGTCTCGATGTAGCCGTAGCCGGAGTTTCGCAGCGGGGCGGAGATCGCTTCCCGTACCGCCAGGTACTTCGCGCTGTCCGGCGGGATCAGGTCGTACGTGCCCTTGGGGGCCCTAAAGGTGCTCACGGAGGTCTCTCGTCACATTCCTCGTCGGTGAGGGGGGTTCGGTCCCTCGCCGCGATCTTGAAGGCCGGCCGCCACCTGCCGCAGATACGGGTTGGTGGCGCGCTCCTGGCCGATGGTCGTCTGGGCGCCGTGGCCGGACAGCACCACGGTCGAGTCGTCGAGCGGCAGGCACACCCGGGCCAGCGACTCGAGCATCTCGGCCATGTCACCGCCGGGCAGGTCGGTACGTCCGATGGAGCCGGCGAAGAGCAGGTCGCCCGAGAAGAACACGGACGGGATGTCCGTGGTCTCGGGCATCCTGAACGTCACCGACCCCTTGGTATGGCCCGGCGCGTGCGCCACGCTCAGCTCCAGTCCCGCCAGTTCCAGCCGCGCGCCGTCCGTCAGCTCCTTGACGTCGTCGGGTTCCCCGATGGTCAGCTCGCCCAGCAGCGGCATCCCGATGGAACGGCCCAGCGCCTTCTCCGGGTCGCTCATCATGTAGCGGTCGTCGGGGTGGATCCACGCCGGGACGCCGTGCGCGCCGCACACCGGGACGACGGAGGCCACGTGGTCGAGGTGGCCGTGGGTGAGGACGACGGCGACGGGCTTGAGCCGATGCTTCTTCAGCGTCTCCTCGACTCCCTCGGCGGCCTGATGGCCCGGGTCGATGATCACGCACTCCTCGCCGGCGGCGGGGGCGACCAGATAACAGTTCGTCCCCCAGGCGCCGGCCGGGAACCCGGCAATGAGCACGATCGTCCTTCGATTTGTGGCGTACGTGGTCGTACGGGGTGGGTGGCAGTGCCGCAGAGCCTACCGGCGCTGCCGTTTCCTCAGCGAACCCATATACGGTACGGGGCACACGCAGGCGATCGGCACACAAGACGCAAGCGTCCCAGTTGGCGTACGAGACGCATGAGGAGAGAAACCGGTGGTCACCCAGGAACAGCGGCGGCGACAGCTCGCCCGGGAGAAGTTCTTGCGGCAGCAGCAGCGGCGTACGGCCGCGCGGCGCAAGTCGAACGTGCGCAACTCGGTGATCGCGTCGGTCCTCGGCGTGATCGTCGTGGGCAGTGTGCTGTCGTATGCGACCGGGGTCTTCAAGAACGACGACAGCAAGTCGACCAACGCGAGCGCCGAGGTCACTCCGAGCGCCAAGCCCAGCAAGGCGCCGGACCCCTGTGCGAAGCCTGCCGAGGGGGCGGTGAAGTCGCTGAGCTGGAAGAAGGAGCCGGCGATGACCATCGACAAGTCGGCGAAGTACGACATGAAGCTCGCGACGACGTGCGGCGACATCGACATCGCCCTGAAGACGGCCGCGGCCCCGCACACGGTGAACTCGTTCGACTTCCTGTCGAGCAAGGGCTACTTCGATCACAGCAAGTGCCACCGGCTCGTCACGAACGGCATCTACGTGCTGCAGTGCGGTGACCCGAAGGGCACCGGTATGGGCGGCCCCGGCTACACCATTCCGGACGAGAACCTGAAGGACAAGAGCCTCAAGGGCGGCACCTACCCGGCGGGCACGATCGCCATGGCCAACACCGGCCAGGCGCACACTGGTGGCAGTCAGTTCTTCCTGGTCTACAAGGACAGTCAGCTGCCGCCCAGTTACACACCGTTCGGCACGATTTCCGCGTCGGGTATGACGGTGCTCAAGAAAATCGCCGCGGCCGGTGAGGCCACGGGACAGGGCGACGGCGCACCGAATGCGACCGTTGTGATCAACAAGGCGACCGTAACGAAATCCTGACTGTCAACTGCGAAACTTCGGTCGCGCGGGATGCGGACAGCATCCCTGCCGGTCGCCTATGTTGGCCGTGACGAAACTGTGGACGATGCCCGGGGGTGCAGAGCCCTCCGCAGGCATCATGTGGAGGAGGCGCTGTGAGCAGCGACCCGTGGGGCCGCGTCGACGAGACGGGGACCGTGTACGTGCGTACTGCCGACGGTGAGCAGGTCGTCGGTTCCTGGCAGGCCGGCTCCCCCGAGGAGGCGTTGGCCTACTTCGAGCGCAAGTACGAGGGCCTGGTTGTCGAGATCGGCCTCCTCGAGAAGCGAGTCAAGACCACCGACCTGTCCTCGAAGGACGCCCAGGTGGCGATCGACCACATCCGCGAGCAGGTGGACTCCCACCACGCGGTCGGCGATCTGGCCGCGCTGAAGGTCCGGCTGGACAAGCTCGTCGAGACCGTCGAGGCCCGCCGCGAAGAGCGCAAGCAGCAGCGGGCCAAGCAGTCCGACGAGGCGCGGCACGCCAAGGAGGCGCTGGTCGTCGAGGCGGAGGAGCTGGCGCAGTCCGACCAGTGGCGGTCCGCTGGTGAGCGGCTGCGCGCGCTGGTGGACACCTGGAAGGGGCTGCCGCGGCTCGACCGGAAGTCGGACGACGAGCTGTGGCACCGCTTCTCGCACGCCCGTTCGGCGTTCTCCAAGCGCCGCAAGGCGCACTTCGCGTCCCTGGACGCGCAGCGCGAGGACGCCCGCAAGGTCAAGGAGAAGCTGGTCGCGGAGGCGGAGGCGCTGTCGGCGTCGACCGACTGGGGTCCGACGGCGGCTCGCTACCGCGAGCTGATGACGGACTGGAAGGCCGCCGGCCGCGCGCAGCGCGAGTTCGAGGACGACCTGTGGAACCGTTTCCGCGGCGCTCAGGACGTGTTCTTCGCGGCGCGCAGCTCTGTCTTCGCCGAGCGGGACGCGGAGCAGACCGAGAACCTCAAGCTCAAGGAGGAGCTGGCCGGCGAGGCCGAGAAGCTCCTGCCGATCATGGACCTGAAGGCGGCGCGGGCCGCTTTCCGTTCGATCAACGAGCGCTGGGAGGCCATCGGGCACGTGCCGCGTGACGCCCGCCCTAAGGTCGAGGGCCGGATGCACACGGTCGAGCGGGCCCTTCAGGAGTCCGAGGAGACCGAGTGGCGCCGGACGAACCCGGAGGCACGCGCGCGTGCCGAGGGTCTGACCGGTCAGCTCCAGGCGGCCGTGGACAAGCTCACCGGCCAGATCGAGACCGCCAGGGCACAGGGCAACAACGCCAGGGCCGACAAGCTCCAGAAGGAGCTGGACGGCCGCCAGGCGCTGCTTGACCAGGCGCTCAAGGGCCTGCAGGAGTTCGGCGGCTAGGTTCTGGCGTTCGGATCAGCTCGGGCGTGAGGTGCGGTTCTTCTCGGCCGACCCGCACGTGCCGCGTCCCGCGACGCCGAGATGATCCAAACGACAGGGCCTGTTCACGCCGGTTTCCTCGCACACCGCGACGCAGGAGGGGCTCCCGTACATCACGTACGGGAGCCCCTGCTGCGTACCGCTCCTGGTTACGGCCTGCGGGCCGAGGTCACCCGGTACACGTCGTACACGCCCTCGACGCCCCTGACGGCCTTCAGGACGTGTCCCAGGTGTTTGGGGTCGCCCATCTCGAAGGTGAAGCGGGAGGTGGCCACCCGGTCCCTCGACGTCTGGACGGCCGCCGACAGGATGTTCACGTGCTGGTCGGACAGGACGCGGGTGACGTCCGAGAGGAGCCGGGAGCGGTCCAGGGCCTCGACCTGGATGGCGACCAGGAAGACCGAGGACTGGGTGGGCGCCCACTCGACCTCGAGGATGCGCTCGGGCTC
>Ga0136846_1239301_pt1 | contig 15888 bp, 13 predicted proteins | sample HopSoiMetagenom2_FD_96841 | JGI IMG/M metagenome (GOLD analysis project Ga0136846, IMG submission 96841) | Grasslands soil microbial communities from Hopland, California, USA - 2 Assembly 2016 (version 4) | ecosystem: Environmental > Terrestrial > Soil > Grasslands | place: USA: Hopland... | reverse complement strand
GCGGTCGCCATCGAGAACCTGTTTCATTCCGTGAACGTCCGCAGCGCGTTGAAGCTGGGACACGCGCGCGGCGTGGCGATGCTGGCTGCCGTCGAGGCGGGCATGGCCGTGTTCGAGTACACGCCAGCCGAAATCAAGCGCGCGGTCGTCGGGTACGGGCGCGCCGAGAAACCGCAGGTCCAGCAGATGGTCAAGCTGTTGCTGGGGCTGACCGCGGTGCCTTCGCCGCACGACGCCGCCGATGCGCTGGCCGTGGCAATCTGTCACGTGAACTCGCAGCCGCGCGTGCGGCTGGCGGATGCGATGCCCGTGCCGCGCGCGCCGAAGTCGGCCACGAGCTGGCGTCACTTCCGGCCGTGATTGCCCACCTGCGTGGACGGATCCTCGAGAAGCAGCCCACGCGCGTCGTGCTGGACGTCGGCGGTGTCGGGTACGACGTCGCCGTTCCGTTGTCCACGTTTTACGGTCTCGGCGAACCGGGCTCCGACATCGCGCTGCGCGTGCATACGCACGTGCGCGAGGATGCGCTGGCGTTGTATGGCTTCTCGACCGCGCTCGAACTGGATTTGTTCAACCGGCTGATCAGCATCAGCGGCATCGGACCGAAGCTCGCTCTGGCCGTGCTGTCGGGTATCGAGCCGCCTGATCTGGTGGGCGCGATCGAGCGCGGCGACCTTGCGCGACTGACGGCGATCCCTGGCGTCGGAAAAAAAACGTCCGAGCGCATCGTGCTGGAGCTGAAGGATCGACTGCCCCGTGCCCAGGTGGTGGAGGCGGCGGACGGCGCCGCCGTCCCGGCCACGGGATTGCGCGACGATCTGCTCTCGGCCCTCATGAACCTGGGGTATCATCGGCCGCTTGCCGAGAAGGCGGTCGACGCGGCGTTGAAAACGACCGGCCGGGAAGCAGGTTTCGAGCGTACGCTGAAGCAGGCCCTGAGAGAAGTCGCGAAGTGACGTCCCTGCCGTGACGAACGACCGCATTGTGACCGCCGCCCGCGTCGACGAGGAAGCGCAGGACGAAGCCGGCCTGCGCCCGCGCGCCATCGACGACTACATCGGGCAGGACCGCGTCCGCGAAAACCTGCAGGTCTCGATTGCGGCGGCCACCAAGCGCAGCGAGGCGTTGGACCACGTGCTCCTCTACGGTCCTCCGGGTCTCGGCAAGACCACGCTCGCCTATGTCATCGGGCACGAGCTCGGCGTCGGCGTTCGTGCCACGTCAGGTCCGGTGCTCGAAAAGCCGGGCGATTTGGCCGGGATTCTGACGGACCTCGGCGACCGCGAGGTGCTGTTCATCGACGAGATCCACCGGATGTCCGCGACGATCGAGGAGATTCTGTATCCGGCGCTCGAAGATTACGAGCTCGACATCATGATCGGGCAGGGTCCGAGCGCCCGATCGATGAAGGTGCCGCTTCAGAAATTCACGCTCATCGGTGCGACGACGCGCGCGGGCCTGCTGACGTCGCCGCTGCGCGCGCGTTTTGGCATCGTGCATCGGCTCGAGTTCTACGAGGAACGCGACCTCGAGGAAATCGTCCGCCGGTCGGCGCGGATCCTCCGGGTGCCGCTCGAAGACGGGGCGGCCGCCGAGCTGGCGAGGCGCTCCCGCGGTACGCCGCGCATCGCCAATCGCCTGCTGAGGCGCGTGCGCGACTACGCACAGGTGCGAGCCGCCGGGACGATCACCCTCGACGTCACCCACGCCGCGCTGAAGCTGCTCGAGGTGGACGAGCACGGATTCGACGAAGTGGATCGCAAGCTGCTGCGGACGATCATCGACAAATTCGGAGGTGGCCCGGTCGGCGTCGGCACCATCGCCGCCGCGATCAGCGAAGAGAAGGACGCCATCGAGGATATCTACGAGCCGTTTCTGATTCAGGCCGGCTTTCTCGATCGCACACCGCGCGGCCGCGTCGCGACGGCGCGGGCGTATCAATATTTCGGCCTCGATGCCCCTGACGATCGAAGAAGGGATTCGCGATTGTGGTGAGTGCGCGCAAAATCAGTCGTATCGGCGGACGGCCGACGACGATCCGGTCACTGGCGACCTATGTGCCGCCGAACGTGCTGACGAATGCCGATCTCGAAAAGCTGGTCGACACGACCGACGACTGGATCATGCAGCGCGTCGGCATCCGCGAGCGGCATATCGCGTCGCCAGGCGTCGCGACGTCCGATCTCGGCAAGGAGGCGGCGATCAAGGCGATCGCCCAGGCGGGCCTCACGCCCGCGGACATCGATCTCATCGTCACGGGCACCGTCACGCCCGACATGCTGTTCCCCAGCACTACCTGCCTGATTCAACACAAAATCGGCGCGACGCACGCGTGGGGGTTCGACCTCAGCGCCGCGTGTTCCGCCTTCACGTATGCGTTGACGACCGCGAGCCAGCTGGTGGCCACCGGGGCGCACGACCACGCGCTCGTCGTCGGCGCCGACGTGATGTCGAGCATCATCGACTACAAGGATCGCGCGACGTGCGTCCTCTTCGGGGACGGCGCCGGCGCCGTCGTGGTCTCGGCGGCCGACGACGATCGCGTGGCGATCCTCGATTTCGAACACGAGATTGACGGCAGCGGCGGCGACGCGCTCTTCATGCCCGGCGGCGGCAGCCTCCGGCCGGCTTCGCACGAGACCGTCGACCAGCGGATGCACTACGTGAAGCAGGACGGGCGCGCGGTCTTCAAGTTCGCCGTGAGAAAGACCGAGGAAATCGCGACCCGCATTCTCGAGCGCAACGGGCTGAAGACGTCCGATCTGGACTTGTTCGTCTCGCATCAGGCCAACCGGCGCATCATCGAGTCGGCCACCGAAAAGCTCGGCCTGCCGCCGGACAAGATGATCATCAACATCGACAAATACGGCAACACCACGGCCGCCACGATTCCGCTCGCGCTGAATGATGCCGTGTGCTCCGGGCGGCTCAAGAAGGGCGACCTCGTCCTCCTGGCATCGGTGGGCGCCGGCTTCACCGTGGGCGCCGTTCTGCTCCGCTGGGGATTTTGAATCGAGTCTTCATCCTTTCTCCGGCGAGTTGCCGCGGCAGGCGTGCGGCGCAGCTGCTCTCGCCCCGTTCCGCCAGCCCGCTCGCGGCGCGCCTTCGATCGGCTGAAGGTGCGCCGCTCGGCGACGTCTTCACGTTCTTCAGCAGCCTGTACTTCCGCGGCAAGCTGACGTACGCCCGGCATTTTGCCACCGCACAGGATATCCACGTCATCACGCCGACGACGGGCCTGCGAAGCCCCGACATCCTCGTGACACACGGCGAGATTCTGGAATTTGCTGACGGAGACATCGATCTGGCGAATACGGACTACCGGACGGCGCTCGAATGCAGCGCGCAACTGCTGCTGCAGCGGATCGGCACCGCCCGCGAAGTGGTACTGCTCGGAAGTATTGCCTCGCCGAAGTATGTCGGCATCCTTGGCGGCATTTTCGGCGAACGCCTGCGCTTTCCGGTCGACTTCGTTGGACGCGGCGACATGAGCCGCGGCGGCCTCCTGCTGAGGAAAGTCAGCGAGGGCGTGGAGCTCGAGTACGTGCCGGTCGCCGGAGCCGTCCGGCACGGCCCGCGGCCGCCGAAGCTCCCGCGCAAGTCCGGGACGGCATGGCCCCCCTGACGATTCCGCTCGGCGAGGACAACGTCGTCCTCGACGTCGCGGGGAAGCACGTCCGCCTCACGAACCTTCGCAAGCTGTTCTGGCCGGAGCTCGGCCTGACCAAGGGCGATCTCCTGCAGTACTACGCGTCTGTCGCCGGCGTGCTGCTGCCGCACATCCGCGACCGTGCGATGGTCATGAAGCGATATCCGCACGGCGCGTCGGGCGCGTTCTTTTTCATGAAGCGTGCGCCGACGCCGCGGCCGGATTGGATCGAGACGTGCGCCATCGATCACGGATCCGGCAACGTCATCGATTTCCCGGTGATTCAGGACCTGGCGTCGCTGCTGTGGGTGGTGAATCTCGGCTGCATCGACCTGAATCAGTGGTACGCGCGGACCGACGATGTCGACCGTCCTGACTACGTGCACTTCGACCTGGATCCGGGCACCGGCGCGTCGTTCGACCGCGTGCTCGAAGCGGGGCTTGTCGTGCGCGAGGCACTCGACGTCCTCAAGATGCCCTCCGTCGTGAAGACCACCGGCTCGAAGGGCCTGCACGTCTACACGCCGATCGTCCGTGGTCCGGAGCAGAAACAGGTGTGGACGTTTGCCAAAGCCCTGGGGCAGGAACTGGCGGCGCGGAACCCGAAGCTGATGACGGCCGAATATCGGGTGGCGAAGCGGCCGGCGGGGCGCGTCCTCGTGGACTACAACCAGAATGCCTGGGGCCGGACCCTCGCATCCGTGTACTCGGTACGACCCACCCCGGCGGCGGCGGTTTCGACACCGGTGACGTGGAAGGAGGTCGAGCGCGGCCTTCGCATCGAAGACTTCACCACTAAGAACGTGCCGGCCCGCGTGAGGAAGCTGGGCGACCTCTGGAAATCCCTTCTCCAGGTCAGGGGCCGGTTCAATCTGGCGAAGTTTATCTAGCCAACCCCTGTCCTTTCAGCAGGTTAAGGCGTGGAGTATTGCGTACAGCGACGTGTCCTGGTTTGGAACAGCGTGTGCTAAATCGAGGCACAATGTCATAATCTCAAGAAATGCTGAGGGAAATCGCTGAAGCGCTGGCCTGCGTAGTTAGGTGCTGTTTCAATCCTGAACAAAACCATACTGTCATCTAAAAGACCACTGTTTAACAGACAATCCCATATCCCATTGATCATCAGTGACTTCCCGATGATTTCCGTGTCGGTTTGAGACATGGCGGGAAAGTTGCTAACTCTTCAGCTGTGATTTATAGCCGCCGTGTGTATCCCCTGGTCCTTGCCGCTCTGCTGCTGTTCCTCGGTGCTGGTTCCGCCAACGCGCAGGATTCCTTCTCCGCGTCAAAAGTAGACCGATCGCTTCGCGCATCCCTCCGTAACGGGGCGAGCTCGCAGCGTGTCATCGTTCTGACGGCGCCCGGGCATCGCGGCGATATCAAGAAAGCTCTTCAGGGGCATGGCGACGTCGTCAATGACGAGACCGACGGCGACGCGCTGTCCGCGGTCGTCCATAGCGAGGACGTCGACGAACTGGCGAAGCATCCCTGGGTGCAGTCGGTGTCCGCCGACGCGATGGTCCGCGCGTTCAGGGCCGCTCGGGGCTGGCGCCAATTCCCGACGCCCGTCTCCGCCGTGCAGATCAAGCCCTCGCCGGCTTCATCTCCGGCGGCACCCGTCAACGTTCTGCGCCAGACACTCGGCCTGACCAACGCCGCGGCACCGGGCAGCGTCAACGGCGACGGCGTGGTTGTCGCGTTGATCGACTCAGGGTTGTCCCCGAATCCCGATCTTCCGCTGTCGCGCATTGCAGGTTTCTACGACTTCACGAAGCTCTCGAATGGCCAGCCGACCCAGCCGCCGCCGTATGACGAGTTCGGGCACGGAACGCATGTGGCCGGCCTGATCGGCAGCGGCGGCGTGCTGTCCAACTACGAGCATCAGGGCGTCGCTCCGGGCGTGCGATTCGTTGCGCTCAAGGTGCTCGACGGCCAGGGAGTGGGTACTACGAGCCTGGTCATCAAGGCGATCGAGTACGTGATCGCCCGCAACCGGACCCTCCACGTGAAGGTGATCAATCTGTCGCTCGGCCATCCGATTTACGCGCCGGCCAAATACGACCCGCTCGTGCAGGCCGTCGAACGCGCCGTGAAGGCTGGCATCGTGGTGGTGGTGGCGGCCGGCAATAACGGCCTCGATCAGAACGGCGACGGCGAGTCCGGGTACGCGGGCATCAATTCGCCGGCGAACGCGCCCTCCTGCATCGCGGTCGGCGCGGTAGACACCAAGAACACGATCGCGCGCGCCGACGACGTGGTCGCGGCGTTCAGCTCGCGCGGGCCGACGTGGTTCGACGCGCTCGCGAAGCCGGACCTCGTGGCCCCGGGCGTACACCTCGTGTCCGACACGGATCCTTCGTCGTATCTCTACACGAACCTGCCGAACAACCGCCAAACGGTCAACGGTCACCCGATGCTCGACCTGAGCGGCACGAGCATGGCCGCCCCGGTTGCCGCGGCTGCGGCTGCGCTGGTGCTCGACGCGAACGCGGGCCTCACGCCGAACACCGTGAAGGGCATCCTCGAATACACGGCGATCAGACTCCCGGGCGCGGACTATCTCACGCAGGGCGCCGGCGAACTGAACGCGGGCGGCGCGGTGGCGCTGGCGAGCGCGATCGACACCGATGCGCGGACGAACTCGTGGTGGCTGCAGTCCGGTGTGCCGGGCTACACGGTGATCGGCGGCACCTCGAATCCGTGGTCCGAAAGCATCATCTGGAACAACGCGGTCCTTGGCGGCCAGATCCTTTACTACAACAACATCATCTGGGGCACCAACATCGTCTGGGGCACCCACGCGAAGATCCGCAGCCGGAACATCATCTGGGGCAGCAACGGCATCTGGGGCGCCCACGTGATCGTAAAGAACCGGAACATCGTCTGGGGCACTTCCGACGATGACAACATCATCTGGGGCACGCACCTCGTCTGGAACACGCGGGTGATCGGCCAGCGCGCCACCGGCAAGAGCATCATCTGGGGCACCGATGACGACAACATCATCTGGGGCACCATGGACGAAGACAACATCGTCTGGGGCACCTACGACGATGCGGACAACATCATCTGGGGCACGTGGGACGGCGACGACAACATCATCTGGGGCACGTCGGACAGCGACGACAACATCGTCTGGGGCACTGAATCCGATCTGGACAACATCGTCTGGGGCACCGAATCCGATCTCGACAACATCGTGTGGGGCACGTCAACCGTCCTGTCGGGGGCACGGTAATGGCTATCGCATCGCGATTCGAAGACTTCCCATCCGTTCCCCAGGTCTCCACCACGGCGTCCCGGCATTGGGCCGAGGGTTTACCGGTTCTCCTGGGAGTCTCGGTCACGCTGCGGGAGCTGCGGGCTTCCGACGCGCATGCGTTGCTGGCCGCCTTTGGCTCGGCGGAAGTCACGCGGCTGATTTCGCCGCCGCCGCCGACGATCGAGGGGTTTGAGAAGTTCATCGCGTGGACGCAGCGGCAGCGTGAAGCGCGGCAGTCATTTGCGTTCGGCATTACCCTGACCGGCAGCGATACGGTGGTTGGCCTGTTCCAGGTGCGGTCGTTGCAGCCGGGTTTTGACATCGCGGAATGGGGTTTTGCCATGGGCTCCGAGCACTGGGGGAGCGGACTGTTCCAGGAAGCGGCCGGACTCGTGCTCGACTTCGTGTTCGATATCGTCGGCGTTCACCGGCTCGAAGCGCGGGCGGCGCTCAAGAACGGGCGGGGCAACGGCGCCCTGGAGAAGCTCGGGGCGGTGCAGGAAGGCGTGCTCCACCGATCGTTCCTTCGCAACGGCGTCTATCACGATCAGGCACTGTGGACGATTCTTGCGGACGCCCGGCGGGACACCCGGACGACCCGGACGAGCCATCTGATCCACTGACCCGGCTGGCGTACACTCGCGAACGTGGACGTTCGCGAGTTCGACTTCGATCTCCCACCTGAATTGATCGCCCAGGAACCGGCTCCCCGGCGCGGAGCGGCGCGGCTGCTGCACCTGAATCGCCGTACTGGCGCCGTGGTCCATGGTTCGATCAGCGATCTCCCGCTGGCCCTCCGTGAAGGCGATGTCGTCGTCGTCAACAACACGCGCGTGTTTCCTGCGCGTCTGCTCGGACGCCGTGTGCCGAGCGGAGGCGCGGTCGAATGCCTGCTCATCGGCCGCGAAGCACCGGATAACGATCGTGCCGCGGAGGGATCGAGGAGCGTGCCGGTCAGCGCTGGCATGGCGGGCGCGCAGGACTGGCAGGCGCTGATGCATCCAGGGCAGAAGCTTCGCCCCGGCGCGCGTGTCGTGTTCGAGGGATCGTGCACCCTGCACGGCGAAGTGCTCGAACAGCGGTTCTACGGGCGACGGGTCATCCGCCTGGCGCGCGAGGACGGGGGATCTGTCGACGATGCGATCGAGGCCATCGGGCACATGCCGCTGCCTCCGTACATCAAGCGGGATGATCACCCGGCGGACCGCGAACGATACCAGACGGTGTTTGCGCGGGAACGCGGGTCGGTTGCGGCCCCGACGGCAGGTCTGCATTTCACCCCGGAGCTCAACGCGGCGCTGACCGCGCGCGGCATCGACATGATCGAGATTACGTTGCACGTCGGCTACGGCACCTTTCAACCAGTGCGCGTCGATCGTGTCGAAGATCACAAGATCGAGCCCGAGCCCTTTACGATTTCCGAGGCGGCGGCGGCGGCGATCAATCGCGCCAGGGATGATGGACGACGGATCATCGCGGTGGGCACCACGACCACGCGGACGCTCGAGGCGGCGTGCGGGCCGGATGGGGGTATTGTCGCGGGATCGGGCACCACAAACCTGTTCATCTTTCCCGGTTTCTCCTTCCGCGTCGTGCAGGGATTGCTGACCAACTTTCATCTGCCGCACTCGTCGCTGCTGATGCTGGTGTGCGCGTTCGGCGGCCTCGCGCCGGTGCGCGCGGCATACCGCGAGGCGATCGAGCACGGATACCGTTTCTACAGCTACGGCGACGCGATGTTGGTCACGTGACACCGTGGTAAGATCACCGTTTCCACCTGCCGGGGTAGCTCAGTTGGTGAGAGCACGCGTCTCATAAGCGCGGGGTCGACGGTTCGAATCCGTCCCCCGGCACCATAAGAACGGTGGATCAGGCGGGACGGGCGGGATCGGCAGCAAGGCGGCCGATCCGGCCGGACACTTTGCAACCTTTCCTGCCGCACCCGCCTTTCTGCCTATGTTGATTTCCACCCTGCGGCAGACCATCGCCCGTTTTGATCTCGCGAAGCCTGGATCGCGCGTGGTCGTTGCGCTTTCGGGCGGGGCGGACTCCGTGGCGCTTACCTGCCTCGTGCGCGAGCTCGAGTCGGCGGGCGATCTGATCCTCGCAGGCCTGGCGCATTTCAATCACCTTGTTCGCACCGAGCCGGACGTATCGGGCATGTCCGCCGCAGACCGGGACGAGCGTTTCTGCGTCTCGCTGGGCGAGACGCTGGACGTGCCGGTTCTGGTTGAACGCGAGGACGTGCGGCTCCGGGCCAGCCGCGAACGGCGCTCACTCGAAGATGCGGGGCACGCCGCCCGGTTTGCGTTCTTCGAGCGGGCCCGCGCACACTTCGACGCCGACGTCGTCGCCCTCGGCCACACACGTGACGATCAGGCCGAGACGTTTCTGCTCCGGTTGTTGCGTGGCGCCGGTCCTCGCGGCCTTGCCGCCATGCATCCGCGCCGCGGCGCGATCATCCGCCCGCTCATCGAGTGCCGCCGCGCCGATCTGCGCGAGTACCTCGCTGCACGCCGCATTGCGCACGTCGAGGACGAAACCAACTGCGATCTCAGCGTTCCCCGCAACCGTGTGAGGGCCGAACTGCTGCCGCTGCTCGAGGCCCGCTTCAATCCGGCCATCGTCGACGTGCTCGCGGATCAGGCCGAACTGGCGCGCGGCGAATGGATCTGGATGGAGGAGCAGATCGCGGCGGCTGCACTGGAACCGGCGGCCGATCGCGGCGAACCTGGCGCGCTCGCCCTGTCCGTGCCGCAGCTCGAGCGCGCACCGGCCGCCCTGGCGCGCCTGGCCGTATGGCGGGCGATGACGGCGGCGGCGCGAGGCCGTCCCATCTCATTCCGACACGTCAAAGACGCGCTGCAGCTCATCCAATCTTCCGGCGCAGCTGGACGAGGGAACACACGAGCCGATAGAGTGTCTGATAAACAAGGGAAGTCCAGATCTATCGATGCGCCCGGCCACGTCGTGGAACGCGTTGGCTCGCGGCTCGTCTTAAGAAAGAGGGCGGCGAACACCGCTGCCGCCGCGTTCCGGTATCAACTGCCAGTTCCCGGTGAAGTGACGCTGCCGGAAGCGGGGTGCGTGGTATCAGCCGAGCCGGTATCAGCCGGGCTCGGTGCCGAGGCGCTTCGTGCATCGGCGGGCAATCGGGACTCGGCGGTGGTCAGGATGCCGGGGCCACTCGCTGTCAGGAGCCGGCGTCCCGGCGACCGTTTTCGACCCCTGGGGCTCAACGGCGAGAAGAAGCTGCAGGACTTCTTCGTGGACAGGAAAGTGGTGCGTCGCCTGCGGGACGGCGTGCCGTTAATCGTGGACGGCTCAGACCGGATTGTCTGGGTCGCCGGCCACGGTATCGACGAGGCGTTTCGGGTAACTGACGCCTCGCAAGCCGTGGTAATCTTGAAACTTAGGCCGGTCTGACGGCGGCTTGACTCGCTCAAGTCTGGAGGCTTTGCGTGAGCAGTACGTTGAAGAGTTTGGTGTTCTGGGTGGCGCTCTTCATAGTGGGCTTGCTGATCTGGAACGTCTCGACCAAGTTCCAGCAGCATGAACGCCGCGTGAGCTTCAGCGAGTTCATGTCCTGGGTGGATGCCGGCAGCGTGGCGCGGGTCGAAGTGGTCGGCCAGGACGTCAACGGCGTCACGAAGGGGAACGAAACCTTCCATACCTACGCCCCGTCGCAATACGAAGGCCTGGTGAACCGGCTGATGGACCGCGGCGTTCAGGTCAGCTCGAAGGAGCAGACCGCCAGCCCGTGGGCCTCGCTGTTACTCGGCTGGGCTCCCATGCTGCTGGCGATCGGGTTCTGGCTGTTCTTCATGCGCCAGATGCAGAGCGGCGGGAACAAAGCCCTGTCCTTCGGCAAAAGCAAGGCGAAGCTGTCTTCGAGCTCGCAGAAGAAGGTGACGTTCAAGGACGTCGCGGGCGTCGACGAAGCGAAAGAGGAACTCCAGGAAATCATCGAATTCCTCAAGGAACCGCAAAAATTCCAGAAGCTTGGCGGCCGCATCCCCAAGGGCGTACTGCTGATGGGGGCGCCGGGCACCGGCAAGACGCTGCTCGCGCGGGCCGTCGCGGGCGAGGCGAACGTCCCGTTCTTCTCGATCAGCGGATCGGATTTCGTCGAGATGTTTGTGGGCGTCGGCGCCAGCCGCGTGCGCGATCTGTTCGAGCAGGGCAAGAAGAACGCGCCGTGCATCGTGTTCATCGACGAGATCGACGCCGTCGGCCGGCATCGTGGCGCCGGCCTTGGCGGCGGTCACGACGAACGTGAGCAGACGCTCAACCAGCTGCTCGTTGAAATGGACGGCTTCGAATCGAACGAAGGCGTGATTCTCGTGGCCGCCACAAACCGCCCCGACGTCCTCGACCCGGCGCTGCTGCGCCCGGGCCGTTTCGATCGCCGGATCGTGGTGAATCGGCCGGACGTGAAGGGTCGCGAAGGCATTCTCTCGGTGCACACGCGCCGGATCCCGATGTCCGACGACGTGGAACTGCCGACGCTGGCACGCGGAACCGCCGGCTTTTCGGGCGCGGACCTGGCAAATCTGGTCAACGAAGCGGCGCTCAATGCCGCGCGCTACAACCAGAAGGTCGTGCGCATGCACGACTTCGAATTCGCCAAGGACAAGGTCCTCATGGGCTCGGAACGGCGGTCCATGATCATCAGCGACGATGAGAAACGGGTGACCGCGATCCATGAAGCCGGCCACGCGCTGCTCACCGTGCTGCTGCCCCATGCCGATCCGATCCACAAGGTCACCATCATCCCGCGCGGCATGGCGCTTGGACTGACGCAGCAGCTGCCGACGGACGAGAAGCACAACTACTCGCGCGATTACCTGAACGATCAGATCGCCATCCTGCTCGGTGGCCGAATCGCGGAAGAGCTGACGCTGCACAGCCTGACGACCGGCGCCGGCAACGACCTCGAACGGGCAACCGAGCTTGCCCGCCGCATGGTCTGCGAGTGGGGAATGAGCGACGCGATGGGGCCGCTGACGTTCGGCAAGAAGGAAGAGCAGATCTTCCTCGGCCGCGAAATCGCCCAGCACCAGGATTACAGCGAAGACACCGCGCTCAAGATTGACCACGAAGTGAAACGCTTCGTGACGGATAACTACGAGCGCTCGCACAAGCTCCTGGAAGCCAGCAAGGACACGCTCGTGAAGATGGCCGACGCACTCCTTGCGCGGGAAGTGCTCGACGCTGACCAGGTGAAGCGGCTCGCCGCGGGCCTTCCGCTGGACGATCCCCAGCCGGTCACGTCGCGCCCGGCCGCATCATCCACCGGCGAAGAGGACGAAGCCCGGCCGAGGCAGAAAGAGCGCGCCCCGATCGTGCCTGCCCTCAACAAACCGCTGCCCCAGGAATGACGCAGTCCGCAGCCGGCAGTCCGCAGTCGACAGTCTCTGTTCCGGGCTGCTGACTGCCGACCGCCGACTGCAGACGACGCCGTGTTTCCGCCGCGCCGCTCCTATTCCATCCCGCTTCCCTCGGGCCGTTCCCTGGACTTGGGTCTCCGTCCGCTGGTCATGGGTATCCTCAACGTCACACCGGATTCCTTCGCCGGGGCGGGTCCCCTGACGCCGGCCGATGCGGTGGAACTGGCACTCCGGATGGAAGGCGACGGCGCGGATCTCATTGACATCGGCGGAGAATCGACGCGGCCGGGCGCCGATCCAGTGGGCGCCGGCGATGAGGCGGCGCGCGTCCTGCCGGTCATCGAAGCACTGGAGGGCCGCCTCAGCATCCCGATTTCCATCGATACGTACAAATCGTCGGTCGCCGACCGCGCGCTCGCCGCGGGCGCGGGCATCGTGAATGACGTCAGCGGCCTGCTGTACGATGCAGCCATGGGAACCGTCGTCGCCTCGCGGGGTGCGGCCCTCGTTCTGATGCACACTCGCGGCCGGCCGAAGAGCATGTACAACGAGGCGTTCTATACGGATGTTGTGTCCGAGGTGACGCTGGAACTGAAGGATCGCATCGCCCGTGCGACCGCCGCCGGCGTGCCGGCCGCCCGGATTGTGGTCGATCCGGGCTTGGGATTTGCCAAACAGCCGGAGCACAGTTATCGTGTGCTTGCTCGGCTCCCCGAGATTGCCGCGGCGCTGGACCGTCCGCTCCTCGTCGGCCCGAGCCGCAAGTCGTTCCTGCGGGACGCTGCCGGAGGCCGGGCGGCGCCCGATCGCGACTGGGCATCTGCGGCGGCCGTGACATCGGCCGTCCTGAGCGGCGCCCAGATCATTCGCGTGCACGCAGTCGCCCAAATGGTGCAGGTTGTCCGCGCGGCCGAGGCAATACGTGCGGCTCAAGGGTGAGGGGCGGAGGCTACAATTCAGCCTTAGCCTTCAACGTTGCTCATGCACTGGATAACGGCCCTCCTCCGCCGCCCCCCCATCAGCATCTGGGACCTCGCCGACATCCTCGTGGTGTCGGTGCTCATTTACGCTGTCCTGAACCTGATCAAAGGCACGCGGGCCGTGCAGATGGCCACGGGTGCGCTCCTTCTGGTGGCAGTCTTCTACGTCTCGCGTTTCAGCCGGCTGGATACGTTCAACTGGCTGGTCCGGAACGTCCTCGGCTACGTCGTGTTCGCGATCATCGTCCTCTTCCAGTCGGATATCAGGCGCGCGCTCGCGCATCTGGGCCGTGCGCCGTTCTTCCGTTATCTGGCGAGCGAGGAATCCGCCGAGGACGTGGTCGAGGAGCTGGTCATCGCCACGAATCTCCTGGCCGCGCAGCGCGTCGGCGCGATCATCGCCATCGAACGGCTGATTGGGCTGCGCAGCCACATCGAGGGCGGCATTGCCCTTGACGCGGTGCTGACCTATGACCTGATCGTGAGTATCTTTCAGCGGTCGTCCCCGCTGCATGACGGCGCCGTGATTGTGCAGAACGATCGAGTGGCGGCGGCCGCGTGCTTCCTTCCGCTGACCGTCAATCCGAAGCTGGCCAAGGAACTGGGTTCGCGCCACCGCGCGGCGATCGGACTGACAGAGGAAAACGACTCCGTCGCGATCGTCGTTTCGGAGGAAACGGGCGCCGTATCGATTGTCGTGGACGGCCGGATCGAGCGTGGAATCGATTCGGACATGCTGCGCGCGCGCCTGCGCGCGCTTGTTCTCGGCAAACGACCCGCACCATCGCGCAGTCAGGGTCGAGTGCAGTACACGTGACGCGCATGTGGCCGTTCCGGCATCTGGGTCTGAAGCTGACCTCGGTGGGTCTCGCCGTGCTGTTGTGGATGACGGTGTCGGGGGAAGGGACGGTCGAGCGCGGCCTGCGTGTCCCCCTCGAGCTGCAGCAATTTCCGTCGGACCTCGAAATTCTGGGCGAGGCTCCGTCCACGGTGGACGTGCGCGTACGCGGGACCTCCGGCGCCCTGAGCCGTGTCGCGGCCGGCGATGTCGTCGCAGTACTCGATCTGCGCGCGGCACGCGCGGGCAACCGCTTGTTTCCGCTGACGCCCGATCTGGTGCATGCGCCATTCGGCGTCGACGTGGTGCAGGTCGTGCCGTCGACTGTGGCCCTGGCGTTCGAGCCATCCGTGACGAAGGAAGTGCCGGTTGTGGCCTCAACCGAGGGGACGCCGGCGCCAGGTTATGTTCTCGGCAAGGTAACCGTCGCGCCGGACCGGGTGGAAATCGTCGGTCCGGAGACCGCCGTCAAACGTGCACGCGAAGCGATGACCGAAACGATCTCGGTCGCCGATCTCCGCGAATCGGCAATCGCTGCGGTCACGATCGGCTTGATCGATCCGGCACTGCGCCTCAAGACTCCGCGGACCGTCACGGTCACGGTCCCGATTCTCCCGGGCCCCGTGGAGCGCACGGTGCGAAATCGTCCCATTCACCTGCGCAACCTGGGCGCCCATCTGTCGGCGCAGGCGATGCCGGTCGTCGTTGATGTCGGCCTGCGCGGCAGCCGCGAATCGCTGCCCCGAATGGACGCCGACGCGGTCACCGCATACATCGACGTCGCGGGCCTTGGGCCGGGCGACTATATGCTCGCCGTTCACGCCGCCGCGGATCAGGCGGGTGTGACGCACATCGATCCACCCACGGTAGAGGTCCGCATCGCCAGTGCCAAAGACTGAACGCGCGCCAGCGCCACGTTTATTCGGGACAGACGGCGTGCGCGGCGCCGCCGGGCAGTATCCCCTCGACGCACCGACCGTCCGTCGGCTTGGCGCCGCACTGGTCCGCGCGTTGCCGCGCGGAAAAGATTTCAGCCCGCCCCGCCTGCTCGTCGGGCGCGATACCCGTGAGTCGGGTGGCTGGATTGAAGCCGAGCTGGCCTGCGGCGCGTCAGGGGAGCGGGCGTTGGTGACAAGCGCGGGCGTCGTGCCGACACCAGCCGTCGCTTACCTGACGCGGTCGGTGGGGTACGACGCCGGCATCGTGATTTCCGCCTCGCACAATCCGTTCGCGGACAACGGCATCAAGGTGTTCTCGGGAAAGGGCGAGAAGTTCACGGAATCGGTCGAACGGGAGGTCGAGGACATCGTCGCCGATGCCTCGTGGATCGCGGCGGGTGGTCAGGCGCCGGCCGTCGCGCATGGCCAGAGCCTCGAGGCCTATCTCAATCACCTGCGCGAGGTGTTCCCTGAGGCGTCCGATCTTCGCGATTTCAAGCTCGCCGTCGACTGCGCCAACGGCGCCACGTCGGTTGTCGCACCCGAGCTTTTCGCGAGCCTGGGCATCGACGCCTTTGTCATGGGCAATCAGTCCGACGGCCGCAACATCAACCGGGATTGCGGGTCCACGCATCCCGAATCGCTTGCGCGTGCCGTGGTGGAACGCGGATGCGACATGGGCGTGGCGTTCGATGGTGACGGGGACCGTGCGATCTTCGTGAACCACCGGGGCGACGTGATCAACGGTGACGCCGTGCTGTTGATGTGCGCGCGCCAGTTTCAGCGTGAAGGACGGTTGCGCGGTGACGTGATCGTGGCGACCGTCATGAG
>Ga0136846_1230474_pt1 | contig 15889 bp, 19 predicted proteins | sample HopSoiMetagenom2_FD_96841 | JGI IMG/M metagenome (GOLD analysis project Ga0136846, IMG submission 96841) | Grasslands soil microbial communities from Hopland, California, USA - 2 Assembly 2016 (version 4) | ecosystem: Environmental > Terrestrial > Soil > Grasslands | place: USA: Hopland... | reverse complement strand
GTCATCTCGGCCGGCTTCATCCTGCGCATCCTCGCCGGCACCCTCGGCATCGGCATTCCGCCCTCGCAGTGGCTGCTGGTGTGCAGCCTGTTCCTCACGCTCTTCCTCGGCTTCACCAAGCGCCGCTCGGAGCTGGCCGCGGTGGGCGAGGACTTCATGATCCACCGCAAGGCGCTCCTGCACTACAACCCGGCGCTGCTCGACAAGCTGATCGGCATCAGCGCGTGCGCCGCGCTGATGAGCTACAGCCTCTACACGATGAGCCCGGCCACGGCGAAAACCCACGGCACGGAGAACCTCATCTACACGATCCCGTTCGTCGCCTACGGCATCTTCCGCTACCTCTATCTCCTGCACGCGAAGACCGCCGGGGCGGATGCCTCGCGCGAGCTCGCCACCGACCGCCACACGCTCGTCACGATCGTCGGCTGGTTCGCCACCACGCTGTTCCTGATCGCATGACCACCGGCTACTCCCTGATCCTGTTCGGCGTGCTGCTCAACGCCATGGCGCAGCTCCTGCTCAAGGCGGGCACCAACGCCGTCGGCCACTTCGAGTTCGCCAGCAGCAACATCGTGCCGGTTGCCACGCGCGTCGCGCTCGAGCCGCACATCGTCGCGGGCATGACCTGTTACGCCATCAGCCTGGTGGTCTGGATCATGGGCCTGTCGCGCGTCGAGGTGAGCATCGCCTACCCGCTGCTCTCGCTCGGCTATGTGATCGGCGCCCTCGGCGCCTGGGCGCTCTTCGGCGAGGCGCTCAACCCGGCGCGCGTCGCCGGCATCGGCGTCATCATCGTCGGCGTCTTCCTCATCGCCCGCAGCTAGCCATGCACCGGCGCGTGCTGATGCTGGTGGAGAACCTGCCGAGCCCGTTCGACCGGCGCGTGTGGCAGGAGGCCTGCGCGCTGCGCGACGCGGGTTACGGCGTATCCATCGTCTGCCCTACGGGGAAAGGCTACGAGAAGAAGTTCGAGGCGCTCGACGGCATCGACATCTGGCGCTACGACCTGCCGATGGAGGGCTCGGGCGCGGCAGGCTACCTGGTCGAGTACACGGTCGCGCTCTTCTGGACCTTCGTCCTCTCGCTCCGCATCCGCTTCGACGTGATCCACGCCTGCAACCCGCCCGACCTCTTTTTCCTGGTCGGCTGGTTCTGGAAGCTTTTCGGCAAGAAGTTCCTCTTCGACCACCACGACGCCAACCCCGAGCTCTACGTCGCCAAATTCGACCGCAAGGACTTCCTCTATCGCGTCATGCTGTGGCTGGAAAAGCTCACCTTCCGCACCGCCGACGTCGCCATCGCCACCAACAACTCCTACCGCCGCATCGCGCTCGAGCGCGGCGGCATGGACCCGAGCCGCGTGTTCGTCGTGCGCTCGGGCCCCAGCCTGGAACGCATGCGTGTCGTTTCTCCGGTTGAAAGCCTGAAACAGGGACGGCGCTATCTTGTCGGCTACGTCGGCGTCATGGGTCGCCAGGAAGGCCTCGACTACCTGCTGCACGCCGTTCGCCACATCGTTTTCGACCTGAAGCGCAAAGACGTCCACTTCGGCCTGGTGGGCGGCGGCACCTCCCTCGACGAGCTGAAGGCGCTCGCGCGCGAGCTGGGCGTCGCCGACTACGTGAGCTTCACCGGGCGCGTGCCGGACGGCGAGATGCTGGCGATGCTCAACACCGCCGACATCTGCGTGAATCCCGACATCGCCAGCGAGATGAACGACATCTCGACCATGAACAAGGTGATGGAGTACATGGCGCTCGGCAAGCCGATGGTGCAGTTCGACCTCGCCGAGGGCCGCTACTCCGCGCAAGGCGCGTCGCTCTACGCGCGGCGCAACGACGCGGTCGACCTCGCGGCGAAGATCGTCGAGCTGATCGACGATCCGCAGCGCCGCCGCGCCATGGGCGCGCTCGGCCGCCGCCGCGTGGTCGAGGAGCTCGAGTGGCGCCACGAGGCGCCGAAGCTGCTCGCCGCCTACGGCGCGCTGTGGGCCAGCCCGGTGCCAAAGGAGCGCCCGGCCATATGAGGCTCAAGCTCTGGACGGTGGCGGCGCTGGCGGCGATCCCGCTCCTGCTCCTCGAGGCGGCGATGCGCATCGGCGGCTACGGCGCGCCGCTCTGGTATCGCATCGATCCGCAAACCGGCTGGAGCCTGCGGCCGAACAAGTCCGGCTGGTACTGGGAAGACGGCAAGCGCAACTGGGTGAGCATCAACCGCGCCGGGTTCCGCGACGAGCTGCACACCCTGAACAAGCCCGAGGGCACGTTCCGCGTTGCCGTGCTGGGCGATGAATATTCCGAGGCCATGGCCGTGCCGCGGCAGCGCACCTGGTGGTGGCGCCTCGGGCGGGAGCTCGAAGCCTGTCTTTCCACCAAGGTTGAAACCCTCAATTTCGCCGTGCGCGGCTTCGGCACCGCGCAGGAAAGCGTGCTGCTCCAGACGACGGTGATGCGCTACCGGCCCGACCTCGTGCTGGTGCAGTTCTCCGGCCGCGACGACGTCGTGCAGAACTCGATCAAGCTCGCGCCCGCGCGCGAGCGACCCTTCTACCGCCTCGATCCAAAGGCCGGCGGCGTGCAAATCGACGAGTCGTTCGTCGTGCTGCCCGAATTCGACCGCCGCATGCAGACGCGCTGGCGCCTGGGCGAGGAGCTGCTCGACCACTCGCGGCTCTTCCAGGTCGCGTGGCGCGCCCTCGGCGCCCGGCCGTTCGCGAACGAAAGCGATGCCAGGGCGCTCGCGTCGCCCGCCGACGCGCAATGGGAAGCCGCCTGGCAGGTGACCGAGCAGATCCTGCTGCAGATGCGCGACTTCGCCACGCGCAACGGCGCTCGCTTCGCGATCATTCCGGCGCCGGGGCTGAACACTCCCGGCTATCCCGAGCGGCGGCTCAGCGCCTTTGCGCAGGCGAATGCGGTGCGGATTCTGGATACCTGGACCACCGACGGCCATGTCGCGCTGGCCGAGGCCGCTGCGCAGCAGCTCTGCAGCCGGCGCCCGCCGGCGCCCTAGCCGCCGATATAAACGAAGCTGTCGAGCGCCTTGATGCGCGAGCGGGCGACGCTCGCGCGGATGTGCGACTCGTCCATGTAGAGCGGGCGTCCTCGCTCGTCGACGACCGGGCAGTCCGACGGGCCGCAGAGGAACTCGATCGGGTCGATCACGGTCGCGCCGACGCGGGCGGCGATCTCGCGCAGGCGCTGGTCGATCGGGTTGGTGATCTGGGAAAGGCTCTTGCGCGGCACCGGCGCGAAGGCCTGGATGCGCAGCGCCGTCCAGTCGCGGTGCACGATCGACTTGGGGGCGAAGGAGGAGCCGCGGGGGGAGGACAGGACCAGGACGACGCGCTTGCCTTCCTTCGCCAATGCGCTCAGCGCCGCCTCGAAGCCCTGCAGCACCCACTCGGTGGCGGGGGTGAGCATCTTCAGCGGCTCGCCTTCCTCGGCGCCCGCCTTGTAGTAGTCGCTGCGGCTGATGAAGCCGACCCAGGAGGCGGCGATGACCACGGTGTCGACCACCGGGTCGTGGGCGAGCTTTAGGCCTTCGGCGACGAACTGGGCGCAGCGCGAGCGCTTGCGCTCGACGCCCGGCACCGGGGCGCAGCCGCCCTCGGTCTTGAAGACCACGGTGCGCACCGGCGCGCGGTGCTCGGCCACGACCTGCTCGATGCGCGGCAGGTAGTGCTGCATGTGGCTGTCGCCGAAGAAGAGCACGGCGCGCGGCGAGTCGCCCGGGATCACGCGATCCGTGCCGTAGCCCCAGTCCGAGGACGCGCGCGCGATTTCAGTCGCGAGCGGGATGGTTGCCGAGTGCGGCAGCACGCGCTCGCGCTGCGCGAGCACGCCGGCTACGGCGAGGGCGCACATCGAGGCCGCCAGGCCTGGCACCGCGACGCGGCGCGCCATTGCGCCGAGGCGGCCCCGCCGGATGGGCTTCTCGACCAGCTCGAAGGTCAGCGCGGCGAGCACGATCGACAGGCCGAGGAGCGCGCAGCGCAGCTCCCAGGGCGCCTCGCCGTCGTGGACGATGCGCGCGTAGGAAAGCAGCGGCCAGTGCCAGAGATAGAGCGGATAGCTGATCAGGCCGACGTAGACCACCGCGCGGCGCGACAGGATGGCCCGGTTGACCCATGCCGACGGCCCGGCCGAGATCAGGAGCGCCGTGCCGCCGACCGGCAGCAGCGCCCACCACCCCGGGAACGCACGCTCGCCGTTCAGCAGCGCGAATCCAGCGATGACGAGCGCCGCGCCCAGGAAGCTTCGGAGGTGGGAGGGCTTGGCCACCGGCAGGTAGGCGAGCAGCGCGCCCGCCAGCAGCTCCCAGAAGCGCGTCACGGGGAGGAAGAAGGCCGCCTTGGCATGGCCGCCCACGATGGCGACGTTCAGGGCGAACGAAACGCAGGCGACGCCCAGGATCAGCCACAGCAGCGAGCGCCTGAAGAAGAGGAGCAGGGCGAGCGGCCAGAGGAGGTAGTACTGCTCCTCGATGCCGAGCGACCAGAGGTGCAGCAGCGGCTTCAGCTCCGCCGCGGCGTCGAAGTAGCCCGCCTCGCGCCACAGGGCAATGTTGGAGACGAAGCCGGCGCCCGCGGCGACGTGCTTGCCGAGGGCGCGGAACTCGTCGGGCAGCAGCACCTGCCAGCCGAGCAGCAGGCAGGCGGCGAGCACCAGGATCAGCGCCGGGAAGATGCGCCGGATGCGTCGCCAGTAGAAGCCGGCCACGGTGAAGCGGCCGGCCTTCAGGTCCTCGAGGATGATCCCGGTGATGAGGAAGCCGGAGATGACGAAAAACACGTCGACGCCGGCGAAGCCGCCCGGCATGGCACCCTGGAAGGCGTGGTAGGCCAGCACCGCCAGCACCGCGACGGCGCGCAGGCCGTCGACATCGGGCCGGTAGGCGTGCGTCGGGCCGGGGAGAGCAGCAGGCATTCTTGCGCTCATTTTTCCTCACCGCGGCTGCGCGGCTGCGGTGAAAGCCATAGTCCGGCGGCGCCATGTCGCCTGCCGCGGACGCGCCGCTCGGGCCAAGCCCCGAAGGTCGATTGCACTGTCGCCCCGGGCCTACGCTCCCATTCCAAGAGGGAGGCGAAGCTTGCTCGTCGCGATTCACCAGCCGCATTACCTGCCGTGGCTCGGCTACCTGCACCGCATGGCGCGCGCCGAGCTCTTCGTGCTGCTCGACCACGTGCAGTACGAGCGGCGCAACTACCAGAACCGCGCCGGCATCCTGATCGACGGCGAGGCGCGCTGGCTCACCGTGCCGGTCGAGCAGCGCTCGCGCGACGAAAGCATCGTCGAGAAGCGCGTCGACAACCGCCTCGAGGGAATGCGCCACTGGGCGCGCGTGCACTTCCAGACGCTGCGTCACGCTTATCGCGACGCCAGATATCGGGACGCTTTCGACCTCAACGGCGTCTACGGCCGGGGCTTTGACAAGCTGGCGGAGCTGAACTTCGCCACGCTCGAGCTGCTGCGCGAGGCGTTCGACATCCGCACGCCGCTGGTGCGCAGCTCCTCGCTCGGCGCCGAAGGCACGAAAAGCGAGCTGGTGCTCGACATCTGCCGGCGCGTCGGCGCGAGCGCGCTGCTGGTAGGGCTGGGCGCGTCGCGCCATTACCTCGACCGCGCGGCCTTCGCGCGGGCCGGCATAAAAATGATCTTTCAACAATTTTCCCATCCCGTTTACCGCCAGTGCGGCGCGGCGCGGTTCGTACCGGGACTTTCGGCGATCGATTTGCTGCTCAACTGCGGCGCGCAGCACGCGCGCCGGCTGCTCGCGGCCGAGCCGCGGGAGCAAATGGGAGAGATGCGGCTTGCAGCCTGACCTCGGCGCTTACGCGGGGCGCACCGTGCTCGCGGTGGGCGCGCACCCCGACGACCTGGAGGTCGCGGTCGGCGGCACGCTCGCAAAGCTGCGGCGCGCGGGCGCGCGCGTCGTGCTGGCGGTCGTATCGATCCCGGGCGACCACGCCACGCGGCGCAAGGAAGCCGAGCGCGGCGCCGACATCCTCGGCGGCGAGCTGCGCGTGCTGCTCGATGCGCCGGGCAAGCGCATCGAGGACTACAAGAACTACGAGCTGGTCGCGCTGCTCGACCGCGAGGTGAAGGAGCTTTCGCCGGCGATGGTGCTGTCGCACGGCGCAACCGAGATCCACCGCGACCACCGCATGGTGCACGAGGCGGTGATCGCGACGCAGCGGCTGCGCTACTTCGACTTCTTCACCTACCAGCCGTGCTTCTGCCGGCCGGTGCCGGTCGCCTTCCAGCCGCGCCTGTACGTGGACGTGAGCCAGACCATCGACACCAAGATGCGCGCCATCGAGGCGCACGCCAGCCAGTTCGGCTGCCGCGGTATCGACACCGCCATCTACCGCGACATGGCGCGGCTCAACGGCCGCATGGTCGGCGTGTCTTACGCCGAAGGGCTAGAAGTGGGCCGGATGCTGCTGGCGTGAGGTTTTTCCTCCTCCTCCTTCTCGCCGCCTGCGCCGCGCAGCCGCCGAAGCCCGACCCGGGCAACGTGATCGTGGTGTGGAACCGCACCGACGATCCGCAGCCGGTGTGCGAGGGCCTCGCCGGCCGCAAGGAGTTCTTCAGGATCCTCGGCTGCTCGAAGTGGAAGGGCGAGGTGCTCGCCGACGGCACGCGCGTCTGCTCGATCTACGCCCCGGCGCCGCGCGACGAGCGCGACCTGCAGCGCTTCGCCACGCTCGGCCACGAGCTGATGCACTGCATCAAGGGCAACTGGCACGACCGCTGGGGCCACATGAACCCGCGGGATAGAGAGAAGACCGCGGTTGGCGCGACCTCGGTCCCCAAGCCGGCTTCAGCGTCGGACTAGCGCAAGCGCGCTTCCTTGTAGGCGTTCAGGCCGTCGCGCTTGAGCAGTGCGGCGAAGGCATTGGCGTCCTGGGCCGGGACCCAGAGCGAGCCGAAAGCGTTCTCGATGCGCGCCGCCATCCCCTTGAGCACGGCCTCCGGGTCGGGCGAAGCGGTGCGCGCGCGCGTTTCCGCGGAGACCTCACGGTACGTCGACGCCGCCACGTGCGCGCCGACGTAGTCCTCCGCCATGCAGAACTCGAGCGCCTGCGTGTACGCTTTTGCCGGTGCGGCGGCGGCATAGCAGCGCGCGACTTCGTCAAAGCCGCCGAAGAATCCCTTCTCCTTGTGGACGGCCGCCATGTGCGCGGCGGCGGCGCGTACGTTCGCCTCGCGGTCCCATGCCGGGTCCGCGTGCGCGATGCCGCAGGCGAGGACTAGCGCGGCGCCGGCTGCGGCGGCAGGTAGACGAAATTCCATTTGGCGTACTGGTCGGCGCCTTCGAACTGCTCGTCCTGCGCACGCCAATTGCCCGTCTTGACCGGCGCCTGCGTGGAAAGGCTGTGCACGCCCATGATGCCGGCGCCGCCGGGCGCCTCGACCAGCGCCCAGTCGGCCTTGCCGGTGATCGGGTCGGGGTAGAGACGGCGCAGATGGTGCTGCGGCATCGGGAAGCGCTTGTCGTCGACCAGCTCGGCGAGCGACCTGGGATACACGCTCGCGCCCGGCGAGCGGCGGTAGTAGCTCTCGATCGCCTGGCGGAACTGCGCGCCGACGAAGAGCAGCTCGCGCTCTTTCTCGCGCTGCGCGGTGGTCGACCAGAAGGTGCCGGTTGCCGCGAGCCCGGCGCCCATGACCATGACGATGATCAGCACGCCGAGGTAAGTGAAGCCCTTCTGCGGCCGGATGGGCGAAGGCGGCCGGCGGAAGAACTCCGGGTTCGCGATCCTAATATTTTTCATAGCCCTTGGCGCCGCTGCGCACGTCGAACACCGTGCCGCGCGTGGTGTCCTGCGGCGCCACCGGCACCCAGGTGCTCGCCGAGTGCGTGAACGGGTCCTTGGGGATCGAGCGCAGGTAGCGCTTCGACACCAGCTCGTCGAGCCTGGAGGGGTACTTGCCGGCATCGGCGTAGTGCTTGTCGAGCGCATCGCGCATCAGCGCGAGGTTCTCCTGCAGCACGGCCTCCTCGGCGCGGCGCGCCTGGCCGATGTAGTCGGGCACGACGATCGAGAGCAGCAGGGCGACGATGGTGAGCACCACCATCAGCTCGACCAGCGTGAAGCCTCGGGTTTTGATCGCTTTCACCATTGGCGGTAGGGGACTCCATTGAGGCCGGTCGCATCGCTCTTCGAATAGACGTCGTAGACGTCCTTCCCCGGCTGCGGCGAGTCGGCCGAGCTCGCATAGCTGCGCAGGCCCCAGTCTTCGCCGCTCAGCGGGTCTTTCGGCACGCGGCGCAGGAAGTAGAGCTTCGAGCCGTCGGTCTTGCGCTTGTTCGGCACGCCTTCGGCGAGCACCGTCAGGCTCGGCGGATAGCCGCTGGCATCGGCGGCGCGCTCGATGGCGCCGTCGTCGGCCGCGCGCTTGTAGGCGTCGATCGCCTCGCGCACCTGGCGCAGCGTCTGGCGCAGCTCGGTCTCCTTGCCGCGCTGCACCGCCAGCTCGGCGAGCGGCGCCGCGACCGTCGCGAGCAGCGCGAGGATCGTCACCGTGATGAGCAGCTCGATGAGCGTGAAGCCTCGCATGCTTTTCATTTGCTCAGCGGGCGCAGCACCATGGGCCACACGGGGGCCACGGTGCCGGGTCCGGTCCTTTCAGTGAGCTGCATGACCAGATCGCCGCGCAGCAGGAGCACATCGCTCTCCATGTCCTCGAGCACGTAATCGGCCTTCCACAGCACCGCCTGGTCGGGGCTGCGGATGAAGAACAGTCCCTCCTCGCCCGGGACGCGCTCCCACTTGAACGGGGAATACATCAGCGCCGTGCCGCCCTCCAGCGCGGAGCGCTTCGCGGGGCACTGGCCGTCGAGCGTGACGTTGAGCCAGGCGCCGTCGCGCCGGTGCACGAAGTACTGGCAGCGATCGGCGTAGCCGACCTGCTTGTTCGTGAGGCGGCTGTGGTGCACTTCGTCCGGGATGAGGACGATGCGCCAGTAGCCGGTGAAGTCCGCTTCCGTCGCGGGCCGCGTCTTCGCCTGGCCGAAGGCGAGGAGCGGCAGCAACGCAGCGAGCAGGACGAGCAATTTCATCGTTGCTGGGGTCCGGCCGCGGGCGCCGGGCTGCCGAGGGTCGACGGGATCGGCGGCTGCGGCGTGGCCGGCGGAATGGCCGGCACCGGGCGCTCCGCCGGGCCGAGCGGGATGGACGGCGCGGCCCCGCCGCCGCCGAGCTCGGACTCGGTGCCCGAGCTGAACTCCTCGAGCTTCACTTCCGGCCGCTCGATGTTGCGGATCACGTGCGGCGTGATGAGCAGCACCACCTCGGTCTTGTTGACCGTGTCTTCCTTGCTCTGGAACAGGCGGCCGGCCACCGGCAGGTTGGCGAGGCCGGGCACCTGCGACGAGTTGCGACGGTCCTCGTTGTTGATCAGGCCGGCGAGCACTTCGGTCTCGCCGTCGCGCAGGCGCAGCGTGGTGGCGGCATTGCGCGTCGCCACCCTGAAGGCGATGGTGCCGGCGGTGGTCTTCACCTGGTCGCCGACGCTGCTCACTTCCAGGCCGACCTTGATGCCGACGTCGTCGTCGAGGAACACCTGCGGCTCGACCTCGAGCTTCAGGCCGACGTCGAGATAGTTCACCGACTCCGACACGAAGCCGGTGGCGCCGGCGGTGGTGGTGATCACCGGCACCTTGTCGCCGATGTGGATGCGCGCCTTGTCGCGGTTCTTCACGCGGATGCGCGGATTGGCGAGCAGGTTGCTGCGCCCGACCTGCTGGCGCATGTTGAGCGCGAACAGCGGGTCGCTGACGGTAAGACCGAGCACGCCGCTGCCCAGCTCGTTGACCTTGGCCTGGCCCGCGACGCCGGCAGCGCCCTTGATGCCGAGGGCGACCTGGCCGGGCCACTGGATGCCGAGCGCGGTGAAGTCGTTGTGGCCGACTTCCAGCACCTGCACCTCGAGCATCACCTCGGGCTCGCTCTTGTCCTGGTTGGAGATCAGCTTCTCGGCGACGCGGATCGCCTCGGGCGTGTCGCGCATCACGAGCAGGTTCAGCTTCTCGTCGACGAACAGGTCGCGCGTCTTCACCAGGCTGCGCACCATGTTGGCGGTCTGCTTGGCGTCGGCATTGCCGAGGTAGAAGCTCTTCACCACCAGGTCCTTGTAGTCGCGCGACTTGGCGGCGGTGTTCGGGTAGATGAGCACCGTGTTCTCGTTCAGCACCTTGCGCTCGAGCTGGTTGGTGACCAGCACCAGGCGGATCACCTCGTCGATCGAGGTGTCGCGCACGAACACGGTCGCCTTGAGGTCGGGCTGCACGTCGCGATCGAAGACGAAGTTGAGCCCGGTCTGCTTCTGGATCAGCTCGAACACGCTCTTCAGCGGCGCCTCGCGGAATTCCATGGTCACCGGCTTCTGCAGCGCGGCGGAGAGCTTGGGCGTGGCGCTCTCGCGCATCGCCTGCTCGTCGATGCGCCGCTGCAGCGCGCGCGCGTCGCGGTGCGACGGGTTCTCGACCAGGATCTGGCGCAGCTTCGCCTGCGCCTCGGGAACGTTGCCGTTCTTGTACGCGGCGTCGGCCTCGCCGAACAGGGCGCGATGCTGGCGGTCCTTGCGCACGAACGCCACGCCGGCCTTGGCGCGATCGTTCTCCGGATCGAAATGCAGCGCGCGCTCGTAGGCCTGCTCGGCGCGGTCCCACGCGCCGGCGCGGCGCGCGTTGTCGGCGAGCGCGAGGTAGCGCTGCACCGCCAGGTCCCTGGCGTTCACGTAATAGTTGCGCAGCTCCGCGTCCTTCGGGTCGCGCTTCATTTCGGCCTCGAGCTGGGCGAGGCCCTGCTCCTCGTTGCCCGCCTCGACCTCGATTTTCGCCTTGCGGAAGTTCTCGCTCGTGCCGGCGCACGCGGCGAGCACGAGAGCGACGCTGATCAGAATGAAGGTTCTTTTCATAGGGGAAGGCTCATTTTGGTTTTCATCGGCAGATAGGTGAAGCGCACTTCCGTCTCGGTCACCGCGTCGACGCGGTAGTCGCCGATGCGGTCGCCCGCCTTGACGCTCAGGCTCTCGTCGCCCTGCGCGAGGAACACGGCCAGCTTGCCGTCCTCGATCATCTTGCCGAGGTAGCGGAAGGGCAGCGGCGGCGGGCCGGCCTTCGCCGGCGCGGCGGCCGCGACCGGGGCCTGCGCGGGGGCAAAGCTCTTCGGCGAGAACGGATCGGCCGACGGGCCTTCGTCCGTGCGGTGCTCGAGCTTCGACAGATCGAGGTCGACAGCGGGCTGAGCGCGTGGCGCGGGCTGCACGACGGCGAGCGTGGGCGCCTCGCGGCCCGCCACCACGGACGCCAGGGTCCCGACGATGGTCAAGCCGCCGAGGACCTTCTTCACCATCGGGGTAACGACGAATCTCATGACTTCACCTTGTGGATGGTCATGCGCAGCTCCGCGCGCACCGCGCCTTCGTTGCGCGATTCGCGCTTGAGCGAGATCTGGTCGAGCGACAGCACCGGGATCTCGGCCAGCGAGCGCTTGAGGAAGTCGCGCATCTGCGCGTAGCTTCCGGTCAGCGGCAGCACGATCTCGTAGCGCTCGAAGCGGCTGCCCGGCTGCTGCAGCTTGTAGTTCGCCGATTGCAGCTCGACGCCGGTGGCTTTGCCGATGGCGTAGAGCTTGGCGAGCCAGTCGGTCGTCTCCTCGGGCTTGTCGAGGTAGCGATAGAGCGCGCCGACCTTCTCGCCGGCGTTGCCCGACTGCGCGGACGCGGCCGGGCTACCGGCGGCGCGCGCCTGCACGTCGCGCGCGCGCTCCTCCAGCGGCTGCAGCACCACCAGCATGAACAGCACCGCCGCGGCGAGCAGCGCCCCGCCCGCGATGCCGGCGGGGCCGAGCTGGGCGCGCAGCTGCGCGAGCTTCGCTTTCATCATCAGCTGGCTCGCCTTCATTGCCTGCCCTCGTTCCAGGCGGCGACGATCTGGAAGGCGACCGCGTCCTGGCGGACCTCGTGGCGCACGAGCTGCACGTGCGAGAGCGCGTCCGAGCGGCTCAGGTTCATCACGTAGGTGAGCGCGGCGAGGTAATCCTTGCTGTCGCCGGAGATCTTCACCGTGCCGCTCTTCGGATCGGGCTCGATGGAGAGCAGCGCCACGTCCTCGGTCGCCGCGCCTTCCAGCGCGCCGAACAGCCGCGTCCACGGCAGCGCCAGGCGCGAGAGCGTGTCGCGCGCGAGCGCGACCTCGTCGGCTGCCGGGTTCGCAACGCCGCGCCGGGGCTGCGAGCGTGCCACGAGGGATTCATTGGCCTTGACGCTCCGGGCGAGCTGCACGAAGCGAAAACCCATGTCTCCCGTCACCGCAATGGCGAGCGCGAGCAGGACATAGCCTGCGCGTCGCGAGCGCTTGCTGGAGGCGACGAAATCGAGCTCTAGCTTGTTCATCCGGTTCGCTGTCTCTCTTCCCTACTCGTTGGCGAGCGCGATGCTGCGGTAGTCGATCGACTCGGCGCGCCAGGCATCGCTCGGCTCGAGCGGCTGGTCTTCCTGCGCGCACACGATGACGCGCGTCACCGGCTGCGACAGGCCGAGGAAGGCCGCCTCGCGCTCGAGGATCTCGGGCAGCACCTGGCGCCAGTTGCGGTCGGAGCGCCGGCTGCGGATCGCCACCCAGGCGCCGCGCTGGATCAGCGCGAGCGTCAGGCGACCGGGCTCCTCGACCACCAGCCAGCAGTTGCCGTTGCCGATTTGGCCGCGGATGCGGTTGAAAGCCGCCACCAGGAACGGCTGCACGGACAGCAGGCGCACGTTGGAGGCGACCGCGTTGTCGGCCAGCTTCTCGATCAGCGCGCGGTCGACGGCGCACGCGAGGCGCGGGCCGTTGGGCGCGGTCTCGGTGACCTTGACGTCCCATTCCGCGGCGCGCGGGCCGTGCAGCGCGATGAAGCGGTGCTTGGCGAGCGCGAGCCACTGCTCGGCCGTCTTCAGCGTCTCGTTCCAGGGCAGCAGCGCATAGCGCACGAACTGGTCGGCGATGACGATTTGCGCTTCGCCGTTCCCGGAGAAAACGCCCGGCAGGGCGTCGACGGCGGCATTCCAGCTGCCCTCGTTGGCCGCCAGCTCCACGGTCTTCGCGCCGCTGATGAAGATGCGCTCCGGGCCGAGCCCGATGCGCACCGGTTTGCTACGCCACGAAAGTGACACGGTTGATCTCCTCGATTGTTGTTTCGCCGTTCTCCACAAGCCGCATGGCGGCATCCCTGAGCGGTATCGTTCCGGCGGCGCGCGCCGCTTCCTTCAGCTTTCTCGCCGGCGCGCGCGCGACGATCAGCTCCCTGAGCTCGTCGTTCAGCACCAGCAGCTCGCCGATCGCCTTGCGGCCGCGGAAGCCGGTGCCACGACAGGTGCCACACCCCTTGCCCTTGCAAGCGGTACAGAAAATACGCACCAGGCGCTGGGCGAGCACGCCGTTCAGCGCCGAAACCAGGTTGTAGGCGTCGACCCCCATGTGCTGGAAGCGCCCCAGCACGTCGATCGCGTTGTTGGCGTGCACCGTGGTGTAGACCAGGTGGCCGGTGAGCGCCGACTGCACCGCGATCTCGGCGGTTTCCGGGTCGCGGATCTCGCCCACCATGATGCGGTCGGGGTCGTGGCGCAGGATCGAGCGCAGGCCGCGCGCGAAGGTGAGCCCCTTCTGCTCGTTCACCGGGATCTGCAGCACGCCGGGCAGCTGGTACTCGACCGGGTCCTCGATGGTGATGATCTTGTCGAGGCCGTCGTTCACCTCGCTGATCACCGCGTAGAGGCTGGTGGTCTTGCCGCTGCCGGTCGGGCCGGTGACGAGCAGCATGCCGTAGGGCTCGCGCGAGAGCTTGCGGATGCGCTCCATGCCGGCCTGGTCGAAGCCCAGCACGTCGAGCGTCAGGCCGCGCAGCTGGTCGCTCAACGCTCTGCGGTCGAGAATGCGCAGCACCGCGTCTTCCCCGTTCACGCTCGGCATCACCGAGACGCGGAAGTCGATGTCCCTGCCGTCGCGGCGGGCCTTGAAGCGCCCGTCCTGCGGCACGCGCCGCTCGGCGATGTCGAGCTCCGACATCACCTTGATGCGCGAGATCACCTGCTCGGCGAGCTCCGTGCCCGGCACCGACTCGGCCGGCGTCAGCACCCCGTCGATGCGGTACTTGATGGTCAGGCCGTTGGCGGTCGTCTCCAGGTGCACGTCGCTCGCGCCCGCCTTGATCGCGTCATAAAGGGTCGAGGCGACCAGCCGCACCACGGTGCTGTCGGTCTCGCTGATCGCCTCGAACGAAAGGTCTTGTGCGCCGTCGTCTTTTCCCGCGCTGGATTGCATCTGCGATGCAACGCCGTCCATCGCCCGCATCTGCTCTTCCTGCAGCGACAGGTACGCCACCACGTCCTCGCGGTGCGCGAGGCGGTAGCGGAACGGCACGCCGAGGCGCTCCTCGAGCCAGTCCTGCGAGTCGAGGTCGAACGGGTCGCCGAGCACGAGCGAGACCGCGCCCTCGCCGTTGCGCAGCGCGACGCACGCGCGGCGCGTGGCCTCGGCATAGGGCACCAGGTCGAACGCGGCTTGCTGCGCGCGCATGTCGTCGAGCGACACCGCGGGCATGAAGAGCTTCTGCGAGAGCTGCAGGATGTCTTCGGCAATCATCGGATGTTCCCTGCCAGCTCGAAGATCGGCATGTACATGAGCACCACCACCAGGCCGACGGCGATGCCGAGCGCCGCCATCAGCAGCGGCTCGAAGGCGCGCGTGAACCAGTCGACGAAGCGCGCCACCTCATCGTCGTGGAAACGGGCGATCTCGCCCAGCATGCGGCCCATGTCGCCGCTGCGCTCGCCCACCAGCATCATGCGCGTGGCGACCGGCGTCGCGAGCCCGGCTGCGCCGAGCGCGCTCGACATCGGCTGACCCTGCTCGATCTGCTTCCTCGCCGCGCTCAGTTGCGGACGAAGATGCGCCGCCAGCAGGCCTTGCACCATTTCCAGCGCGCGCAGCGCGGGAATTCCCGCGCGCAGCAGCATGCCGGCGGTGCGATACAGGCGCGCGAGCTGGTACACCTTCATGCGCTCGCCGAGCGCCGGCACCTGCCAGAGCTTGCGGTTGAGCCACGAGCGGAAGCCGGCGCGGGTGAACGCCCAGCCCGCGCCCGCGATCGAGCCGGCGAAAACGGTGCCAATGAGGGCCGCGTGGTGACCGACGAAATTGCCGAACGAGAGCAGCAGGCGCGAGAAGAGCGGCAGGTTGCCCGCCATGTCCTCGTAGACCGACGCGAAGCGCGGCACGACATAGAACATGAGGAAGCCGAGCACCAGCGCGCCCACCAGCACGAGGATCGCCGGGTAGATGCTCGCCGAGACGACCTTCTTCTTCACGCGCTCGAGCTCTTCCTGGTAGGCGATGTAGCGGCCGAGAGATTCTTTGACGTTGCCGGTGCGCTCGCTCGCCTTGATCGTCGCGACGTACAGCGGCGAGAAATGCCGCGGCGCCGCGGCCACGGCCTGCGAGAACGGCTCGCCGCGGTTGATCGCGGCGAGCAGGCCCGCGAGCACCTCGCGCCGCTCGCCAGGGGCTTCCTTCTCCGCCAGCGTCTGCAGCGCTTCCACCAGGTTCAGGCCCGCGTCGAGCAGCGACATCAGCTCGATCGAGAACAGCGCGGTGCGGAACGCGGAAGGCCTGCCCAACGAAAACCTGCTTGAGGTTTTCATCGAGAAGACGCTCAAGCCGCGCTGCGCCGCCATCTCGCGGGCGATGTCCTCGCTCGCAGCCTCGAGGCTGAGGGCGACCACCTGCTGGCGGGCGTCGAGGGCGTGGACGGCGAAGCGCATTACTTGAGCGCCGCCTGTTGCGTGGCGCCGATGCCGATGTCGGCATCCTCGCCGCTGCCGCCGGGCTTGCCGTC
>Ga0136846_1243722_pt1 | contig 15892 bp, 9 predicted proteins | sample HopSoiMetagenom2_FD_96841 | JGI IMG/M metagenome (GOLD analysis project Ga0136846, IMG submission 96841) | Grasslands soil microbial communities from Hopland, California, USA - 2 Assembly 2016 (version 4) | ecosystem: Environmental > Terrestrial > Soil > Grasslands | place: USA: Hopland... | reverse complement strand
TAGGACAAGGGATGTTCCGGCGGCTCGATGCCTGGCGGCAAGGGGCGCTTTGAAACACTCTGGAAGTAAGCGATGCACGCGTCCCGCCACCACTTCGCTTCTCGCTCCTGGATGGCCAGGAATGCCGACACCTGCTCGAACCGTTCGTCGTCGACGGAGCCGCGCAAACCTGCCCATTCGCGCCGCATCTGGCGCACCTCGTCAACGCCGTGATCGTATCGCCAGACGAGCTCGCTCCATACCGTCCGGCCCGTATCTAGCCGCCGATTCCAGCCGACGTGATTGAACCATAAAAGGTAGTCGTGGCCGTTGAATTGTGCCCTTGCCCCGGGCGCATATTGCGCGATGGCGTTGCTGCCGGTGGCAGTTCGATCGAAGCCTATGCCGTTAGGGTCGGCGCGATGATAATAGACCGGATTCCACTCTGGCCTCTGTAGATCCGACACCCATGGTGCCGGGCCATAATGATGGTCGGTCCCCATCAAATGGGCGAGGCCGAGCGGGGTCATGTAATCGACAACCGCCTGGCGCGAACCCATCATCATTGGCACGATTGTCGCCACGAGGCGCGGGTCGTTGCCCCACGTCATCCGCGTCCACTCCTCGGCGATCGAACGCGCGGACGCATCTGGATTCCACGCCAGCCGCCCGAAGGCGTACCAGTTCGCCTGGTCGAATTGCGATCCGCTCCAGCTCCGGCTCGATCCCGTGTTGGCGACCCCGGCCATGGCGCTAATCGTATCCGCAACTCGGGAGGTCGCACTCGGGCGCCAGGTGCGGCTCTTCAGCGCCTCCTCCCACATCGTCCCGAGATAGGCGAGGTGGGTGTTGAACCCGAGATATTCCTTGGTGATCTGCGCTTCCATCGCGAGCTTGGTACGCGGCATCGCCCCATACAGCGGGTGGAATGGCTCGCGCGGCTGGAAGTCGATTGGCCCGTTCTTGATCTGAACCACGACATTTTCGGCGAATTTCCCATCCAAAGGCGCGAATTCGTCATACGCCTGCTTCGCCCGGTCCTCGTCCGACGACGAATAAACGAACGCCCGCCACAGCACGATTCCGCCATGCGGACGCAGGGCGTCGGCAAGCATGTTCGCTCCGTCCGCATGCGTCCGATGGTAGTCCTGCGGCCCCGGCTCCCCCTCCGAGTTGGCCTTCACCAGGAACCCGCCGAAATCGTGAACCTGTGTGTAAATCTCGTCGGTCTTCGCCTTCCACCAGGCCCGCACGCCGGGATCGAGCGGATCGGCCGTTTTCAACCCGCCGATGTCGATGGGCGCTGAGAACCGCGCCGAGAGAAATACTCTGATTCCCCACGGCCGGAAGATGTCGGCGAGCGCCTTGACCTTTCTAAGGTATGGCTGGGTTAGGATGTCGGCCTCGGCGTTGACGTTGTTGAGGACGACGCCGTTGATGCCGATCGATGCATCGGCGCGCGCATAGTCGGTGTATCGCGGGTCTTTCCAATCGAACAGGGTCCGCCAGTCCCATAGCGAGCCACCGGCGTAACCGCGCTCGACGGTGCCGCTGAGGTTGTCCCAATGGTCGAGCATCCGAAGCGACAACTTCGGCTGATCATGAACGTCGAGTTGTTCGATAGGCTGATGCGTCTGGATACGGCGCAAGAGAGCGAAAGAGCCATAGAGAAGACCGCGTTCGTCGCTTGCCGTAATGACGGTCGCGCGGTGCCCGGAAGCGCGAGTGCTGCGGATCGTGTAGCCTTCGTTGCCGAGGTTCGTGCTGCTGAGCTCGGCCACGATCGCTCCATCGCGATCGACCGAGGCATGTACAGGAACCTGATTGCCGAGCAGTCCGGAGAGACCGCGCTGCAACTCGCTTGCAGCCGAGCGTGCTATCGGGCCATCCGACTTGACCACAATCTCGGTCGCCGCTCGCGCGTATTGTCGCTGGAATTGGGCTGGTAGCGGGTCATAGCGCAGCCACAAGCGGTAGCCATCTTCGGCGGCCGCGGGCGCGGCGGACACCAGTAAAATCAGCGCCGCAATTAAGGCCCGGATCGAATCCCGCATTGTGAGCGCTAGCCTATCCTGTTAGCGCTATCATAGTAAGAGGAGGGCAGCTCGTGCGGGTCACCAGGCGCGAGAGTTTAGCAGCGATGGCGGCGCTTGCAGTGTCGACGCCGGCGCTCGCCGCGCCGGCAAAATCACGGTCGCTCGACAGCCTTGCGCGCCGTACCGGTCGTCGCTTCGGGTCGGCAGTCGCGTGGAGCCCGCCCGGCACGGATGCGGGCAGTATTTCCAATCCGCGCTACACCGGCTTGCTGGAGCGCGAGTGTTCGCTTCTAGTCCCCGAAAACCAGTTGAAATGGCAGTGGGTCAGGCGGACTCCGGAGTTCGACTTTCGGGCTTTCGACGCCATCGTCGATTATGCGGAGAGGCACGGATTCGCAGTCCGGGGCCACACGCTCTTCTGGATCCCGACGAAATGGTACCCGAAGTGGCTCGCGGAAGAGCAGTTCTCGTCTGCCCAGGAAGCGGAAAGCCTGCTGGTCGGGCACGTCCGGACCGTCTGCGGACGCTACGGTAGGCGCATCTATTCGTACGACGTCGTCAACGAGGCTATCCAACCCGAGACTGGCAAGATCCGCGACACGAACGTGACCCGGGCTCTGGGCGGCGAGGCGTTCCTCGACCTGATGTTCGAGACCGCGCGCGAAGCGGCTCCGCACGCGCAGCTGGTTTACAACGACTACATGAGCTGGGAGCGTACCGCGGACGACGAGCGCCACATGGCCGGCGTCCTCAGGCTCCTCGAAGGGTTCAGGAAACGCGGCACGCCTGTCGATGCTCTTGGCGTTCAGTCACATATCCGGCTTCTGAAGGACTGGCCGGTCGCGAAGATCGTTCGTGAGTCCGAAGGGCCGTGGCGCCGCTTCTTAGATGAGGTCGTCGGGCTGGGGTATCAGCTCCTCATCACCGAGTTCGACGTAAACGATCATGCCGCGCCGACGAACAATGCCATCCGCGATCGCATGGTGGCAGATTACGGTCGCGCGTACTTGGACGTGATGCTGAGCTACAAGCAACTCGGTGACGTGCTCGCGTGGGGGATGACCGACCGGTACAGCTGGCTGACCGGTTTCGATCCGCGCAAGGACAAGACGCTGAAGCGCGGCACGCCTTATGATGCGAACTTCAGAGCCAAGCCGCTGCGCGACTCCATGGCGTGGGCTCTCCGCTCGGCATCTTCACGACACGGAGCCTGAATGACCGGACTGTTCCTGAGCCTGCTTGCCAGCGTCACCGCGCAGGCAAGCTTCGACTGGTTCGACTATCGCGGCGACGATCATCTGCCGAAGCCCGCCGCGGGCCAGTACAGCAACCCGATCCTGCAAGGCTTCTATCCCGACCCGAGCACGGTTCGCGTCGGCGACGATTATTACCTCGTCAATTCGACTTTCATCTATTTCCCGGGAATCCCGGTATTCCACAGCCGCGACCTGGTGAACTGGACACAGATTGGGAACGCGATTGATCGATCGTCGCAGCTGAACTTCGGCAAGCTCAATACCTGGCAGGGTGTGTATGCGCCAGACATCACCTTCCACGACGGCACCTTCTACATCATCAATACCTGCGTGCCGTGCGGTGGCAATTTCCTGATCTCGGCGAAGAACCCGGCCGGACCTTGGTCGGACCCGGTCTGGCTGCCGATCGACGGAATCGACACGTCGCTGTTCTTCGATGACGATGGAACCGCCTGGATCCTCAACAATGGGCCGCCGGAAGAGAAGCCGCGCTACGAGGGCCATCGCGCGATCTGGATCCAGCAGTTCGACACGAAAACGATGAAGCTGCTCGGACCGAGAAAGGTGCTCATCGATTCCGGAGTCCATCCCGACCAGAACCCGATCTGGATCGAAGGGCCGCACATCTTCCGGAAGGACGGTGCCTATTTTCTGATCGCGGCCGAAGGCGGCACTGCCGAAGGCCATTCCGAGGTCGTATTTCGGAGCGACAAGGTAACCGGGCCGTACATCCCGTTTGCCGCCAATCCGATCCTGACCCAGCGCGACATCAAAGGGCCGATCACCTCGACAGGCCATGCCTCGTTCGTGAAGACCCAGCGCGGTGACTGGTGGTCGGTGTTCCTCGGCGTCCGTCCCTACGGAAACGACAATTTCAATACCGGCCGCGAGACGTTCCTGATGCCGGTGCAGTGGAAGGACGGCTGGCCGCGGATCACCGAGCCGAAGACTCAACTGCCGTGGGTGATGAAGCGTCCGAGCCTGCCGACTGGACCGAAAGCGCCTGTCCCGACCAGCGGTAGCTTCACCATTCGTGACGAGTTCAACGGATCGAAGCTGCCGCTTTACTGGATGATGATGCGCAACCCAGTCGGGAAATGGTGGCGGCTATCAGACGGAGCTTTGCAACTGGACGCTCAGGGAGTGGCGCTGGGCGACATGGGCAATCCCTCCCTGTGGGCGCGGCGCCAGCAGCATTTGAATGCGACCGTGACGACCAAGGTCAGGTTCAACCCCCCGAGTGACGGTGCTGAGGCCGGTTTAGTCGCGATGCAGAATGATGAGCATTGGTATTTCCTCGCCGTCGGACGCGACCATGGAAAGCGCGTGGTGCGGCTGCGGCGGCGCGACAATTCGGGCGCGCCCGGGGAGGTGCTGGCGACTGCGGCTCTGCCATCTGCATCGCCGATCGAACTCCGCATCGCCGCGCGCGGCGCGGCCTACGATTTCAGCTGGAGCGCCGACGGAAAGCGCTGGCATTCGCTATTGCGCAACGCTGACGGGACGGTCCTGAGCACCAAGAAAGCTGGAGGCTTCGTCGGCGCCGTATTCGGGTTGTACGCGCACGACGCCAGCCTGAAGACCAAATGAGGCGATCGCTATTATTATTGTGCACGGCGCTGGCGTCGTGCGTCAGCGTCCCGCAGCAACCAACCTCGAAGCTGCAGATTGCCCTGACAATCGACGACTTGCCACTGCATGCGCCTTATCCTCCGGGGGATACGCCGGATTCCGTTGCCGCCGGAGTGAGCGGAGCGCTGAAGGGCCTCCCAGCTTATGGGTTCGTCAACGCGCATTGGGTTGCCGATCGGCCCGATACGGCAAGCGTCCTGCCGGTGTGGCGCGCGGCCGGCTTGTCGCTCGGCAATCACGGCTGGACGCACCGGCACTTGAGCGAAATGAGCGTCGACCAGTTCGAAGATGAGCTGGTGAGGAACGAAGCCGTGCTCGCGCGGACCAGCGGCGGGTCGGACTGGCACTGGTTCCGCTATCCGTTCCTCGACGAGGGGAAGGACGAACAGCAGCGCGCCGCTGCTCGCGCGATCCTGGCGAAGCGGGGCTACAAGATTGCAGCCGTTACCATGGACTTCTCGGACTGGGCATGGACCGCGCCTTACGCCCGGTGCAGCGCGGCGAAGGACGACAGGGCTATCGCGGAACTCGAACGCATGTACGTGCAGGCGGCGACCGAGGGGATGGCGTTTGCGCGCCAGCTTTCTCGTGAGGTTTATGGGCGCGACATCCCCTACGTCGTCCTGCTTCACGAAAGCCCGTTCGAAGCGCGGATGCTGCCGCGCCTGATCGCGCTGTACCGGTCGGCCGGATTCCGTTTCGTGAGCCTGCCCGATGCCGAGCGCGATCCGGCTTATGCGGACCAGACGAACCCGTCGCTTCCGGCCGAGCCGAAGGGGTTGGAAGGCAAGGCAATCGCTCGCGGAATTGCATTGCCGGCTCGGACCGATTTTTCGGCGGCGCTCGCTGCAATCTGTCCCGGAGGACCGACCGCTTCTATCCCGTGACGGTGAGCTTGGCGCTCTTGAGGTCGACGGAATTTGGTCCGGCGGAAATCGTGAACGTGCCCGGCTCGACGACCCGCTTCATTTCAGCGTTCCACAAGGCGAGATCATCGGGCTGAAGAGTAAACGTCAGCGTCCGCCGCTCGCCTGGGTTAAGAGTCACGCGCTGGAAGCCTTTTAGCTCGATCACGGGCCGGGTAACCGACGCTTCGTCGTCGCGGACATAAAGCTGCACGACCTCGTCGCCTGCGCGGGTGCCGGTGTTGGCGATATCAACACGGACCTGCGCCGGTTGCCCTGCAGCAATCGACGGAGTCACGACGCGCGGCGCCGAGATGTCGAACGTCGTATAGCTGAGCCCAAAACCGAACGGGTAGAGCGGCGCGGTCGTGTCGAAGAGGTAACCGCGGCGCGAGGTCGGCTTGTGATTGTAATAGACCGGAAGCTGTCCGACCGAGCGCGCGATCGTCACAGGCAGCTTGCCGCCCGGATTGACCTTACCGAACAAGACGTCGGCTACGGCGTGCCCGGTCTCCTGGCCGAGGTACCAGCCTTCGATCATCGCTGGCGCCTTCTCCGCGAGATAATTCACGGCGAGCGGGCGGCCGTTGAGAAGCACAACGACCGTCGGCTTCTTCAGGGCGAAAATGGCTCGCGCGAGGTCTTCCTGCTGGCCGATGAGGTCGAGCGACGAGCGGTCGCCGAGGTGCGTTTCGGCCCAGGCCTCGCGGCTGGTCTGCTCGTTGTCGCCCAGCACCATCACAATCATGTCGGCCTTGCGCGCGGTGGCGACGGCTTCGGCAATCAACTTGCGATTAGTGGCGGGGGAGGCGAGCTTCACGTCGTCGCACGACCAGCAGCGTTCCTGCGTGATGCGGACGCCTTCGGCGAAGTCGACGGCGAAGCGGCCCTTGCCGGCCTCTCGCATGCCTTCGAGCACACTGACGACGTGCTTTGGCTCGTCGCTGTAGCCGCCGATAGGCGTGTCGTTGGCGTGAGTCCCGATGACCGCCATGCGCTTGATGGTCGAGGCGCTGAGCGGGAGCAGGCCCTTGTCGTTCTTGAGCAGAACGACCGTCTTGTCGGCGGCTTCCCGGGCGAGCGCGATGGCGTCGGGAGTCGCGGTTTTCGCTTCGGCAGTCGCGGGATCGGGAAACGGATTGTCGAAGAGGCCTGAAGCGAACTTTAGTCGGAGGACCCGTCGGACGGCCTCGTCGACCATCACCTGCGGCACACGGCCGGACTGTACCAGTTGCGGAAGCGCGGCGAAGCCCTCGGGGTCGGGCGTTTCGACATCGACGCCCGACTTGATCGAGCGTTCGGCCGCGTCGGCGATGTTCCCGAACATCTTGTGCCGGGTCGTGAGTTCGCGGATGCCGTAATAGTCGCTGACGACCGCGCCGCCGTACTTCCATTCGCCGCGCAGCACGCCGTTCAGCAGCCAGGTATTGGCGTGCGACGGGATGCCGTCGATTTCATTGTACGAGGCCATGACCGACTGCACCGGATAGGCCTTCACGATGCGCTCGAACGGGGGGAAGAAGTCGGTGCGAAGCTCGCGCTCGCCGACATGCGCGGGGCCGACGTTAGTTCCGCTCTCGGGCGCGCCATGGCCGGTGAAGTGCTTGAGCGTCACCAGTACCTTGTCTGATGGCAGCGGCAGGGTCGGGCCCTGGAAGCCGCGCACAGCGGCGATGCTGATCTGGCTGACGAGATACGGGTCCTCGCCGTAGGTTTCCTCAATGCGGCCCCAGCGCGGGTCCTTGGCGACGTCGACGACCGGGGCGAGCGCCAGAAACGCGCCGCGGGCGCGCATCTCGCGGGCAGCGACACCGAACACGCGAGTGACGAGCTCGGGGTCCCAAGTGCTCGCGAGACCGATCGCCTGCGGGAAGCTGGTGGCGCCTCTTGCCACGTAACCGTGGAGCGATTCCTCATGCATTAGGATCGGAATACCGAGGCGGGTATGCTCGACCGCCCAATGCTGCGCGGCATTGATGTATTCCGCTGTGTCGCGGGCATCGCGGTTGACGGCGCGAGTCGCTCCGGCCGCGGCGTTCCCCGCGCTGACTCCACGCTTGTCGGACGGACGCGCAAAGCCACCGATGCCGTTGGGAAAATTCTTGGACGCGAGCTCGGGCGAGAAGGTGCCGTCAGCTGTCTGGAGCTTCGCCTTGCTCTCCCAGATCGTTTCCAGCTGGGCGACCTTTTCGTCGAGTGTCATTCGGGCCAGCAGGTCTTCGACGCGGCGCTCAACCGGCTGGCGCGGATCCTTGTAAATCGGTGCGTTAGCAGGTGCCTGAGCCGCATAGGTCGAGCTCGCGAGAAACGCTGCGAGCGCAAGCGTTGCAGTAGCGCGCAAAGTAGAAGTCATCTCCGTCCTCGTGACCCCGAATGATAGCGCTACCATAAACCGCAGTCTGTGCGTTGCAATGCCGTTCGCGAGTGTTAGGACGCGTTTCAATGTCCGCTCCAACCAAGCCGAGCCGCCGCAGCCGGGGAAGCGTCACGATCGAGGACGTTGCGCGCGAAGCTGGCGTGTCGGCGATGACTGTCAGCCGGGTCATCAACAAAGAACAGAACGTCCGTGACGAGACACGGCAGAACGTGCTCGAGACGATCGAGCGCATGAACTATTCGCCCAACACTGCGGCGCGGAACCTCGCAGCGGGCGAGGCGACGCATATCGGCTTGCTCTATTCAAATCCGTCGGCGGCTTACCTCAGCCAGTTCCTGGTCGGAGCGCTGGAAGCGGCGCGCGAGAGTGGTTGCCATCTCGTCATCGAAGCCTGCGAGTCAGAAAGCGAGGCAGAGCAGCGCGAAGTCGTGCGACGGTTTGCTCAGGCGGATGCGGAAGGCGTGATCCTGCCGCCCCCACTGTCGGAGTCGGTGCCGATCCTGTCGGAACTCGAAGCGTCGGGGACTCCGATCGTGACCGTGGCGATGGGGCAGCTGCATCCCAATGCGCTCAACGTGCGCATCGACGATTTCGCGGCGGCGAAGGAGATTACCGATTATCTGATCGGGCTCGGCCACAAGCGCATTGGCCTGATCAAGGGACATCCAGACCAGATCGCCAGCGCCGAGCGCGAGCGCGGGTTCATGGCGGCCGTGACCGAGGCAGGCCTGCGCAAAAGCGATATTGCTGTCGTGCAGGGGTACTTCACGTTCCGCTCAGGGCTGGAGGCCGCGGAGAAACTGCTTGGCCGGGCGAATCCGCCGACGGCAATTTTCGCCAGCAACGATGATATGGCCGCAGCGGTGGTAAGCGTCGCGCACCGGCGGGGCCTGGACGTGCCGCGCGATCTCAGTGTCGTCGGATTCGACGACACGGCGCCTGCGACGACTGTCTGGCCCGAACTGACGACGATACGCCAGCCGGTTTCGGCGATGGCAGCGGCGGCGCTCAACCTGCTTCTCGCCGATTTGAAGATCCGGCGCCGAGTGCGCGGCGGAAGCTCGCAGGAAGTGATCCTCGACCACGAACTGGTGATCCGTGAATCGTCGGGACCACCGCCTCCTACCGACAAGGCGGGCAGAAGCGAGTTGCAGGGCGTACGCGCGTGATCGCATTTGCGCGCTTGCATTTCGCCGCAGGGACACGAGAAGTTAGCGCTAACAAATTCGGTCAAGGGGAGAGAGATGACTGAAGCGAGTTCAAGCCGGGCCAACATGGGCTTTATCGGCGCCATCGTTGCCGTCGCCACCATTGGCGGATTCCTTTTTGGGTACGACAGTGGTGCGGTGAACGGAACCCAGGATGGCCTGACCAAGGCCTTCAACCTGGTGCCGGGAAGCTGGTCCCCAACCAATGGCCTCGGCTTCACCGTCGCCTCACTGCTCATCGGTTGCTTTATCGGCGCATTCTTCGCCGGACGGCTGGCCGACTTGATGGGTCGCCGCAATACCATGATGGTCGCGGCTACCCTCTTCCTCGTTGGCGCATTGGTCCAGGGAGCCGCCGGCTCGCAGATCGTCTTCGTCATTGCACGAATCTGCGGCGGCATGGCCGTCGGCGCCGCCAGCGTGTTGTCGCCAGCTTACATCTCCGAAGTGGCGCCTGCGAACATCCGCGGCCGACTGACGACGGTGCAGCAAATCATGATCATCACGGGTCTGACCGCCGCGTTCGTCGTGAATTATTTCCTGGCTAAGACGGCTGGGGTGTCGACTGCCCAGTTCTGGGGCGGCATCGAAGCGTGGCGCTGGATGTTCCTGATGCAGGCAATTCCGGCCGCGATCTTCCTCGTCGCCTTGTTCATGATCCCCGAGAGCCCGCGCTACCTGGTTTCGAAGGGGCGTACGGAGCAGGCCAAAGGCGTGCTGGCGAGTCTGTTCGGATCTGACGTGGCCGCAGCGAAGCTCGACGAGATCCGCGCCACCTTTGCTGAAGACCATCGCCCGCGACTCAGCGACATCAAAGCGCCCGGTGGCGGGATTCGCAAGATCGTCTGGGTCGGCATCATGCTGGCCGCCTTCCAGCAGTTCGTCGGGATCAACGTGATCTTCTATTACGGCGCGACGCTATGGAAGCTCGCAGGATTCACCGAGCAGCAATCGCTCCTGATCAACATCGTTTCCGGAGCCGTCTCGATTGCCGCCTGTTTCGGCACCATCGCCGTCATCGACAAGATCGGGCGCAAGCCGCTGTTGCTCATCGGCTCGGCGGGCATGGCATTGACCCTAGGCGCGATGACATTCGCATTCAGTCAGGGCTCACTCGATCCGCAGGGCAATTTGGTCTTGTCCAAGGATCTGGGCACGCTCGCCGTGGTCGCAGCGAACCTTTACGTGATCTTCTTCAACTTCAGCTGGGGCCCAGTGATGTGGGTCATGCTGGGTGAGATGTTCCCGAACCAGATCCGCGGCTCCGCGCTCGCCGTGTCGGGGTTCGTGCAGTGGTTCGCGAACTTCCTGATTTCCTTCAGCTTCCCGGTCATGGCGGCGAAGCTTGGTCTCACGGTAAGCTACGCCTTCTACGCTGTCTGCGCTGTCATCAGTTTCTTCCTGGTGCAATCGATGGTGCGGGAAACGCGAGGCAAAGAGCTCGAGCAGATGGAGGGCTGAGCCTAAGCCGGCTCGATTAAGCTGATGGTACGTACTCCGGCCCGCCCATTTCGCTCCCGCGAGTGGTTCGCGGCGCCGGAGCGCGCGGACATGGCGGCTCTCTATATCGAGCGCTTCATGAATTACGGGCTGACTCGCGACGAGTTGCGGTCGGGTAAACCGATCGTCGGCATTTCGCAGTCGGGGTCGGACATCGCGCCCTGCAACCGCGTCCACTTAGAGCTCGTGCACCGGATCAAGGCAGGCATTCGCGATGCCGGCGGAATTCCGATGGAGTTCCCGGTGCACCCAATCTTCGAAAACTGTCGGCGGCCGACGGCGGCGCTCGACCGTAACCTCGCCTATCTAGGGCTGGTCGAAATTCTGAATGGCTATCCGATCGACGCGGTGGTGTTAACGACCGGATGCGACAAGACGACCCCGGCGGCCATCATGGCTGCGGCGACGGTCGATATCCCCGCGATTACGCTGAACGGCGGGCCGATGCTCGACGGATGGCACGACGGCCAACTGGTCGGATCGGGAACCGTGATCTGGCGCTCGCGTCGCATGCTCGGTGCAGGCGAGATCGATGAGGACGAATTCGTCCGCCGTGCGTGCAACTCGGCTCCGTCGGCGGGGCACTGCAACACGATGGGGACTGCCTCCACGATGAATGCCATCTCCGAGGCGCTCGGAATGTCGCTGCCGGGAAACGCAGCAATTCCAGCGCCGTACCGCGAGCGTGGACAGATGGCGTACGAGACAGGCAAGCGCATTGTCGACATGGCGTACGAGGATTTGCGTCCGTCGAAGATCCTGACGCGCGAGGCGTTCCTCAATGCCATCCGGGTCAATGCCGCGATCGGCGGCTCGACCAACGCGCAGCCGCATATCGTCGGAATGGCCCGGCATGCCGGCGTCGAGATCGGCGCCAAGGACTGGATGGAGCATGGCTATGACGTGCCGCTGCTCGTCAACATGCAGCCGGCCGGAAAGTATCTAAGCGAGCGATTCCACCGTGCCGGCGGCGTACCGTCGGTAATGTGGGAGCTGCTTCAGGCGGGGACGCTTGATGGCTCGGCGCTGACCTGCACGGGGCGGACTCAGGCGGAAAATCTCAAAGGTTGCGAGACAACCGACCGAGAGGTGATCTTCCCATATTCCGCGCCCTTGAAAGGCGCGGCCGGGTTCCTGGTGCTGCGCGGCAACCTCTTCGACTTCGCGATCATGAAGACGAGCGTGATCAGCGACGACTTTCGCCAGCGCTACCTGTCGCGCCCCGGGCACGAAGGCGTGTTCGAGGCGCGCGCGATCGTGTTCGACGGCTCGGACGATTACCATCATCGCATCAACGATCCGTCGCCCGACATCGACGAGAATTGCATCCTCGTGATCCGCGGATCCGGCCCGCTCGGCTGGCCGGGATCGGCCGAGGTCGTGAACATGCAGCCGCCCGATGCCTTGCTCCAGCGCGGCATCCAGAGCTTGCCTACGCTGGGTGACGGGCGACAGTCAGGGACGTCGGACAGCCCGTCGATCCTCAACGCATCACCGGAAAGCGCGGCGGGCGGCGGGCTCGCGTGGCTGCGGACAGGAGACACGATCCGCATCGACCTGAACGCGGGTACGTGCGACGCAATCGTGGCAGACGAAGAGGTCGCGCGGCGCAAGTCTGAAGCGCCGCCGCCGGTGCCGGAAAGCAATACTCCCTGGGAAGAGCTCTACCGCGAGAAGACAGGACAATTGTCCACGGGAGGCGTGCTCGAGTTCGCGGTCAAGTATCGCCGCACTTCAGCGAAGACGCCACGCCACAATCACTGAACGGGAAGTTCGAACACCGGCGCGGGGAGCATGTCCGTGTCGTAGAGATTCACGACAGGATAGTCGGCCCAGGCGTAACGCACTCGCGCGACGGGTTGCGCGTCTGACTTGATCACTACTGACGAACCCTGCACCCGTGCGTCGGCGTAGCGGCAGCCTCGGGGGGCAGGACCGCAAAGTTCAAAGCCGTTCGCATTGGCGCCGCTTAAGGATTGCAGTGGCTTGCTGAAGGTGACGACGATCGAATTCCCCTGCCTTTGGGCGTTGATCGGAAGGGGTCCAATCATTCCGCCGTCGCGATACGCGACCGCATGAGCAGCGAGCGCCAGGCGGCGTCCGACTTCCTGCTTGTTGGCGGGATGAATGTCGACCGGCTCACCGAGGTCGATCGCACTTGCAAGTGCGCCGTTAGGGTCGCGCTGCACCGCGAGCCTTTGCTCATTGATCAACGAGGCCCAGCCGCTTTCGACCGGTCTGGAGACGGGCGTACCCCAGCCGGCCAGACCGACGATCAGAAATGGCAGCTGCGGATCGCGGAACTGCGCGCGCCAATTCGCCATCCAGGCGGCGAGGCGCAGGTCGTAGCCGGGTTTCCCGACGTCGGCTTCGCCTTGATACCAGGCGACACCCTTGATCCCGAGGGGGCCAAGTGGCGCGACCATGGCATTGTAGATGGTAGAGACGCCGGAAGACCCAGCCCACGGCGCCGTCGCCGGCTCGCCGACCGAATCCGCAATGCGCGAGACCTCCCAACCTGCGTTCAGCGGTTTCGAGTGGCCATCAGCGAAAGTGAGGGCGAACTGATCTGCCGGTCCCGCAAGACCGCCGCGGCCCCAGGCGTTGCGGGCGAAGATCATAATCTCGTTGGAACCGGCCTTGAGGGTGCCCTTCGGCAGCGGATAGGCGCGCGGATTGGCCGGGTCATTCTTGCCGCCTACCGCGATGCCGTTGACGAACGTCTGGTCCATGTCGTCGATCGCGCTGAGCTTCAGCGTTGCGGTCTGGGCTGCTTCGGCGGCGGTAAGGATGACGCGGTCGCGGATCCAGGCGGAGCCGATCCACGATTTCCACTCGGGAGCCCAGTCATCCCAATAAGTGAGCGACGGGACAGGCTTCCATGTCAGGCCGTCGCTTGCGTTCCACGGCTCCTGGCCGACCTTGTCGCCGGTTTTCGAGCGCCACCAGACACCCCATTCATCGCCGAATTGGCGAAGCGCCTTACTCGCGTTCTTCCGGTAAAGCTCGACGACATCGACCGCCGGACCGCCACCACCGGCGCGTGCCGACTGTTCAGTCATCCAAGCGCGGATTGGCGTACCACCCCAGCTGTCGTCGATCGCACCGATCGGGACTTTCTCGGTCTTTCGAAGATCGCGGGTCAGGAAATAGCAGGCGGCGGAGAAATCCTTCGCGGAGTCGGGGGCCGAAGGCTTCCACGATGGCGTCTTCTCAAAACGCACCGCCGGCAATTCGGCGAGCTGCTGAGGGATTTTCATGAGCCGGAGCCCAGGGTCGGCCGAGTCTGCGACTTCGCCGTCGCCATTCAGGGCGCGGCGCAGCGGATATTCCATGTTCGACTGGCCCGAACAGAGCCAGACGTCGCCGATCATGATGTCGCTGGCAGTCGCCGAACCGTCGGATGCGGACGCGGTGATAGTATAAGGCCCGCCTGCCGTGCGTGGTGCAAAGGTCGCCGACCAACGGCCCTTCGCGTCGGCAAGTGCCGCTTCCGTTTCACCCGCGAAAACAACAGTCACTCTTGCTTTAGGCGTGGCGTCACCGCTGACTGCGACTGGCCGGTCGCGCTGGATGACGGCGTGGTCGCCGTATTGCGGGTCGATGGTCGGCGCCGCAGTCGCCGCCGACGCCCCGGCGCCTAAAAGGATCAGTAGCGAACGAGCGGGCATGAGACTCCCGGAACATCGATGGTGAATTCGAACAGGTCCCCGATTTCGGGCTGCTTGGCGATGTCGTCGGCGCTCAGCAGCTGGCGCGCCGTGGTCGCGTAAGCCGTTCGCAAATCGTCGCCCCCGAAGGCGATCTTGGTAATGTTGGCCACGGGAAATCGGACGCGCTCGAGCAATTCCCCAGCCGGTGAATAACGGCGCGCTTCCCAGCCAGCGTAGAGACTTATCCAAACGCAGCCCTCGGCATCGATGGTCGGACCGTCCGGGTGGCCTTCAGCCGGGTCGATGCGGACGTATGGAAGGCGCTCCGCGAGCGTCCCATCGTCATGGATATCGACCGCGTCGATGGTGCCCTTGAGGGTATCGACCACGTAAAGAATGCGGCCGTCAGGCGAGACCGCAGGGCCGTTTGTGATCGCGATATCGTCGATCGTGGTACGGGTTAGTTGCCCACCACTAAAGCAATAGAACGCGCCACTCTTGTCGCGCTCGCCATTGTCCATCGTTCCGAACCAGGCGCGCCCTTTGGGATCGACGACACCGTCGTTGAGTCGGTTCGTTGAAATGTCTTCGTCGACCTTCGTGATCAGATCGAACGTCCCGGCGCTTTCGTCGAAATGATACAGCCCTGACTGCAACCCTGCGACGAACCCACCTCGCTCGGCTGGCAAGATGAAGCCGACCTGCTCCGGTGCATCCCAGCTGCGGCGTGCGCCGCTCGCGGGGTCGTAACGGTGGACCTGCTGTTTCTTGATATCGACGAACCACAACGCGCGGTCACGCTGGACCCACACTGGCCCTTCGCCAAGTTCGGCAGCGAGCGGCCAAACGTTACGCGGGACGCTCGCACTCACGGTTCAGCGCCAGCCTGCGTCGACGAAATGTTCGTGTCCGGTCATGCCGCGAGCATCGTCCGACGCGAGGAAGGTGACAAGGGCGGCGACGTCGTGCGGCTCGAGCCGGCACTTGATGCACTGCGCGTTGACGATCTCGGCCTCGCCCTCGGGCGTGTACCATTGCATCTGCTTGGGCGTGCGGATGTTTCCGGGAACGACGCAGTTCACGCGGATATTGTCGCCGCCGACTTCGCGGGCCAGCGCCCGGGTCAGGCCCTCGATCGCCGCCTTGCAGGTTTCATAAAGGATGAGGCCGGGCAGGGCCAAGTGCCAGCTGATCGAGCCCAGGTTCACAATCGATCCCCCGCCGGCCGAACGCATGCCCGGGATGACCGCCTGCGCACAGAAGAACTGGTGCTTCAGGTTCACGTTGAGCCGGTCGTCCCAATAGGCCTCGGTCACGTCGTCGATGCCGTGGCGGTCATCGCTAGC
>Ga0136846_1237635_pt1 | contig 15892 bp, 10 predicted proteins | sample HopSoiMetagenom2_FD_96841 | JGI IMG/M metagenome (GOLD analysis project Ga0136846, IMG submission 96841) | Grasslands soil microbial communities from Hopland, California, USA - 2 Assembly 2016 (version 4) | ecosystem: Environmental > Terrestrial > Soil > Grasslands | place: USA: Hopland... | reverse complement strand
TGGTCGAAGCCACGCGCAAGCTCAAGAAGGCCCAGGCCGGCGGGTCAGGCGATCTGCGCGCCGCGATGCAGGAGCAGCGCGAGTCGCTGCAGAAACTGATGGAGGCGGTGGGCCCCATCGCAGCCGAGATCGAGGCGCACATCACACCCGAGGCGCAGCGGCGCATCCAGACCACGGTGCAGACCGCCGCCGCCACCGAACCGGATTCGCTGCTGGAGGGCACGCTCGCACAGGAACTGGAAGCCACGGGTTTTGGCGAACTGCTGGGCAAGGCTCCTCCGCCCGCGCCGGCGGCGCAGGCGCCGAAACAGCGGGAACGAACCAGGTCGCAGGAGGCGAAGCCCGACAAGAAGGCCGAGGCCGCAGCCCGCCGCGCCCGCGCCGAGCACGCCCGGTCTTTGAAGAAAGCAGAAGCCGAAGCGAAGCGCCTGGATCAGCGGGCTCGCGCCACCGAGAGCAAGACGGCCGCCGCGCAAGCCGCGGCCGATCGGGCGCGCAAGATCGCCGAACAGGCGCAGAAAGTTGCCGCCGAAGCCCGCGGACGCGCAAACGAGGCCGCCGCCCGCGCCCTCGAGCTCCGAAAGACAGTGTCGGACTAAGTCACGAAATCCGCGCTCACACGCGTCACTCGCACCCGTCACCCGTTCTCGAACCACCAGGCTTCAGCCGGCCCTCTGCATCTCCACCGTCGCGTGCGGATCTCTCGCCGAGGCCTTACCGCCCTCGAAGATCGCAAACCGCGTTGCCAGCGCTCCCAGGTTTCCCAGCACGCCCGCCGCGATCCACCCCCACCTCGGCTTCCGCGGGAAGAGCGACAGGACCAGGCTGGCCGTCTTGCACGCCTTCGCGGCCCTCCACAGAGCTCCGGAGATCCCGCGGTGCAGCGGCAGCGCCACCCGCTCCACGCGCCCCACCTCGTGCTCCAGCGCGATGTCGTTGAGCAGCTCGGCCAGCTTTCCCGCCACCGCCATCCGGCGCACCACGCGCTGTTCGCGCGGCCGCAGCGGCAGCATCTCCAGCGCGCCCGCCGCGCTGGCGGCCGCCGAGGCCACGAACACCGGCGGCAGCGTGGTGCGCGCCTGCTGCCAGAGCGGCACGGCCGTGTTCGCCAGCAGCACGCCGGTGTAGCTGGTCAGCGGAAGCCCCAAAACGCCCGCCGCCACCGAGACGGCATCGCCGATACGCCCCGGCAGCAGGGACGCTGTCGCCGCGCCGCCGAACGCGGTGAGGAGCCAGCTCCCCAGGTTCATGGGCGAAGTGGGTCGGAACACGCGGAGCATGTAGATGAAGCGCTTGCGGATCCCCAGATCCTGGATGAGCAGCGCGGCGCTCGCCATCGCGCCGCCCACCGCGATGAGCCTTCCAGCCCTGCCGATGTGCACGAGCGACCGCCTGCGCAGCAGCGACGCCGCCGCGACTGCCGCCGAGGCGCCGGCCAGGCCGCCCACGTAGAAGTAGGTGGGGATGGCCCACTTCCACACCGTCTCCTTGAGCAGCGGCAGCCCGTAGTAGGAATCGGTCTCGGCCGTGGCCTCGCCGCGCGCGGGCCGCGTCTCGAAGGGCCGCGCCTCGTCGAGGGTGGCCACCGTCTGCTGCGCACCTTCCCCACGCAATTCCCCCAGCGCCGGGTCGATGTTGCGCCCGTCGGTGGGGCGCGGCTGCACCAGTTCGGGCGTTCTCATGGCGTCACCACCGCGGCCAGCACCAGCGCGGCCAGGCCCACTGCGGCGGCGCCCATCGACGTCCAACTCCGCTTCGACCGCTTGGTCGGCACCACCGGATCCGGCGGGAGGTTGTACTTCTCGGGCTTGTCGCAGAGCAGGAAGAAGGCGTTGAGCCCGCCCGTGCCCGGCTGGCTCTGCTCGTCCTCTCCATAGAGGTACGCCTCCCGCATGCCTCGCGCCTGCAACTCCTCCACGCGCTCGCGCGCCTTGACCCGCAGCTCCACCAGATCGCCGTACTGGATCGATCCGGTGGGGCAATGCTTGGCGCAGGCGGGCGTGAGGTCCGCCTTGAGCCGGTCGTAGCAGAGCGTGCACTTCCAGGCCCGGCCGTCGTCTTCGCGGCGGTCCACCACGCCGAAGGGGCAGGCCGACACGCAATAGCCGCAGCCGTTGCAGATGTCGGGCTGCACGTAGATGCTGCCGAACTCGGTGCGGACGATGGAGCCGGTCGGGCACGCCTCCAGGCATCCGGCGCGCGCGCAGTGCTTGCAGACGTCGGACATCATCAGCCAGGAGAAGTTCCCGGCGATGGTGCCGCCCAGCGGCACGGGCCGCTCCACGAAGGAGACGTGGCGCCAGGTGGAAGATCCCAGGTGGCCAGTGTTGTCGTAGGAGAGGCCGGTGAAGCTGAAGCCGTCGTCCGGCAGCTGGTTCCACTGCTTGCACGCCACCTCGCAGGCCTTGCACCCGATGCAGAGCGTGGTGTCGGTGAAGAAGCCCTTCATCCCCTCACTCCTTGGAAGGCTCGTGCTGCAACGGCTGCTGCTTGAACGGCCGCAGCCCGATGATGTCGCGCGGCATCGACAGCTCCGGCAGCTCGCGGTATCCGCTCACCGCCGCCCGCCGCGCGCGCCCACGCCGGCCGGGGCGGATGTCGCCGGTCAGCGCCTTCGATTCCTGGATGTGCACGTTGGGATCCGCCACCAGCGGCAGCAGGTCGTTGGCCGAGTCGCCCCGGACACGGCCGGTGTATCCCCAGTGGTAGGGCAAGCCGATCTGATGGACGATGCGACCGCGGATGCGCAGCGGCCGCAGCCGGCGCGTGACCAGCACGCGGCATTCGATGTTGCCGCGCGCGGTGGAGACGGTGGCCCAGCCGCCGTGAACCAGCCCGCGCTCGCGCGCCAGCTCGGGCGAGACCTCGCAGAACATCTCCGGCATCAGCTCGGACAGCCACGACAGCCAGCGCGTCATGCCGCCCGCGGTGTGGTGCTCGGTCAGGCGGTAAGTGGTGAGCACGAAGGGAAAGCGCGGATCGGCGAAGGCGCGGTGGTAGGGGTTGCCGCTGACGTGCCACTCCAGCCGGCGCGGGTTGCAGCTCTGCTTGTAGAGCAGGTTCTGCGCCACCGACTCCTCGGGTTCGTAGTGCGTGGGCAACGGGCCGTCGAGCAGGCCGGCCGGCGCGTACAGCCAGCCACGGCCGTCCACCTGCATGATGAAAGGATCGGTGCCGGAGATGGCGTGGAGCCCGGAGGCGCCCAGGATGGGCCGGTAGTCCGGCGGGCGATCGAGGATGAAGTCGGGCTGGTCGTAGCCGGTCCACTTCTGCTTCTCGGCGTCCCACCAGACGTACTTCTTCCGCTCGCTCCACGGCTTGCCGTCGGGCCGCGCGGAGGCGCGGTTGTAGAGGAGCCTCCGGTTGTCGGGCCACGCCCAACCCCACTCGGGCGCCACCCAGTGCTGCTCGCGCGCCGGCTTGCGGCGGGCAGACATGTTCTTGCCGCCTTCGTAGACGCCGACATAAATCCAGCAGCCGCAGGCGGTGCTCCCGTCGTGCCGCAGCTGCAGGTATTTCTTCAAGGGCTTGCCGCTGAGCAGATCCTTGCCGTTGATCTCGGCGACCACCGCCTCGGCGTCGGGTTCACCGGGTTTCAGCTCGGGATAGTCCCAGGTCACGGCGTGGATGGGGCGGTCGCGCTCCAGCGCGGAACGCGCGTAGAGCTGCTTGAGCCGCTTCCCTAGCTCGTACGTGAACTGCAACTCGCTGCGACAGTCGCCGGGCGGCTCCACGCACTTGTGATGCCATTGCAGCATGCGCTGCGTGTTGGTGTACGAGCCGTCCTTCTCGGTGTGCGCCGCCGCCGGGAAGAAGAAGACCTCGGTGCCGATCTCCTCCGGGCGCACTTCGCCTTCCACCACCTCGGGCGCCGTACGCCAGAACTCCGCGGTCTCGGTGAGCTGGAAATCGCGCACCACCAACCAGTCCAGCTTGCGCAGGCCCTCGCGCTGATAGGCGCCGTTGCTCGAGCCGACCGCAGGGTTCTCGCCCATGACGAAATAGCCGCGCACCTTGCCCTGGGCCATGTCCGCCACCGTGGTCATGTGCGAATGGTCGCCGGTCACCGCCGGCAGCCAGTGGAACCCCCAGTCGGAGTCTTCGGTGGCGGCGTCGCCGAACCACGCCTTCATCAGGGAGACGAAGTAGGCGGGGAACTCAGACCAGAAGCCCGCGCCCGACGTGTTGATCTTGAGGTACTCGTCGAGCTTGTCGTGGTTGCCGTGCGGCATCGGCACGTAGCCCGGCAGCAGGTTGAAGAGCGTGGGGATGTCGGTGGAGCCCTGGATGCTGGCGTGCCCGCGCAGCGCCATGATCCCGCCGCCCGGCCGCCCGATGTTGCCGAGCAGCAGCTGGATGATGGAAGCGCTGCGGATGTACTGCACGCCCACGGTGTGCTGCGTCCAGCCCACCGCGTAGCAGAAGGCGCCGGTGCGCTCCGGCCCGGAGTTGTCGCAGAGCAGCTCGCAGACCTTCTCGAACGTGTCGCGCGGAACGCCGCAGATCTCCTCCACCGCCGCGGGCGTGTAGCGCGCGTAGTGCCGCTTGAGGATCTGGTACACGCAGCGCGGGTCTTGCAGCGTCTCGTCGCGGCGGACGTAGGTGATGTCGCGCCCGCGCACCTTCGACGCTGCCTCCTGTGGGACCATCTCCTTGTGGCCGGCAGCGGGAATCTCCTCGCTCCCCTCGTACCTCCACATCTCCTGGTCGTACTCGCCCTGCTCCGCGTCCCACCCGCTGAAGAAGCCGTCCAGGTCCTCGGTGTCGCGGAAGTCGTCGGACACGACCATGGCCGCGTTGGTGTAGGGCACCACGTACTCGCGGAAGGCGCGGTCGTTCTCCAGGATGTAGTGGACGATCCCGCCTAGGAAGGCGATGTCCGTTCCAGCGCGCAGTGGCACGTGCAGATCGGCCATCGCGCTGGTGCGGGTGAAGCGCGGATCGACGTGGATGATCTTCGCGCCGCGCGCCTTGGCCTCCATCACCCACTGGAAGCCCACCGGGTGGCACTCGGCCATGTTGGAGCCCTGGATGACGATCACGTCGGCGTGCTGGAGGTCTTGCTGGAAGGTGGTCGCCCCACCCCGACCAAAAGAGATGCCCAGACCGGGCACCGTGGAGCTGTGTCAGATCCTGGCCTGGTTCTCCACCTGCACGATCCCGAGCGCCGTGTAGAGCTTCTTGAGGAGGTAGTTCTCCTCGTTGTCCAGCGTGGCGCCGCCCAGGTGGGCGATGCCCAGCGTTCGCTGCACGTGGTGGCCCTTGGGATCCTTGTCCTCCCAGGTGCTGTCGCGCGTGTTCTTGACCCGCTGGGCCACCATCTCCATGGCCTGCTCCAGCGGGATGCGTTCCCACTGCGTGCCATGGGGCCTGCGGTAGAGGACGTGATGGATGCGGTGCGAGCCGGTGACCAACTGAAAGGTGGCCGCGCCCTTGGGACAGAGCCGCCCGCGGGAGACCGGCGAATCTTCGTCGCCCTCGATGTCGACGATGCGCTCGTCTTTGACGTAGACGTTCTGCCCGCAACCTACCGCGCAGTAGGGGCAGATGGACTTGTGGACCTGCGCGCCCTCGATCCGCGGCCTCAGCGCCGCGCTGCGATCCGACCACGCCGAAGCGCCCAAGCCGGTGGCGTCGCCGCTCGCTGCCTGGCGGGCGGCTGGCCACATGTGGGACAGCACCTTGAACACGCCCATGTGTTCAAACTAGGGCGTCCCGTGCGCCGCGGCATTCGTTGGGATCCCAACGACCCTACTTGCCTCGCTTCTGATACGTACCCATCAGCTCCGCCTTGCCGAGGAGGTGCCCGGCGAACGCTCGCTCGAGCCGCTGGCGGGTAGGCGTCCCGAGGTCCTCGAGCATGCGGTCGAGCGCATGCAGGACGAAGAAGTATCGGTGCCGGCCGATGGGCGGACAGGGCCCGCCGTAGCCGGTGCGCTTCCAGTCGTTCAGGCCCGGCAGCGTGCCTTGGGGCAAGGCGCTCTCCGCCACACCCTGCGCAAGGCCCTTGCAGTCGGGCGGCAGGTTGTAGAGCACCCAATGCACGTAATCCATCCGCGGGGCGGCGGGGTCCGGAGCGTCGGGATCGTGGACGATCAAGACCAGGCTCTTCGCGCCCTGCGGAGCGCCGGAGAACTCCAGCGCGGGGGAGACGTCCTTGCCCTCGCAGGTGTGCAGCTGCGGGATCTCGCCACCGTGCGCGAAGGCGGATGAGCGGAGGGTCAGCATGCGCGCACTCTGCTCCACGAGGCGCGAAGGTCAAGCGGCGGCGTGGTACAGAAGTCGGGTGCAGAAGCCGCGAGTCTTCATCACGCGCAGGCTGGCGCTCGCCCCGCAGCGCGTGCTGGGGAGCGGCATCGAGATCGACCAGAATGACGAGGAGGGAGGGCTTGCACGCGCCGAGCTGTTGCGCCGGGTCCGCGAAGCGTCGGCGCTGCTTCCCATCCTCGCCGACCGCGTGGATACCGAGTTGCTGGACGCCGCGCCTCGTCTGCGCGTGGTTGCCAACCATGCGGTCGGCTACGACAACATAGATGTGCCGGCCTGCACCGCGCGCGGCGTCTGGGTGACCAACACGCCCGACGTGCTCACCGACGCCACGGCCGACCTGACCTGGGCGCTGATCCTGGCGCTGGCGCGACGCCTGCGCGAAGGCGAGCGGATGGTGCGCGCCGGCGCGTATCGCGGCTGGGCGCCCACCATGCTGCTGGGCCGCGACCTGACCGGCCACACGCTGGGGATTCTGGGCTACGGCCGCATCGGCCGCGCCGTCGCGCGCCGTGCCGAAGGGTTTGGCATGCGCGTCCTCTTCACCGCCCGCGGCGGCGGCGTGCCGTTCGACGAGTTGCTCTCCGAGTCCGACGTGCTCTCCATCCACTGCCCGCTCACGGCGCAGACGCGCCACCTCTTCGGCCCCGCGGAGCTGCTGCGGATGAAGAAAGGCGCCGTCCTGGTGAACACCGCGCGGGGACCCATCGTCGACGAGGCGGCGCTCGCGGCCGCGCTGGCGGCGGGCCACCTGGGCGGGGCGGCGCTGGACGTCTTCGAAAACGAGCCGGCGGTCGACCCCGGCCTGATCGGCCGCGACGACGTAGTCCTGCTGCCGCACCTGGGCAGCGCCACGCAGGAAACGCGCGAGAAGATGGCCACCATCGCGCTGGAGAACGTCGAGCTGGTTTTGCGCGGCGAGCGCCCGCGCACGCCGGTCAACGAGGTGCAAAAGCGATGAAGTCGCTGACGCGCAAGCTGACGCTGCACACCGAGGAGCGGATGGCGTTCGTGAACATCACCGCCGAGGTGGAGAAGGCGGTGGCCGAGGCCGCCGTGCGCGAAGGCCTCTGCCTGGTGAACGCCATGCACATCACCGCCAGCGTCTTCATCAACGACGACGAGCCCGGCCTGCACGAGGACTACAAGCGCTGGCTGGAGCAGCTGGCGCCCTTCGACGCCAGCCCGCAGCGCTACCACCACAACCGCACCGGCGAGGACAACGGCGACGCGCACCACAAGCGGCAGATCATGGGCCGCGAAGTGGTGGTGGCCATCACCGGCGGGAAGCTCGACTTCGGCCCCTGGGAGCAGATGTTCTACGGAGAATTCGACGGCCGTCGCGACAAGCGAGTGCTGATCAAGATCATCGGCGAGTGAGTGCGATTCCCTATTGTCGCACCGTGTGAAGCAACATGTAGCCGCGGCCGTCGGGGCCGAAACCGGCCGCGTTGCGGACATTGACCACCAGCTCGCCGGTGGAGAGCTGCCAGTAGACGTCGGTGCGGACGTCGTCGTTGGGCACGGCCTGGGAGACGGTGAGGAGCTGCTTCCAGGTCACGCCGTCGCCGCTGCCCCAGATGGTCCCCTTGGTCCAGCCCGGACCCTCGACGTCGGCGCCTTCCTCGTGCGTGGTTCCGACCACGTAGCCGCCCGCGCCGCCGGCGATGGCGAAGGTGGAGTAGCTGGCGGAGGGCAGCGTGACGTAATCCGTCTCCACTCCGTTGAGCGCGATGCGCGCGATCTGCGGCTGGTCCGGCGTGGAGCCGCGGAAGCTGATGTCCTGGCCGCAGAGGAACGAGCCATCGGAGAGGACGACGCCGTCTACGATGTCGCCGGCCTGCGTGCCGGCGGTGATCGCCGCCCAGGTCGCGCCGCCATCGGTGGAGCGGAAGAGGCCCGACTGCGCGTCGAAGTCGCCGAAGAAGGCGAAGAGCGCGTGGCGCGCCGGGTCGGCGATCAAACCGTGCGCGTGCCGATGACCCTGGAAGGTGAACTGCACGCTCCACGTGGCGCCGCGGTCGAGCGATTTCCACAGTCGGATGGGCGTGGAAGCGCTGGTGAAGACCTGGTACTCGACGAAGTACACGACGCCGTCCAGCTCGGCGAAGCTGTGCGGCGCGAGCGCGCGGAACTGGCCGAGGGCGAGCACGTCCTTCCAGGTGGCCCCGTGATCGGTGGACCGGGCGATGGCGTGCCCCGACGCCTCCACCATGTCGGCCAGGAGCGTGCCGTCCGAGAGCGCGGTCATCACCCAGAACGTGCCGCTGGCGGCGTTTCCGCGCTTCGACCAGCTGCGCCCGTCCACGGTGGACCAGAGCTCAGCGTCGCCGTTGGAGAGGTTGGTTCCGTAGGCGGTGCCGGCCGGATCCACCGCCATCAGATCGAAGCCCGGCTCGGTCCAGGTGACGGTAGCCGCCAGCGAGGTGCCGCCGGGCGCGCCGGCATCGGGCGGACCCGCGTCCGGGGGACCTGCGTCGGGCGCACCGGCATCCGGCGTCCCGGCGTCCGGTGTGCCTGCGTCCGGCGGAGGTGGGGGTGGGGGAGGCGGCGCCGCGCTGGAGCCGGTGAGGGTGAAATCGTCGAAGTGGATTCCGGAGACGCTGGCGGCAATGCCTGCCGCGCCTGCCGCGGTGAGGGCGGCGCCCGCTTCGGTGGCGGTCAGCTTCGACACGCCGTCCACGAACCCAGTGAGGGTGACTGGACCCGCCCCCTGCACCGCGAAGGTGAACGCGTGCATGACGGTGAGATCCGAGATGCCGCTGGCCACGCCACCCAGGACCGTCTTGGTGGCGCCGTTATAGCGGCGGATCTCCAAGCGGCCCGCCGCGGTCAGCGCCAGCGCATACCGGTTCGCGCCCGACGAGCGCAACTCGAGCATCGCCTCGCCGCCGCCGAAGTTCCTCATCTTCGCGTCGATGCGGCAGTCGGAGCAGCTGACGCCGGCGGCTGCGGCGCGGTCCAGCGTATCGAGATCGGAGTTGGCACGGTTGTCGTCGCGCCAGGCACCGGCCACGATGGTCCACCTGGGGCCGAGGCCCGACGTCACGGTGCGGTTGAAGTCGTCGCTGAAGAGCACGCCCGTCTGCGGCGGCGGCGGCGCGCCCGCATCCGGCGGGTTGCCGGCGTCAGGTGGCGTTCCGGCGTCGGGAGGTGGTGTGCCCGCGTCGGGCGGCGGGGTGCCGGCATCCGGCGGGGCACCCGCATCGGGTGCAGGGCCGGCATCGGGTGGAGTTCCTGCGTCAGGCGCACCCGCGTCCGGCGGCGTCCCTGCATCGGGAGTTCCGGCATCCGGCACGCCCGCATCCGGAGGCCCTCCCGCCGAATTCCCCGTGACCACGAAGTCGTCGAACCAGATGCCCGCCAGCGTGGTGGACATTCCAGCCGTCCCCGCCGCCACGATGGCTGCGGCGGACGTATCGCTCACGCTCAGCTTCACCGCGCCATTGACCGACGCCACCAACTGCACGGGCCCGGCGCCCGTCGCGGTGAGGGAGATGGTGTTGAAGCTGCCCAGGTCGGCCGCGCCGCTCGCCGCGTCGCCCAGCACCGTCGCGGTGCCGTTCTTCCAACGGCGGATCTCCACGTGTCCGTTCCCCAGCAGCGCCACATCGTAGCGATCGCCGGACGCGCTCTCGCGCAGGTCGAGCGCGGCCGCGCCGGCGGCGAAGTTGTTGACCTTCGCCTGGACAGTGCAGTCCGCGCAGCTCAGGTTCTGCACGGCCACCTGGTCGGGGCCGTCCAGGTCCGACTCCGCTCGTGTCGAGGGCGTGCGCCAGAAGCCTGCGGTCACGCTCCATGCGGGTCCCATGCCGCTGGTGCGGTTGAAGTCGTCGGAGAAGAGCGTGCCGGACTGGGGAGGCGGGGGAGGCGGCGGCGGGGGCGGTGGTGGAGGCGGCGGCGCCGTCGCGCCGGGCGTGGGAGCGAAGACCAGCGCCACGCTGCCGCTGCTGTTCGCGTCTGGCGTGCTGCCGTACAAGCAGGCGACGCGCGGAGAGACGGTGGGGAGCACCTCCGCGCTGGCGGGATAGCCCTTGAACCCGCCGCTGCCCGCCAGCTGCTGCGCGGCGCCCAGGCCGTTCGCGTCCAGCGTTCGATAATAAAATTGGTAATTGGTGTTGGTGGCAAGCATGCGGTTCCAGAAGATCACCAGCGTGCCGGCCACCCGCGTGATGGCGGGCTGGAGCGCCCAGTCGGCGCTGCTCTCGATCAATTGCCGCGCTCCCCAGCTCCCGCTCCAGTGCCGGTACCAGAGCTGCTCGCCCACGTCCTTGTAGACCAGGTGCACGCCGCCGCTTCCGTCGCCGGCCGCGCTCAGCGCCGCGCCGTGGTAGATGCCCTCGGAAAAGACGGCCTGCCGCGCGCCCCACGTACCCAGCGGGTCCGCGTCGTTGCGCAGCCGCATGTACCCGGCGTCCACGCCGTGCGTCCCGTAGATCAGCATCAAGCGGTTCCCGCCGACGGGCAGGATGCGACCTCCGGGGCGGTCGGCGAAGGTGTCCAGCGACGACTGGGCCTGGAAGGTCTTGCCGCCGTCCGCGCTCACCGAGAGCACCAGCGTGAAGGTGCCGTCGCTGTTCAGCCGCTGCGCCCAGACCCAGAGCCGTCCCAGCGAATCCACCGCCAGCTCGCCGCGCAGGTACGCGGTGCTGGCAGACACCGAATCGAATACGCGCACCGCGGGCTGCGGCACCCAGTTGGCGTTGCCGTCCCAGCGCCACCACTGGAACCAGACGTCGTGGTCGGTGGAGCCGAAGATGTCCGGCCCCTCGTAGGAGAAGACCATCGCCACATCCATGCCCACCTGGACGAGGTCCGGGGTATCGCGCTCGCAACAGTTGTCCTGGATGGGCGCGTACCACTGCCAGCTCTGCGCCTCGTCGTCGCTGCGGTAGAGCGAGAGCCAGTGCCCGGCGGCGCCATCCTGCTGGACGGCCAGCAGCCAGGTTGCCCGCCTGCCATCCTGGGGATCCATCCGCAAGAGGTGCCGCGCCGCCGGTAGCGTCAGCGCGTTTCCACCACCCGCCGCGATGACGTTCACCGGCGCGGCGAGCAATGCCGCGAGCAGGCCGAGCATGTCACCTCCCCCACGTTCCCCGATCAATCTAGGTGTGCCTCCCCCGCAAAGACGAGAGACAGGATTGCGCCTGCTAGAGTGGCCGGCATGCAAGAGTTCACCTTCAAGGCAGCGGCGGCAGGCGTCGTGCTGGGCATCGTCTTCGGCGCGGCCAACGCCTACCTGGGCCTGCGCGTCGGATTGACCATCTCCGCCTCCATCCCCGCGGCGGTGATGGCGGTGGCGGCGTTCCGGGCGCTGCGCATGCCCGCCACCATCCTGGAAACGAACCTGGCCCAGACTATCGGCTCCGCCTCCACGGCTCTGGCCACCGGCTCCATCTTTACCCTGCCCGCGCTCTTCCTCTGGGGCGCCGTGCCTCCCTACGTGCAGGTCGTGGCGCTCTGCTTCCTCGGCGGCCTGCTCGGGCTCGCGGCGATGATCCCGCTGCGCAAGGCGCTGATCGTCGATGCCGGCCTGCCCTATCCGGAAGGAACCGCCTGCGCCGAGGTGCTGCGCGCCACGGCCGGGGGCTCCTCGCGCAGCGCTTGGATCTTTCGCGGCATCGCGGTGGGCGCCGGCATCAAGCTGCTCGTCTCGCTCGCCTTCCTGGTGCCGAGCAGCCTCTCGGTCGGACTTCCTGTATTGCCCCGCGCGCAGCTCGCCATCGAGCTGGCGCCGGCGCTGATCGGCGTGGGGTTCATCCTCGGCTACCGCCAGTCGGCGGTGATCGTCGCGGGCTCGCTGATCTCGTCGCTGGTCTTGATCCCGCTGATCGCCTGGATCGGCGCCTCACTGCGCGCGCCGCTCTTTCCCGAGACGCAGCGGTTGATCGCGCAGATGGACGCTGACGCGCTCTGGTCGCGCTACGTGCGCTACATCGGCGCGGGCGCGGTGGCGGTGGCGGGAATCCTCACTGTGCTCCGCGGTCTGCCCACCATGGTGGGCGCCTTCACCGCCGTGGCGCGCGGCCTGAAGAGCTCGGGAGTGAGCACCGACCGCGACCTCCCCGGCAGCTTCGTTTTCGGCGCCATCGCGCTGGTGCCGCTGGTCTGCCTCATCCCGGGCGTCTTCGCCGGCGACATGACCTTCTGGCCGCGCCTGGTCTGCGCGATGGGCGTGGCGGTGTTCGGCGTGCTCTTCGTGGCGGTGGCCGCACGCATCGTCGGGCTGGTGGGCGTCTCGTCGCAGCCCACCTCCGGCATCACGCTGGTCACGCTGCTCGGGGTGGCCACGGTGTTCGCGCTGATGGGCTGGACCGCCACCGGCGCGAAGGCCGCGGTGTTGACGGTGGGCACGGTGGTTGCCATCGCGGCGTCCAAGGCGGGAGACATCTCGCAGGATCTCAAGACCGGATACCTGGTGGGCGCCACGCCGGCGAAGCAGCAGCTTGGACAGCTTCTCGGCGCGGCGTTCGCCTGCTGGGCGGTGGCCGCCACCGTGCTGCTCCTGGGCAAGGCGTGGACGTTCGGGTCGCGCGACCTGCCCGCGCCCCAGGCCACGCTGATGAAGACCATCATCGAAGGCGTGCTCTCGGGCGAGCTTCCCTGGGGCCTCGTGCTCTCCGGCGGGGGCGTGGCCATCGGCGCCATGCTCTGCGGCGTCTCCGGCCTGGCGTTCGCCATCGGCGTGTACCTGCCGCTGGCCTCGATGGCGCCCATCTACCTGGGCGGATGCGTGCGCGCGCTTTGCGATCGACGCGCCGCTGCCACCGGGGAAGGGGATGCGGGCGTCCTCGCCGCTTCGGGTCTGGTCGCGGGAGAAGGGCTGGCCGGCGTGCTGGTCGCTGCGCTGGTGGCTTCCGGCGTGGCCCCCAAATCCGGCGGTCCCCGCATCCCAGGCTTGGGCGGAGAGCTGGTCGCGCTTGGGCTCATCGCCGCCATCTGCGGCTTCCTCTGGCTCAGTCGTCGCCGGGAATGAAGGGCTGGACCGGCGTCATGACTTCCGCAACAAGACTACCAGGCCGATCCTTGCAAACATCATTTCCCCTTTGGGGACATTGCCGCCTCCCCCTTGCCCCAATGACGTGACGGCGCGCACAGGCGAAGGCGCGGAGGCGTCCATGCGCGGCAGGGGTGGCGCTCGCGGACCATGGCCTCGAGGATGCACGGTAATTCATTTCCCAAGCCCGATTGTCGACGGTTGCGAACCGGCACGTATGTTGCTGCGGTATGTGAGCATGGTGCGCATTCGATTGGTGCTCGCGTGTGTGGTTGCCTTAGCTTGCGGACGTGGCGCGACCGGGTCCGGCACGCCCTCGGGACCGGCTGGAACGGCGGGGCCGGCAGACGCGCCAGCCGTTCCCGGAGCCACGGATGCAGGAGTCGCCTCCGGCGGCACGGATGGCGGCGGCGCAGGCCCTCAGGTCCCCTCGTTTCCCAACGATCCGCCAGACGTGGGCGACCTCTCGCTCCTGACAGCGGCGCCGCCTGCGCCGGAGGTCCAGACGACCTGCGACGCAGCGTCGGTGACGCCGGCTCCTGCCGGACACCATCCAGGGCCGTGCACGACAATGGGCGTTTCCTCTCCCACCCACGTGTTCGCGGTGCGGGATACATATGTGGCCGGCCGCGTCGCGACAGAGCAGCGCGAGGAGTGGGCAAGCGCCGTCGAAAACTTCTCGTATACGCGCAACGCGCTCGAGAACACGTATGACGGCGCTGGCAGGCTGCAGCGCATCACCCAGCGCGCGTGGAAGCATTGGTCCCCCCATCAGGAATACGGCTCCACTTCGTGGGAACGGACCGACTATTGGTATGGGAACGGCGCGTTCTCGACGCAGAGAATCGGAACGACCCACTCGGGCGAGATTCCAGGTCCGGTCCTGCCCCCGCAGATTATCGAACGGGATGACTTCGTCATCGACGCTCTCGGCACGGCCATCGAGACGCGGCAGCGGTTTCCGACGATCGGTGGAGGATTCGATCGCCAGGTCACCTTCCATGCGAACGGTGTCGAGGCATCGGAGACATGGCGGGGCAGCGATCAATGGTACCAGCTCGGTGGCAACCGGCAGTTCGACGACGCCGGGCACCTGCTGGTCGAGGACTTCTCCTCGTTCCGCGGCGGAGACGGGACCGGGCGCTTGCACGTCGTCAATTCGTACGAATCGGGCCGGCTGATCGAGAGCCGGATCGAGGACGGGTTGTACTCGGACTGGCCCGGCGAGCCTCAACTCGGGGGAGGGCGGGGGGTTGAGACTTACGCCTATGACTCCGGTGGCGACCGGCGGAACCCGCGGCTCATCCGCGTCGATCTGACCCAGGCGGAGGCAACGTGCACGATCGACAATCCCGGTGGGGGCGACAACTGGGTCGCGACTTGCACATGGGCCGATCAGCCTGGCGAGCACACCGTGTTCGCATACGACGATTCCGACAACCTGATCGAGCGGACGACGACGGACGACACAGGCAAAGAGCTCTCGCGATGGTCCGCCGTGGCGGACACGGACGGCAACCTTCTCTGCGAGAAGCAGACCTTGGCCGGGGTGCTCGCCTCGTTCAGTCGCTACGATTACAGCTGTTGGTGAAGCGAGGCGGGGCCTGCACGAGGGCATCGCCGTCTCGGAGGTGGTGGTGTTCGAGGAATGCGCGCACGCGCCCCTCTACGATAGGCTGGCCGAATTCAACGCCCGGACGCCGGCGTTCCTGAAGAGGCATTGAAGGGCACGTCGCTGTACTCGACTCCGCTCCACCATCCGCCGCCGAGCGCCACGACCAGTTGTGCGGCACTGGGCGGCGCTTTCTTTCAGTCGCGCCCGTGCGTCAAGGCTCTCCGGGCTCAGTCGTCGCCGGGAATGAACGGCTCGGTGTCCGCCCAGGCGGCCACCGGACCCGTGACCTTCTTCAGCGATCCGCCTCCGGCGACCGGCTTCACGTCGCCCGCGCGCCGCGCCGGCCGCTGCGGCCGCGGCTGCTGCTCCGCCTGCAGCACGCGCTCGCTGGTCTTGAGCAGCGAGTCGGGGATCAGCGAGATGGAATCGATGCCCTGCTCCACCAGGAAAGCGGCGAAGTCGGGGAAGTCGCTGGGCGCCTGGCCGCAGATGCCCACCTTGCGTCCCTTCCGCCGGGCTGCGTCGATGATGCGCGCGCAGGCCTGCAGCACCGCCGGGTTGCGCTCGTTGAAGAGCTGCGCCACCAGCGCGCTGTCCCGGTCCACGCCCAGCACCAGCTGGGTGAGATCGTTGGAGCCGATGGAGAAGCCGTCGAAGATGTCCGCGTACTGGTCGGCGAGGAACACGTTGGAGGGCAGCTCGGCCATCACGTAGACCTCGAGCCCGTCTTTGCCCTGCACAAGGCCGCCTTCGCGCAGCACCTCGATGACCTTGCGGCCTTCGTCCGGCGTGCGGCAGAACGGCACCATCACTTTCAGGTTGGCGAGCCCGAACTCCTCGCGCACCCGCTTCACCGCGCGCAGCTCGAGCAGGAAGCCTTCCTTGTACTTGGGATGGTAGTAGCGCGAGGCGCCGCGCCACCCGATCATCGGATTCTCTTCCACCGGCTCGAACTGCTTGCCGCCGAGCAGCGTTGCGTACTCGTTGGACTTGAAGTCGGAGAGTCTCAAGAT
>Ga0136846_1216366_pt1 | contig 15892 bp, 15 predicted proteins | sample HopSoiMetagenom2_FD_96841 | JGI IMG/M metagenome (GOLD analysis project Ga0136846, IMG submission 96841) | Grasslands soil microbial communities from Hopland, California, USA - 2 Assembly 2016 (version 4) | ecosystem: Environmental > Terrestrial > Soil > Grasslands | place: USA: Hopland... | reverse complement strand
GCCGATCCTCTATAATGCCTTCATGACCAAACGCTTCACTTCCGGAGACTTGCATTCGGCCTCATCCGTGCCGGAGGCCGAAATCACCGATGAACCTTCAACAGCCACGGTGCACGAGTGGCGCAAAGAGCTGGAGATCAGCGCGGCGCAGTTAGCTGCTGGCCGCGTCGTTGAATCGGCAGAGGTGCTGCGAGACGTGGAGGAAGCTGTCGCGCGAATTAAGGCCAAGAAGGCGGCCGCCCCGCAACGTTGATTCGATACACACCAAAGCGCGCTCACAAATTCGCAGCCTCACCGCGCATTATGAACACCTCGAACGAGATGAAGCGGTCAGCAACCTCGCGGCGGCTGTAAGCAACGCGGAAGAACGGATCGCACGAGTGCCGCTTGAAGGACTCTCCGCTCCGCGGCCTTATCCAGAATTAAGATCCCCCAGCCGCCTCTGGATCAAAGAAGGGCGGTACTGGATCGCCTACGTCCCGGTCCCAATTCAAGATCCTCGCCGTGATCAGAGCGCCAACATCCCGAGACGGCTTTAGCCCGATGCCTCCTTCGCTCCCTCGCAAACGCATCGTCATCGTCGGCGCCGGCTTCGGCGGCATGGCCGCCGTCAAAGCCTTGAAGGGCGCGGACGCCGAGATCACGCTCGTCGACCGCACCAACCATCATTTGTTCCAGCCGCTGCTCTATCAGGTGGCGACCGCGGCACTGTCCCCTGCCGATATCGCGACGGCGACGCGCGCGCTCTTGCGCCGCGACAAGCACACGACAGTGCTGATGGCGGACGTCGAGAGCGTCGACGCCGATCGCCGCGTCGTTCGCCTCGCCGATGGGCCGGACCTAGCTTACGATTATCTGATCCTGGCGACCGGCGCCGCGTATAGTTTCTTCGGGCATGACGAATGGGCGAAGCACGCGCAGGTCCTGAAGACGCTGACGGACGCGCTGTCGATCCGCGAACGGCTGCTCAGCGCCTTCGAATGGGCGGAGGAGTGCGGCGATCCCGACATGATCGCGCGGCTGTTGACGTTCGTCGTGGTCGGCGGCGGGCCGACAGGCGTCGAGATGGCCGGCACGATCGCCGAGCTGGCGCGCTCGACCCTCGTGGGCGATTTCAAGAATATCGATCCGCGTTCGGCGCGGATCATTTTGTGCGAAGCCGGAAACCGCGTGCTGTCGGCGTTTCCGCAAAAGCTTTCCGATTATGCGGTGGGGGCGTTACGCAAGCTCGGCGTCGAGGTGCGGCTCAACGAGGCCGTCGACGAGATCGACACGACGGGTCTGTTGCTCGGCGACACGCGCATCGAGACGGCGAATGTCATCTGGTGTGCGGGCACGCAGGCGCGGCCCGCGGCGAGTTGGATCGGCGCGGACGCAGCGCGTAATCGCGGCGTCAAGACGCAGCCGAATTGCTCCGTGCGGGGACGGCCGGAAGTATTTGCCATCGGCGATGTCGCAAGCTTCGATGCCGGATCAGGCGCGCCGTTGCCGGGGCTCGCACCCGTCGCCAAGCAGCAGGGAGCCTATGTCGGCCGGTTGCTGAAAGCCCGCATCGCGGGGCGGCCGGAGCCCGGCCCGTTCCGCTACAAGAATTTCGGCACGATGGCGATCATCGGCCGCTCGCATGCGATCGCCGATTTCGGCCGCTTCACGCTGACCGGTTTTCCGGCGTGGCTCGCCTGGTCGCTCGTCCATCTGATGCTGCTTGTCGATTTCCGCAGCCGCATCGTCGTCTACGTGAACTGGTCCTGGGCGTTCTTCACCTATGGCCGCGGGGCGCGGCTGTTGACCGGCGTGGCGCGCCTGAAGCGGCCGCAATGGCTGCGCATCACGGGGCGCGAGTGAGCGCGTTCCGCGCGGCGCAAAATCATGCTAAGCGCGCCCGCCCGCCCTTGAAGAGTGCCTGATGCCGCTTGATCTCCGCCGCGTTTCGCGCGCGCTTTTGTCCGTATCCGACAAGGCGGGGCTCGTCGATTTCGCCCGCGCGCTGAGCGCGCGCGGCATCGATCTCGTCTCGACCGGCGGCACGCGGCGCGTGCTCACCGAGGCGGGCCTCACGGTGAAGGATGTTTCCGAGCTCACCGGCTTTCCCGAGATGATGGACGGGCGCGTCAAGACCCTGCACCCGAAGGTGCATGGCGGCCTGCTCGCCATCCGCGACAATCCGGAGCACCAGGCGGCGATGTATGCCCACGGGATCGAGCCGATTGATCTCTTGGTCGTCGATCTCTATCCCTTCCAGCAGACGGTCGCGCGCGGCGCCGGCTTCGACGAATGCGTCGAGAATATCGACATTGGCGGGCCGGCAATGATCCGCGCGGCGGCGAAGAATCACGCCGACGTGGTCGTCGTCACGGATATTGCGGACTTGCCGCGGATTCTGGCCGAACTCGACGCGCATCAGGGACAGACGACCGGCGCGTTCCGCCGCAAGCTCGCGCAGACCGCATATGCCCGCACCGCGGCTTACGATGCGGCGATCTCGAACTGGCTGGCGATCACGCTACAGGAACCCGCGCCGCTTTATCGCGCGCTCGGAGGACGTCTCTCCGAGCCGATGCGCTACGGCGAAAACCCGCATCAGGCGGCGGGATTCTATCTCACCGGCGAGAAGCGTTTTGGCGTCGCCACCGCGCGGCAGGTGCAGGGCAAGCAGCTCTCCTACAACAACGTCAACGACACCGACGCCGCGTTCGAATGCATCGCCGAGTTCGATCCGGCGCGCACCGCCGCGGTCGCGATCATCAAACATGCAAATCCATGTGGCGTGGCGGAAGGCGCGTCGCTTGGGGAAGCCTACGAGAGGGCGCTGCGCTGCGACCCGGTATCGGCTTACGGCGGCATCATCGCGGTCAACCGCAAGCTCGATGCCGACGCAGCCGCGAAGATGGTCGATGTTTTCACCGAAGTGATCATCGCGCCCGATGCGGACGAGGAGGCAATCGCGCTCATTGCCGGCAAGAAGAGCCTGCGCCTATTGCTGACCGGCGGCCTGCCCGATCCGCGCGCGCCGGGATTGACTTTGCGCAGCGTGGCGGGCGGCTTTCTCGCGCAGGGGCGCGACAACGCGATCGTCGATGACATGAGGCTCGACGTCGTGACGAAGCGCCCGCCAACAAATCGCGAGCTCGGCGATCTGCGCTTCGCTTTTCGCGTCGCCAAGCACGTCAAATCGAACGCGATCATCTACGCCAAGGAGGGCGCGACCGTCGGCATCGGCGCCGGGCAGATGTCGCGCGTCGATTCCTCGCGCATCGCCGCGTGGAAGGCTGAGGAGGCGGCGAAGGCCGCCGGCTCAAGCGAGAGCCTGGCGAAAGGCTCGGTCGTCGCATCCGACGCGTTCTTCCCCTTCGCCGACGGCCTCCTCGCCGCGGCGGAAGCCGGCGCAACCGCTGTGATCCAGCCCGGCGGCTCGATGCGCGACAAGGAGGTCATCGCGGCCGCCGACGAGGCGGGGCTTGCCATGGTCTTCACCGGCTACCGGCACTTCCGGCATTAAAGCGGCGCCCTGTCGGCAATGGAGGGGCGTGCACAAGAACACGGCTTCTGCTTAGATCGTCCCAATAATGGGAGGATTTCATGGATGCCGTTTCAACCTTCCGGCCTTTTCCAGACATCACGCGCGATTTCGCCAAAACACAGCCGGGTCGCATCGCGCTTTCCTTCGAAGGTCGCGAGACGACATATGCCGATTTCGAGAAACACACGAACCAGGTAGCGAATGCGCTCCTCGCCGCGGGCGTCGAGCCGGGCGACCGCGTCGCCTTCATCGGCAAGAACAGCGATACGTATTTCGAGGTCTTCTTCGGCGCGGCCAAAATGGGCGGCGTCACGTCGCCGATCAATTGGCGGCTCGCTGGACCGGAGGTCGCCTACATCCTGCGCGATTCACGCGCACCGATTCTATTTGTCGGGCCCGAATTCATCGACATACTGAAAAAGATCGCTGGCGAATGCCCGGACCTGAAGACGATCATCGCAACCGAGGCGAAGGCAGGAAATTGGCCGGCTTTCACCGAATGGCGCGACGCCAATCCCGACACGAGCCCAGAGCACCGCCTCGGGCCTCGCAGCGATGCGCTGCAGCTTTATACGTCGGGAACGACCGGCCGCGCCAAAGGCGTGATGCTGACGGCCGGCAATCTTGTCAGCCTCCAGGAGGTCATGGATCGCACCGGTGCGCCATGGGCGAACTGGTCGTCTGACGATGTGAGCCTGGTCGCGATGCCCGTCGGGCATATCGCCGGCACCGGCTGGGGTTTCTGGACCTTGGTTCGCGGCGCCAAGGCGATCATCGTGCGCGATTTCGATCCCGGCCACATTCTCGATCTGATCGAGCGCGAGAAAATTAACAAGCTGTTTCTTGTGCCCTCCGCGCTGCAGGCGGTCGTCAATCACCCCCGCGCGCGCGCCGTCGATTACGCTCATCTCGACTACATTTCTTATGGCGCGAGCCCGATTCCCCTCGCGCTGCTGCGCGAATGCGTTCAGGTTTTCGGCTGCGGCTTCGTGCAGATGTACGGAATGACCGAGACGACCGGTACCGTCGTCGCGCTGCCGCCGGAAGATCATACGATTGAGGACAGCGCGAAAATGCGCTCCGCGGGCAAGCCGCTGCCGGGCGTGGAAATCGCGATCCTCGACGGCGCGGGCAATCGTCTCGCGGCACATGAAGTGGGCGAGATTGCCATCCGCTCGTCGTCCAACATGAAGGGATATTGGAATCTGCCCGATGCGACGGCTTCGACGATCGACAAGGACGGTTGGCTGCGCACCGGCGATGCAGGTTATCTCGACGAAGAAGGTTATCTCTACATCCACGATCGCGTGAAGGACATGATCATCTCGGGCGGCGAAAATGTTTATCCCGCCGAAGTGGAAAACGCGATCTACGGTCATCCCGATGTCGCCGCAGTTGCAGTCATCGGCGTGCCTTCGGAGCGTTGGGGCGAAGAGGTCAAAGCGATCATCGTGCCGAAGCCCGGCCGAAGCCCGCAAGCAGACGACATCATCGGTTGGGCGCGCGAGCGCATCGCCGCGTTCAAGGCGCCTAAGAGCATCGACCTCATCGAGGCTTTTCCGCTCACCGCAACCGGCAAGGTGCTGCGGCGCCAGCTCCGGGAAAAATACTGGCAGGGTTTTGAGCGCAAGGTGAATTGAGCGGCCTTACCCTTGAGGAGCGCTCCATAGGAGCGCGTCTCGAAGGGCCGGATGCCTTTGCCATCCTTCGAGACGGCGCTTCGCGCCTCCTCAGGATGAGGCCACCCGCAGCGCAGCATGAGTGTCGCAAGAAAAGCACGTCACGCGCGAAAAGGCGTGTTCCTATTCGCCTTGTGCCCATTCGCACAGTAAAGCCCTCGCCACGGGCCTAGCCATTCATCACGAGTTCACTACGGCTGCGCTTAAGTGGCGCCACGAACTCGTACCGGCTCCGCCTTCCCTGTGCCGTTAAGCTGTTGGAAAGATGCGGGTCTCTAAAAAGAAGGGCAAGAGGCAAAGCAAATGCGTATCAGTTCAGGCCAGATGATCGAAGGCAGCCGGATTCTGTATCCGATCGGCCGGATCACCGCGGCGTCGCCCTGGCATGGCGAGGCGCTCGCCTCGAAAAGCCACGACTTCGAAGAGAAGGCGCTCGACGCCCTGATCCGGAAGGCCGAGGATTGCGAAGCCGACGCGATCGTCTCGCTCGATTACAAGATCGACAGCGTCGAAGGCGACGAACTGCCGGGCGTGCCGCTGCGCCGGGTCGCTGCGACCGGCATCGCCGTGAAACTCGCCCGCGGCTAGGCAAGCGCCGCACACCTCCTACCTCTCTCCTCCATGACTGGGAGTCGCGGCGCCGTGGCGCTTGTGACCGGCGCCTCGCGCGGCATCGGCAAGGGCATTGCCCTTGCCTTCGGCCACGCCGGCATGCGCATCGCAGTGAACTATCGCTCGCGTGCCGACGATGCAGAAGCGGTGGTGGCTACAATCAAGGAAGCCGGCGGCGATGCGATCGCGCTGCGCGCCGATGTTTCCGAGGCGAGCGACGTAGAGCGCCTCGTGCGCGAAGTCGAGAGCGCGTTTGGGGCAGCGAACGTGCTCGTCAATAATGCCGGCATTTTGGGTGTGCTCCAATACGACCAGGTCGACGAGGCGGAATGGGAGCGCGTCATCCGCACCAATCTTACCTCCGCGTTTCTGGTTACGAAGGCGGTGCTGCCCGGCATGTTGAAAGCGGGATGGGGCCGCATCATCAATCTATCGTCCGTTGCCGCGCAGACGGGCGGCGCGACCGCACCGCATTATGCCGCCTCAAAAGCGGGCGTCGTCGGCCTGACGCATTCCTACGCGGCACGGCTAGCCAAGACCGGCATCACGGTGAACGCGATCGCGCCGGCTTTGATCGAAACCGACATGGTGACGGACGGGCTGAAAGCCTTGCCCGAGCGCATCCCGCTCGGCCGTTTCGGCACGCTGCAAGAAGCCGGCGAGACCGCGCTGTTCCTCGTCCGCAACGGCTTTGTCACCGGGCAGACGATCAATCTCAACGGCGGGCTTTACATGAGCTCGTGACCGGATCGGTCCAGGTCTTAGTGAAACAAGCGCTCGCTGCTAGCAGCCCGACGCTGAGCGTCAGGCCAACAAGGCCCGCCAGCACGAGAAGCGCGATGAAACGGTTTTCCCGCGCCTCGTCCAGCTCTGCTTTTCTCAAGCTGAAGCCCGCAGATGGCGGGAGATCCTGTGATCGGCGAGATCGATCGGCTGGTTCCTCGTGGAGGCGTCTTCCGCGGCCCCCTTGAGCAGGCTCGCGAACGGCAGCGTGATCACAAAATTCGAATCCTGATCCTCGACCTCGAGATAATCGTCGGGGTTCGGTTCGCGCCCGATATTGATTTGCATGAGGTGATATTTGGTTAGAATCTGTGCGATCGAGGCGCCATGCAGCAGAACGTCTTCGAGCGACGCGAGCACCATGCCCGTATCATCTTCGTAGCGCAATTTATCGGCGACGAGATGGAAGAAGAAGCGCGTCATGACGGTGAGCTTATAAGATCAGGCGTCTGCCGCCTTTACAAAGGTGAATCGTTAGTGAGATCGATGCGGCGCTTTGCCGGTGTGCCGGATGGTCGGCGGCGGCGAGCAAGTCCCACGCGATCGTCAGCGCCTGGCTCAGCGTCTGCGCATCGAGGCGCGATTTTTCTTGACGCAACATTGCACGGACAGGCTCCAACGCTGACCGTAGGGCGCGGCAAAAAGCGCTGCCTTAGCAAAGGTTAAGCAGGACATCCGCGGCTGCACGCCACGGCGCACCGTTGCAGCGCGGCCACTGCTCTTAAGCAGGGAAGTCGCTCTCTTCGCACCTTTGCTTGCCCGCTCCTGCGCAGGCCGGTAGCTTCGCGCGACAGCCGGCATGGGGAGGGGCGCTTGCACGAGGCTCACGAACGCGAGGACCTCGCGATTTTCCGGCAATCGGCGCGGCGGTTCTTCGAGCGCGAATGCGCGCCGCATGTGGCGCGCTGGGATAAGCAAGGCGTCGTCGACCGCGAGGTCTGGACGAAGGCGGGCGAAGCCGGCCTGCTCTGCCCCTCGATTCCGGAGGAATATGGCGGCTCCGGCGGCAACTTCCTGCACGAGAAGATCATCATCGAGGAGCAGGCGCGCGCCGGCGCATCGGGCTTCGGAGTGAGCCTGCATAACGGCATCGTCGCGCCGTACATCTATCATTACGGCTCGGAGGAGCAGCGGAAACGCTGGCTGCCGCGCATGGCGGCCGGCGAATTCGTCACCGCGATCGCGATGACCGAGCCCGGCACCGGATCGGACCTGCAGGCCGTGCGGACGACGGCGAAGCGCCACGGCAATCAATATTCAATCAGCGGCACCAAGACCTTCATCACCAACGGCCAGACCGCCAACCTGATCTGCGTCGTCGCCAAGACCGACCCGAAGGAGCGCGCCAAGGGCGTCTCGCTGGTGATGGTCGAGACAGACGAGGTCGAGGGCTTCCGCCGCGGCCGCAATCTCGAAAAGATCGGGCATCATGCGCAGGATACGTCGGAGCTGTTCTTCGACGACGTGCGCGTCCCGACGAGCAATCTGCTCGGGCCGGAAGAAGGCCTCGGCTTCAAGCAGCTGATGAGCCAATTGCCGCGCGAGCGCATGATCATCGCGGTGCAGGCGGTCGCGGCGATGGAGCGCGCCATCGCGCTCACCGTCGAGTACGTGAAAAGCCGCACCGCCTTCGGCAAGCCGCTGATCGATTTCCAGAATACGCGGTTCAAGCTTGCCGAGTGCAAGACGGAGGCGACGATCGCCCGCGTGTTTGTTGAAAACTGCACAGAGCGCGTTCTCGATGGCACGCTCGACGTCGAGACCGCCGCCATGGCGAAATGGTGGACGACGCAGAAGCAGAACGAGATCGTCGACGAGTGCCTGCAGCTCTTCGGTGGCTATGGCTATATGAAGGAATATCCGATCTCGCGGCTGTGGACCGATGCGCGCGTGCAGAAAATCTATGGCGGCACCAACGAGATCATGAAAGAGCTGATCGGGCGAGCGCTCTAAGTGCCAGACGCGCCGATCCTCGCGATCAACAACATCGAGGTCATCTACGATCGCGTGATCCTTGTGCTCAAAGGCGTGTCGTTGACCGTGCCCAGGGGTGGCATCGTCGCGCTGCTCGGGGCCAATGGCGCCGGCAAGACCACCACGCTAAAGGCAATCTCCAACCTTTTGCATGCCGAGCGGGGCGAAGTGACGAAAGGCTCGATCGAATTCTTCGGCGATCGCGTCGACAAGCTCTCGCCCAATGAGCTCGTGCGCCGCGGCTGCATCCAGGTGATGGAAGGCCGCCATTGCTTCGGCCACCTGACCATCGAAGAAAATTTGCTCACCGGCGCGTTCACGCGGCGCGACGGGCGGGGCGGAATCGCCGCCGACATCGAGGCGATCTACTCCTATTTCCCGCGTCTGAAACAGCGGCGGACGGCGCTCGCCGGCTACACCTCGGGCGGCGAGCAGCAGATGTGCGCGATTGGTCGAGCGATGATGTCGCGTCCGCGCATGATCCTGCTCGACGAGCCCTCGATGGGGCTTGCCCCGCAGGTCGTGGAAGAAATTTTCGGAATCGTGCATCGCCTTAACGCGCAGGAGCAGGTTTCGTTTCTGCTGGCCGAGCAGAACACCAATATCGCGCTGAAATATGCGACCTACGGCTACATTCTCGAGACCGGGCGCATCGTGCTGGACGGCGAAGCCGCAGCACTCCGGGAGAACCAGGACGTGAAGGAATTTTACCTCGGCCTTTCAGGCCCGGAGCGTCGCAGCTTCCGAAACGTGAAACATTACAAACGCCGAAAAAGATGGCTTGCGTAACGCCGGGATTCCCGGAATCAATGGGGCATGCCGAGAACAAGAAGACCAGCAGAGGACGAGTGCGCCAGCTCCACTCGTAAACCTCTCCCGAACGGTGCTGCCAGTTTCGAACATTACGACCGGGCTGAGACGCGTTCACCGGCAGCGCGTGAGAATACGCTCTTCCGCGATCTTCGCGCCGTCTTGAAGATCGCCAGACCGCGGGCGCCGGCCCTGCGCGCACAGCTGAAGGGGATCGATCTCGAGGGCGTGAAAACCCGCGCCGATCTTGCAGGCATTCCGCTCGTTCGAAAGTCGGACTTGAAGACGATGCAGGAGGACACGCCGCCCTTCGGTGGGCTTGCGGCGTCGCGTTGTGCGTCACTGAAGCGCCTGCTTGTCTCGCCCGGCCCGATCTTCGAACCCGAGGGACACGCGAAGGATTGGTGGGGCGCGGCGCGCGCCTTCTTTGCCGCGGGATTCCGCAAAGGCGACATCGTTCTCAACTGCTTCTCGTATCATCTAACGCCGGGCGGCCACATCATGGAAAGCGGCGCGCTGGCGCTCGGCTGCCCCGTCATTCCCGCCGGCATCGGCAACACCGATCAGCAAATCGACGCGATCCGCTATTTGAAGCCGACGGGCTATTGCGGCACGCCTGATTTCTTGAAAATCCTGCTCGATCGCGCGGCCGAGATGAAAAGTGACGCGTCTTCTGTCAAGCGCGGGCTTGTCTCCGGCGCGGCCTTGCCGGGCACGTTGCGCAAAGAGCTGAAGCAACGCGGGGTTCAGGTGTTTCAAGCCTACGCAACGGCGGATCTGGGCGTCATCGCTTATGAGAGCGAAGAATCCGAGGGCGTGATCGTCAACGAAGGGCTGATCGTAGAAATCGTGCGTCCGGGAACCGGCGAGCCGGTCGCCAATGGCGAGGTCGGCGAGGTCGTGGTGACGCGACTCAATGCCGATTACCCCCTGCTGCGGTTTGCGACCGGCGATCTCTCCGCCTTATTGCCGGCAAGATCGCGTTGTGGGCGCACCAATATCCAGCTCAAAGGCTGGATGGGCCGCGCCGATCAGGCGACAAAGGTGAAAGGGATGTTCGTGAATCCGTCGCAGGTCGCGGAGGTGCAGAAGCATCATCCCGAGCTCATTCGCCTTCGTCTGGTCGTCACCCGCAAAGGCGAGCAAGACGTGATGACGCTCCGGGCCGAGGCCAAAAACGGCGGCAACGGATTGTGCGAGGCGGTCGGCTCCACACTACAGGCGGTGACGAAATTGCGCGGCGCGGTAGAGGTGGTCGCGCCCGGCAGTCTGCCGAATGACGGCAAGGTGATCGCCGATGAGCGGCCGGTGGGGTGAGGCCGCGGCAGCTCCGCTGTCTTCGGCTGAGCTAACCACCGCCCGTATTGCCCGTCCGTAATGCATCTTGTATTAACGCGCGGACAAGGCGTGCATTGATGGCCAGGGCGGAAACAGCCGAACTTTTCACGGATCGCGGCAGCCAAGCGGTGCGTTTACCGGACGATTTCCGTTTGCCGGGCGAGACGGTGCGCGTGCGTTCTTTTGGACGCGGCGTGCTCCTCGAACCTATTGACCCAAAAACGGCGGATGTCGGCGTGGTTTTCGCGGAGATCGACCGACTGGGAGGCAGCGAGTTCCGGCCGGAAGGCCGACCGGCCCAACCGCCTATATCCACATCGGATGATTTCTCCCTCGCCTGATGATCTGCCTCGATACAAATGCGATCATCGCAAGTATCAACAGGCGCGCACCTCAGGTTCGACACAGACTGGAAGCAGCTCTCGCGCAAGCGGAAATCATTGGCATCCGACCATCGTTCTCTTCGAACTCCGCTTTGGCCTCGCTAAGAGCGCACGACCAAAAGAGAATTCCGAAGTTCTGTCGGCCTTTCTGGCCTTAGATGTCGTTCCCTGGCCCTTCGACGCGGAAGATGCTCAGGAAGCAGCCCATATACGCGCCGAGCTCGAACGTCACGGCGCATCCATCGGCCCATACGACGTTCTCATTGCGGCCGGGCACGTCGCAGGAATGCGATATTGGTTGTGGCGAATACGCACGAATTCCTGCGGGTGCCTAACTGAACGTAGAGGATTGGCCCGCTGCCTAAGGCCAGAGAGGTTTCTTGCACATAGCATCTGCCGCTGACATTCAGAGAGGGTGACGTGAACGCCCCTAACCTTCTTTCGATCGCGGGCTCCGATCCCTCCGGCGGCGCCGGCATCCAGGCCGATCTGAAAACATTCGCGGCGCTCGGCTGCTATGGCATGGCCGTTGTAACTGCGCTGACCGCGCAGAACACGCGAGGTGTTTTCCGTATTCATTTGCCGCCCGCTGATTTTCTCGCCGCGCAGGTGGACGCGATTTTCGATGATATCGACGTGCATGCGGTGAAGATCGGAATGCTTGGCTCCGGCGAAATCGCCCGCGTCGTGGCAGATCGGCTAAAACACAAGCCGTTTTCCATCATTCTCGACCCTGTCCTCGTCGCAACGAGCGGCGACGCGCTTGGCACACCCGATCTCATCGATGTCTTACGCGACGAATTGCTACCGCTGGCGACGCTCGTCACACCAAATCTCTCCGAAGCAGCGCGTCTGATCAATGGGTCAACGCCCCGGGGCGTCGACGCCATGCAGCGCATTGCCGAGCGGCTGCACGCGATTGGGGCGCGCGCCGTGCTTGTCAAAGGCGGGCATCTCACCGGTGCCGACGCCACAGATGTGCTCTTCGACGGTAAATCGCATCGGCTTTTCACCAGTGCACGTATCGACACCGCCGGCCAGACGCATGGCGCCGGATGTACTCTCGCCGCGGCGATCACAGCCCATCTGGCGAGAGGTGTTGCGCTCGGCGAGGCGATCGAAGCTGCCAAAAAATATGTAGCCGAAGCGCTACGAGCGAGCCCCGGGCTGCGCGTCGGACGCGGCGCCGCGCCGTTGAACCACATTTACGCTTCGCGTCCGCGCCTCGACGGGTGATCCGTTCGGACTATCTTGGAACAGATGCTGGACAGCGTTTCCTTTCCTGCGATTGCCAACCGCGGCCCCCGCCCCGCCGATCATCCGCCGGTCATCTTCGGGCTTATCGGTGTTCTTCTCGTCAATCTCGGCACGCCGGATGCAACCGACTATTGGTCGATGCGCCGCTACCTCAAGGAATTCCTCTCCGATCGCCGCGTCATCGAGACGCCGCGGCTTATCTGGTGGCCGCTCCTCAACCTCGTGATCCTGTCGCGTCGGCCGCAGCGCAAAGGCCGCGATTATGCCGCGATCTGGAACCGCGAGCTCGACGAAGGCCCCCTCAAAACGATCACCCGCGCACAAGCCGACAATCTCTTCGACTGGCTGGCGAAAGGCGGTCTCGGCGCCGAGGGCGCGCGGCTTCGCATCTATTGGGCCATGCGCTACGGCAATCCGTCGATCGCGAGCGGCATCGCGCGATTGAAGGAACTCGGCTGCGACCGAATCCTTCTGGTCCCGCTTTATCCGCAATATTCCGCCGCGACGACAGCTACCGTCTGCGACAAAGCTTTCGATGCGCTTGCCACGATGCGTTGGCAGCCGACGTTGCGCGTCGCGCATCCCTGGTACGATGATCCCGTTTATATCGATGCGCTCGCCGCATCCTTGCGCGACGGGTTGGCCGCGCTCGATTTCGACCCGGAGGTGATCCTCGCCTCCTTCCATGGCGTGCCGAAGGAATATCTGCTCAAGGGGGATCCTTATCATTGTCATTGTCAGAAGACCGCGCGACTCCTGCGTGAGAAGACCGGATGGGCTGAGGATCGACTCATCACAACCTTCCAATCGCGCTTCGGTCCGGCCGAATGGCTGCAGCCTTACACCGATGAGACGGTGAAAGCGCTGGCTGAGTGGGGCGTGAAGCGGCTCGCGATCATCACGCCGGGATTTGCCGCCGATTGCCTCGAGACGATCGAGGAGATCGGCGTCGAGAACCGCGACATCTTTCTTGAACATGGTGGCGAGAAATTCGCGCGCATCGAATGCCTCAATGCCGATGAACGGGGGATGGCGGTGATCCGCGGCGTGGTTCAGCGCGAGCTGATGGGCTGGCTATGACCGGGTTTTGCGTCGTGCTGACGACAACCGACAGCGACGACCATGCCGAGCGCATTGTCGACGCGGTCCTGCACGCGAAACTCGCCGCCTGCCTGCAGCTTATGCCGATCAAGAGCTGCTACGTATGGCAAGGCAGAATCGCGCGCGACAATGAGGTGCTGATCCTCATCAAGGCCAGGGCTTCCGATTACGACGATCTCGCCGCCTGCATCCGTGCCGCCCACACTTATGAAGTGCCGGAAATCGTGCGGCTCGACATCGCCGCCGGGGAAAAGCCCTATCTCGATTGGATAGGAGCGGTGACCCGTTAAGGGTCTGCTCCAATTGCTGCCAGGTCGCTACTGTCACGCTGGCCTTCTCGCCCCGTTCATGTATAAACGCGCCAGCGCGAGTTCTAAGCCCGCGTGAACGACCCTGCTGGACGACATCCCGGCATGGCCGAACCGGACCTACTGGTCCCCAATGCCCTGATTCGAAAGGAAATCACGATGTCGATCACGGTCGAGCGCAAGAACGCGCTCATCAAGGACTATGCGACCAAATCCGGCGACACGGGCTCGCCCGAGGTCCAGGTGGCGATCCTCACCGAACGCATCGCCAATCTGACCGAGCACTTCAAGACCCACGTCAAGGACAACCATTCGCGCCGCGGGCTGCTAAAACTCGTCTCGCAGCGTCGTCAGCTTCTCGATTACGTGAAGCGCCGCGACGAGGCGCGCTATAAGTCGCTCATCGAGCGGCTCGGGATCCGCCGCTAAGGCGCGTCCCATCTCTTCGGCACATGCCGGAGATTTCCGAGGCTTTCGAAATCGCGAGCCTCATCCGGCGGCGGCAATGGGGCCGTCGCAAGCTGAAAGCGGCAGGTCATGGCCATGGCAGGATCGCCGGGCGCTGAGGGAAGCGTTCCGCTCTGCGGCGCCGTTCAGCGTCTCGCAATCTTGCTCATGGCTGTCCGCGTTGCCGCTTAAATCGAAGAAAGACCGACATGTTTGAGATCCATCGCGAAGAACTCGATTGGGCCGGCCGCAAGCTCGTGCTCGAAACCGGCAAGATCGCTCGCCAGGCCGACGGCGCGGTCCTCGCCACCTGGGGCGAGACGACGCTGCTCGCCACCGTCGTCGGCGCCAGGGCGGCGAAGCCCGGCCAGGACTTTTTTCCGCTGACCGTCAACTATCAGGAGAAGGCGTTTGCCGCGGGCCGCATCCCCGGCGGTTATTTCAAGCGCGAGGGACGCCCGACGGAGCGCGAGACGCTGATCTCGCGGCTGATCGATCGCCCGATCCGCCCGCTCTTCCCGGAAGGCTACCGCAACGAGACGCAGGTGATCGTCACCGTGCTGTCGCACGACCTCGAGAACGAGCCGGATGTGCTCGCTCTGATCGGCGCTTCCGCCGCGCTGACGCTGTCGGGCATCCCCTTCATGGGGCCCGTCGCCGCGGCGCGCGTCGGCCATATCGGCGGGAAGCTGAAGCTCAATCCGACGATCGAGGAGATGAAGGATTCGTCCCTCGACCTCGTCGTCGCCGGCACCGCCGACGCGGTGCTGATGGTCGAGTCGGAGGCGAAGGAACTCTCCGAAGACGTGATGCTCGAGGCCGTGATGGTCGGCCATCGCGGCTTCCAGCCGGTAATCGACGCGATCATCCGGCTGGCCGAGCGCGCCGCCAAGGAGCCGCGCGATCTCACGTTGGCAGATACAATGGCGGTCGACGAAGCGGTCCGCCAGACCGCCGAAGCCGACCTTCGCGAAGCCTACAAAATCACGCAGAAGGCCGAGCGCTACGCCGCCGTCGACCGCGTCAAGGCGAACGTCCAGGCGCAACTGTTTCCCGAAGGGGCGGAAGGCGCGTATTCCAAGGAAGCAGTCGGCTACGCCTTCCACGACCTGCAGGGCAAGGTCGTACGCAACAACATTCTCGATACTGGCACGCGCATCGACGGCCGCGACGTGAAGACGGTTCGTCCGATTCTCGCGGAAGTCGGCGTGCTGCCACGCACGCACGGCTCGGCTTTGTTCACGCGCGGCGAGACGCAGGCGCTCGTCGTCGCCACGCTCGGTACGGGCGAGGACGAGCAGTACATCGACTCGCTCGAAGGCACGTACAAGGAGCGGTTCCTGCTGCACTATAATTTCCCGCCCTATTCGGTCGGCGAGACCGGCCGAATGGGTTCGCCCGGCCGGCGCGAGATCGGTCACGGCAAGCTCGCCTGGCGGGCGCTGCGTCCGATGCTCCCGACAGCGGCGGAATTCCCTTACACGGTGCGCATCGTCTCGGAGATCACCGAATCGAACGGCTCCTCGTCGATGGCGACGGTCTGCGGCTCCTCGCTGGCGCTGATGGACGCGGGCGTGCCGTTGAAGCGGCCGACCGCCGGCATTGCTATGGGCCTCATCAAGGAAGCCGAACGGTTCGCCGTGCTTTCCGACATCCTCGGCGACGAAGATCATCTCGGCG
>Ga0136846_1224861_pt1 | contig 15893 bp, 17 predicted proteins | sample HopSoiMetagenom2_FD_96841 | JGI IMG/M metagenome (GOLD analysis project Ga0136846, IMG submission 96841) | Grasslands soil microbial communities from Hopland, California, USA - 2 Assembly 2016 (version 4) | ecosystem: Environmental > Terrestrial > Soil > Grasslands | place: USA: Hopland... | reverse complement strand
AGATCGAGCATCCTGTTCAGATGAGGCCTGGCCTCGGCTTCCCGCGCCCTGGACAGCACCACGACGTTTCTGGCCTCGTCGAGCAGGCGCTGCGCCCTCTGTTGCTGCTGCTCGGCCTGCGCCCGAAGCGCGCGCGAGCTGTCCACCGTCCGCTGCGCCTCACGCCGCACCCGTCGAGTCCGGGAGGCGGCAGAGTGGCCGGCGGCGAGGATGGCGCCGTCGCGGTCTGTCCTGATCTTTCCGTACTCGGCGAGCTCGAGCTCGACCCACTCGCGGCAACCGGCCGCGCCGCATTCGCACTCGAAGCTCCATCTGTCGCCTTCGGAAGGTCCCGAGTCGGCAGCGAAGAGCGCGACGAGGTCGTTCCTCGATTGCATCAGCTCAGTCTTCGGGATCGTGGTAGCCACTTGTCCGCCCCCAGCGGTTGTCGACCGCGAGCGACGCTACTCCTGGCCGGTCGAGCCGTCAACCCACGGCCTCGTCGCCGGGGGCCCGGTCGTTTGAGAGGCGCCCGACGGGAGACGACCAACGCGTGCGTCCAGCCCTGGCCGTGATCGCGCTCCTCGCCTGGCCGGCTGCGGCGCACGCGACGTGCCCGCCGCCGCCGCGGCAGCCGCCGCCGGTGCGACAGATCACGCACCCGCGCTGGCTCCCGGGCGTCCTGATCACGGAGTACTACCCGGCGCCGGAGCGCTGGTTCTCCGGGCGGCTCGTCGCCGCGCCGGGGCTACCCGGGCGGCACCGTGAGGGCTGGCTCTACAGCGCGCGCGGTCTCGCGATGCAGGGAGAGGGCATCGGGAGCGACGGCCGCATGTACCACTTCGCCGGCCCGTACACGCTGACGTGGCGCAACGTGCGCGGCCACGACACCGTGCCGTGCCCGAAGGCGCCGGGGGCGTGGACGAACGGCCGCCCCGCGCGGATCGAGCCGGGCGCCCGCTTCGCGGTGGGCGCCGCGATGCCGCTCGACTACTGGCACGACATCGCCGTCGATCCGCGGCTCATCCCACACGGGAGCTCCGTCTTCGTCCCTGCGTACTGCGGAACGCCGGCTCACGGCTGGTTCACCGCCGCAGACACCGGCGGCGCGATCATCGGCCCCCACATCGACGTCTTCCGCGCGCCGCCGCAGAAACCGTGGTCGTCGCGGCTGCTGCGCAAGCAGAAGGTGTTCGTCGTGCCTCCCGGGCGGCCGCGTCCGGCGCGGGTGCGCTGCTCCTGACCGGCAGTACACTGAGAAGCGATGCGTGCCGTGCTCGCCACCCTCGTGGCCGCGCTCCTCGTCGCGGCGCCGGCCGCGGCCCTGAACATCGACAAGAGCGTCTCGAGCGCGCTGCACGCCGGCCTGCCCGCCGCGAATGTCAAGGCGAGCCAGGACCGAACGCGCACCTGTCAGGCCGGAACCCGCGGCGCGAACGAGCACACGACGATCGTCGGCCACACGCGCCGGCCCGCGGTCGTCGCCTGCGAGCAGCCGCCGAGGTCGAACCTGCTGACGCCCGACTCGATCGCCAAGGCGACGGCCGCGGCGCTCTCCGTGCTCGGCTAGCCCGAGCTCGTCGTCGTCGAGGTCGTCGTGGTGCCGGCCGCGGGCGTCGCGTTCGCGACCCAGTTCACGGTGAACGCGCTGCCGTCGGCCGAGAGGCTCGTCGGCGAGGCGCCGGCCGTCGAGCTGGCGGACGCGTTGACGTCGCCGAAGAAGCGCCGCGCGTGCGGCACGAGCTGGATCGGCGTCGACTCCCAGCCCGGCCCCGAGAGCGTGCCTCCCTGGCCGTTCCCGAGCGCCGCAACCTTCGAGAACGTGACGGAGCCGAAGTTCGTGAGCGTCACCGTGCGGCACAGGCCGGTCGCGGTGCATTCCGAAGGCGCCTCGGTGATCCACTCGGCGGAGGCCAGGTCCGGCGACTCCATCTGCAGGTGCTTGGTGAAGGCGGTGTGCCGCGTCCGGTTCTTCACCTGCACGAGCACGTCCGTCGCCTTCACGAGGACCGTCGCCGTGATCTTGTCGCCGGGGAAGATCTTCAGCTTGAGCGTCACCGACGCCGAGGGCACGAGCTCGTACCACGCGTAGTACGTCGCCTTGCCGGCGCCGTTGCAGTCCGCAGCCGTGCCCGTCTGCTCGAGTGCGTTCGAGCCGACGGTGTACCCGCCGAGGCCGACCCAGATCGCGGCCGACGTGCTCTGCCCTGGCGTGCAGGCGGCAGCGGGCTGCGTCCACGTTCCGGTGACGTCCGTGAAGCTCATCGCGGTCGAGGCGACGGTGGCGGTCGAGCCGACACCCGTTACGGCATAGCCCGACCAGTTCGAGCTGACGTCGATCCCCGACGTCGGGGCGGCGAGAGCGGCGGCCGCGGCGACGGCGCAGGTCAGCGCGACCGAGATCGATGCCAGCGCCCGCCTCATCGGGGGTAGTGAAGCAGCAGCAGGTAAGGCGAGGCTAAGAAGCCGGCGCCGCCGGCTTCGCCGCGGCGCCCTCTGCGTTCGCGCCTTCGGCTGCAGCCGTCTCGCCGGCGAGCGGGTTGGCGAGGTTCTTCGCCGCGGCGACGGATTCCTGGACGTCCTTGACACCCGGCACGAACGCGCCCGCGAGGTTCGTCGGCGTCATCGCGGAGCGAACCTCGTTGACGCCGCCGATCGCTTCCTTCACGTCCGTGACGCCGCTGACCGAGTCCTTGAACTCGCGCATGCTCTTGCCGATCGAGCGGCCAATCTCGGGCAGTTTCGCCGGCCCGAAGATGATCACCGCCAGCAGACCGAGGAGGAGTAGCTCGAAGGGCCCGACGTTCGGCATACGGCGAGAGTAGCACCGTAAGAGTTTCCTAAGGGGCCGCGCGGCCCGACCTGATGTAAAGAAACATGGGTACTGTACGAGGTCGATGGCGAGCGTCCCAGCGCCCCTGCCCCAACCCCAAACCGGCCCGGTGCCGAAGGCGACGGACGCACTCACCGAGTCACAGGCGATCCTCTCCAGAGAGCTGCGCCGACTCACGCGCTTCGCGACGCTCGTCGCGATCCTGACGAGCCCTTCGGTCTACTACTGGTTCCACCACCACAACGGCTGGAGCGTCGGGAAGTCGCTCATCGTCACGATCCTGGTGGTCATCATCTTCCGCGGCCTCGTCGATCTGCTCGTGCGCCGCGTGATCCCCTGGCCGAGCCTCTTCGGCACCGACGACGCCCGCCTGCGCGAAGAGGACATCGTCAACCGGCGCCGGGCCTGGACCTGGCGTTGGTTCGTGCGCTGGTTCATCATCCGGCTCGGCGGCCTGATCACGATCATCTACCTGATCCAGCTCTGGAAGGCGGCGCCTGGATCGGACATCACGTGGGTCGGAACGGCAACCGCCTTCTGGACGAAGCTGAGCAGCCTGACGAGCAACATCGGCCTGCTGATCCAGGTCTTCTTCCTGTTCATCTTCAACTTCCTCATCTTCATGGGCCCGCTCCTGCTGATGGGCATCTCGCAGATTCGCGGCTACGAGCCCGGCGACGCCGAGTGGGGTGTGAAGCTCGACCACGTCCGCGGCCAGGCCGAGGCCAAGGAGGAGATCCGCCGCATCGTCACCCTCTGGCAGTCGGGTGAGGTGTTCGAGGGCGCGGGCGGCAAGCGGGAGCGCGGCTTGCTCTTCCACGGCGCGCCCGGCACCGGCAAGACGATGATGGCGAAGGCGATCGCGACCGGGTTCAACTCGCCGTTCGTCTCGATTCCGGGATCCGGCTTCGCCCAGACCTTCATCGGCATCGACGCGATCATCGTCCGCTTCCTCTCGCGGAAGGCGAAGAAGCTCGCAAGCAAGTGGGGCGGGCAGTGCATCGTCTTCATCGACGAGATCGACGCCGTCGGCATGCGCCGTCAGTCGCTCGGAGGCGCCGGTGGCGGCGGGCGGATGACGAACGAGGACTTCGCGCCGCAGTTCTACGGGCCGTTCGGCGCGATCAACCCGAGCGGCGACCTGATCTGCGAGAACGCCGACTGGCGCGATTACCTCTTCCGCGAGCGCGCCGAGGAGCCCCGGTCGCCGTATCCACGCTGGCACAACCGCCTGACCAAGATCGTCAACCAGGGAATGTTCCCAGGCATGGGCGGCATGGGCGGCGGGCTGGCCCTCAACCAGCTGCTCGTGACGATGGACGGCGTCGACAACCCACCGTTCATGCGCCGCGTGATGACGAGCAAGATCAACTCGATCCTCGACGCGATCTACATCGTCCCGCGCCGCGTCGGCAAGAACTGGGGGCGTGTGGTGGGTGCCGCCGTCGTGCTCGTCGCAGCGTTCGTGCTCCTCGACCACATCGTCAGCCTCGCCGGCGGCTCGCCGCCCGTCACAGCGCTGACCACGTCGTCGACAATCTGGAGTGCGCTCTTCGTCGCCTTCGACCTCGTGTTCGTCTGGGCGGGAATCACGATGTGGCGCCAGGCCGCTTCCAACGGAACCCTCTCGCTGCGCATGCCGGTGGCTCGTCCGACCGGGAACCAGATCTACTTCATCGGCGCCACCAACGTGCCGATCGGCAACCTCGACCCGGCGCTGACGCGCCCGGGCCGGATGGGGCGCCATGTCTGGTTCCGCACGCCGACGAAGGACGACCGCAAGGACATCTTCGACCTCTACCTCGAGAAGGTCGCGCACGATCCGGACCTCGACTCGCCCGCGCGCCGCGACGAGATCGCGCGCATCACGAACGGCTATTCGCCGGCGATGATCGACCAGATCTGCTCGATGGCGCTGACGAACGCACACCACACGGGCCGCGCCTACTTCAAGTGGGAAGACCTCGTCGAGGCGATGACCGTGATCGAGTCGGGCTCCGCGATCAACGTCCAGTACCACGATCAGGATGCCCGTGCCACCGCGATTCACGAGGCAGGTCACGCGGCGACGGCGCATGTCTACCGGCCCGAGCTCGAATCGAGCCGCCTCTCGATCAGGATGCGCGGCGGATCGCTCGGCCACCACCAGTCCTTCGAGAAGGAAGAGCGCTTCGGCAAGTTCCAGAGCAAGATGTTCGGCGAGCTGATCCACGCGGTCGGCGCGATGGCCGCGGAGTTCGCGTTCTACGGCGAGAACTCGAACGGCGTGGGCGGCGACCTCCAGACCACGACCTGGACGGCGGCGACGATGGTCGGCGCCGCCGGCATGTCGCCGCTCCCGATCGAGCTGCACGGCAAGACCTTTGCCGACGAGACCGAGGAACAGAGCCACGCCCGCGTCCTCAAGCGCTTCGAGGACATCGGGCTGCGCCTGCTCAACCGCACCCAGGGCGGTGCGATGATGGGCGATCCGATCGCGTCGATCCTCGGCGACCCGAGGAAGCGCATGTACGCCGCCCAGTTCATCGGCGAGGCCTTCGTCACCGCCTACAACCTCGTCGAGTGCAACAAGAACAAGGTCGAAAGCGTGGCCGAGGCGGTCATCGACAAGAAGGAGATCTACGGGGACGACCTCGTCCGCCTCCTCGATGCGCAGAAGTTCGAGCGGCCCGAGATCGACTGGACGGACGAGAAGGTCTGGCCGAAGCTCGTGAACTGGTCGAAGCTCGACGACGAGCGCGGCGGCGACGGGCCCAGGATGCACGCGTGAGCGACCTCTCACCCGAGCCTCCGGACTCCCCGGACGCGACAGCTCTGCCGGACAGCAGCGAGGCGGCTCCCAGCGAGGTGGCTCCGCTGGCGGCGGCAGAGGTGCCGGCCGAGGAAGCCCTGCCGGCGAAGGCACCGCCGAACCGGTACACGGGGCGCTTCGCGATCGCCTACGTCGCACTAGGGATCACCCTCGCCGCGGCCGTGACCGGGCTGATCGTTCTCGTCATCCGGCCCGGCTACCACCCCGGTCCTTCCTGGTCGACGTGGAAGCCGCCTGCGGGGAACTCGCAGAAGGTCGCCGCCGCGATCGCCGACCACATCGCGCACCGCTACCAGCTGAGCGAGAACGGCGGCCAGCTCGTCGCGGTGATCGCAAGCCCGCCGCAGGTGACGAGCGGGACGCAGAACATCGCGATCAAAGCCGTCGCGGTGCGCAAGGCGCCGCAGAGCAACACGGGCATCGCGATCTACGGGACAGACAAGGCAAAGGACTACACCCTGTGCGGCCTCGGCTCCCACTGCTCGATCTCGACGGGTCAGGCGACCCAGACGAGGGGCCGGCTCGTGCGCCGCGAGGCGCTCGAGATCGCCCTCTACACGTTCAAGTTCGCGCCCTCGGTGGACTCGATCGCTGCGTTCATGCCGCCGCCGCCGGGCCAGACGTCGAGCTCGATCCTCTACCTGCGCAAGGACGACCTCAAGGACCAGCTGCACAAGCCGCTCAACAAGACGCTGCCGCTCGAAACGCCGCCGCTGCCGAGCGCTTCGGACAACATGGAGCAGTCGACGATCGACAAGCTGACGCTGCCGCACATGTTCACGTACGAGCTGACCGCTCTCCAGACCGGCGGCGCGGCGCTGATCCTCGACCCGGCTACTTAAGCGCGCGAGTACTTCTCGAGGAAGCCGAGGACGCGCGACCAGGCGTCTGCAGAAGCCTCGGCGAACTGCTCGTACTTGCGGTCGAAGAAGCTGTGCGGCGCGCCGTCGTAGATCTCGATCTCGTGCTCCACGCCCGCGTCGGTCAGCGCACGGTCGAACGCCTCGACGTCCTCGCGCGGGATCGCCTCGTCGGCACCGCCCATCAGCGCGAGGATCGGCGCCGCGATGTCCGCGACGCGCTCCACTCGTGACGGACGTCCATAGAAGCCGATCGCGCCCGCGAGGCCGTGGCTCGCGGCGGCGGCATTCCAGGAGCTCGAGCCGCCGAAGCAGAAGCCGACGGTGAAGATCGACCGGCACCCCTGCTCGCGCAGGAAGTCGACCGCGGCGCGGATGTCGGCCTGGATGCCGGCCTGCGTCGTCTGGTCGACGTGCTCGCGGTAGGGAAAGTCGTCGTCGCGCTTCGCAACGCCCGCCGTGCGGCCGAAGTAGTCGATCGCGACCGCCCGGTAGCCGCGCTCCGCGAAGCGGAGCGCCACCTCCTCATAGAAGCGATAGAGGCCGCGCACGTCCGGCAGGACCACGACGCCGACGTCGGCTCGGTCATCCGGGGAGGCGTGGAACGCGGCGAAGCTCGTCCCGTCGGCCGCTTCGAGCTCGAGGTCCTCGTGCGAGACGGCCGCGCCGGCGATCACCGGGACCGGCGGGAGCGAGTCGAGCTCGAAGCACATGGTCGGAACGATAATGGCGCGATGGCCCTGCTCGAATCGCATGTCGAGCGCACGGACGAGTTCGAGCGCCGCCGGGCGCGGATGGAGGCGCTCGTGGCGGAGCTGCGCGAGCGGACGGCTCAGGCTGCGGCCGGCGGCGGCGAGCGGGCTGTCGAGCGGCACCGCTCACGCGGGAAGCTGCTCGCGCGCGAGCGGATCGACCTGCTCGTCGACCCCGGCACGGCGTTCCTGGAGCTCGGAGCGCTGGCCGCCTGGGAGCTGTACGACGGCGAGGCGCCGTCCGCGGGCATCGTCACCGGCATCGGCGTCGTCGAGGGGCGCGAATGCGGGATCGTGGCGAACGACGCCACGGTGAAGGGCGGCTCGTACTACCCGCTCACCGTCAAGAAGCACCTGCGCCTGCAGGAGGTGGCCGAGCAGAACCGGCTGCCGTGCGTCTACCTCGTCGACTCGGGCGGCGCGTTCCTGCCGCTGCAGGCCGACGTCTTCCCCGACCGCGACCACTTCGGGCGCATCTTCTTCAACCAGGCGCGGATGTCGGCGCAGGGGATCGCGCAGATCGCGGTCGTGATGGGCTCCTCCACGGCCGGCGGCGCGTACGTGCCGGCGATGAGCGACGAGACGGTGATCGTGCGTGGAACGGGATCGATCTTCATCGGCGGCCCGCCGCTCGTGAAGGCGGCGACCGGACAGGACGTAACGGCGGAGGAGCTCGGCGGCGCCGACGTGCACGCGCGCAGGTCGGGGGTGGCCGACCACTATGCGACCTCCGACGAGCACGCACTCGCGATCGCGCGCCGCATAGTCGCCGACGTGCACGGCCGCCGGCCGGAGCCGCCCTGGGAGGTCGGCGAGCCGGTGCCGCCGGGGGCCGATCCCGCCGAGCTCTACGGGCTCGTTCCGGACGACCACCGGACGCAGCTCGACCCGCGCGAGGTGATCGCGCGCCTCGTCGACGGCTCGCGTTTCGACGAGTTCAAGGCGCTCTACGGCGAGACCCTCGTCTGCGGCTGGGCGCGCATCGAGGGGTACCCCGTCGGCATCCTCGCGAACAACGGGGTGCTCTTCGCGGAGTCGGCGCAGAAGGGCGCCCACTTCGTGGAGCTCGCGTGCAAACGCAAGGTGCCGCTCGTCTTCCTGCAGAACATCACCGGGTTCATGGTCGGCAAGGAGTACGAGGCAGGCGGCATCGCCCGCGACGGCGCGAAGCTCGTCACGGCCGTCGCGTGCGCCGAGGTGCCGAAGTTCACGGTCGTGATCGGTGGTTCGTTCGGTGCCGGGAACTACGGCATGTGCGGCCGGGCCTACTCACCGCGTCAGCTCTGGATGTGGCCGAACGCGCGGATCTCCGTGATGGGCGGCGAGCAGGCGGCGACGGTTCTGACGATGGTCGGCGACGCTGACGCCGACGAGATCCGCGCAAAGTACGAGGCCGAGGGGAACCCGTACTACTCGACGGCGCGCCTCTGGGACGACGGCATCATCGACCCGCTCGACACCCGCCGTGTGCTCGCGCTCGGGATCACCGCCGCCCTCAACTCGCCGATTCCCGAGACGACCTTCGGCATCTTCCGCATGTAGCCGTCGCGCTAGAGCACGAGCGTCTCCTGGAACTGCGACTCGCCGGCGAACCGGGTGAGGCTGTAGGGCGAGAGGTCGAACGACGAGCGGCCGAGCACGATCTCCTCGGCGAGCGCGCGTCCGACCGCCGGCGATTGCATGAAGCCGTGGCCCGAGAAGCCGCACGCCGCGTAGACGCCGTCGGCGATGCAGCCGACGATCGGATGCGCGTCGGGCGTCATGTCGTAAAGGCCGGCCCAGGCGTCCGCGATCTGCGTTCCGTGGGCCGCGGGGAACCGATGAGCGAGCCGCGCGAGGCGGTCGCCGAAGACGCTCCGGTCGACGTCCGTGTCGAAGCCACAGCGTGGCGCGGCGTCGCTCATCGCGAGGACGAGCCGGTCACGGCGCCGCCGGAAGTGGAAGCCGGTCTCCTCCTCGACGACCATCGGCAACTCGGCGTCGAGCTCGAGCGGCCCGGTCTCGAGGAGCTGGCGGCAGAGCGGGCGGACGGGGAGCTCCGGCGCGAGCTCCGCCGACCATGGCCCGCAGCAGACGACGAGCACGTCACGGTCGAGCTCCCGCGCGTCGCATCCCTCCTCGACGCGGACGCCGTGTTGAGCGGCGCGGCGCACGAGCTCACGTGTCACCGCGGGCGGGTCGGCGACGCCGTCCTGCCAGCAGGCGACGGCGCCGCGCACGTCATCGGAGCGCACCGACTCGGGAACGCGAGCGCGCTCGCACGGCACGCCGAGCGACCGCTGGAGCGCCAGCCGCTGCTCCAGTCGCTCGACACCCGCCGGCGTCGTGGCGAGGAACAGGTAGCCGACCTGCTCGAAGTACGGCGGCCCCAGCTGCTCGAAGAAGCCGATCGACTCCTTCGCGAGGCGCACCTCGGCCGCGGTCGAAAACTGCTGCCGCACGCCGCCCATCGCCTTCGACGTCGAGCCGGACGCGATCTCACCCCGGTCACAGAGGACGACGTCACGCGCACCCAGGAGGGCGAGGTGATACGCGACGCTGGCGCCGATCGCGCCGCCTCCGGCGACAACGATCACGGCAGCATGAGCTCGGCGAGCTCGTCGTCGTCGAGGCCGCGCAGCGGCGCACGGACGTCGGCTCCGATCGGGACGCCACGGCGCCCGACGACCGTCTTCGCCGCCGCATGGAACGGAAAGCGCTCGAGCTCGGCCCGCAGCCGCCCCGCCTCCTCCCCGCGCTCCGCGCTGCGCTCGCGCACGAGCGCCGCCACGACCTCGGGATAGACCGACGCGAGCCCGGAGACCGCACCGGCCGCGCCGTGCTCGAGCCCGCGCACGACGAGCGCCTCCGCGCCGACAAAGACGTCAAGCCCGTCGAGGAAGTAGGGCTCGAGCTTCTCCCACGGCTTGTCCGAGACCTTCAGGCCGCGCAGGTTCGGCGCAGCTTCGCGCAGCCGTTCGATCAAAGCGGTCGGCACGGCGTAACCGGCTCGGGCCTCGAACTCGTAGACGTAGAACGGCAGCGGCGCGCATGCGGCCGCGGCAACCGCGAAGTGCCGCTCGAGCGCGCGCTCGTCGAGGGCGAAGTACGGCGGTGCGATCACGGCGACCGCCGCCGCTCCCGCCTCGCCGGCGTGCGCCGAGAGCGCGGCCGTGTCGGCCGTCGTCTGCGCGCCGCAATGAACGGCGACCGGTGTCCGGCGCGGACGCGCGGCGGCGAGGAAGAGCTCGGCGGCGCGCCGCCGCTCTTCGAGAGTGAGCAGGATTCCCTCGCCGGTCGTGCCGCAGGCGAGGATCCCGTCGACGCCGCCGGCGGCGAGAAACTCCACGTAGGGCGCGAACGCCGGCTCGTCGAGCGCCGTGCCGCCGGCGGTCAGCGGCGTCAGCGCCGCAGCGAAGGCTCCGCTGATCACCTCGCCAGCATAAGCTCAGGCGCATGATCGTCCGCTTGTTCCTCTGGAACCTCGCCGACTCGAAGACGAACATCGAAGAGCTGCGCCGCTACCTCCGCGACGAGGCGGTCGACAGCTTCGACAGTGTGCCCGGCCTCCTCTTCAAGGCGTGGATCTCGGACGAGGTGACGGAGCGCTGGGGCGCCGTGTACGTCTGGGAGTCACGCGAGGCAGCGGAGCAGCAGCTGCCGACGCGCGCCCGCGAGCTGATCGGGAAGGACCCGGAGATCGCAGAGGTGTTCGACCTCGAGGCGACGGTGTCGGTGGCGTCGGAGCTCGACCGGCTCGGGCTCGCGCTCGACGACGAGTAGGTTCCCGGCAGTGCTCGACGTCGAACGCGACGGGGCCGTCCTCCGGATCACCCTCGCCCGCCCAGAGCGGCGGAACGCGTTCGACGCCGCGCTGATCGCGCGGCTGCACGACGCGTTCTCCGACGTCGGCGACGCGCGCGCCGTCGTGCTCACCGGCGCGGGGCCGAGCTTCTCCGCCGGCGCCGACGTCGAGTGGCAGCGATCGTCGATCGATCTCAGCTTCGAGGACAACGTCCAGGATGCGGTCCGCCTCTACCGGATGCTCGAGGCGGTCGACCGCTGCGCGGTGCCGGTGATCGCCGGCATCCAGGGCTACGCGCTCGGCGGAGGCTCGGGCCTCGCGGCGTGCGCCGACGTCGTGGTCGCCGCACCGGACGCGACGTTCGGATTCACCGAGGTGCGGCTCGGCATCGCGCCGGCGGTGATCTCGCCGTTCGTGCTCGCGAAGATCGCGGCACACGCCCGGCGGTACTTCACGACGGGTGAGCGGTTCGGCGCCGAAACGGCCCTCCGCATCGGCCTCGTCGACGAGGTTGCGGAAGACGTGGCCGACGCGGTCACCCGTATCGTTGGCGACGTGCTCCAGTCGGGACCAGCCGCCGTCCGCGCTGCGAAGAGGCTCGTGCTCGAGCCGACTCGCGACGGGGAGGAGCTTGCTCGCATCGCGGCCGGGCTCCGCGGCGGCGAGGAGGGCCAGGAAGGCCTGCGTGCGTTTCTCGAGAAGCGGGAGCCGATGTGGCGCGGCTGAGGCTCACCGCCGTCGCCGTCGGGCTCGCGTGCGCCTTTGCCACGACCGCCGCGGCAGGCGGCTACCAGGGCAAGGCTCAGGCGCTGATGCCGACCCCGAAGGAGATCGGCTACACGCAGCTCCTCCAGTTCCGCAAGGCCAAGAAGCCGACGGCCAGGCTCGCGCCCGGCTACCGGGAGGGCGTCGCCGCGATCTACGCGAAGGGCACCAAGAAGGCGCCGGTCGAGGCTGCCGCCACGGTCTACGTCTACGCGACCCCGGGCGCGGCGAAGACGGCGTGGCAGCGCGCGTGCGGTGCGTGTCCACACGTGCTCGTCAAGGGCGTCCAGATGCGCTACCAGGCACGCAAGATCAACGGCACGGTCGCCTTCGAGAACTTCACCGTCTGCAGAAACGTCTTCGTGAACGCCGTCACCGCGGGCGAGACCGCGGCGAAGCTGGCAAACGACGCCGGGACGATCGCCGGCGCCGTGTACCGTCGCGCAGCGCACTTCGGCATGAGCCGGTGCACGTAACGCGCTAGGCCTCAGTGCGCCGCATCCTCCCGCTGGTCGGGGCGATCGTCCTCGTCGACACGCTGTTCTTCGCGGCGCTCACGCCACTCCTCCCGCACTACGCACACGAGCTCGGCCTCGGCAAGGCGGGCGCGGGGCTGTTGGCCGCCGCCTACCCGCTCGGCGCCCTCTGCGGCTCGATTCCGAGCGGCATCGTCGCCGCGCGGCTCGGCGTCAAGCCGACGGTGCTCGTCGGCCTCAGCGTCGTCGCCCTGACGACGGCGCTGTTCGGAATCGCCGAGACGGCGTGGCAGCTCGATCTCGCCCGCTTCTGCCAGGGCCTCGCGAGCGCCTTCTCGTGGACCGGGGCGCTCGCGTGGCTCGTCGCGGCCTCGCCGGCGAGACGGCGGGGAGCGCTGATCGGCCAGGCCTTCGCATTCGCAGTGGTCGGCGCCCTGCTCGGCCCGGTGCTCGGCGGGATCGCCTCGCTCGCCGGCACCGGCTGGACGTTCGGAGCAGTCGCCGCAGCGTCGCTCGCGCTGGCCGGCTGGGCGGCCGCCACCCCCGCTGCGAGACCCGAGGCGCCGCAGCCGGTACGCGCCCTCTTCGACGCGTTCGACGACCGGCGCGTGCTGCTCTCGGTGTGGTTCGTCGTCCTCCCCGCTCTCCTCTTCGGGACGCTCGGCGTGCTGGGCCCGCTGCGGCTCTCGCAGCTCGGCTTCGGCGCGGTCGGCATCGGCGCCGTCTGGCTGATCACCGGAGCCCTGGAGGCCGGCAACAACGTGGGCGTCGGACGGGCGGCGGACCGCTACGGGCCGCTCGCCCCGATCGGGGTCGCACTCGTCGCCACCGTCGTGACCACGCTGCTCCTGCCGTGGCCGGACAACCCCTACGTGCTTGCCGTCCTGATCGGTCTCGCCGGGATCGCGTTCGGCACCTTCTACACGCCCGGCATGACCCTCCTCACCCACGCGGCCGAGGAACGGGGCCTCGACTACGGCTATGCGTTCGCGCTCGTCAACCTCGCCTGGGCGCCGGGCCAGAGCGCGGGCAGCGCGGTCGGCGGCGCGCTCGCCCAGGCGACGACGGACGCGGTGCCGTACCTCGCGCTGTCGGGCATCGCGCTGCTTACCCTTGCCGGGCTGTGGCGGTCTCGAAGCTTCTCGTAGCGAACCGCGGCGAGATCGCCCTGCGCGTCTTTCGCACCGCCCGGCGACTCGGCATCGCCACCGTCGCGGTCGCCCCTCCGGACGACACCGGTGCGCTGCACGCCCGCTCTGCCGACGAGACGATCGACGTGACGTCGTACCTCGACGCGGCCAACCTGCTGCGGGCCGCCCGCGAGACCGGCGCCGACGCCGTGCACCCTGGGTACGGCTTCCTCGCCGAGAACGCGGACTTCGCAGCGGCGGTCGCCGACGCCGGGCTCGTCTGGGTCGGGCCGCCGGCGGCGGCGCTGCGGGCAGGCGGCGACAAGCTCGAGGCGAAGCGGATCGCCGCGGGGGCCGGCGTGCCGGTCGTGCCGGGCGGCGAGCCGCGCGCGGTCGGCTACCCGCTGCTCGTCAAGGCAGCGGCCGGCGGCGGGGGCCGCGGGATGCGCGTCGTGCGCTCCGCGGCGGAGCTCGACGACGCGGTCGCCGCGGCAGCCCGCGAGGCGCGCGCCGCGTTCGGAGACGACCGCCTCCTGTTCGAGCGCTACCTGGAGCGGCCGCGGCACGTCGAGATCCAGCTGCTCGCCGACGCACACGGCACCGTCGTGAGTCTGGGCGAGCGCGAGTGCTCCGTGCAGCGCCGCCACCAGAAGGTGCTCGAGGAAGCCCCGTCGGTCGCGCTCGATCCCGACCTCCGGACGCGGATGAGCGATGCAGCGGTGCGCTTCGCCCGCGCGGTCGGCTACGTCAACGCGGGCACGGTCGAGTTCATGCTCGACGGCCGCGACTTCTACTTTCTCGAGCTGAACGGCCGGATTCAGGTCGAGCACCCCGTGACGGAGGAGGTGACCGGCATCGACCTCGTCGAGCAGCAGTTGCGCATCGCGGCAGGCGAGGCGCTTTCACAGGTGAGCACGCTGACAGGTGGACATGCAGTCGAGGTGCGGCTCTACGCCGAGGACCCCCGCACCTTCCTGCCGCAGTCGGGGAGGATCGAGCGGCTGAGGCTCCCCGCCGCCATCCGCGTCGACACCGGCGTGCAGGAGGGCGACGAGGTCGGAACCGCCTACGATCCGATGATCGCCAAGCTGATCGCGCGCGGCTCGACGCGCACCGACGCGCTCGACCGCCTACAGGCGGCGCTCGCCGCGACGGAGGTCGTGGGCATGACGACGAATCTTCCGTTCCTGCGCTGGCTGGTCGCCCATCCTGCGCTGCGTGCCGGCGAGACCACAACTGCCTTCCTCGTCGAGCATCCGCCGCTCGAGCCGGCGGCACCTCTTCCTCCCGCGCCGTGGCGAGCGCCGTTCCGGCTCAACCTGCCTTCCCCGGCGCCAGCACCCCCACCGGATCTCGCGCCGACGGACGGGCACGAGGCGGGCGGTTCGTCGACCGTCACGGCGCCGATGCCGGGCACCGTCGTGCGCGTGCTCGTCGCGGCAGGCGAGACCGTCGAGCCCCGGCAGCCGCTCGTCGTCCTCGAGGCGATGAAGATGGAGACGCCGCTCGTCTCGCCCTACGCGGCGCTCGTGCAGGCGGTCCACGTCGCAGAGGGGGATCGCGTCGCCGGCGGCGCGGTCCTTGTGGAGCTAGTCGAATAGCCGCCGCAGCTTCATCACCGCACCAAGGTCGCCGTCGACCTTCACCTTGCCTCTCATGTAGGCAGTGGCGGGGTTCTGCCGGCCGGAGACAAGCCGCTCGAAGACCTCCGCGTTCGCGCGGACGGTTGCGTCGGCCGAGCCGTCCGCGGGCCCCTCGGTCACGTCGATGCTCCCGTCATGGATGCGCACGTTCCAGCTTCCCTCGCCGTCGATCTCGAAGCGGTAGGAGTGGTCGAGGCCGTCGAGGTTCGCCGTCGCCGCGCGCGCCTCCAGCCCCTCGAAGAATGCCCGCGCGGCCACCGCGGCCACGCTAGCAGCGATCACGCTGCAGCCGACTCGTGCAGGTGACGCGCGATCAGAAGGTGGGACAGACGCGCCTGCCCCGTTGCCAGCAGGCGGCGGTTCTGCTCCAGCTCGGACGGGCTTGCTCCGGCCGCCCGAAGCTCCTGGCGCTCGGCGACGACGCGCCCGATCTCGGCGACGAGCGTCTCGACGGTGTGGTCGTCGGCGTTCATGGGCAGCAAGCCAGGTGCCAGCTCTCAGTAGCCTCCTCGCGTGAACTTCGACCTCGCTCCCGAACACGAGCTCCTGCGCGACACGGTCAGGCAGTTCGCGCTCGACCGCGTCGCTCCTCTCGCGGAGGAGCTCGACCGCGACAAGCGCTTCCCATACGAGGTCGTGCGCGAGCTCGCCGACCTCGGCCTGATGGGGATGACGATCCCGGAGGATTACGGGGGCGGCGGCACCGACACGCTCTCCTACGCGATCGCGGTGGAAGAGCTGACGCGCGTCGACTCGTCGGTCGCGATCACGGTCGCGGCGCACCACTCGCTCGGCACGCTGCCGATCTGGAACTTCGGGGCAGAGGAGCAGAAGCAGCAGTGGATCCCCGACCTCGCGT
>Ga0136846_1208217_pt1 | contig 15893 bp, 11 predicted proteins | sample HopSoiMetagenom2_FD_96841 | JGI IMG/M metagenome (GOLD analysis project Ga0136846, IMG submission 96841) | Grasslands soil microbial communities from Hopland, California, USA - 2 Assembly 2016 (version 4) | ecosystem: Environmental > Terrestrial > Soil > Grasslands | place: USA: Hopland... | reverse complement strand
TGGGAACGCGCTGGAACATCACGCTGTTCCACTATCGAAACCACGGCTCCGACTACGGTCGCGTGCTCGCCGGCATCGACGTGCCGCCCGCCGACATGACGGACTTCCTCGATCACCTCAACGTCCTGCACTTTTCCTACAGCGACGAGACTAACAATCCGGTCTACCGCATTTTTCTCGGCAGTTGAGCGGCGGATGAGCGGCCGCGGGGAACCCGCGGCCCGGGCGCCGGTCTGTGAAGAATGTCTCCGGCCGCCATGCTCAGGTCCTTGCGGACCCTCGACGAATCGCACCCGCTTTATCGCGCCTACCGGGTGGCGAAGCGCATCGTCATCGCCCTCGTGGGCTTCAGCGTCCTGCTGGTCGGTGTCGCGATGATCATCCTGCCCGGCCCGGCCGTCGTCGTGATTCCCCTCGGCCTTGGCATCCTGAGCCTCGAGTTCGCCTGGGCGCGCAACTGGCTCGGCAAGATCCGGGACAAGGCGAAGTCCGCCGCGGGCCTGTCCCGCAGGGCGCCCGAAGCGGATCGCGATCTCTAACTACTGTATCGGCAGGTCGAACATCAGCTCGCGCACGAAGCGCACCGGCGGCGAGCCGTACGACAGCACCTGGTCGTGATACTTCTTCTGGTCGAATGACGCGCCGAGCTTCTGCTCGGCCTCGGCGCGCAACGCCATGTGCTCGCGCGCGCCGACGAAGTAGACGGGCAGCTGGGCCGAGGTGAGCTGCGCGCGCGTCCACTTGCCCGCGGCTTCGCGCTCCTCCTGGAATGCATCCTCGGTCAGGAATTTCATCGCGGCCTTCTGCGACATGCCGTCGACGTGCACGGCCTGGTCGAGCAGCGCATTGGCGATCGAGCGCACGTACCACTTGAGCTGGACGAGCTTCATGAGCGGGTCGGCATCGAGATAGCCCGCGTCGGCCATGACGCGCTCGGTGTACACGGCCCAGCCCTCGATGAACGGTCCGGACTCGAGCACGGCGCGCAGCGTCGACGGATACGCGTTCATGTGCGCGAGCTGCAGGAAGTGCCCCGGCATCGCCTCGTGAATCGTGAGGTTCTGGATCGAGCGCGTGTTGTACTCGCGCAGGTACGAATCCGCCTGCGCCTTCGTCCAGTCCTTCGGAATCGGTGACACCGCGAAGAACGTTTTCTGTCCCTTTTCGAGCGGCCCGGGCGAATCGCAATAGGCGAGCGCGACACCCTGCTTGAACTCCGGCATGACGACGATCTCGACCGGCTCGTCGGGCACGCTCACGATGTTCTTCTCGCGCACGAACGCCGTGGTCTTCACCAGGGCGGCGCGCGCCGCGTCGAGCACGCCATCGCGCGCCGGGTGGTCCGCGGCGGCGAGCTCGAGGGCCGCGCGGATCGCGCGCCGCTGCGTGTCGGGATCCGGGGAGTCCGGCATCTTCAACGCGGCTGCGTTTTGTTTCGAAGAGTGGCCCTTCAACACACGGCGCGCGATCCCGTACATCGCGCGATGCGTGTTCGCGAGCTCGGCCTCGGCCTGCTCGCGGATCTCCTGGCGCGACAGCGGCGAGAACAGTGCGAATGCGAGTTTCTGGTCGTAGCGCTCCGCGCCGAGGCGGAAGTCGCCCTTCGCATCCGGGACGAGCTTCTTCTCGAGCCAGATCTGGTGCTGGTTGATCGCGCTGCGCGCCTTCGCGATCGATGCCTTCAGCCGGTCCTGGTCGCCGGCCGGCAACCCGGACGACTCCTTCGCGATCTCGTCGAGGATCGAAAGCAGGCCCGCATTCTGCTTCGCCGCCGTCTCGGCGTGCACCTTTGGCACGCGCGCCGGATCGAGCACCTCGCGCGCCTGCGCGAGGAAACGCGGCAGCTCGTCCAGCCGTGCGGTGGCGTTCCGGAGGCGTTCCGGCAGCGGCGCGAAGTCGCGCGCGATGAGGTTGTAGAGGCCGTCGCCCGCGAGGCGCGTGTACGTCAGCGGATTCCACTTCCAGTCCTCGAGCGTCCGGATGCGCCAGCGGTCGTACTCGAGATCGTGGCGCAGCAGCAATGCGTCGACCTGGTTCGCGCGCGACAGCTTCGCCGTGTCGATGGGGTCGAGCGCCGATAGATAGATCTCCGTGAACACGACGCGTGATTGCCAACCGGCCGCGCTCACGTCATCGAGGCGATTGTCGAAGCGGTGGTCGCCGAGCCCGGTGGCATTCACCGGCGACTGCTCCGGCGACTCTTTCAGATAGCGCTGGGCGAGGGCCTCGAACTGCTGGTCGGGCGTCGGCGGCGGTGGCGCGGGCGGAGCGGGTGGCGGAGCCGCGGGCGGAATGGGCGCGCAGGCGCACAGCAGCAGGGCAGCGGCCGCGGAGGCCGCCAACAACTTCGTTCTCATCGCATCACTCCCGTAACCGGACGCAATGGCCAACGGAGCGCGACGTTACCAGTTAAAGTGCGCATCCCCCAACACCCCGAATCCGCTTGAGCAGCACGACCGCATCGCCTGGCCGCCAGGCACTGAGCCACCCCGACTTCGCGCGCTATGCCTACGGACGATTCGCTGCGACGCTCGCCTGGCAGATGATCGACGTGGTGCTCGGATACCAGGTGTGGAAGCTGACGCACAGCAAGGCTGCGCTCGGCACCATCGGCCTCGCACAGTTCCTGCCCTTCGTCGTGCTGCTGCTGCCCGGCGGGCAGATCGCCGACCGCTTCGATCGCCGCCTCATCATCACGCTCGCGTATGGGCTCGAGCTGGTCGCGGCCATTGCATTGCTGACGTTCACGTTGCTGGGCCGCACCGAGGCCGTCGCGCTGTTCTTCATCGCCGCGTTGTTAGGCGTGGGCCGCAGCTTCTGGGCGCCCGCCGGCCAGGCGATGGTGCCGAACCTCGTGCCGAAGGACCTGCTGTCCGGCGCGATCTCGATGAACACGCTGATGTTCACCATCGCCACCATCACCGGTCCCGCCGTCGCGGGACTCACGCTGATCGCCGGCATCGACTGGTCGTACGGCATCACCGTCGCACTGCTCATCGTCGCGATGTTCATGATCGTCGGCGTGAAGCCCGTGCGCGCGAAGTCCACGTCGGAGTGGCGCTGGACCGATTTCCTCGGCGGCTTCGTGTTCGTGTGGCAGAAGAAGCCCGTACTCGGCGCGATCTCGCTCGACCTGTTCGCCGTGCTGTTCGGTGGCGTGGTCGCGCTGCTGCCCGCGTACGCGGACGAAATCCTGCACGTCGACACCATCGCCCTCGGCCTCATGCGCGCCGCGCCGGGTGTCGGTGCGGCGATCGTCGCGGCCTGGCTCGGCGTGCGCCCGATCCGGCAGCACGCCGGCACGTGGATGTTCGGCGGCGTCGCCATCTTCGGCTGCTGCATGATCACGGTCGGCCTGTCCACCAGCCTCTGGCTCACGGTCGCGGTGCTCATCGTCGCGGGCGCGGGCGACATGGTCAGCGTGTTCGTGCGCGGCATGCTCGTGCAGCTCGAGACGCCCGACGCGATCCGCGGCCGCGTGAGCGCGGTGAACTCGATGTTCATCGGCGCCTCGAACGAGCTCGGCGCGTTCCGCGCGGGCATGCAAGCGGCGTGGATCGGCGTCGTCCCGTCGATGATCTGGGGCGGCATCTGCACGCTCGCCGTCGTCGCCAGCTATCTCGGCCTCTTCCCGCAGCTCCGCAAGCTCGACCGCTTCCCCGACGCCGTGCATTGACGCGGACTGTTCCCTGATTCATCCAGTAGTCGCGGCGCACGCGTACTGGATTTACTCGCCCCCTGTGCATCCATACAGTCACGCGCATGGCCAGCGCGATGAAAGGCCGCGGCGCGCTCTCGAACCCGCCGGGGCGATTCGACCAACTAACAAAGTCATTCGAGCACGACGGATGGCACGAAGAGGATCTGCCCGACAAGGTGGAGACGGTCGTATTGCCCGAACCGTCCCGCTCGATCATCAGCCGCAACGCGTCGCCCGACATCGGCTTCAGCCAGTCGATCAATCCATACAGGGGCTGCGAACATGCGTGCATCTACTGCGTCAGTGGAGACACGCAAGTCCTGATGGCCAATGGCACGTCGCGCCAAATCTCCGATCTGCGTGAAGGCGACGCAATCTACGGTACCGAACGAATTGGCTACTACAGACGCTTCGTGACAACGCGGGTGCTTGCCCATTGGAGTGTCATCAAGCCTGCGTATCGCGTGTCACTCGCCGATGGCACCGAGCTGATCGCTGGTGGTGATCATCGCTTCCTGACAGATCGCGGGTGGAAATTCGTGACTGGCACTGAACGCGGTTCCACGCGACGGCCCTTCCTCACTGCAAACAACAAGCTCATGGGTGTCGGGCGATTTGCCCCGGCCCCTAACAAAGGTCCGGAGTATCAGCGCGGGTACCTTTGCGGAATGATTCGCGGCGACGCGACACTCAAGTCATACCAATATGAGAGGGAGGGCCGAGCGAACGACACTCAACATCACTTCCGTCTGGCGTTGTGCGACGACGAGGCTCTGCAACGGGCTCGCGAATACCTCGACGCCATTCGCATCGAGACGAGCTCCTTCGTCTTCGCGTCCGCGAGCGCGAGCCGCCGGCAGATGAATGCGATTCGAACGCACAAACAGTCAAACATTGAGGCGTTGAGGCAAGTCATCGAGTGGCCCGCCGATCCCACGCTCGAGTGGCATGTTGGGTTTTTGGCCGGAATATTCGACGCCGAGGGCAGCTTCAGTCAGACCGTCCTTCGAATCTCCAATACCGATTCCGAGATCATCGATCGAATCGCCCAGTCGCTTACGAAGCTCGGGTTTCGCCACGTGATAGAACACCAGGATCGGATTGCGGCGAAGGCCATCGACGTCGTTCGAGTCGTGGGAGGCTTGCCCGAACACCTGCGCTTCTTTCACACGGTTGACCCGGCCATCACGAGAAAGCGGGACATCCGTGGCCAGGCGGTGAAGACACAAGCTGACCTATCGATCACCCGCATCGAGCCCCTCAGTCAATCGATGCGCCTCTACGACATCACCACCGGCACCCAGGACTTCATCGCCAACGGCGTCGTCAGCCACAACTGCTACGCCCGCCCCAGCCACGGCTATCTCGGCCTCTCGCCCGGTCTCGATTTCGAAACCAGGCTCTTCTACAAGCCCGACGCCGCCCAACTACTCGAAGCCGAGCTCGCCGCGAAGAACTACCGATGCTCGCCCATCATGGTCGGCGCGAACACCGACCCGTATCAACCGATCGAGCGCGAATACAAGGTCACTCGCTCCATCCTCGAAGTCCTCGCACGCACTCGTCACCCCGTGAACATCACGACCAAGAGCGCGCTGGTCGCCCGCGACCTCGACCTGCTCTCCGACCTCGCCCGCGACCACCTGGTCCGCGTGATGTTCAGCATCCCCACCCTGAACAACGAGGTGAAGCGCGTGCTCGAACCGCGCGCCTCCTCCGCCGCCGCGAAGCTCAAGGCCATGCGCGCGCTCGCGGATGCCGGCGTTTCCGTCGGCGTGCTCGTCGCGCCGATCATTCCGGTGATCACGGAACACGAAATCGAGGCGGTTCTCGCAGCCGCGCGCGAGGCCGGAGCGTCAGTTTCCGGATACACCGTGTTACGTCTGCCGTGGGAGGTGAAAGATCTCTTCAGAGAATGGCTGGCCGAGCATTTTCCGGATCGCGCAGCCCACGTGATGTCCGTCGTTCGTGCAATGCGTGGCGAACGCGACAACGACCCCGACTTCGGGACCCGCATGCACGCCACCGGCCCCTTGGCGCAGCTGATTCGCCAGCGTTTTCGCCTCGCCAGCCGACGCCTGGGTTTCCCGGAAGAGAGGCAATACGAACTTCCCACGCATCTTTTCCGGCCGCCGTCTCGTAGAACACCACAGCTCACGCTCGATCTCTGACCTCGCGGGGAACCGGTTGGGGCACTCGAGGTCACAAAGAGGTGGTGCTGCGACGTGGCATACTGGCCGCGCCCACAGATATTCCCGCAGCACTCTTGGGGAGCCGGTCATGAGAAGCGCAATCTGCGTCGCGTCGGTACTGGCGGCAGGCATGCTGATCAGCGGCTGCATGCAGGCGCGCATCGAAGAATCGCGCGAAGCGGCGACGCCGCTCGAGAAGGGCGATCGCGTGGTGATCCTCGCGAAGCCGCAGATCGAAGGCTCCGGCGCCGAGGACAGTTTCATGGACTGCGTGAGCTCGGGCCTCGCGAGCGGGCATCACGTGGCCGTGCACGACAACAACGAGTTCGTCGATCGCATGTTCCCGTGGTTCGAGCCGTCGACCGCGCCGCAACGTCCGGAGGCGATGAGCGCGTTGCTGGCGCGCCCCGGCGTGTCGGAACAGGTCGCGGCGAGCGGCGTGCGTTATGTAGTCTGGCTCGACGGCAGCACGCGCAAGGTGGACGGCGGCGGCAGCCTCGCGTGCGGCGCAGCCCCGGGCGGCGCCGGTTGCATCGGTTTCGGCTGGTGGGAGAAGGAATCCGCCTACGAGGCCACCATTTGGGATTTGAAACAGGCAAAGTCGGCGGGTAGCGTCGGCACGAACGTCACTGGAACTTCCGCCATCGTCGGCGCAATAGTTCCTTTGCCGTTCATCGCGCGCGTTCAGGCAACGGCATGCAATCGCATGTCGAACCAGCTGCGCAGCTTTTTCATGGGAACCGATGGCCAGGGCAACGGAACCCAATAAGACCGCGAGGAGACGCATGCGCACTCCAATTCAGATTTCACTGTCGATCGCGGCCGCGTTGGCGGCTGCGATGCTCGCGGGCTGCGCATCCACCAGCGGCGGCGGAATGCCGAGCCCGAGCGGCGGCGGCGGCATGCCGAGCCCCGGTGGGGGCGGTGGCGGTGGAATGCCGAGCCCCGGCGGCGGCGGCATGCCCGGTGGCGACCCCAGTGGTGGTGGCGGCGGAATGCCGGGCGGCAGCTCGGGTATGCCCGGAATGCCGGGCGGTTCCAGCGGAATGCCGGGCACGCCCGGCGCGGATCCCACCTCGATGCCGTCCGGGGGTCTGCCCGGTGACTCCGGAAAGGGCGACAGCAGCGACGGCAAGAGTGGCGAAGGCAAGGACGGCAAGGGCAAGAGCGGCGACAGCAAGGACGGCTCGAGCACGAGCGACGGCAAGTCCGGCGACGGCAAGCCCGGCAGTGCCACGCCCGAAGGCCCGGGCGGCGCGCAGACTTCCGACGAACGCAAGAAGGCGGGCGAGAAAGCGCTCGACGATTCGCTCGGCGATTTCGACAAGACGCTGAAAAAGGAACAGGAACGTGTCGCCAAGGAACGCGACGCGAAGGGCACCGCCGAAGGCGAGGGCAAGGATGGTTCGAGCTCCGATGGCGCAGGCAGCGAAGGCAGTGCGAGCAGCGGCGCGCCCGGCACTCGCAACGGCGATCTGAAATCCGCGAGCTCGTCGAGCTCCAGCGCGTCGGACGGCAAGAGCGACGGTTCCGCGAGCGGAGACACCGCGCAGGAAGGCGGCGAAGGCAAGGGCAAGAACGCGGGCGGCAGCGGCGCGGGCCACCAGAAGGCGGTCACCGGCTCCGATGACGACATCGTCGCGAAACGCCTGCGCAAGGCCGCCGAAGAAGAAACCGATCCGGAGCTGAAAGAGCGCCTCTGGAAGGAATACTACGAATACAAGAAGGCCGCGGGCTGACGCGCGAGGTTTTTCCCATGACACCCAAAACTCTTGCAGGAGTCGTGCTCGCCGCGTCGCTGGCGGTCACCGGTTGCGTCACCAGCGAGACGAAGCCCGTCCCGAGAATCCAGGCCAAGCAGGCGACGGTTCACATTCCCGAAGCGGAGCTGCTCGACGTCGGCATCCGCGTGTTCGATCCCGGCATCCCGAAGAACATCGAGGGTGACGACGAGGCGCTCGCGAAGAAGCGTATTTATCCGGACCTGCGCAAGGCCGAAGCGCGCTACATGCCGACGCTGCTGCGCGAGACGCTCGAGGCGACGTCGCAGTGGGGCGCGGTGCGCGTGATCCCGACCACCGCCGAGTTCGTCGACGTCATCGTCACGGGCAAGGTCGTCGATTCGAACGGCGGCTTCCTCGCCATCGACATCACCGCGACCGACGCCGCCGGTCGCGTGTGGATCAAGGACAAGCGTTACTCCGGCCTCGTCGATCTCGGCGCGTACAAGACCACCGCGTCGATGAAGGCGCGCGACCCCTTCCAGAACGTGTACTCCGAGATCGCGAACGATCTCGTCGTCGCGCGCGACAAGCTCACGTCGCTCGACCGCGAGAACATCCGCAGGATCGCGAGCCTGCGCTTCGCCGAGGATCTCGCGCCCGATGCGATGGCCGGCATGACGGCCAAGGACAAGAACGGCGTCACGCAGGTCGCGCGCCTGCCCGCCGATGGCGATCCGACGCTCGCGCGCATCGAGAAGATCCGCGAGCGCGACACCGCGGTCGTCGACACCGTCAATGATTACTACGCGAGCTTCCACGATTCGATGGAGGACTCGTACGGCAGCTGGCGCCAGACGAGCTTCACCGAGCTCGAAAAAGAGATGCGCGCGCGTTCGAGCGCGCGCACGCGCACGGTGCTCGGCGCCGCGGCGCTGCTCGCGAGCATCTTCGCGCCCAACGCCTGCGGCAGCTACGACTACAACTGCAGCCGCATCCAGAACGCCGCGCGCAACGCGGGCGCGATGGGCGGCGTCGCGGCCATCCTCTCCGGCGTGAAGAAATACGCCGACGCGCGCACGCACGCCGATGCGCTGAAGGAACTCACGCTGAGCTTCCAGTCGGAAGTCGCGCCGCAGGTCGTCGAGGTGGAAGGGCACACGCTGCGCCTCACGGGCACGGCGGAAGACCAGTACCGCGAATGGCGCAAGATGCTCAAACAGATCTATCTCGAGGAGACGGGTGCCGCCGCGGCTCCGCCGCCGGCCGCACCGGAACCGACGCCGCCGACCACGGCCAAGACGTCGAAGTCTCCCTCGACCTGAAGACCGCTTTCGACAAAGCTGCGCTGAAAGAACAGGCGTGACAAACCAGAACCAGGCCGGCACGAAGCTGTGCGGCCGCTTCGTGCTCATCGACAAGCTCGGCGCCGGCGGCTACGGCGAGGTATGGCGCGCGCGTGACGAGCTGCGCGATACCGAGGTCGCGCTCAAGATCCTCTATTCCCAGTTCCAGAACTCCGAAGCCGCGTGGCAGGTGTTCCAGCGCGAGTTCACGCTGACCGCGCGGCTCAATCATCCCGGCGTGTTGCGCGTCCACGAGCCGGTCCGCGGCCCGGATGCCACCGTGTTGCCGATGGTGCTGGCCGCGGGCGGCGATCTGCGACAGATGCGCGGCGCGTCGTACACGCGCATCCTGCCGCTGCTCATCGACATCGCGGCCGCGCTCGAGCACGCGCACGCGCGTCGCATCGTGCATCGCGACCTCAAGCCGTCGAACGTGCTGCTCGACGGCGCCGGCCGTCCGCTGCTCGCCGATTTCGGCGCTGGCGCGTCGGAGGGCGATTCGACCGGCGGTCCGCCGGGCTCGCCGTTTTCCGCGAGCCCGCAGCAGCTGGCCGGTGAGCCGGCGCGGCCGGCCGACGACATCTACGGGCTCGGCGCGCTCGCGTACGAGCTGCTGTCGGGCTATCCGCCGTTCTATCCCGCGTTCGACGCACGCAAGATCGCGACTGAGCCGGTACCGCGCCTGAAGCCGGTCAAGCCGATTCCACCGCGCCTCGAGTTGCTGGTGTCGTGGCTGCTCGCCAAGCAGGGGCGCGAGCGACCGCCGTCGATGCGCCACGTTGCCGACGAGATGAACGCGGTGCTGCAGGACACGCTCGGACTCGAGGGCAGCACCGAGGCCGCCGCCGAGCAGACGGAAGACGCGTTGCTCGGCGCCGCGGCCGACAATCTCACGCCCGCGGTGATGGCCGGCGACGATCTCTCGCCGGCGCCCGCGCCGGTGCGCGAGCTCGAGGACATCGTCGACGTGTTGCCGCGCGTCGACGAATTGCGCGCGCAGGTGGAGCGCGAGCAGCGCGCACGCAACCGGCGGCGCAACTGGATCATCGCCGCGGTGCTGGTCGTGGTCGCGGGCGGCGTCTGGCTGCTGCTGCCCGACATCGCGAGCAAGGCGAAGATCGACATCGCCACCGTCAACCTGCCGGCGGGCCCGAGCGCTGCGCAGAACGCAGCGGACAAGAAGGCCGAGGAATACGCGACCCAGCACACGGAGCTCGAGAAGCGCATCGTCGAGCTGGATTCGCGCGCCGCCGCGCAGTGGGGCGGCGCGGAATTCGCCGACGCGCGCAAGTCGGTCGACGAAATCGGCGGCATGCTCGAGCGCCGCAAGTACGACCAGGTACCGGCGGCCATGGCTGCGCTCGCGAAGACCGTCACCGACATCGAGAGTCGCGTGCCTGCCGCGCTGTCCGCGCAGCTCGCCGAGGGCCAGCGCGCGCTCGGTGCCGGCGAGTTCGAGAACTCGCGGCAGGCGTACGACAACGCGCTCAAGATCGATCCGGGCAACAAGGAGGCCACCGCGGGGCTCACGAAGGTCACCGAGGCCAGCGGCCAGCTGCCCACGCTCGCCGACGCGGAAAACGCCGAGAGCAGCCAGGACCTGCCGAAGGCGGAGACGCTGTTCGCCGACCTGGTCAAGCGCAACCCGGGCAACGCCGCGGCCTCGCAGGGGCTTGCGCGCGTCCGGCAGGCGATCGCCGACAAGAACTTCAACGCCGAGATGGGCGCGGGCCTCACGGCGCTCAACGCGGGCCGGCTCCCCGAGGCGCGCACGCACCTCGAAAAGGCCCGCACGATGCGGCCCGGTAACGCGGAAGTCGCCGCAGCACTGCAGCGCGCTGCCGACACCGGCACCGGCCGCAGCATCGCCGACGTCGAGGCGCGCGCCGCCTCGCTCGCGAGCCAGGAACGCTGGTCCGAGGCGCTGGCCATCTACGACGACGCGCTCGCGCGCGACCCGTCACTCGAGTTCGCGCGCAAGGGCCGCGAGACCGTGGCGCCGCGCGCGGAACTCGGCAACCGTTTGCAAGGACTCATAGACAGGCCGGAACGACTGGCCGAGGAACCTGTGCGGCACGAAGCGGAACAGCTCCTGTTGCGGGCGAAGGCCGTGCCGAATGCCGGACCCGTCATCCGTTCCCAGGTCTCGCGCCTGGAACTCCTGCTGCCCACCTTCAATCAACCCGTCATGCTCGCCCTCGAATCGGACAACGCCACCGAAGTCGCCATCCAGCGCGTCGGGTTTTTCGGCGCGTTCGAGAAGCGCCAGGTCGAGCTCAAGCCCGGCAAATACACCGTGACCGGCAAGCGCTCGGGCTTCCGCGACGTGCGCCGCGAGATCACCGTGGCGCCCGGCGACACCGGGCAGACCATCGTGATCCGCTGCCTCGAGCCGATCTGACGCAGACCGCCCATGGAACCGTCACCACATCTCGATCCCACCATCGTTCTGCGCAGCTCGCAGGGCGAAGCGCGCTACGGCGCGCGCGTGGTCATCGATCCGGGTTCGGGCGCGATGCGTTCGGATCACACCGATGCACCTTCGCAGGTCGATGCGCCGCCGCTCGCCACGTTGCGCGCCGTCGGCAATCGCTGGCTGCTCGACACGTCGGGCGAAGGCCGCGTGAGCATCAACGGCGTGCCGGTCGGCGGCGCGCGCGTGGTGATCGCGGGCGACGTCGTCACCATCGCCGAGTCGCAGCTGCTGGTCGAAGAGGCCTCGCCGCAGATTCTGGCGCTGCGCCGCTTCGAGCTCGAAGGCACCGAAACGTTGCCGCCGGTGGGCGACAGCGTGCAGGCCCTCGCGCCGCCCGCCGCCGACGTCGACATCGACATGGGCGAGGTGCCGGAGATCGACGGCATCATCGCCGCGCGGCAGGCGCCGCGCGAGCCGCGCAGCGCGTGGAACTACGCCGCATGGGTGATGGGCGCGCTGCTGCTCGCGGTGCTCGGCACATTCATGATGCTGCAGTCGGTCGAGATCGACCTCAAGCCCGCGGACGCGCGCGTGAAGTCGACCACCGGGTTCTCGTGGCAATCCGCGTCGAGCCTGTTCGTGTTCCCCGGCGACCACGTGCTGCGCGCCGAGCGCAAGGGCTATGAGCCACTGCAGGTCAGGGTGAAGGTGGCGAGCTCCGCGCCGGCGACCACGCTGATCCACCTCGTCAAACTACCCGGCAAGCTCAAGGTCGACTCGGGTGGCGTGAAGGCGGAGATCTCCGCCGACGGCGCGCGCATCGGCACCGTGCCGGGCGTCGTCGACGTGCCGGCCGGAGAACGCACGCTCACATTCAGGGCGCCGCGCTATCTCGACGCGGTCGAGCGCCTGACCATCACCGGCATGGGCGAGAAACAGGATCTCAAGGTGACGCTGAAGCCGAACTTCGGCGTCGTCACGGTGAGCTCGGTGCCGACCGGCGCGGCCATCGAGGTCGACGGCAAGAACGTCGGTGCCACGCCCGCGAAGGTCGAGATGGATTCGGGCATCCGCCGCGTGCAGCTCACCGCGCCGGGCCTGCGTCCGTGGACGTCGAGCATCGTGATCACCGCGGGCAAGCCCGAGACCATCGGGCCCGTCACGCTCGGTGCGGCGGACGCGCACGTCACCGTGCGTTCGGTGCCGTCGGGCGCGCAGGTCACGACGGGCGGCAGCTTCCGCGGCATCACGCCCATCACCGTCGATCTCGCGCCCGGCGTGTCGCACACGATCACGGTCGCGCGCGCCGGCTATGCGCCCTGGACGCGCGACCTCTTCGCCGAGCCCGACAAGACGTCGACGCTCGATGCGCGGCTCGCCGCGCTGCTCGTCGACGTGCGCATCCAGGGCACGCCCGAGGATTCCGAGGTGTTCATCGACGGCGAGTCGCGCGGCAAGTCGCCGGTGTCGCTGCAGCTGCCGGCGACGCGGCACAAGCTCGAAGTGCGCCACGAGGGCTTCAACACCGACTCCGGGGATCTCGTGCTCGCACCCGGCATCGGCCGCACCATCGACTTCAAGCTGGTGAACCCGAAGGATGTCGTCGGCAACGCGCAGAAGGTGTTGATAACGAAAAGCGGCATCAGGCTGCTGCTCGTGGCCGGTGGCACGTACCAGGCCGGCAGCGACCGCCGCGAGCAGGGCCGGCGTCCGAACGAGGGCGGCCACAAGGTCACGCTGCTGCGACCGTTCTACATGGGCGAGCGCGAGGTCACGAACGCGCAGTTCCGCCAGTTCAAGGAGTCGCACAACTCCGGTTCGTTCGGCACGTTCTCGCTCGATCTCGACAAGCAGCCGGTCGTGCGCGTCAGCTGGAACGAAGCGGCGGAGTTCTGCAACTGGCTGTCGCAGCAGGAAGGTCTCACGCCCGCGTACCAGGCCGGGGATGGCGGCGAGTTCTCGCTGATCGTGCCGGTCGGCAACGGCTATCGGCTGCCCACCGAGGGCGAGTGGGAATACGTCGCGCGCGCCGCGGCGACCGGCAAGCCGCTCAAGTATCCGTGGGGCCAGGACCTGCCCATCGTCTCCGGCACCGCGAACATCGCGGGCGCGGAGGCGGCCGGGTTGCTCGGCGGCGCTGTGCTCGACGGCCACCGGGACGAGTTCCCGGCCGTGGCCGCGCCCGCGCTGTTCGCGCCGAACGCCATGGGTTTCTACGACCTCGCCGGCAACGTCTCCGAATGGACGACCGATCGTTACCTGTCGTTCGTTCCGTCGACGACCGTCACGGATCCGCTCGGTCCGGACGAAGGCAAGAATCACACCTACCGCGGATCGAACTGGCGCACGGGCACCACGGTCGAACTGAGGTTCCCGTGGCGCGAAGGCGCCAGCGACGCGAGCGACGTGATCGGCTTCCGCGTCGCGCGCTACGTCGCGCCGGAATAGGAGGCCGCATGCGTCACATCGTCCTGAGTCTGTTCGCCATCGCGCTGGCCGGAGTCGCCGCCATCGCGGCGACCTCGCTGATGCTCGATACCCCCGTGCATCCGTCGCCGTTCGATGCGCTGCCGGTGAACGCGCCGGCGCCGGCGACGCCGCCCGCCACAGGGGCACCACCAGCGTCGACGCCCGACGCCACGAAACCCGACGACGCAAAGCCCGGCGCGCCGAAGACCGCCGCCGGCGGCGCCGCACCGGCCGGCAAGGACGCGAAGGATTCCAAGGACGACGAAGGCGACGCGGACCCGTACGCCGGCATCGCGCCCGAGGACCTGCCGCCCGACCTGCAGTACAGCGCGGACTCGAGCGTCAGCTTCCCGACCAACATCTGAAGTAGATAGACATGTACGGCCTGCACTTCGATCACCACACGCTGTCCATCGCCCGCGACGGCGAGCTGCTCGTGTCCGAGCCGCTGGCGGTGGAGATCGGGGCGAAGGACCCGCGCTTCGGCCGCGCCGCGCTCGCCGCCGCGCGCGGGCGCCCGGACCTGGTGTCGCTCAACCACTGGCGCGAGCTCGGCCGTACCGACGAGGCCGCGCGCAGCGTGGCCATCGAAGTGGCCGCGCACCTGCGCGCGCTCAACGTCGCCGAACGCATCGACGCGGTGGTCGCCGTGCCGGCCGATCTCGACGCGGGCGCGCTGATGCGCCTGCGCGGCGCGCTGACCGCCGCGGGCTGCGACGCGCGCGACTTCGTCGACGCCGCGACGGTGACCGCCGCCGCGGTCGCCGAGCGTGCGCAGTACATCGTTCTCGAGACCGGCTGGCGCTCGGCCACCGCCACGCGCGTCTCCGGCGGCGCCGAGTGCACGTTCGAAGAAGCGTTCGTCAGCGAGCGCGCGAACCTGCTCGACGTCTACGACGCGTGGCTGGTTGCCGTCGCGGGTGCGATGGTGCGCAACACGCGCTTCGATCCATTGATGAGTCTCGACGTCGAGCAGCGCCTGTACGCCGATCTGCCGATGGTCGCCGCGCGCGCCGCCACCGAGAGCAAGGTCGAAGCAGCCGTCGAGGCCGACGGTTCGCGGTTCGTCGTCGAAGTCGACGCGCAGCTGTTCGCCGACGGCGCCATGCCGTTCTATCGCGAGCTCATGCGGCTCGCGCGCTCCGCGCGCATCGCGGGCCAGGGCGCCGCGCTGGTGCTGCCGGCCGAGTCGCGTCGCTGGCCGGGATTCCTGCCGCGGCTGCTCGAGCTCGAGCAGGATGGCGTCGTGGTCGCGCCCGCGGGGCTCGCCGCGGTCGCCGCGAGCCTGCGCACGGCGGATCCGGCGGCCGCACCCCGGCTGCGTCGCGCCGTGCCGCGGATCGCGGATCACGCGCTCGCGGCGGGCATCGAATACGTCGCATCGGTGGCCGCATCGCCGGGCCGGCAGCTGCCGGTCACGCACATCCTGTTCGGCGGCGACTCGATGCGCTTCCCGGACGTCGGCCTCGTGATCGGCACGGAAGAGGTGTCGAACGAGCCGCACATCGCGCTGCCGCGCGCCGCCGCGGGCGTGTCGCGCCGTCACTGTTCGCTGCGCCGTGAAGGCGAGCGCACGGTGCTCATCGATCACAGCCGCCACGGCACCTGGGTGAACGGCGCGCGCGTGCGCGAGCGTGCGCCCGTGCGCCCCGGCGATCGCGTGCGCGTCGGCACGCCGGGCGTCGAGTTCACGCTGATCTCGGCCGCGGCGTTTGGTGGCGCGGCGTGAAGAAACGCCGCGCCTTCGAGGTCTTCACGCTGTCGTTCCTCGACTGCATCTGCTGCGGCTTCGGCGCGGTGGTGCTGTTCTACACCATCGTGCAGGCGCAGGCGGGCGTCGAGGAGATCCGCCGCATCGACGATCTCACCGGCGAAGTGACGAAGCTCGAGGAGCAGGTGCTCGAGGGCACGAAGAATCTCGTGCAGCTGCGCAACACGGTCGAGAAGACCGACCAGGACGCGACCGAAGCCGCCGCGCGCCGCGCGCGCATCACGGAAGAGCTCAAGGTGCGGCGCGAGGAGTCGACCGAGTACGAGGGCGACACGATC
>Ga0136846_1227461_pt1 | contig 15894 bp, 16 predicted proteins | sample HopSoiMetagenom2_FD_96841 | JGI IMG/M metagenome (GOLD analysis project Ga0136846, IMG submission 96841) | Grasslands soil microbial communities from Hopland, California, USA - 2 Assembly 2016 (version 4) | ecosystem: Environmental > Terrestrial > Soil > Grasslands | place: USA: Hopland... | reverse complement strand
GAAGCCCATGAGGGGCGCTTCGACATCGAGCGCCTGCTGTTCCACCTGGCCGGCATCCCCACCTACATCGTTATCGCCGAACTGGCCGGCAACCGTGTCCTGCACGGCACCCTTCCGCGCCCCGACTACCCGGACAAGCTGAAGAGCGCCGCCCGCGACCGCTGGTGGGGCGAGGCCCGGATCACTCTCGGCTATGCGAGTACGGCGTACGCCGATCGCGGACTGCTGGCCGAGAGTGCCGGCGCCGTAGCCACCGCAGCCTGCATGACAGCTCACGCCGTACTGGCCGCTCGGGGTCAGTGGGTCACGAACGAGAAGCAGTTGATCGACCGCGCCGGCCTGCGCGGCATCGACGACATCCTCGCCGAGCGCGACCCACGGAAGATGATCGAGCAGGCGCAACGCCTACTCGAGGACGCAGTTTCAGGAGGACAGGGCGCGCGGGTGTGAGGTTGCGTAGACCTCGCGGAGCTTGTCGACGGTGACCAGGGTGTAGACCTGCGTCGTCGTCACGGAGGCGTGGCCGAGGAGCTCCTGCACCACGCGGACGTCGGCGCCGCCGTCGAGGAGGTGCGTGGCGAAGGAGTGGCGGAGCGTATGCGGCGAGATTTTCTTGGAAATGCCCGCATGCTGGGCGGCGCGTCGCAGCACGGTCCAGGCGCTCTGGCGCGACAACCGACCGCCGCGCGCATTCAGGAAGAGGGCAGGTGTGCCCCGACCGCGAGAGACGAGGTCCGGGCGACCACGCACCTGGTAGGCGGCGAGAGCCTCCCGAGCATAGGAACCCACTGGAACCACGCGTTCTTTGCTGCCCTTGCCGCGTAGCAGGACCGCACCGGCGTCGAGGTCGATGTCGTCGATGTCCAGCCCGACAGCCTCGGAGATCCGAGCACCGGTGCCGTAGAGAAACTCCAGCAACGCCGCGTCCCGCGTGGCCAGCACAGCAGGCTCAGCTTCCGCGCCGGCAGCCGCGGACAAGATGCGGGTGACCTCGTCTACGGATAGGGCCTTGGGCAACCGCTGCGGCGGCGCCGGCGGCTTCACCGCGGCAGCCGGGTCGACAACGGTCAGCCCTTCCCGCAAACAGAAACGATGGAACCCACGCACAGCCACCACGGTCCGTCCGGCGCTGGACGCGGTGAGCGGCGGGTGATCGGCGTCGCCCTCACGCAAGCGCATGAGGAAGTCACCGACAACGGCCTCGGTGATCCGACCCAGCTGATCAATCCCGGAGGCCGCGAGGTAGTCGTCGTACCGGCGCAGGTCCCGCCGGTACGACGCCAGGGTGTTGGCGGCCAGGCCGCGCTCCACCGTCAGGTGGTCCAGGTAAGCGCCGACTGCACGGGCGATGCTCAGACCAGCACCTCGTCGAGCTTCAGCTGCGACAGGTCGTGCGCCTCGGCGACCGGGCCGTAGGTGATGTGCCCGTCGAAGGTGTTCAGGCCGAGCGCCAGGCTGTGGTCCTGCTTCAGCGCCTCCCGCCAGCCGAGGTTCGCCAGCTCGATCGCGTACGGCAGGGTCACGTTGGTGAGCGCGTACGTCGACGTGTTCGGCACCGCACCGGGCATGTTCGCGACGCAGTAGAACAGCGAGTTGTGCACCCGGTACACCGGATCGGCGTGCGTGGTCGGACGCGAGTCCTCGAAGCAGCCACCCTGGTCGATCGCGATATCGACGAGCACACTGCCCGGCTTCATCCGGCGGACCATGTCGTTGGTGACCAGCTTCGGCGCCTTCGCCCCGACGACCAGCACCGCGCCGATGACCAGGTCGGCCTCGAGCACCGCATGCTCGATCTCGTAGGCGTTCGAGGCGATCGTCAGCAGATGGCCCTGATAGATCTGGTCGGCCAGCCGCAGCCGCGCGATGTTGCGATCGAACAGCTGCACCTGGGCCTGCATGCCGAGCGCGATCGCCGCCGCGTTCATGCCGGAGACGCCCGCACCCAGGATCACCACGCGCGCCGGGTGGACGCCGGACACACCGCCGAGCAGCACGCCGCGGCCGCCGCCGTTCGCCATCAGGTGGTACGCACCCGACTGCGGGGCGAGCCGGCCGGCCACCTCGCTCATCGGGGCCAGCAGCGGCAGCGTCCCGTCCGGAAGCTGAACCGTCTCGTAGGCGATCCCGGTGATGCCGGACTGCAGCAGCGCGTCGGTGCAGTCACGGCTGGCGGCCAGGTGCAGGTAGGTGAACAGGACCTGGTCCTTGCGCATCCGGTGGTACTCCTCCGCCACCGGCTCCTTCACCTTGAGCACCAGCCCCGCGTCCGCCCACACGTCGTCCGCGGTCGGCGCGATCCGGGCTCCGGCGGCGACGAACTCGGTGTCCGGGATCAGCGAGCCCTCACCCGCGCCCTGCTCGATCAGAACCTCGTGCCCGCTGCGCACGAACTCGTGCACCCCGGACGGCGTGATGGCCACCCGGTATTCGTGGTTCTTGACTTCTTTCGGAACTCCGACCTTCACAACTTGCCCTTCTTTCGCGGTCCAGGTGTGCGGCCCACGTCGTTGTGTCCGCGGCCCGGCGTCGAGGGGTGTGCTGCCAGGTCGCTGCCGAGTGTAAGCCCGCGAGGTTCATACCACCCGACCGGATGGTCTGATCATGCCGCGACGCGCTGTTCCCCGGCCAGCGGTTCCGTTACACCTGTACTTCCGGTACCCCGTCGGTAACGCAACGGAAGCCTTTCGGCAAAGATGACGCCATGCAGGAAGAAGTTGCCCTACCGGGCGGCAACGTCGGCGGTGCGGTCCGCGTCGGCGACACGGTCCGCCGCGCCACCGGAGCGTGGACTCCGGCGGTTCATGCCTTGCTCAACTACTTGGCCGACGCCGGCCTGACCGGCGTACCGCGGGTGCACGGGTACGACGACCGGGGTCGCGAGATCCTCGACTACCTTCCGGGTACGGCGTATGGCCCAGAGGTACCGGACGACGTACTCGCGGACGCGATGCGCTGGCTCGCGCGGTACCACGAGGTCGTTGCCTCGTACCGCCCGTCCGGAGTGATCACCTGGCGAACCAGTCAGGGCGAACTCGCGCCGGATCAGATCATCTGCATGCACGACTACGGGTACTACAACTGGATCGGCACCGACGAGGGGTTCAGCGGCGTGATCGACTGGGACATGGCCGGTCCCGGCGTACCGCTCGACGACCTCGCCTTCGCCGCCTGGAACACCGCACCGCTGGGGATAACGATGGATCCCGCGTACCAGGCCAGGCGCGTGCGGCTGATGGCGGAGGCGTACGGCGGGAACGCTTTCACGCCGCTGCAGGTTCTCGAAGCCGCACCGGCGCGCGCCCGACGCTCCGCCCGGGTCATCCGGGCCGGGCAGGTCGCAGGCGATCCCGGCATGCTCAACCTTGCGACTGTCGGTGAACCGGAACGCACCGAACGTCGCTTGCGCGACCTCGAGAGCCGGATTCCGGTGATCGCCGCTCGCCTCTGACATGACAACCATCATTGACGCCTAGGCGTGTGCGTCAGGGATGCTGGGAATTGGCACCCGTCCGCCCTGGGTTGCACGTTGTGGATGGTCGACGAGAGGAGCGCGGAGTGGCGGTCGAACTGGGACGGTACGGGGTCTGGCACGGGCCGCAGCACTTCGGTCCGGAGCTGGCAGCGGGACTGGAGCGGGCCGGCTACGGCGCGCTGTGGCTGGGCGCCTCTCCGGACAGCAGCCTGCGGGATGCCGAGGTGTTGCTGGCCGCAACGAGGTCGGTTGCTGTCGGCACCAGCATCGTCAACATGTGGAAGTCGCCGGCGGTCGAGGTCGCGGCGTCGTACCACCGGCTGGAGGACGAGCACCCGGGCCGGTTCCTGCTCGGCGTCGGCATCGGTCACCGTGAACGCAACGACGACTACCGGTCGCCGTACGAGACGATCGTCGGCTATCTCGACGAACTCGACGACGCCAAGGTGCCGACCGAGCGGCGCGCGCTGGCCGCGCTCGGCCCGAAGGTACTGCGGCTGGCGGGCCGGCGGACTGCTGGTGCGCTCCCCTACCTGACGACGCCCGAGCACACTCGGGAAGCTCGGCGCATCCTCGGTGGCGGTGTGCTGCTCGCGCCGGAGCAGATGATCGTCCTCGAGACCGACCCGGAGATCGCCCGCGCCACGGCCCGCGAGCGGCTGGCGTCGTACCTGCAGCTGAGCAACTACACGTCGAGCTTCCGGCGGCTCGGCTTCACCGATGACGACCTCGCCGACGGCGGCAGCGACAAGCTGGTCGATGCCATGGTCCTGCACGGATCCGCGGTCGACGTCGCGGCGGGCTTGAAAGCGCACCTGGACGCCGGCGCAGACCACGTCGCCATACAGTTGCTCGGGCACGAAGGTATCGACCTCCTCCCCGGCTACGAAGCGCTCGCAACCGTTCTGGAGTAGGGGTTCGCGGACCCGTCCGACGACACGCCTGCTTGCCGGACGGCCCCCCTTGATTCCCGGCTGGAACGAGGGAACATCAGCAGTAGATGCACCACACTTCGCGGTGCTCCTTGGAGGTGTTTCCCCATGACTGAGCGACACGAGTTGAGGTGGGGCGGCTTCGCCGGACTGGCCTTCGTCGTCCTGGCTCTCCTGGGCAGATTCCTGCCCGGCAACCCTCCGACCGTCGGCGAATCGGACAGCACGGTCAGCGGCTGGCTGAGCGACCACCGGACGACGATCCTGTTCAGCGCGCTGATGTGGGCCGCCGCGGCCGGATTGGTGATCTGGTTCGCGGCCGCCTTCGCCGAGGCGATCCGCGAGCGGGCCGAGCGCAGCGACGTGCACCTGGCGCTGCTGGCCGGTTCGGTGCTGGTCGGCGCCGCGATCTTCGTGAACGCGGCACTCACCGCGGCGACCGCGTTCAGCATCGGCGGCCGGGACGCGGCGATCACGATGCTGATGTACGACGTCACCGCGGTGATGACGACGATGATCGGCGTCGCCGCCGCGCTACCGCTGGCGGCGGCCGGGATCGGTGTGATGCGCACCCATCTGATGCCGAACTGGCTGGGTTACCTGGCTCTGCTGGCCGCCTTGGTGTCGTTCGCCGGCGCGTTCGGCGTGTTCGCGACCGACGGCGTGTTCGTTGCCGGAGGCACCTTGATGGCCACGATCCCGTTGTTGCTGTCCGCGGTCTGGATCGCCTGCGCGGGCGGTTTCATGGTTCGCGAGCACTTGCCGGAGGTGACCAGCGGCGAGGCCGCCGTACCGCAGATGTGATCACCCCGCCGCCCGATCAGCCCGGCTGACCGGGCGGCCCCAACGTGAAGTCGGCGAAGTCGAACCCCGGCGACACCACACACGACACCAGGACGCCCTCCTCCCCTGCCGGCCGTGCGGTCTGCCATGCACCGGCCGGGATCACCACCTGCGGTTGTTGCCCCGTCGTCACATCCGGTCCGAGCGTGACTGCTTCGGCCACCTCGGACGTCTCGCCGTACTCCAGCGTCAACGGGCCACCGGAGTGCCACAGCCAGATCTCCGCCGACCGGACGCGATGCCACTGCGACTCCTCCCCAGGTCCCAGCAGGAAGTAGATCGCGGTCGCACTGGCCCGGGCGCCGCCGTACCCCGGCGGCTCGAAGTTCACCGCCGACCGCCACGTCTCCCGGAACCATCCACCCTCCGGATGTGCCTCGAGCCCCAACACCTTCGCCAACTCCGGCTTGTCCATGACCCCATTGTCGAAGGCGTTCGGGTCCGGCAGAGTGCCAGGCATGACTGAGCTTCCGTCCGAGTATCACCGCAGGCTTCCGTATGGAGAGCGAGTTTCGGCCGAGCCTTTGCTGGGTGGGCCGTTCTTTCCGTTCGAAGGGGATGTACAGGTAGTGCCGCTGGCCGAGCCGGTGGTGCCGGAGCCGCCGCGCAGTGGGGAGGCGGGTGGGAGGCCGTGTCCGAAGTGTGCGGACCCGGAGGCGTTCGTGATCTGGAGGGACGAGCAGTGGCACCTCAAGAGTGGGTTCGAGGCAGGTGGACTGCCGTTCGTGGCGGTGCTCGAGCCGCGGGAGCACTATCGGCTGGACAACCTGCCGGCTGCGCTCACGGCAACGTTGGGACCGATGATCCAGCGGGTGGCGAACGCGGTTCGCCGGATCGACAGCGTGGGACGGACCCACTTCAACCGGTGGGGTGATGGCAGCGAGCACTTCCACCTGTGGTTCCTCGCCCGCCCCCTCGGCATGATGCAGCTGCGCGGGGCAATGATCGCGGCCTGGGACGACATGCTCCCGAAGGTGCCCGCCGATGAGTTCGAGGCCAACGCCCGTACGGTCGCCGCGGCTCTCGCCGAGGACGGCGGAGAGGCGGTCGGAGTCGCCGCCGGCTGACGTCTGCCGGCGGCGCCTCCGCCTCCCGTCAGCGGCGCGGGTGCTGACGGTAGTAGTCGCGCCAGATGAGCCGGTGGATCGGCACCCAGCGCGGGATCGAGCGGATCCCGGGGATGAATGGCACGAGCACCAGCCCGACGGACAGGACCATCATCAGCGCCCAGACCTGGGCGTCGGCGTTGTCCGAGGTCGAGAACGGCTTGACCTGGTACCAGAACGTGTAGAGCCACATCCAGGGCTGGCCGGGGTAGTTCCCGGTCTCGTTCATCATGCCCCACTGGTCGCCGCCGAGGTTCCGCGCGCGCGCCTGGTCCTCGAGATAGGCGCCGTCGGTCAGGAGCAACAGACCGCGGGTCGTGTCACCGCCGTAGAAGTTGCCCTTGGCATCTAATGCGCCTTCGAGTCCGCCGGTCCTGGCCAACCGCAGGAAACTCGCCGCCAGGACCGGAACCGGGCCATAGGCCGGGTCGGCCGGTACGGCGGAAGCGTCGCCGTCCGGCGCCGCGGCGAGTGCGTCGGCATAGGTCGCGGCCCAGGACTGCCGCTGCCCGGCGGTCGCCGCGTTCCAGCGGTCCAGCGCCCCGGTCAGGGCTGGGTCGCCACGCAGCGCCTGTAGCGGTGCGATGACCAGATCCTTCGCGGAGTCGACCGGAATGCGCACCCCGGCCCACCGCTGCAGCGCGAGCGGACCCAGTAGCTGCCCGGACCCGGCGGTGTTGTACGGCGCGCAGTACTCGGCACTCGTGGTCGTGCCCGCCAGCTCACCGGCGGCAGTCGCGACAACGTCGTTCGGCGCGTTGGCGGCCCAGTCCGCCAGGGTGATCGGCTTCTCGTCAGGTGACGAGAACACCGCCGCCAGCACAACCGTCAGAAGGACCACGACGCCCAGTGCCAGGACGAACTCCTTGACCAGATCGTAGGAGCGGGTGGGGAAAGTGTGCGAGTCCGGCGTCCGGTCGCGCCGTGGCGCTCGGGACGACGCCGAGGTCGTGGTCATCGCGATCCTCCCTCAGCGGACTCATCCGGCTCCGGCCAGTTATCCGCGCCCGTCGGCGTGTCCGCGTCGATGGGTGGGACCACACCGTGCCGCCGGACCAGCACGACATGCGCGACCACGAGAAGCCCGAGCAACAAGGGCAGCAGTGCGACGTGCCACAGCAACATCTGGCCCGGATTGAGCACGTTGAACCACGCACCGATGCCGACCGAGTTGAGGCCGTCCTTGGCCTGACCGCTGATCCACTGCGAGTCGAAGTTGGACTGCGACAGGTAACCGGTGAAGGCAGTGCCGATCGACCCCAGGAACGCGACGACTCCGGTGATCCAGGTCAGCGCCCGCCGGCCCCGCCATGCGGCCATGAAGAACTTGCCCCAGAGGTGGATGACCATGAAGGCGAAGAACAGTTCCACGCTCCACAGGTGCAGCGAGTTCACGAAGTGCCCGAGTGACGACGTGTGCCACCAGGTCGCACCGCCCACCGTCAGCACCAGTCCGGAGGCCAGCACCGTCAGCAAGGCGGCCAGTGTCAGCGCACCGAAGACATAGATCCAGGACCTGACGTACGCCGGTTGCCGGTCCGGCAGCAACTGATCCGGGGGGACGACGCGTCCGAGCCGGGCGCGGAACCGCGCGGTCCAGTTCCGCGAAGTGGGCCGCTCGTCTCCGCCGGCCGCCGTGCGGCCGACGATCGTGGTCATGATTCGTCTTCGTCGTCGACGTGGCCGGCCGGGAACGGGACGAGGATCGCGAGCGCGAACACGACGATCATCGCCACGATGATCACCAGGTTGGTCACCGAGATCTGGATGACGCCCCAGTGGATGTAGCTGCCCTTCATGTGGTCACCTTCGCAGCCCCCTCGTCTCCCAGATTCCGCCTGAGTGAGGACGCCAGGCAGGGACTTACGGCCCTGTCCCCCCGGGACCAAAGTCGCTGGATTCCTGGCCGGCCCCGGCTCGTGTCCGGACTGAACGGTCAAGAGCGAGGGTCAGTTGAATCCTTGGCGGGCCAGGGGGTGTCGGTGGGGCGGAGGGTGTCGAAGCCTGGGCCGTTGAGGGCGGTCCAGGCGGCCAGGGAGCCCATCACGAGGATGGGGTTCTGCAGGTGGCCGGCCAGGACGGCGCCCACGACGTCGATCAGCGGGGCCCACACAGTCTCCATGTCGGCCTCCTCGTGGAGGCGGTCATAGGACTTGTCGGCCGGTGACAGGTCCCGGGCCAGGAAGATGCGGACCGCTTCGTTGGTCAGGCCCGGTGAGGTGAAGGCGTCGACCAGGATTCGCCAGTCGGCCGCCTTCGTGGCGGTCTCCTCCCAGAGCTCGCGCTCGGCGGCGAGGCGGTACTGCTCGCCCTGCACGTCGAGCAGCCCGGCCGGTGGCTCCAGCAGCCGGTAGCCGACCGGGTGCCGGTACTGGCGGACCAGCAGCATCCGGTTGTTCTCGTCCAGCGCGACCACGCCGACCGCACCAGGATGTACGACGACATCGCGCACGAACGGCTCCCGGCCGGGCGGCTCGATGGTGTCCCGGCGTACCGATATCACCCGACCGGTCTCGTGCACGACCTCCGACGATGAGACCGGCCAGTGCTCGGCCTTGTCAGCCAGGCCGGCTCCGAACCGCAGTTCCGGATAGTCCTTCATCGAGCCTTGACCGCCGTCTTGGCGGTCTGCTTGGCCACTCCCGGCTCGTCCACCGGCAGCCGCGACTCGCGCTGACGCTGCAGGGCCGCCGCGACCAGACCGGAGAACAGCGGGTGCGGCTTGGTCGGTCGCGACCGCAGCTCCGGGTGCGCCTGGGTGGCCACGAAGAACGGGTGCACGGACCGGTCCAGCTCGATGAACTCGACCAACTCGTTGTCCGGGGACAGGCCGCTGAACACCAGGCCGGCCGTCTCCAGCTTGTCCCGGTAGGCGTTGTTCACCTCGTAGCGGTGCCGGTGCCGCTCCTGCACCGAGGGACCGCCGTACAGCTCTCGGACGGTCGAGCCGTCGGCCAGGTTGGCCGGGTAGAGCCCAAGCCGCATCGTGCCGCCCAGGTCACCGGAGCCGGAGACGATGTGCTTCTGCTCCTCCATGGTCGCGATCACCGGCTGTTCCGCGTCCGGGTCGAACTCACTGGAGTTCGCCTGGTCCAGGCCGGCCAGGTGCCGCGCCACCTCGATCACCATGCACTGCAGCCCCAGGCAGAGCCCGAGGATCGGGATGCCCTGCTCGCGGGCGTACCGGATCGCGCCGATCTTGCCCTCGATGCCGCGGACGCCGAATCCACCGGGGATGCAGACCGCGTCCACGTCACCGAGCAGCCGCGCCGCGGCCTCCGGGGTGGCGCACTCGTCGGAGGCGATCCAGCGCAGGTTCACCCGGGCGTCGTTGTCGAAGCCGCCCGCGCGCAGCGCCTCGGCGACCGACAGGTACGCGTCGGGCAGGTCGATGTACTTGCCGACCAGCGCGACCGTGACGTCGTCCTTGGGGTGGTGGACGACCCGCAGCAGCTCGTCCCAGCGGGTCCAGTCGACGTCGCGGAACGGCAGGTTCAGGCGACGTACGACGTACGCGTCCAGGCCCTCGGCGTGCAGCACCTTCGGGATGTCGTAGATGCTCGGCGCGTCCGGCGCGGCCACGACGGCCTCGGTGTCGACGTCGCACATCAGCGAGATCTTGCGCTTCACGCCGTCCGGGATCGGCCGGTCGGCGCGGCAGACGACCGCATCCGGGGCGATACCGATCGAGCGCAGGGCGGCGACCGAGTGCTGGGTCGGCTTGGTCTTCAGCTCGCCGCTCGGGGCGAGGTACGGGACGAGCGAGATGTGCAGGAAGAACACGTTGTCGCGGCCGACGTCGTGCCGGACCTGCCGGGCCGCCTCGAGGAACGGCAGTGACTCGATGTCGCCGACGGTGCCGCCGATCTCGTGCAGTACGACGTCGACGTCCGGGCCGGCCATCGCCAGCATCCGTTCCTTGATCTCGTTGGTGATGTGCGGGATCACCTGGACGGTGTCGCCGAGGTACTCACCGCGGCGCTCCTTGGCGATCACGCTGGAGTAGACCTGCCCGGTGGTCACGTTCGCGACCTGGGAGAGATCCCGGTCGAGGAAGCGCTCGTAGTGCCCGATGTCCAGGTCGGTCTCGGCGCCGTCGTTGGTGACGAACACCTCGCCGTGCTGGAACGGGTTCATCGTGCCGGGATCGACGTTCAGGTACGGATCCAGCTTCTGCATCGTGACGCGGATGCCCCGCGCCGTCAGCAGACTGCCGAGGCTGGATGCCGTCAGCCCCTTGCCGAGGCTGGAAGCCACACCGCCGGTGACGAAAACGTGCTTGGTCTGCTGGGAATTCAAAGCCCTGTCCACGGGCCTCCAGCCTACCTATTGTCAAGCACCGGCCGCGACGAGACCCGCGTAGATGTCGAGCAGATTCTTCGCCACCGCGTCCTCGTCCATCCATCGCGCGGCCAACTCCTGACCACGTGTCCGCATAGCGTTCGCGGTGTCGGGCTCGGACAGCACCGTCCGCACGCCGTCGGCCAGACCGTCCGCATCGCCTGGAAACGCGAGGATTGCGCTGTCTCCGACGAGTTCCGGTACGCCGCCGACAGCGGTCGCGACCACGGGTACGCCGGTCTGCATCGCCTCCTGGATGACCAGAGCGCGGGCCTCCCAGTGCGATGTGAGCAGGAACACATCCGCGGCACCCAGCAGGTCGGCGACGTCGTCGCGGTGGCCGATCAGGCGCACCGGGAGCTGCTCGGAGTCGATCCGCGCCTGCAGGTTGTCGCGTAACGGTCCGTCACCGACCACCACGAAAACGGCGTGCGGTGTGGACTCGTGCACATGGGCGGCGACCGACAGCAGCGTCGGGTAGTCCTTCTGCGGTGCCAACCGGCCCACGGTGAGCACCATGGGCTGATTTGTGAGCCCGAGCTCGCGGCGTACGTCGGCCGGGGAGGTACGGCCCCGGGTCATCGCCGGCGCGGCCACGGGCGCCAACTGGGCGTTGCGGGCACCAAGGCTCTTCGCCAGCTCCACGAGGTCGCTGGAGGCTCCCAGGGTCAGGTCTGCGCCCCTGGCGACCAACCGCTGCCCCATCCGCATCATGAGGCCTCGTGGCCCGGGAGCGATCACCGCGTTGTGCCAGGTGACCACCAGCGGCCGCAGGCGCGACCGATCCCGCAGCGCGGCCATGCCCGCTCGATACCCGTGCGCGTGAACCACGTCGCAGCCCCGCAGCGCCGTCACCTGAGTCACGACGGTCGCCGGCGAGAAGTCGAAGTGCTCAGACGTCCCCGGCGGCGCACACACGACCACCTCGTGCCCGGCACTCACGAAGCGCGGCACGAGCGACGCAACGTGCTGCCCGATCCCGCCCCGCGACTCCGCGAGCAGCAGCCCGATCCTCATCGCTTCTCCTCCGCAGGTCGTCGGCGTAACAGGGCACGGGCATCGGGCTGGTCGAGGGCGATCGCGACGACGGCGTACACGATCACGACGGCCAGGCCGGAGAGGACTGCGAACACGACCGCGGTGCCCGGACCGGCGCCGTCAGCCGGCCGTGCGGCCAGCCAGCCCGCTGCACCGGCCAGTACAGCGCCGACCAACGCCGCAAGCGTCGCACGGCCGTACCCAGCAAGCACATCAGGGCCTACCTCCCGTCGCAGTACTCCGAGCAACACGGCCGCCCCGACGACCATGCCGACCGACATCGCGGCTGCCAGCGCAGGTACGGCGTCCCACCGGTTGGTGAGCACCACTCCCGCCAGCGCGACCAGTACCCAGGCGGCAGACGTCACTATCGCGACCTCACGACCGCAGTGCCGCGCGTAGAGCACCCGACCGGCATGCATGAGTACTGCGAAGCCGATGGCTGCCGGGGCGAAGCCGATCAGCCCGTTGGCGAGTGAGGTGGCTCGGGCTTCCTGCACCGCGCCGTCGTCGTACGCGAAGATCCGGGCGACCGGGACCGCGGTCCCGACCAACAGCGCGGCACCCGCGCCGCCCGCCAGCATCACCGCTCGGGTGGATGCCGCGGCATAGTGCTCGAAGCCCTCCCCCGCCTCGAACGCCGCAGCCAACCGTGGAAACACCGCCGTGGTGATCGGCACGGCCAGAACCGCATACGGCAGCAGATAAACGGCATTGGCCCACGTGTACACCGCGATGCTGCCGGCAACACCACGATGGTTCGCCAGGTACGTCGTCACGACGAACGTGAACTGCTGCGCGATCAGCACCGCCAAGCCCGCGAACGCGAGCCTTCGCAGGATCGGGCCGACCCCAGGGTCCAGACGCAGGGTGGGTTTGATCGGCAACCGGAGGAACAGCATCGGAACCAGCACAGTGAGTGCGAGCGCGGCGACGCCGGCCGTCGTACCCCACGCGAGCATATTGGTGGCACTTTGCGAGGCCGCGTCGGCGTTCGGAGCCGCCGCCGCGAAAACGAAGTACGTGGCAACGACCACCAGGCTGGAGATCAACGGAGCCGCAGCACCGGCGGCGAATCGCTTGTGAGACTGCAGAACCGCGGTCGCGATCACCGCAACGGCGTACCCGAAGACCTGTGGGACGAAGATCGCCAGCATCCGGGTCGCGGTCGCCACCGAGCCGCCGCATTCGGCGCCCGGGTCGAGCATCGCGTCGGTGTACTGTCCGGCCAGAATCCAAGCCAGCAAGGCGACCGGCGCCAGCAGCACGAACGACCAGGACAGCAAGGCCCCGATGATCCGCCCTTGCGCAGCCCGATCGCCGCGCGACACCGGCCCGGCAAGCACCGGGATCACCGCACCGGCCAAGGCGCCACCGGCAACGACCTCGAAGAGGATGTTGGGCAACTGGTTGGCCGTCGTGTAGGCCTCGGCCAGACAGCCGGCACCCACGGTCTTGGAGAACACCAGCCACCGACCGAAGCCGGCAACCCGCGCCAGAACGGTGATTGCCGCAACGATCAACGCGGCCCGGGCGACCCGACCGCCCGCGTTCACCTCGGTCGTCGGCCCCACTGGTCGATCTTGTCGAGGACCGGGGTGTCGGCGATGACCTTGGTGAAGCTGACCTTCTCGCTGGCCAGGTTGAGCGCTACGACGGCGGCCAGGGCCAGCGTCTTGAGCGGACGCGGGAGGGATGCGGCGAGCGCCGTACCGGTGATGGCGCCGAGGCCGTTCGCGCCGCAGTCGCCGAGCATCGAGCGTTCGCCCAGGTCCGACGGTGCGGACGCAGCGGCCGCCCCGATGACCGCGCCGGCCGTGCCGTTCGTGACGGCGAGTGGCGTGCTGATGGCGGTGACCGCCTTCAGCGCGCGTCCCGGCCGGAGGTCGAGGAGGTTGGTGAGGTTCGCCGTACCGGCGATCAAGGCGCCGTCGGCAACGACTCCGGCGACGGCCTTCACACCGCGGGACTTGCGCGGCAGCAACGCCGCGGCTGCCAGACCGGCCGCACCGACGCCGAGGACCTTCACGGCACCACTCGTCACCTCACCGCGCTTCAACGCCGCGAGATGGCCACGGAATCCCTTGGCCTGTGTGGTTCCGCGCAGATCGTCGTACGCCCCGACCGCACCTGATACCGACCCGGCGACCAGCGCGGCCGCCTTCACCTTCCCGTCGTCGCGCGACGCGACGACGCCGGCCAGAGCGCCGAGCACCGCAACCGGCCCCTCGAGCAACGTGACCGGCTCACCACGGTGATTGGTCCGCTCGAAGGGCGCGCGGTTCTCCTTCGGCAACTTCTCCGCCGCGCGCTCGAGCGCGGCGGTAGCGGCTGCCGCGACGGCAGCGCTCAGAATTCCCACGTCAGTTGTCCTTCGTCTGTACGGCCGACGGCGCGACGCCGTTCTTCGCGTTGACCGCGCCGTACTGCCCCGCCTTGCCGGTCGCCTGCTCGGCCAGCGAGAAGACGACCGTTGCCTGACCTGCGGGGAGGTCGGCCACGTCCACCGAGGAAACGATCTTGGTGGCCTCGGAGTCACTGCGCAAGGCCTTGATCAGACCGCCGTTGCCCGCGCTGTCCGGCGTACCGGCCACGACGACACCGCCGCTGCCCTGGTCGAGCCCTTCGAGGAAGTCGATCGTGTCGCTGTACGTCGCGTTGTCGGGCGCCGGCGTCGGCGGCTTCGCGGCCACCACGACGATCAGGGTGGCCCGGTCCTTGATCGGCGACGGCTTCAGCGACAGCAGCTTGGAACCGGTCAGGCCGCTGACCACCCTGGTGGAGTCCGCATCGGCGGTCTTGCCCTCATCCTTGGCCGCGACCCCCCGGGCCAGGAGCAGACCGACCCGCTGGTAGGTCGTGCTGTCGGCCACGTTCATGTCCGCGGTCATCAGCTGGTTGACCAGCGACTCGACCAACTGGCGCTGCCCGGTGTCGAAGAGCTTCGCGTCCAGTGCGACCTTGGTGGTGACCACGCCGCCGGCCTTCTCCAGCTCGTCCTGGACGCCGTTGGTGAGGTCGTTGTCGGCGCCCGGCATGGTCACGACGGCGATCTTCTTGTTCGTCAGCTTGCCGTCGGTGAGCCCGGCCGTCACCTTCGCGACGTAGTCGTCGCGGTACTTGTCGAGGGCCTTCGCCTGGACCAGCTCGTCCCGCGCGTCCTGCAGCTGCTGGCGGTCCTTCTCGGCCTGGCTCGCGACGATCTCGCTGCCGGTGCCCTTCAGCGGGCCCGCGCCGAGCACCACACCGGCGCCCAGAGCGAAGAAGATCGCCACGATCGAGACGATGTGGTAGCGAAAGTCGATCACGTGAACAGCTCCCGGATCCAGTAGACGAAGTCGCTCCAGCGCGCCCGCAGGATCGACCACAGCACATCGTCGGCGCCGATCGCGACCATCGCCATGCCGACCGCGAACAGGCCGGCCACGATCAGCGCGACGACCTGGAAGGTCGAGACCCGGCTTCGGTACAGCCGGCCGACGCCCTTGGCGTCCACCAGCTTGGCACCGACCCGCAACCGGGTGATGAAGGTGCTCGCCATCCCGGAGCGGCCCTTGTCGAGGAACTCCACCAGCGAGTTGTGCGTGCCGACCGCGACGATCAGCGACGCACCCTTGGAATCGGCCAGCAGCATCGCGACGTCCTCGCTGGTGCCGGTGGCCGGGAACTCGATCGACTCCACGCCGAGCCGCTCCAGCCGCTCCGCCCCGGGCGCGCGCCCGTCGCGGTAGGCGTGTACGACGACTTCGGCCCCGCTCTTCAGCGTGTCGTCCTTCACCGAGTCCATGTCCCCGACGATCAGGTCCGGCACGTAGCCGTTCTCGACCAGGGCGTCCGCGCCGCCGTCGACCCCGATCAGGACCGGCCGATACTCACGGATGTACGGCCTCAGCGCGACCAGGTCCTCACGGTAGTCGTACCCGCGGACCACGATCAGCACGTGCTTGCCGTCCATCGGCGTGTGGATCACCGGTACGCCGACACCGTCGAGCAATAGGTCGCGCTCGCGGCGCAGGTACTCGAGCGTGTTCGCGGTGAACGCCTCCAGCTGGGTGGACAGCCCGGAGCGGGCCTCGTCCATCAGCTCAGCAACAGTCTTGCTGTCCTGCGACAGGCCCTTGGCCACGACCTCTTCGCCGCGGTACAGCGTGCCTTCGTT
>Ga0136846_1213312_pt1 | contig 15898 bp, 13 predicted proteins | sample HopSoiMetagenom2_FD_96841 | JGI IMG/M metagenome (GOLD analysis project Ga0136846, IMG submission 96841) | Grasslands soil microbial communities from Hopland, California, USA - 2 Assembly 2016 (version 4) | ecosystem: Environmental > Terrestrial > Soil > Grasslands | place: USA: Hopland... | reverse complement strand
TCGGTGCGAGTGCGGCAGAAGACGATCGCGGACGTCGGGCTCTCCATGTCGAGGACGCGACCGAGGGCCGCGACCTTGTACTGCCTCGGCACGACGTAGGCGACCTGCCTAACGCGGGGCGCGGTCCCGGGCGCCATCGACTCGCGCGCGATGCGCACGCGCTGAGGATTCCGGAGGTGACGCTCGGCGATCTCGGCGATGCGCGAGGGAATCGTCGCCGAGAAGAGCGCGGTCTGCCGCTCCGTCGGCAGCGCCTCGAGAATCTCCTCGAGGTCGTCGGCGAAGCCCATGTCGAGCATCTCGTCCGCCTCGTCGAGCACGACGACGCTCACGTCCCCGAGCTTCAGGGAGCCGCGGCGAATGTGATCGAGCGCGCGGCCCGGAGTGGCGACGATGACGTCGACGCCGCGCTTCAACGCGCGCAGTTGCTGTTGTATCGATTGCCCGCCGTAGATCGGAAGCACACACGTGCCGATGCCCTTGCCGTAACGATGCACTGCTTCGGCAACCTGCATCGCGAGCTCGCGCGTCGGCACAAGAATGAGCGCGCGTACGGGCGGCGTCCGTTCACTGGAGACACCGATGCGCTGCAGCATCGGTAGCGCGAACGCGGCCGTTTTGCCCGTGCCGGTCGCGGCCTGGCCGAGCACGTCGCGCCCTTCGAGGAGGGGTGGTATCGCCTCGCGCTGAATGGGTGTGGGTTCCTCGTATCCGAGGGCGGAGAGAGCGGAAACAAGAGATTCGTCGAGGCCAAGTGCCGCAAAAGGCGACACTGATTCGGCCGGAAGTGTCATTGAGTTCGTCATAGCGATGGGAATGGTGTGGCAACAGGCTCGCCGCGTCCACGGTGAAATTGCGGAAGTCGTGCCTTCGATCACCCTTCACGCGTCGGTAAGCGATAGAAAGCCCGTCGGTGGCACCGATCAGCTGCTTGCGGGCGTTTCCACGCGACCATGATTCCCTCCGACGAGCACGTCGAATCCGCGGAAGCGGCAGGCCTTCGTTATGTGACGGACGCGGCACCTGGCATCCGACGCCAGCGTCGCGGCCGCGGCTTTACATACATCGCGCCGGATGGAAGCGTGATTAGCGACAAGGCGGAGATCGAGCGCATTCGCAAGCTCGTCATTCCGCCGCGCTGGACGAGTGTGTGGATCTGCCCCAATCCTTCGGGGCATCTGCAGGTGACGGCACGCGACGCCCGAGGTCGCAAGCAATATCGGTATCACCCGCGTTATCGCGCCGTGCGCGACGAGACGAAGTTCGGGCGGATGATCGCCTTCAGCGAGATCCTGCCGCTGATTCGCGAGCGAGTGGAGCGCGACGTCAACCTGCCGGAGCTTTCGCGCGACAAGGTGCTCGCAACGGTGGTGTGGCTGCTCGAGCGCACCTTGATTCGCGTTGGCAACGACGAGTACGCGCGCGACAACGGCTCCTTCGGCCTGACGACGCTCCGGCGCAAGCATGTAACCGTCTCAGGCGCGAAGCTGCGTTTCGAGTTTCGCGGGAAGAGCGGCGTCCCGCATTCGGTCGCCGTGACCGATCGACGCATCGCGCGGATCGTTCAGCGGTGTCAGGAGCTGCCGGGACAGGAGCTTTTTCAGTATCTGGACGATGACGGCCGGCGCCAGTCGGTGGACGCTGGCGACATCAATGAATACCTGCGCCGGATCACCGGCCGGCAGGTGACGGCGAAGGATTTCCGGACCTGGGCCGGAACGACGCTCGCGGCGGCGGCGTTACGCGAGCTCGGCGGATTCGGCACGGAGAAGCAGGCGAAGGCGAAGATCGTGACGGCGATCGACCAGATCTCGCAGCGGTTAGGCAACACGCGCGCGGTCTGCCGCAAGTACTACGTCCACCCGGTGATCCTCGAGTCGTACCTGGAGGGGATCACGATTCCGCCGACGCCGATCGACGTGAGACCGCTGCGAGCGAGCGGCAGTCCGGCAGCGCTCCGCCGCGATGAGGTCGCGGTCGTGGAGCTGCTGCGAAAGCGTGGCAGGGCGGAACCGCTCAAGCCCGCGATCGAGAACGACGACTCGGTCGAGCACGCCGAACAGGACGACGCCGCGTGACGGGTTGTGGGTTGCGGGCTGAGGGCTGAGGGCTGAGCAGTTCGGCTACGGGGCTAGTGTTCGAGTTGGTTCGATTCTTCCCCACGTGCCCCGATCCTGATTCCGTTCTGCAATTCATGTCCGACGAGCAAGGCCCTCGACTCCTCCGCGCCCTCCGGCACCGGAACTACCGGCTGTTCTTCGGCGGCCAGAGCGTGTCGCTCATCGGAACGTGGATCACGCGCGTGGCGACGAGCTGGCTGGTCTATCGGCTCACGGGCTCCGCGCTACTGCTCGGCGTCGTGGGATTCTGCGGCCAGATCCCGACCCTGCTGCTCTCGCCGGTGGCGGGCGTCCTCGTGGACCGGCATGACCGGCATCGGATCCTCGTCATCACGCAGGTGCTCTCGGCGCTGCAGTCGCTGGCGCTGGCGTTGCTCGCGCTCCTGGGAATCATCACCGTCGGTGAGATCCTCTTTCTCCAGGTAGTCCAGGGCGTGATCAACGCCTTCGACACGCCCGCTCGCCAGTCGTTCATCGTCGACATGATCGAAGACCGAGCCGACCTGCCGAACGCGATCGCCCTCAACTCGTCGATGGTGAACGGGAGCCGGATCATCGGTCCCTCGATCGGAGGCGTGATCATCGCGGCGGTGGGCGAAGGCTGGTGCTTTATGATCGACGCGGTCTCGTACGTGGCGGTGATCGCGTCGCTCATCGCCATGCACGTCGCGAAGAAGCCGCCCCGAGAGCAGAGCACGCGGGTCGTCGAAGAGCTGCGCGCCGGCTTCATGTATGTCTCGCGGTCGGTACCGATGCGGTCGGCTCTCCTGCTCCTGGCGCTGGTGAGCACGATGGGGATGCCCTACACCGTGCTGATGCCGGCGATCGCCAGCGGCGTGCTGCACGGCGGACCGCACACCCTCGGCTTTTTGATGACGGCTTCTGGGCTTGGCGCGCTGGCGGGCGCTCTGTATCTGGCATCGCGGAGCTCGGTGCTGGGGCTTGGGCGAGCGATGATGCTGGCTACGATTGCTTTCGGCATCGGCCTCGTCGCCTTCTCGCTCTCGCGCGTCGTCTGGCTCTCGCTGCTGCTATTACCTATCGTCGGTGGCGGGATGATGGTGGAGACAGCGTCCACCAATACGATCCTTCAGACGATCGTCGAAGAGCGCATGCGTGGGCGCGTCATGTCGTTCTACACGATGGCGTTTCTCGGAACCGCGCCGCTGGGAAGTCTCCTGGCCGGGGTGGCCGCGGATCGAATCGGCGCGCCGATGACGATCCTCTTGGGAGGAGTCGCGTGCGTCGCCGCCGGGATCTGGTTCGCCACCCGGCTTCCGTCGATTCGGTCGTTCTTGCGGCCGATCTACGTGCAGAAGGGGATCTTGCCGGGTTGAGGGTGAACCGTGAACCGACCACGGACCACGGACCAGAGTCAAACGGTCTTCGCCCCTTGGCCGTACAAGCTATGGAGCAGAACCCCGGCTCCAGAGTCGAGGTGAGGGATACGTACACGGCGACCGCACGTAGAAGCGACAATCCAGGCGCACCGCTCGTGCTTCGCACGAACGATGAGTCCGATCAGGACCGAGAGCTTCTCGCTCGCGTGCTGGTCGGGGAGCGTGACGCGTTCGGCCGGATCGTGGAGCGGTACCTCGCACGTGCGATGTCGCTGGCGATGCGTCTGCTGCGCCACCGGCAGGACGCCGAGGATCTCGTTCAGGACGCATTCCTCTCGGCGCTCCAGCACATCGAGAGCTTCGATCTTTCACGACCGTTCTGGCCGTGGCTGTCGAGGATCATCGTGAACCGGGGGCTCGATCAGGTGGCGTCCCGGTCGGCGCGGTCGGTCGACGCGCTGGAGGAGGACGTGAGCGACCCGCGGCCAACCCCGGCCGACTTTGCCGAGCACGGGGAGATTCGGGACGAGTTCCATCGGACGCTGCTCTCGCTTCCCGAGCGCCGGCGTCTGGTGGTGCAGCTGTTCGAGGTGGATGGCTTCTCGGTCGCGGAGATCGCGAAGCTTCTGGATTCTTCGCCGGCGACGATTCGCTGGCATTTGCACATGGCCCGTCGCCAGCTGCGGAACGCTCTGGCGCCGCTCCACCGAGGTTGATGGATGAGGCCGAAGGACACACACCTGGATCGTGAGATGGCGCGTGCGCTGCGCCGGTTGGATCCGCCCGCGGCGACGCCGGCGCAGATGGCGTCGCTGGCACGGCGGATCGTGTCGCGCGCAACGCCGATGCTCGACGCGCGACGGCGCAGCGCGGCGCGGTGGTGGGAGTATGCGGCCGATTGGGCCGGGACCCTCCTTCCACTCGGCGCCGCGGCCGCCTTCGTCGCGACGGCCTGTCTGGCCTGGAGCTCGGCGGCGCGGGCACCGGTGCGGCAGCACGCGGTCGAGCGGACCGCTCTGCTGCGGGTCGTGACAAATCGCGCCCCCTCGGGGGATCTGCTCGATTACGTCCTCGACGCGCATTCGGCAGAGCATCGTGACGCTCCGTCGAACAGGGAAACTCGTTGATGGCCTCGCTCCGTCGTTTCCACATGCCGGCACGATCGCTCGCGATTGTCGTGATTGCCGCGATCATGCTTGCGGGTGTCGTCGCAGGGGTCGCGATCGATCGCGTGCTGCTCACGTCCTCGACGAGGCCGGCAGTCTTCCCGGATACGGGCTTTCATCCCCTCTCTTCCGCGCTGCGATCGCCTACGCCTGAGGAGCGGCGCCGGCTGCGGGCCGAGCTCTCGCGGCAACTCGCCCTGACTCCCTCGCAGGACAGCGCGTTCGAGGCGATCATGATGCATCGGGCGGGCGAGTTCAGCGCGCTCCGGGAGGAGATGCGGCCGCGCGTCGAGCGACTGGTGTCGGACGTCCGGAGCGACATGGAGCAGGTGCTGACGCCGGCTCAGCGTGAACAGTTCCGACGTCTGCAATTGCGCGACGGCGGCGATGCGCGCCGCATGAGCAGCGCGCCCTAACGATTCCAGATCACATGATTGCTTTCCTTCGAGCGCGGCGCCGTACGCGTTCCGCGCTCTCGATTGCCACCGCGCTCGTGCTCGCGGGTGCCTGCCACTCGGCGGCGCGCGCGCCGGCAACGCTCCCGACTGCGGCAGCGACATACCGTGACATCGTGGTGCGCGTCCAGGCGACGGGCACGCTCGAGCCGATCGACCTCGTTGCGATCCGGTCGAAGGCCTCCGGTCTCGTGCAGAAGATGCCCGTGGAGGTCGGCAGCGACGTAAAGGCGGGCGACCTCATCGTGCAGATCGACCCGCGCGACGTGAAGAATCAGTACGAGGAGACCGTCGCCGACGATGTCGCGTCGGTGGCGGCGATGACCAACGCGGCGCTGCGGAAGAAGCGGGCCGACGACATGTTCGCCCAGCGCGTGATCACGCCGGCGGAGCACGACAGCGTCGCCGCGTCGTTCGTCCGCGCTCAGTCGGTGGTCGCCGAGAATCGCGCCACCCTCGACCTCGCCCGGCAGAAGCTGGAGGACGCGACGGTGCGCGCGCCAGTCGACGGGACGGTCCTGAGCAAGAGTGTGTCGTTAGGCCAGCTCGTGACGTCGGCAACGGGCGCGTTCGGGCGCGACACCGCGATCGTGACGATGGCGAACCTCCTGAAGGTGCGGATGCGCGTGAACGTCGACGAGGCGGACATGGCGAACGTGAAACCGGGAGAGTCGGCGACGATCCGGGTCGACGCAGTGCCGACGCGTGGCTTCGATGGCGTGGTGGAGAAGATCGAGCCGACGGCGGTGGTGAACCAGGGAGTGACCTTCTTCCCCGTGCTCGTCACGATCGACAATCATGAGCGTTTGCTCATGCCCGGCATGAATGGCGAGGTGACGATCGTCGCGGCGCGGCACCCCCACAGCCTCGCGATCCCCGTGGACGCCGTGCGCCCGGCCAACGAGCTCGTGGCGATCGCGCGCGTCTTCCAGCGGCCGGCGGACTCGCTGCGCGAGGCGATCAGTCCGGCGCTCCTGCCGGCGACGGGGAACGCGGGGGCCGGAAGTGGGGCGCGATTCGCCGTCGTCGCGCTGCCGAGCGGGAGTTACGAGTTGCGCGCGATCCAGCCCGGCGCGACAGACCTCGAGTGGGTGCAGGTCGCCGGGGGTATTCGCGAGGGAGAGCGGGTGGTTCTCATTGGCGACGCTGCGCGGGCTCGGCCTGCGTCGCCCCCGCCGCTCCGCCTCGCCGACGGCGTCGCGCGTACGCCGTCGCGCGCCGCCAGCCAGGCCGGGAGCACGCGATGAAGACGCGCACTGTGTTCGGCGGTCTGCTGCTGGCGGTGGGGTGCGTCCACCGGCCGCCGGCCATCAATGGCGTGCCCGGCGCGCCGAGCCAGCCTAACGAGTACTGGACGCCATCGGCGAGTGACGCGGCGCGGCTGCAGAGCGCCCGCGCGCGCGAGGCGACGATGATGACACCGGCGATGCCGGCCGCGCTCGGCCGGCTGAGCGTGCCCGAGGTGGTCGATCTCGCGCTCCGGAACAATCCGGCAACACGATTGTCGTGGGCGCAGGCCCGCGCCGCCGCCGATGTTTTCGGCGCGAGCCGCGGCGCGTTTCTCCCCACCGTGACCGTCGACGTCAATGCGAGCACGGCTCGTCCGCTCGCCCCCAGCGGCGTGTTGTCACAGCGCTCGCAGGTGGGCCCATCCGTCGGATTGTCGTATCTGGTGCTCGACTTCGGCGCGCGCGCCGGGAACGTCGACGTCGCGCGGCAGACCGCGATCGCGGCGGACCTGAGCCACAACCTCGTCGTACAGAACACGATTCTTGGCGTCGAACAGGCGCTGTTCGATTATCAGGCGACGCGCACGCAGCGCGACGCGCAGCGCTCGGCCGTGGAAGAAGCGACGGCGAGTCTCAATGCCGCACAGGAACGGCACCGCGTCGGACTCGCGACGATCGCGGACGTGCTGCAGGCGCGCACCGCGCGATCGCAGGCGCAGCTCGCGCTCGAATCGCTCGAGGGCGCGGTGCACATCGCGCGCGGAACGCTCGCGGTCGCGATGGGAATTCCCGCGAACGCGAGCTTCGAGCCTCCGGTGCTCACGGATTCACTTTGTCCGGACTCCCTGAAATTCATCACGCAATCGGTGGACACTCTGATCGCGACGGCGACGCGCAACCGGCCGGATCTCGAGGCTGTGCGAGCACAGGCGGCGGCCGCGGCGGCGCAGGTGCGCGTCGCCCGGTCGGGGCTCCTGCCCACCATCTCGCTGAATGCGAACCGCGGCTACACGACGTCGAACGTCCCGGGGCTGCAGGGTACGACGTACACGATTGGATTGGGATTCGATCTGCCACTGTTCACGGGGATGTCGCGTCAATATTCGCTGCAGGCGGCAACGGAGCAGCTGGCGGCGACGACGGCCCGCGCCGAGGTAACGCGGCAGCAGATTGCCCTCCAGGTCTTTACCGCGTATTACAATCTGCAAACATCCACGGAGCGGGTGCGCACGGCCGCTGACCTCCTGGCGAGCGCGACGGAATCGGAGAGCGTCGCGCGGGGACGGTATCGGGAGGGCGTTGGCAGCATCGTGGATCTCCTCATTGCGCAGTCGGCGCTCGCGGACGCACGCGCGCAGGACGCGCAGGCGCGGTGGCAGTGGCACGGCGCGATGGCCCAGCTCGCCCACGACGTCGGTGTGCTGGGGTTGCGCGGCGAAGCGCTCGCGCCGTTAGGCGCGGCGGATACATCAGGTACACATCGGTGAGATTGAACGATATGGTGGTTGCTCAGAGGGAGCGGATCGCGGTCGCGGCACTGGCGCTCGCGGCGGCGTGCGGCGGAAAGACGGCCGAGAACGCGCCGACGGTGCCCGTGTCGGTGTCGCCGGCGGTGCGCATCGACGCGCCGGCGCTGGTGGCGGCGAACGGTGTCGTGGAACCCGTGCAGACAGTGGCTGTCGAGGCGCAGGTCGGCGGGACGCTCACGGAAGTGAGCTTTCAGGAAGGCGAGGAAGTGAGCGAAGGGCAGGTGCTCTTCCGGATCGATCCACGTCCATTCGAGTCCGCGCTGCGGCAATCGGAAGCGGCGCTCGCGCGCGATCGTGCCCAGGCGCAGAACGCGCAGCGAGAAGCGGAGCGCTACAAGGCGCTGGTCGCGAAAGACTACGTGACGCAGTCGCAAGCCGAACAGGCGCAGGCTCAGGCCGCATCGCTGGTCGCCACGCTCCAGGCGGATAGCGCGGCCGTGGAGAACGCGCGTGTCAACCTCGGCTACACGTCGATCCGCGCACCCATCAGGGGGCGCACGGGCAGCCTTCTCGTCAGGCGCGGCAATCTCGTGAAGCCTAACGGCGGTGCGCTCGTCGTCATCAATGAGCTGCAGCCGATTCTCGTGCGCTTTCCCGTCACCGCTCGCGATTTCCTGGCGCTGCGGCGGCGCGTCGCCATGGGTCCGGTGCCAGTGCGGGTGACCGCCTCGGATAGCACCGTGCTGCCGGAGCAGGGCTCGCTCACCTTTCTCGACAACGCCGTCGACTCGCTCACCGGTACGGTGACCGCGAAGGCACGCTTCAACAATTCCTCGCGAGCGCTCTGGCCGGGCGAGTACGTCCGTGTCTCCGTGCAGCTCGACGTGCGGAGCGGGGCGATCGCGGTACCGACGACGGCGGTGATGAACGGCCAGGAGGGGACGTACGTCTATGTCGTCGACTCGGAGAAGAACGCGCACGTGCGCACCGTGACTCCGGGCCAGGCGGTGGGCGATCTCACCGTGATCGAGCGCGGCGTACAACCCGGCGAGCAGGTGGTGGTCGACGGCCAATCGCGCCTGATGCCGGGCGCGAAGGTCGATGCCAAGCAGCAGACGACGCCCGTGGCGCAGCGGGCCGCTGGATCGGGAGTGGACGAATGAACCTCTCCTCGCTGTTCATCCGGCGGCCGGTCACGACCGTGCTATTCATGGTCGGCCTCATCGTGTTTGGTGTCACGGCGTATCAACGATTGCCCGTGAGCGACCTGCCGACGGTCGACTTCCCGACGATTCAGGTCCAGGCGTCGCTGCCGGGTGCGAGCCCGGAGACGATGGCGGCCGCGGTGGCGACGCCGCTCGAGAAGCAATTCTCGACGATCGCGGGCATCGACAACATGACCTCGGTCTCGAATCTCGGATCGACGTCGATCACGATTCAGTTCGCGCTTGATCGCAACATCGACGCGGCCGCGCAGGACGTGCAGGCAATGATCGCGAAGACGTTGCGTGATCTGCCACCGGGGATCATTCCGCCCTCATATCAGAAAGTGAATCCCGCGGATCAGGCGATCCTGCTCTTCGCGTTGACGTCGAAGCTCTTGCCGTTGTCGGAGCTCGACGAGTACGGCGAGACGGTGCTGGCGCAGCGTATCTCGATGGTGCCGGGGGTCGCGCAGGTGGTCGTGTACGGCTCGCAGAAGTACGCGGTGCGGGTGCAGCTCGATCCGACGTCGCTCGCCTACCGGAAGATCGGCATCGACGAAGTAGCGAGCGCGATCAGCCGCCAGAACGTGAATCTGCCGACCGGGGTGCTCTGGGGGCCGAACAAGGCGTTCACGGTGCAGGCGAACGGCCAGTTGCAGGACGCGACGTCGTTCGCGCGGATGGTCGTGACCTATCGGAACGGCGCGCCCGTTAGGCTCGGCGACCTCGGGCGGGTGTTCAATGACGTGCAGAACAACAAGGTCGCGAGCTGGTTCAACGGGTCGCGTGCGATCGTGCTCGCCATCCAGCGCCAGCCGGGCAGCAACACGGTAGCCGTCGCGACCGGCGTGAAGGATCTCGTGAAGCGGATGCAGTCGCAGATCCCGGGAAGTGTCCAGCTGTCGACACTGATCGACCGCACCATTCCGATCGAGGAATCGGTGCACGACGTGAAGATGACCCTGTTGTTGACGCTGGTGCTCGTCGTCGCCGTGATCTTCCTGTTCCTGCGCAACGTATCCGCGACGATCATTCCCAGCCTCGCGCTGCCGATCTCGGTGGTCGGCACCTTCGCGGTGATGTATCTGCTCGGCTACAGCCTCGACAACCTGTCGCTGATGGCGCTGACGCTGGCGGTCGGATTCGTCGTCGACGACGCGATCGTGATGCTCGAGAACATCGTCCGGCACATGGAGATGGGGAAGCCGCCGCTCAAAGCCGCGTTCGACGGCTCGGCGGAGGTCGGCTTCACGATTCTCTCGATGACGATCTCACTCGTCGCGGTCTTCATTCCAATTCTGTTTTTGGGCGGGATCATCGGACGGCTGTTCCATGAGTTCGCCGTCGTCATCGCGGTCGCGATTCTCATGTCGGGCGTGGTGTCGCTGACACTGACTCCGATGTTGTCGAGCCGGATTTTGCGTGCGCACGGCCAGGAGGAGCACGGCCGGGTGTACAACGCCACGGAGCGTGGATGGGAGGCGCTGCTCGGGTTTTATGAGCGGACGCTCCATTGGGTGCTGGCGCACCGCCGCGCGACAATGGCATTCTCGGCCGCGATCCTCATCGGCACGGGCGTGCTGTACGCGATCGTGCCCAAGGGATTCATCCCGAGTCAGGACAACGGCAATCTCTCGATCACGACCGAGGCGGCGCAGGGGACGTCGTTGCAGGACATGATCGCGCACCAGCGCGAGGTCGCGTCGATCGTGCAGCAGGATCCCAACATCGAGGGGTTCATGTCGGCGGTCGGCGGCGGTGGCGGCGCGAACCAATCGCTCAATCAGGGCCGGTTGTTCATCGGACTCAAGCCGCGCGACCAGCGAGTGAGTGTGGACGAGATCATCGCCGAGCTCCGGCCGAAGCTGTCGCGGGTGCCCGGGATGGTGGTGTTCATGCAAAATCCCCCGGCTATCCAGATCGGCGGGCGCGTGGCGAAGAGCCTGTACCAGTTCACGATGCAGAGCTCCGATATCGCGACGCTCTATCCGGCGGCGCAGCGGTTGATCGACGCCGCAAAGACGTCGACGTTGCTGCAGGACGTGACGAGCGATCTCCAGCTCGGGAGTCCGCAGGCGAGCGTCCAGATCGACCGCGAGCGGGCCGCGTCGTTAGGCGTGAGCGCACAGCAGATCGAGATGGCGCTGTACGATGCGTACGGCTCGCGGCAGGTGTCGACCATCTACACGCCGAACAACGAGTACTGGGTCGTGATGGAGCTCTTGCCGGAATACCAGCAGGATCTCTCGGCGCTGTCGCTCCTTCACGTGCAGGCGGATAACGGGACGCTGGTGCCGTTGAGCGCCGTGGCGTCGGTGTCACAGAGCGCGGGGCCGGTGGCGGTGAACCACGCGGGCCAGCTGCCGTCGGTGACGCTGTCGTTCAACCTCCGGCCCGGCGTCGCGTTAGGCGACGCGGTAGGCGAGGTCCAGCGGATCGCGCGCAATACGCTGCCATCGACGATCACGACGAACTTCTCGGGCACGGCGCAGGCGTTCCAGGCGGCGCAGGCCGGCCTGCTGGCGCTGCTGGTGATTGCGATCTTCGTGATCTACGTGGTGCTCGGTGTTCTCTATGAGAGCTTCATCCATCCCATCACGATCCTGTCCGGCCTCCCGTTCGCCGCGTTCGGCGCGCTCCTGACGCTGCTGATCTTCCACGTCGATCTGAGCGTGTACGCGTTCGTCGGAATCGTGCTGCTGGTGGGTCTCGTGAAGAAGAACGCGATCATGATGATCGACTTCGCGCTCGAAGCGGAGCGGAAGGAAGGGCGAGACCCGGCGGACGCGATCGTGCATGCGTCGCTGGTGCGGTTCCGGCCGATCATGATGACGACAGTCGCGGCGCTGATGGGTACCCTCCCGATCGCGCTGTCGATGGGCGCCGGCGCCGAGTCGCGTCGCCCGTTAGGCATTGCCGTCGTTGGCGGATTGGCGTTCTCGCAGCTGATCACGTTGTACGTCACTCCCGTGGTGTACACATATCTGTCGGGCGTGAGTGTGCGGATCGATAAGTGGCTCGCCCGGACGGCCGAGGACACCGAGACCGAGCACCTCGAGCCCCCGCATCACGCGCCCGAGCTGGCGGGCGTGGGAGATGATTGATCGCGTTTGGGGTCAACAGCGTCAGCGCGGACAAACACGGACGACAGCACGGACGCACGCGGTTCACGACCGAGTCGGCCAACTGCACTGTTTCTAGCGAGCCTTGTTCGTATAGATCAGGCGCTGAAACGACGCTTTTTGGCCGAAGTGTAGGAGTAGTCCGAGCTCCAAGGATGTGCCCCGAAGATAGTTGAGCAGCTGCTTCCGATCAGCCTCGGTTACTGCAAGCGACGCTTTGATTTCTACGATCACCTTTCGCTCCACGAGCAAGTCGGCGCGAAAATGTCCGACCTCGACGCCTCGGTAATGGACAACGATCTTTGCTTCGCGTTCGGCGTATACGCCGCGCGCATTGAGCTCGAGCAGCATCGCCGAGACGTAGACCGATTCAAGGAAGCCAAAACCGAGTTCGTCGTAGACGCGATAAAAGCTGGTGATGATCGCGCCAGTGAGCCTGCGTTCGAGAAGGTTATCCATAGGTGCACGGAGACGCCGCGTTTGTTCGCTGCTGTTTGTCCGCGTAAGTTCGCGCTGACGCTGTTGGTCTGAGTACCGAAAGCACGCAAGGCCAATCGAAATCACTCAGACCCATGTCTCTCCTTCTCTTCACTGGCCTCGTCGGGATCGGGGCGTTTTCGGCGGGGATGCTCGGCGCGCTGACGGGGCTCGGCGGGGGGATGGTGATCGTGCCGATGCTCACGATCCTGTTCCATGTCGATCTGCGGTACGCGATCGGGGCGTCGTTGGTCTCGGTGATCGCGACGTCCTCCGGCGCGGCGGCGGCGTACGTGAAGGAGGGCTACACCAATGTCCGCGTCGGCATGCTCCTCGAGGTTGCGACGACGCTCGGCGCGTTAGGCGGAGCGTATCTCGCCGGGCGCATCGGAACGGGCGCGATCGCCGTGATCTTCGCCATCGTGCTCCTCTACTCCGCGTATCGCTCCACGAAGCCACTCGCGGAGCACGTGATGGCGCAGGACGATGATCCCCTCTCGCGGCGGCTGCGGCTGGCCTCGACGTACCCGACGCGGAAAGGGCTCCAACCGTACGGCGTGAAGGCGGTCCCGGCAGGCTTCAGCCTGATGCTGGTCGCGGGCGTACTCTCCGGCTTGTTAGGCATCGGCTCCGGCGCGCTCAAGGTGCTGGCGATGGATCAGCTGATGCACCTCCCGTTCAAGGTCTCGACGACGACGAGCAATTTCATGATCGGTGTGACGGCCGCGGCGAGCGCGGGCATCTATCTCTCGCGCGGCTACATCGACCCGGGACTCGCTCTTCCCGTGATGCTCGGCGTGCTCGCCGGCGCGCTGGTCGGCGCGCGGATCCTCGCCGGCGCGAACACGATGGTGCTGCGGCGCATCTTTGCCGCGGTGATCATCGCCCTCGCGCTGGAGATGGCGTACAAGGGAATCCGGGGGGGATTGTGATGGACCCCGCTTCCGCTCGAGCGCCCGAAGGGCGGCGCCCACCTGGAGCTCGGGCACGCTGGACGGACGAGCAGGTGGATCAGCTGCTCGGGAATCTGCTGCGCATCGGTGTGATCGTGGCGACGATCGTCGCGGTGATTGGCGGCGTGCTGTTGCTCGCGCAACGTGGACTCGCGCCGGCGAGCGGTCACGTGTTCACGGGCGAGCCGCCGGAGCTGCGCAGCGTGGGCGGGATCCTGCGCGCGGTGGCCGCGGGGCATCCGGACGCGATCGTGCAGCTCGGTCTGGTGCTGCTCATCGCGACGCCGGTGGCGCGCGTGGCGATGTCGCTCGTCGCGTTCATTCTGCAGCGCGACCGGATTTACATCGTTGTCACGACGATCGTCCTTGCATTGCTGATCTTCAGCTTGACGGGTGGCATACCGGGATAGCACGGGCGGGCAAAGTGGCCGCGCTCGCCCGGTCATCTCGCCCGGGCTGATTCGTTTCTTTTGCCACGCTCGGTCGTCGAGTAGTTGCCATGATTCGTTTCCGTTATTCGGCGACACTCCTCGCCCTCGTTGCCCTCGGTGGCTTGTCTCGCGCCGGCAGCGCTCAATCGCTGCGGGGCTCGATGGCGAGCGTCGATCGCATGTACGACCATGCCGTGCAGGATGGGCTCACTTTCTATGAGACCACCAATGCCGTGCACTGGGCGGCCGCGCGCGGCGAGCTCGTGCAGCTGCATTCGGATCATGGCTACGCGATGCGCCGTGTGGCCTTTCCGTATGTTCGTCCGGCGACGTTGACGTTCGTCGAACGTCTCGCGGATGACTACGAGCGTGTCTGCGACGAACCACTCGTCGTGACGAGCGGCGTGCGTCCAGAGAGCCGGCAGCCGTCGAACAGCTCGCACCGCTCGGTCCATCCCACGGGGATGGCGGTGGATCTTCACAAACCGACGAATGGCCGCTGCCTAACGTGGCTCCGCCGCGAGCTGCTGGCGCTCGAGGGCACGGGCGTGATCGAAGCGACCGAGGAGCACCATCCGGCCCACTTTCACGTCGCGGTGTTCGCCGACGACTACATGCGCTTCGCGCGCATCCAGTCCGAGGCGAATCCGACGGTGATGATCGTCGCGCGCACGAGTCCTCCCGCGCCCACGAAGCAGCCGAGCAAGCGCTACCGGGTGCGCGAGGGTGACTCCCTCTGGAGCATCGCGCAGCAGCATTCGACGAGCGTGCATGAGCTGATGGTCGCGAATGGCCTCGGAAGCGAAACGAAGATCCGGGCCGGACAGACGCTCGTGATTCCGTCGCACTAGCGCTGGTGTTTGGTGGCTGGTGACTTGTGGTTGGTGGAAATAGGAAGGACGGCGCATCGCCCCGGCCCATCCAAGTTCACCAATCACCAAACACCAGCCACCAAACACCAGACACCAGCCACCAACCACCCGTATCACTCTCCCCTGATCGCTAGCGTCGGGTCGAGCCGAGTGGCGCGGCGAGCAGGGATGTACGTGGCGAGAAGTGCGACGCCGGCCAGGACGAGTGGCGTGACGACGAAAGTGAGCGGATCGGTCGGCACCGTCTGGAAGAGGAGCGACCGGATGAGGCGCGTGGAGGCGAGCGCGCCGGCAACTCCAAGCACCGCGCCGAGGAGCGCGAGGCGCACCCCTTCTCCGAGGACGAGCCGGAGAATCCGTCGTCGGCCTGCGCCTAACGCCATGCGAATCCCCATCTCGCGCGTGCGCTGCGCCACGCCGTAGGCGATGACGCCGTACATCCCGATCGCCGCGAGCAGGAGCGCCGCGGCGGCGAAGGCGCCGACCAGTGATGTCGCGAGACGCCGCTGAGCGATCGAGCTCGCTAGGCGGCTCTCGACCGTGACGATGCCACCCTGGAACGTCGTACCCGCGACGGGCATCCCGGGCTCGATGTCGAGAATGGCCCGACGGATCAGCGGGATCTCGCGCGCCGGATTCTGGACGTGCGCGACCAGGGTAATCCACGGCCAGACCTCGAGGGTCCAGGGAACGTACACCTCCGGTACGGGCGCGTTGTCGATCGACTGCTGCTTCACGTCGTGGACCACGCCGACGACGACGCCGGCGACCGGCTGGCCGAAATCGGGGCGGAGCTGCGACGACCGGCGCAGGGTGATTCGCTTGCCTAACGGGTCCGCACCAGGCCACATCTGCTTCGCGAGCGTCTCGTTGACGACGAAGCCGGCACGCTCGCGCATTTCGTCGGCGGTGAGCCAGCGGCCGCGCGCCAGGCGCATGCCCATCGTCCGGAGATAGCTCTCGGACGCGGTGCGGTAGAGCGCGTCCGGCTGGCGTGTCGCATCGTCAGTACGGCCGTCGATCTGGACGGGCGAGGCCACCCAGCCGCCCCCAATTGGG
>Ga0136846_1229264_pt1 | contig 15899 bp, 22 predicted proteins | sample HopSoiMetagenom2_FD_96841 | JGI IMG/M metagenome (GOLD analysis project Ga0136846, IMG submission 96841) | Grasslands soil microbial communities from Hopland, California, USA - 2 Assembly 2016 (version 4) | ecosystem: Environmental > Terrestrial > Soil > Grasslands | place: USA: Hopland... | reverse complement strand
GGCTCGATCCTGCGGGCCACCGCCGACGGCCTGTCGCCCAACAGCCTGATGGACCAGCGTGACCTCCTGGTGAGCCAGCTCGGCGAGGCCGCGGGCGTGACGACCACGACGCACGGCGACGGCACCATGGACGTGTTCCTTGGTGGCACAGCCCTCGTGCGGGGCGACACCAGCTCACACGTCCAGGTGAGCATCGCCCCTGGCACGAACGTCACCAACGCCAACCAGCCCGGCTTCGGCGTGGGCCTCACCTGGGTGAAGGACGGCTACCCGGCCACCGTCACCAGCGGCACCGCCGGCGGGCTGCTCGACGGCGTGAACCGCTTGCTGCCGAGCTACCGCCAGGGCATCGACGGCGTGGCCGCCCAGCTGTCCAGCGTCGTCAACGCCCAGCACAACCAGGGCATCGACCTCAACGGCAACCAGCCGGGAACGGTCACCGGTGCCAACCAAGCCGGCATCACCATCGCCGCCGGCGTCAACGACCAGTTCAAGATCGACCCCGGCCCCCCCGGCGCTCCGACAACCATCACGCTGGCCGCCGGCATCTACGCCGCCAACGCCACCGACGCCGCGACCCTGAAGGCCGATCTCAACGCCAAGATCGCCGCCGCCTTCGCGCCGGGCGCAGCGCCCGCCCAGGCCGACGTCCGAGTCGTCAACGGCCAGCTCCAGGTGGCCATCACCTCGATGACCCCGGGCGGGTCGATCACGGCGGGGACCGGCGCCGCCAACGACGCCCTGGCCAGCCTGGGCATCGCCAATGGCGCCACGGCCGCCACCGACAGCCTGTTCACCTTCGTGCCGGCGACCGGTGTGATGCAGGTCGTCATCACCGACCCCCGGATGCTCGCCGCGGCCACACCCGGCGGCGGCGTGCTCGGCGGCGGCAATGCCCTCAGCACGTCGAACCTCGGCACGGTGACCGGCGGCCCGGACGACACCTACCGGAACTTCATCATCGGCCTCGGCGTCGAGACCCAGGCCGCCAACCGCCGGGTCGACATCCAACACTCGATCGTCACCCAGCTCGACGCCCAGCGCGACTCCTCCGTCGGGGTCTCACTCGACGAGGAGATGGCCAACCTCATGATGTACCAGCGGGGCTACGAGGCCGCCTCCCGCCTCATCACCACGGTCGACGGATTGCTCGACACCCTGATCCACGGCACCGGCCTGGTCGGCCGGTAGCGAGAGGACCACCGATGACCACTGTCCGATTCACGCCCCGCAGCGCCCAGAACGTCGCCCTCGACGGCCTCCAGACGAACCTCGCCAAGATGCAGCAGCTGCAAGAGCAGCTGTCGTCGGGCAAGGCCCTCAACCGGCCGTCCGACTCACCCGTCGGCACCGTGCAGGCGCTCCAGTACCGCGCCGACATCGCCCGCACCGAGCAGTACAAGCGCAACGCCGGCGACGGCCTGTCGTGGCTCGGCATCGCCGACGACACCCTGACCAGCGTGCTGGGAACCACCGGCCGGGTCCGCGAGCTGGTGCTCAACGGCCAGAACGGCGCCCTCGGCCCGGATGAGCGGGGCGCCATCGCCCAGGAGGTCGACGCCCTGCGCGACACCCTCATCGGCCTGGCCAACACCCGGTACCTCGACCGCCCGGTCTTCGCCGGCAACGCCCAGACGACCAACGCCTACGACCCGACGACCGGCGCGTGGCAGGGATCGTCGAACGACAGCGTCGACCGCCGCGTCGCCCCCGGCATGACCCTCCGGGTCAACGTCACCGGGACCGAGGTGTTCGGGCCTGCCGGGAACGACCTGTTCAAGACGCTTTCGGACATCTCGAACGATTTGCGCAACAACCCGGCGAATCTCGGAACTGACCTCGCCGCGCTCGACAATCACGTGACGAACGTTGAGAATCAGCTTGGAACGGTTGGCGCCAAGGAACACCAGGTGCAAGCCATGAGTGATCGAGCGGACCAGACGGAGCTGACAACCAAGACTGCGCTGTCGGATGTCGAGAACATCGACCTACCGAAGACGATCGTCGACCTGCAGCTGCAGCAGGTCGCCTACCAGAGCGCGCTCGCGGCGACCAGCCGGATCATCCAGCCATCCCTCCTCGACTTCCTCCGCTGAGCAAACCTGTACCCGCCATGCTGCCGCGTAGTAGTTCCGACCTCGACACCTCCGAGCTGCACTTCGCCGCTGGGCTGCCGGGCTTTCCGGACCATCACCGCTTCACCCTCAACTGGTGGGGCGACTCGGACCTGTTCTCGATCCTGCGCAGCGTCGACGACTCGAGCGTCGAGTTCGTGGTCGTTCCCCCGTTCGCGTTCTTCCCGACCTACGAGCCCGAGCTCGACGACACCACCGCCGAGCGGCTCAACATCACCACGAGCGAGGACGCCCTCGTCCTGGTGATCGTGACCCTGGGCGACCGTCCCGAGGACGCCACCGCCAACCTGATGGCGCCGATCGTCATCAACCAGCACAGCCTGGAGGCAACCCAGGCGGTACTGGTCGGCGGGGGCTACGACCTCCGCGCCCGCCTCGGCGGCTGAGGCTCCCCCGTTCGCGGGCAAACCCGCAGGTAGCCTCCCCTCATGCTCGTCCTCACCCGTCGCGGGAACCAGAGCATCATGATCGGCCCCGACATCGTCGTGACCGTGCTCGAGGTCAGCCGCGACCAGGTGCGAATCGGCATCCAGGCTCCTCGCCACGTCGACGTGCACCGAGAAGAGGTGTTCGCCGAGCTGCAGCGGGCCAACCGGGCGGCTGCCTCGCCGAACCCGAAGGCCCTCGACCAGCTCGGCCGGCTGGCGCCGCCCTCGACGCCGCCACCCCCGCCGAAGAGGCCCCCCGCACCTCCTGCCCGCGACTGACGTGCAGAAGTGGGACTACCTCGTCCTCCACTGGGACGCCGAGACCACCTTCTTCGGGGCTGAAGGCGCCGACGGGTTCGAGGCCTCGCTCCGGGTGCTCGGTGGCGAGGGCTGGGAGATGGTGCAGATGATCGACCACGACGACGCCGTCACGGTCGCTTTCAAGCGCCCATTGGAATAGCGTTGCCACCGGAGTCCGACCACGGAAGGTCGGGCCGGGCAAGACAGGCACCACATGGATGTGGGAAGCGCCAGCGACGTACTGAGCATCGCTCGGTCGGGCATGGCCGTGTCGATGGTCAAGCTCGACGTGGCCGCCAACAACCTGGCCAACTCCGAGACCAACCGCCGCACCTCGGGGACCGCCTTCCGGCCGCAGACACCGGTGGTCGAGTCGCTCCCCGGCGGCGGCGCCCGCATCTCCGGCCTGGTCCCCGGCGGGTCCGACGAAGGCGTGGTGTACGCCGATCCGATGGCTGCCCTCGCCGACGCCAAGGGCAACGTGCGCGGCTCCAGCGTCGACGTTGCCGGCTCGATGGTCGACATGATGATGGCCACTCGCAGCTTCGAGGCCAACACCAAGGTCGTGCAGGCGGCGGCCGAGACCTACCAGTCGATCATGGACCTCATGAAGCCCGGGGCCAACGGCCCACTGCTCGGCTGATCACGCCACCGCGTCGAACACCCAACCCAACAGCGGGGTGGGCTTCGTCGCGCGAAGCCAGGGGTTCGTCGCGTGGGCGGCCGACACGATCGCCGTGGACCGTCCCAGGGCCAGGGACGTCGACGCGATCGGCCGACGCTCGACGACCCCAGTCCGCAGGTCGACCTCCCGGTCGCGAAGGGCCCGGCGAGCAACGGCGTAGGCCTCGTTGACCTCGCGCATGCGGTCGGTCGCGGCTGCCCGCATCTCGTCGTCAGCGGTCGCATGCCGATCCGGATGGAAGAGCCGGCACCGCGCCGCAAAGGCGAGGCGCAACTCCTGCCGGCTGGCCTCCGGCGACACACCCAGGAGCGCGAACGCCCGAGCGACGCTCTCGCTGCCGGCCGATCCGGTCACACCTGACTAGTTCGGTGCGAAGTGCAAGCTGTCCTGCTGGGTGCGGATGTGTGGGGGCCGTGGGGCTCGAACCCACAAAACCTTCGGCTTAAAAGGCCGCTGCTCTACCAGTTGAGCTAGACCCCCGGGGCCACCTCAGGCTAGGGGTTCTTGTCATAGCTCGCCGATATCGTACCAAACATGTGTTCGAGCTATGAGGCAGAGGCCCGGGAGACCACGAAGCGCTGCTCAACATGCGGAGCTGACAAGACCGACCTGAGAGTGCTGGAGTTCGATCATCTACGCGACAAGGTCGCCAACATCTCCCAACTCATCGACCACAAGGGTCGTAGTTGGGCCTCGATCCTCCGAGAGATCGAGAAGTGCGAGGTTGTGTGCGCCAACTGCCACCGGCGGCGCACCTATGCCCGCCAGGGAAGTACCCGTCATTGGTGGGTGGCAGACACGCTTCTTTGATCCGCGACCGACCGGCCGACGGCGACGATCAGCGCGGCCGTGCCCAGCACCACCGCGATGGCCAGCAACGGCAGCCAGACGAGGGCGACCAGGCCGATGCCGATGTCACGGGCCAGCGATGCCGTGGCAGGCACCGCGTCGAGCACGCGGTTGTCGCTGTGGAGCCCAGCGAGGAACCAGACGGCGAGGACGGCAGTCGCGAGCACCAAGGCGACGGAGGCGGCCGCATTCTCGTCATGTCGATGGAGACGATCGTGGACCTGCATGCCGGTCCTATGCCCACAAGGCCCGCTGGTGCGCACACCGCCGCAGCTGGGTAGAGCAGACGGGATGTACCGCCTGATCAGGTGTCGCTGAGGGCCATGCGCAAACGAACGGCCGAGCCGGCATCGCCGCGATCGACGAACTCGACATCGTCGACCAGCGCCGTCAACAGCTGGAGGCCGAACCCGTTGGCAGCCATGCCCTCGGAGCCCAAGGCGCGACCCGAATCCTCGATCAAAACCTCGAGGTGCCCGTCTTCCTGCACCGCCCGCAGGATGATCCGCTTGTCGGTGCCGGCCTCGACCGCGTTCGTGCATGCTTCGGAGACCGCGAGCCGCAGGTCCTCCAGCCGCTCATCGCCGATGCCCTCGATGGCAGTGGCCACCGTGGCGATGACCGAGCGCGCCACGCCCACGAAGGCCGGCTGGGCAGGGATGTCGAGGCACACCAACTCGGTCGATCCCACGAGCGCGACCCTAACCGCACCGCCACAAACGACCCGACGCCACCGTCGCGTTAGGTTTCGAGCATGACCGAGGTGGTGGGCGAAGAGGTCCGCCTGACCATGCCCGCCACCCCCCAGCTCCTGCGGGTCGCCCGGCTCACCGCCGCCGGCCTGGCTGGCCGGCTGGGCTTCAGCTTCGACGAGATCGAAGACATCAAGATCGCCGTCGACGAGCTGTGCTTCGCCGTGGTCGGGAGCCGGGGCCGGAAGGGAAGTCTCACGGTCACCTACCGCCTCAACGGCAAGAGCCTCGTCATCGAAGGCGAAGGCGCGTTCGAGGACTCGGGACCTGACCCGGCCCCGTCGGAGCTCTCCACCCAGATCCTCGGCGCGGTCGTCGACGAGCACGAGGTCCGGCGGGACGGTGACCTGATGCGATTCCGCTTGCTGAAGCAACGCATCGAGACGTAGCCGTGGCCACCGACCGCGCCGACAAGGACGCCCTGCTGCGAGTCTTCGCAGACTTCGCCGAGAGCCGTGACCCGAGCCTCCGCGACCAGCTGATCGAGGCCCACCTCGGTCTCGCCGAGTACCTCGCCCGTCGCTTCACCAACCGCGGCGAGCCGCTCGACGACCTGGTGCAGGTGGCGTCGCTCGGGCTGGTGAAGGCGGTCGAACGGTTCGACCCTTCACGGGGCCTGGAGTTCACGACGTTCGCCACGCCGACCATCGTGGGCGAGCTGAAGCGCCACTTCCGCGACAAGGGCTGGGCGGTACGCGTACCACGACGCGTGCAAGAGCTCCATCTGCGGGTCACGCGCGTGATCGACGATCTGTCGCTCGAGCTCGGCCGGTCACCGACCGTGCCGGAGATCGCCAAGCGGGCGGGCACAACCGAGGACGAGGTCACCGAAGCCATCGACGCCGGCTCGGCGTACCGGTCGACGTCACTCGACGCCGGCAGGGGCGACGACGACGAGAGCCCCGGCCTCCTCGGCCAGCTCGGGGGCATCGATGCCGAGCTGTCACGCGCCGAGCGGCGAGCAGCGCTGGGACCGCTCATGAGCCAGCTCACCGAACGCGAGCAGGTGATGCTCTACCTCCGCTTCTACGAAGGCCTCACCCAGTCGGAGATCGCCAAACGGCTGGGCATCAGCCAGATGCACGTCTCCCGCCTGCTGTCCCGGTCACTGCAACAGCTCCGGGAGCTCGCCGACCCCGCCGACTGACTCGACGGGGCCGGCACCCCACGGGGCTCAGCTCTTGTGCAGGGCGTCCTTCACCCGATCGACGGCATCCGACGCCTTGTCCTTGACGTCACCCGCGAGCTCGTCGACCTTGCCCTCGCGCTCGAGGTCCTCGTCGTCGGTCAGGTCACCGGCGGCCTGCTTGATCTTCCCTTTGGCTTGGTCCATGTTGCCCATGAGCCGGCCCTACCCCGGTCAGCGACCCGAGGAACCGAACCGACCTTCGCCCCGTACCGACGACGAGAGCTCGTCGACGGCGACGAACTCACAGCGCTCGACCCGCTGCACGATGAGCTGCGCGATGCGGTCGCCCCGATGCACCTCGTAGTCGTGCTCGGGGTCGGTGTTCACCAACACCACCTGGATCTCACCGCGGTAGCCGGCATCGACGGTGCCCGGCGAGTTCAAGCACGTGATGCCGTGCCGCGCCGCCAGGCCACTCCTCGGCTGTACGAAACCCGCATAGCCATCGGGGATGTCGATGGCGATACCGGTGGGCACCGCGGCGCGACCGCCGCTGCGGGGGATCACCACATCGTCCCGGGCCACCAGGTCGGCACCGGCATCACCGACATGGGCATAGGACGGCAGGGGGAGCTCGGGATCGAGCAGGCGAACCTCGACGCGCAGCACGGGCGGCGAGCCTATGGGCGCCTACCTCTACTCTGAGCCTGATGCTCGCATGGATGGACCTCGAGATGACCGGCCTTGAGCCCGATCGGCACGTCATCGTCGAGATCGCCACGCTGATCACCGACGACGAGCTCGAGATCGTCGCCGAAGGCCCCGACCTGGTCATCACCCAACCGGCAGCCGCCCTGGCGGCCATGGATGACGTCGTCCGTGACATGCACGCCCGAAGCGGGTTGCTCGACGCCATCGCTGCCTCGACGACGACCCTCGACGAGGCCGGCCGGGCCACCCTCGAGTTCATCAAGGCCCACGTGCCCGAGCCTCGGTCGGTTCCGCTCTGCGGCAACAGCATCGGCACCGATCGCCGATTCCTGGCCAAGTACCTCCCGGCCATCGAGGACCACCTCCACTACCGATCGGTCGACGTGTCGACGATCAAGGAGCTGAGCCGTCGCTGGTATCCCGATGCTCTGTCGGGCGCACCGTCCAAGAGCGGGGGGCACCGGGCCCTCGACGACATCCGGGAGAGCGTCGCCGAGCTGCGCTACTGGCGGGGCGCCGTGTTCCGCCCACCTACGGTCGGGACATGAAGCAGGAGCAGGAAGAGGCAAGCGAAGAGATCACCGAGGTCGCGCCGGGCGTCCTCCGCCTGCAGCTCCCGCTCCACCTACCGGGCCTCCACCACGTCAACTGCTATGCGCTGGTCGACAGCGACGGTGTCGCCCTCGTCGATCCCGGCCACTGGGGCAAGGAGTACTGGTCCGCGCTGGGCAGTCGCCTCGCCGCGGCCGGTCTCCCGATCGAACGCGTCCACACCGTCGTGATCAGCCACTCCCACGGCGACCACTTCGGTGGGACGACATGGCTCAACGACCACACCACGCCCAAGGTCGTGACCCACGCCGCCTTCAGCACGCAGTTCGAGGACCCCAACCACGTCTGCACCGACCCGACGCACGACCACAACGTCGACCGGTCGCAGCAGGAGCACACGGTGGGGTTCCACGAGCCGACGCCGTGGGGGTCCGAGGGCCTGACCGGTCGCGATCTGCCGATTCGTCAGCGCTGGAAGATGCGCAAGATCAGGCGACTCCGGTCGAGCATGCGGCCGCCGCACCCCCACCGCCGCGTGCACGACGGCGAGGCGATCCGACTGGCCGGACGCGACTGGTTCGTGCGCCACACGCCGGGTCACACCGTCGACCACATCTGCCTGCACGACCCCGAGAACGGCGTGCTCCTGTCGGGCGACCACGTGTTGCCCTCGATCACCCCGCACATCTCCGGCTTGAGCACCTCCGACGACCCGCTGGCCGCCTTCTTCGAGTCCTTGCGGGGCGTGGCCGCACTCGGCATCCAGACCGTGCTGCCCGCGCACGGGCACCCGTTCGGCGACCTGCCAGGTCGGGTGGAGGGGATCATCCACCACCACCAGGGTCGGCTCGACCAGCTCCAGACCATCTCGCACGACCTGGGCTGGGCCACCGTCGTCGACATCTCGCACGAGCTGTTCGCCCAACGGTCGTGGGGCCGCATGGCCGAGAGCGAGGCCTTCGCCCACCTCGAGCACCTCCGCCTGCTGGGGCGGGCCGAGCGGCGCGGGGACGGCACCGCGCTGCAGTATCTGGTCCCATGAACGAGCCCTTGGTCGTGCGGGGAGGCCGAGTCCTCGATCCTACCACAGGGCTCGACGGCCAGCTCGACGTCGTCATCACCGGCGACCGCATCACGACCATCGGCGCCGATCTCAAGGTGCCCGCCGGTGCCAGCATCGTCGATGCCGGCGGCTTGATCGTTTGCCCTGGCTTCGTCGACCTCCATGTGCACGTGTGGGAGTGGGCCACCGACTTCAGCGTCCCGCCCGAGGGCGCTGGTGTCGACGCCGGCGTGACAACGGCCGTCGACATGGGAAGCGCGGGTGTCTGGTCGTTCCCCGGCTTCCGCCACCTCATCGCCGACCACACGACGACCGAGCTCTTCTCCTTCCTCAACATCACCCTCATCGGCTCCATGCAGGCCGGGCGGGGCGGCCCGCCGATCTTCAACGCCGACTGGGTCGACCCGGCCGCCATCGAGCGGATGCACGCCATGCACCCCGACGTGATCAAGGGCATCAAGACCTACGCCGAGTCGGGCGGCTGGTCGAAGGGCTTCCAGCCGTTCCTCACCAAGGCGTTGGAAGCCGGCGAGCGCACCGGGCTGCCCCTCTACATCCACACCGGCGAGCTGCTGGCCGTCGACGAGTCGAACCGGCCCGATCCCGACTCGATCATGCCCGAGGTCCTCGCCGTCGCCCGGCCCGGCGACATCCTCGGCCACTGCTACAGCGGCATGCCCGACGGCATCCTCGGGCGCAACGAGAAGCCAACGCCCGAGCTGCTCGACGCCATCGACCGGGGCGTCCGCCTCGACGTGGGCCACGGGCTCAACTTCAACTTCGAGGTCGCCCGCCGGATGATGGACGCCGGCGTGCTGCCGTGGACGATCAGCTCCGACGTGCACGGTGCGCTCGCCGGCGTGCATGTGGTCGAGACCTGCACGTGGAGCCTGATCGGCACCATCTCGAAGCTGGTGGCGCTCGGGATGTCGTTGGGCGACTGCGTGCTGCGGGCCACGGCCCGTCCCGCCGAGATCATCGGCATGGGTGCCGAGATCGGCTCGCTGGCGATCGGTTCCCGGGCCGACCTGACCCTCCTCCGCGAAGTGCGCGAACCATGGACGTTCACCGACGGGGCCGGCGCCACCCTGGAGACCGACCGCCGGTATCTGCCCGAGCTGGTGGTCAGGGCCGGCCAGCTCCACACCCCGACCCGCACCCTGATGAAGGACGTCCAGCCCGACCGCTTCCTCCTCGACGCCTGAACCGTTCTGGCAGGGAAATCCGGACGTCAGCGTCCGGATTTCCCTGCCAGAACGAGCTTGGCGGCGACACGGACGGTGGCCTCGGCGCAGAGCCACACCGAGAGCGCGTTCTCGGAGCCGACGGAGCGGAGGGTGACCTGGTCGGCGGCGTCGATGGGGCCGGCGAACTCGAGGTCGACGGCGCGGGGAAGCACCGCCCGGCGGGCGCACTCGTCCTCGATCGCCGCCCACACCGCGGCATTGTTGACGTGGCCCAGGACGTCGAGGTCGGTCGCCCGCAGCGGCCACGGCCGGGCGTCGGCACCGGAGGGCGGTGCGGGGAGGCGGAGTCGGGTGGTCAGCGTCCGCTCACCGGCGGCGCCGGCATAGGTCTCCACGAACCAGCCCGGGAGCGCGGCGGGCCGGCCGGCGTCGTCGAGGTGAACCCAGAGGGTCGCCGCCTGGACCACCGCACCACTGGTCGTGGACAGTGACGTGCGCCGTTCCGCCCATCGGCTCCCCAAGCCGCCGCACCAGGTGGCCAGAGCCATCGGCTGCCCCAGCGTGGGCCACTCGCCGGCGACCAGCACGGTCGACCGCCGGGCCACCCACGGCGAGAGCGGATCGAGGCCGGCGTCGAGGAAGTCGTCGTTGCCGGCATCCTGGAGGATCCGGGCCAGGGCGTCGAGCCGCAGCCGCCCGGCAGGATCGGTGTCGCCGAAGCGGACGGGGACGGTGGTCTCGAACACTCGGCCCTGCGCCGGGCGGGGGACGAGCGATCCGGCATCGTCCACGGGGAGCGAGAGTAGGGCCCCTACCCTGACCGGCCGTGGTGGCGACGAACGTGAGCAGCCGCGGCGAGGAGCGACGGCTGGGCTGGTCGTCGATCACGGCCGGCATCGGTGACGGCGTCGTGGCCGTCGCCCTCCCGCTGCTGGCGGCCAAGGCCACCGCCGATCCCCTGCGGGTGGCCAGCGTCATCGCCGCCCAGCACCTGCCGTGGGTGCTGGTCAGCCTCGGGTGGCGCCGGGTCGCCGGCGACCGGCGGACGGTGCTCGGCTTGGTCGACACGACCCGGGCGATGATCCTCGGCCTCCTTGGCCTGGCCGTGGTGCTCGGGCACGACTCCCTCACCATGATCCAGGTGGCCGCGTTCGCGGTCGGGCTGGGCGAGGCGCTCACCGACAGCGCCGAGACCGAGACCGACGACGTCACCGGGCTGAGCACCCGGGGCATGGTCGGCCTGGCCGTCGTCGGCCTGCCCCTCGGCGGGGCGCTCTACGAGATCTTCCCGGCCACGCCGTTCCTGTTCGACGTGCTCGCGTTCACCCTGGCCTCGATGTTCGCCCTGGTCGTGACCACACCCCACGGCGCACCACCGGTCGAGGAGTCACTGCCCCTGGTTCCGGCCATGCCGCCGGCCGCCCGCCTGACCATTGCCGCAGTGACCGCCGCCTCGCTCGCTGCCAGTGCCGTGCTGGGCGTCCTCGTCCTGTTCGCCCTCCGCGACCTGGGCCTCGGCGCGCCCGCCTTCGGCCTGCTGCTCGCCGGCCTGGCCGCGGCCGCCACTGTTGGCGGGCTGGTGGCGCCCGAGATCGGCCACGTCCTCGGCATCCGAACCGGGCTGATCGTGGCCCTGGCCTTCGGCGCCGCCGGTGACCTGGCCGCCGCCCTCGTCGCCGACGTACGGCTGCCGTGGTTGAGCGCCGGTGCGCTCGGTGTGACCGCTGCCGCCGGCATGGTCGTCGCCGTGTTGGGCCGGGCCCAGCTCCAACGGGTGAGCGGCACCGCCCCGCTGCCGGCGGTGCTCGGACTCCTCCACCTCCTGTCGTGGGCCGCCATCCCGGTCGGCGCGCTGGCCGGTGGCCTCGTCGCCCGCCAGACGTCGGTCGCCACCGCTGTCGTGGCCAGCGCCGGGGTGTGGTTGGTCGGCGCCGCCCTCGCGTCGTCATCGCCGGTCGGGACGCTGCAGAAAAGCAGTTGACGTGCCCCGCGCGGGCATGATCCGCTGTGGGAGCCCTCGAACGGCTCGAGGCTGCACGACGATCCAGGGAAGCTCGATGACCACGACGACTGCGATGCGAATGACCGGCACGGTCCACGCAGACCAGTCGCGCGCGCGCCAGCACCTGATCGCCGGCATGCCGCGAGTTTCCGGTCTCGTGCCGTGCACCGGCATTGGTCATGGCCCCGGCGTGCCGTCCCACTCGTGGACCAACGCCACCGCCGTGACCACCAAGGCCCTCAAGGCCTTCGGTGCCTACGGCGCCCGCCGGCTCGAGGAGCACTCGACGTAGCAACACGAACGTCGAACACCTCCAAAGGCCGTCGGGACATCCCGACGGCCTTTCTGGTTTTTCGCCACAACGCACGACAGGAGAAGGACATGCAGCCCCAGGTGCTGATCCAGACAGCTGAGGAATGGGAGAACGACGCAGACCTGCGCGCCCTCGCCAGCTGCAACGACCCCACCACGGACTGGACCTCGGTGTTCTTCTCCGAGGACCTCTACGACATCGCCCGGGCGAAGCACCTCTGCGCTTCGTGCCTGGTGCAGGAGGCGTGCCTCGCAGGCGCCTGCGCCCGGCGGGAGCCATGGGGTGTCTGGGGCGGCGAGCTGTTCCTCAACGGGCATGTCGTCGCCCAGAAGCGCCGGCGCGGCCGCCCGCCCAAGAACCGGGCGGCCGAGGTCATCTACATCGACGGCGAGGAGGTGGTGGTCGTCCCCGCCATCCAGTCGGCGTAGGGACTCAGGTCCCTCAGAGAACGCAGGGCGGGCCGGGGTGACGGACTCCCCCCACCGAGCTCCGGCCCGCCTGCGGCAATCTCGTCCTCACTCGCCGATCGCGGCGAGCAGGGCGCTCGAGGGGGCGATGGCGCCGAAGACGCCGCCCTGCATCGTGACCATCTTGAGCGCCGCCTGGTAGTTGCCGACGTCGGTGGCGCCGGTGCAGTCGGTCAACAGGAGGCACTCGTAGCCCTTGTCGTTGGCCTCCCGCATCGTCGTGTGCACGCACACGTCGGTGGTGATGCCGGTGAACACCAGATGGGTGATGCCACCTCGGCGCAGCAACAGGTCGAGGTCGGTGGCGTAGAACGCGCCCTTGCCCGGCTTGTCGACCACCAACTCGCCGGCGATGGGCGCCACCTCGGGCACGATCTCCCAGCCGGGCTCGCCCCGCACCAGGATCCGCCCACACGGGCCAGCGTCGCCGATGCCGGCACCGATGTTCTTCGACCGCCACAGCTTGTTGGGCGGGCAGTCCGACAGGTCGGGACGATGGCCCTCGCGCGTGTGGATCACGGTCCATCCCGCCGACCGCACTGCCGCCAAGACCTTCGCCGTGGGCTCGAGGCCAGCTCGCGTGAGCTCGAGGTCGTAGCCCATCGTGTCGACGTAGCCACCGGGCCCACAGAAGTCGGTCTGCCAGTCGATGCAGATCAGCGCCGTGTGCTCGGGGTCGATGACACCGTCGTAGGGCCACGCATAGGGGTCGGCGTCGACAGTGGTTCGCATGATCAGGAAGCCTCCGTGAGCACGGGCTCGGTGAGGGCGGCAAGGAGCAGGTCGCTGGGGGCGACGGCGCCGAAGATCCCGCCGGACATGGTGATGCTGGACAGGGCATGGCGCCCCAGTGCCTCGTCGAACGGCGCGACGGCGTCGAGCAGGGTGAGACATTCGTAGCCGCGGTCGTTCGCCGACCGCAGGGTGGAGTCGACGGTCGCCTCGGCGCCGAAGCCGGCGAACACGAGGTGGTCGATGCCCCGCCGACGCAGCTCGCCGTCGAGGCTGCTGGCGTGGAAGCCGTCGATGCCGGCGGTGTCGACCACCAGGTCCCCGGGCTCGGCCTCGACAGCGAGCTGCCACTCGGTGCTGCCGGGGGACGGCGGGAGGCCGACCCACAACTGGTGGTCGGTGGCAGCGGCGTGGCGGATCAACACCACACCGCTGCCCCGTGCCCGGAACACTGCAGCGACCCGATCGATCGCGGCCGCGACGATCCCTGCCCTGGCCGAACGACCGCGCCATGCGGTCTGGGCACCGGCCACGACCAGCGCCAGACGACCAGGGTCGAGCACGCCGTCGTACGGCCAGGGATAGGGATCTGCCGCGATCACATCAGGCTCGGTGCGTCACGACTTCGGGAGGTCGCCGATGACGCCCTTCACGAACACGGTCATCTTCTTCTCGACCGTGCCGTAGTTGGGCACGACGCCGGCCGGGATGATGGTCGAGCCGTCCTGGGCATACACCGGGCCCTTGAACGGCGAGCCCGTCGTCGAGATGTCGGTGAGGGCGGCGGCGATGAGGCTCTTGGTCTCGGCCGTCACCTTGGGACCGAACTTCGACTGGACGAACGGGTTCTTGCCGGTCTTGTAGCCCACCCGGTAGTTGCCGTTGTAGGGGCTGCCCGTGAACTTGCCGTCGAGGGCCCGCTTCACGATGTCGTTGTAGAGGCTCGACCACGACCACTCCGAGCCGGTGAGCCAGCCCTTGGGGGCGAGCTTCGAGGCATCGGCGTGGTAGCCGACGACCATCTTGCCGGCCTTCTCGGCCGCCTTGGTGATGGTGGCCGTGCAGTCCTGGTGCTGGGTGAGCACGTCGACGCCCTGGCCCAGGAGACTCTTGGCCGCGTCAGCCTGCTTGGCCGGGTCACACCAGTTCGAAGTGGCCACGGTGATCGTCTCCGCCTTCGGGTTCACCGACTTGGCACCAAGCTCGAAGGCGTTGATGTTGGCGATGGTCTGGGGGATGGGGAAGGCGTAGACGTAGCCGAGCTTGTTCGACTTGGTCGCCTTGCCGGCTGCGATGCCGGCCAGGTACACCGGCTCGTACACCGTGCCGAAGTAGGTGCCGGCATTGGCCGCGACCTTGCCGGTGATGAAGTTGCCCTGCTGGACGACGGCGACGTCAGGGTGCGCAGCCGCCACCTTGAGGGCGGCGTCGAGGTGGCCGTAGCTGGTGGCGAAGATGATCTTGGCCCCCTTGGCGATCATGCCCTCCATGACGCGAGCGGCGTTGTCGTCCTCGGGCACGTTCTCGGCGGTGAGCACCTTGAGCTTCGGAAACTGCTTCTTCACCGCCTGGGAGCCTTGGTAGGCGGCCTGGTTGTAGCCGAAGTCGTCCTTGGGGCCGACGAAGATGAAGCCGACCGCCTTGCTGCCCTTGCCCGGCGCGGTAGCCGCGGTGGCGGTCGTGCTGGCCAGGCCCAGGAGGGCGAGGGGCAGCAGCAGAGCAGCCATTCGGATGGATCGGGTGCGCATTGCTTCCTTTCTGCGGGCGGGATTCGCCCAAGGGATGTGACGGGACGTGAGCTGGGACGTGCGGCGCGGCGGCTAGGCGGGCACCACCTCGAAGACCTTCTGAAGCCCTTCGGGCGCCTCGGCGGCGCGCTTCTTGCCGAGGACGACGAGGACGGCGATGGTGATGACGTAGGGAATGGCGGCAAGGGCGTACTGGTTGACGCCGTAGCCACGGGCCTGGAGCGCCGGCGACAGGGCGAGGGCGGCGCCGAAGAGGTAGGAGCCGGCGGCCACCTTGAACGGCTGGCGGGCGGCGAAGATGACGACCGCGCAGGCCACGAACCCCCGGCCCTGCATCATGTTCTCGAACCAGGCGTTGGCGTAGGCGATCGACACGTGGGCGCCGCCCACGCCGGCCAGCATCCCGCCGCCGATGACGGCTGCGTACTGCACGAGGCGAACCGGGTGTCCATAGGTGGCCAAGACCTCGGCGCGCTCACCAACACCTCGGACCAACAGGCCCCATCGGCTGCGGTACAGCAGCCAGAACGCCCCGGGCACGAGCACGAAGGTCAGATAGGTCAGCGGATCGTGCTCGAAGAGGATCGGCCCTACCCACGGGATCGACGAGAGACCGGGAACGTTCCACTCCGAGAAGGTCGCCGCCGTGCGGCTCACGTACGCGGCGCCGAACAGCGAGGTCAGCCCGAGGGCGAGGAACAGCACCACCAACCCGTTGGCGAGCTGGTTGGCGCCGCGTTCGAGGACGAACCAGGCATGGACGGCGGACAACGCGCCACCGGCGACGGCGCCGGCGAGCACGCCGACCCACGCGTTGCCGGTCGTCGCGGCGACGGCATAGGCGGC
>Ga0136846_1218490_pt1 | contig 15899 bp, 14 predicted proteins | sample HopSoiMetagenom2_FD_96841 | JGI IMG/M metagenome (GOLD analysis project Ga0136846, IMG submission 96841) | Grasslands soil microbial communities from Hopland, California, USA - 2 Assembly 2016 (version 4) | ecosystem: Environmental > Terrestrial > Soil > Grasslands | place: USA: Hopland... | reverse complement strand
TTTTTATCAACCTGCACATTCTCGTTTAAGACCTGTTCAAGTACCCTGTGCACCAGTACATCCGGGTAGCGGCGAATTGGAGAAGTAAAATGGCAGTAATGGCGGAAACCTAAACCATAGTGGCCAATATTTTCGGTGGTATAAATTGCTTTTGCCATTGTCCTAATGCCGAGTTGCTCCAGCACGTGTTGCTCCGGTCTCCCTTTAACATCTGCCAACATAGCATTGAAAGACGCTGCAATTCCTTCCGGGGTTTTCGTATCGAACTTATGTCCAAACTTCTTTGCAAACTCTACGAATGGCGCTAACTTTTCTTCGTCGGGAGTGTCATGCACCCGGTATGGAAAAGGAATCTCCTTTTTGTTGACTTTTATTTTCGACACATTTTCAGCAACTGTCCTGTTTGCAAGTAGCATGAATTCTTCGATCAGCTGATGCGCTTCCTTACTTTCCTTGATGATGATGCCGATCGGATTCGCGTTTTCATCCAGTTTGAATCGGACTTCTTGCGAGGAAAAATTGATTGCCCCTTTTTTAAATCGCTGCTTCCTCAATCGCTGCGCCATATCGTTCAATTGGAGAATCACGTCAGCGTGAAGTCCCTCCTTCTTTTCAATAATTTCCTGGACCTCTTCATAAGTAAACCGGTGATCGGAATGAATCACTGTGCGACCAAGCCAGTATTGTTTTACCTCGCCCTTGTGCGTCATTTGAAAAATCGCGGAAAAAGTGAGCTTGTCTTCATGAGGCCTCAATGAGCATAACTCATTTGATATCCTTTCAGGCAGCATTGGATTTACACGATCAGGTAGATACACGGAGGTAGCGCGCTCATAAGCTTCCTTATCTAATTTAGAATCTGGTTCAACATAATAACTGACATCGGCAATGTGAACCCCTATTTCAAAAATTCCATTCTTAAGTTCACGGTATGAGACGGCGTCGTCAAAATCTTTGGCATCGATCGGGTCGATAGTGAAGGTGAGAATCTGCCGGCAATCTTTTCGGTTATCAATTTCCTTTTGACTAATTACATCTGGAATTCGTTCGGAGTCTTCGATCACGTCTGCAGGAAAGGCAACAGGGAATCCATTTTCAAGGAGGATCTCTTTCATTGCAAAATCGTGCTCGTTAGTCACGTCGAGAATCTGGACAACCTCACCGAAAGGTTTCTTGTTTTTTTCCCATTCAATAATCCTGACAACAACTTTATCCTTATTGGTTGCACCATTCAAATTTTGTAATGGCACATACACATCGGGCATCGGCTTATCTGTCTCAGGAATAAAAAATGCAAAGTTCTCACTCAATTCAAGGTGTCCAATAAAATCGGTTTGCTTACGCTCCAAAACCTGCGTGATCACTCCCCTTTTGCGATTACCGTTTCGTCCATTGGACTCTCCGGACACTTCTACTCTAACGAGGTCACCATGAAGTGCCGTATTAAAGTCGTTGGGCCTTACGAGAATATCAGGCGTTTCCTTGTTAACAATCACAAACCCGACTCCTGAACGGGTAACGTCAAGGGTTCCACTAAGCGCTTCAGTACCGGAATAATGTTTTTTCTTCTTCTTCTTTCCATTTTTTTTAGCCATGCGAGTTAACGTTTGAACGTCTGAATGAAGTTAGTGATTAAATGCAGAAAAGATTGTGCCTCACCGTTGAGAAAGTGGTGCCCAATAGGCAATACAAACATCGGCAGGTCTCTTAATTCCTGGTCGAATTTCACCAGTCGAACAGCATCCTTTTCTGTAGTGATGATAATTTTTTTATCCGAAACTATGCCTTGAAATTTTCGTTTGATCTCTCTAAGGTCATCAATCGAATATATGTGGTGGTCGTTGTATGCCATCTCATAATACGTCTTCGATTCGTCCAGCAAATATTGTTTTAAAGAACGTGGATTAGCGATGCCGGTCACCAATAGGACCTCATGATTGGTGGTTAAATGTGTTGTATATCGCTCAATAATATGGTAGGGTTCGCCATAGTCGAGGCTTGTAAAATAAACCTGCTGACCTGGCAAAGGGGAAATCTCCTTTTTAATTTCTGCCCGTTCACCATTGCTCATTTCCCTTGGACACTTGGTTATCATGATCACATTTGCCCGTCGATAAGAGCGCGGCTCATCTCTCAAATCTCCGGTAGGCAAAAACCAGTCTCGCGTATAGAGGTTATTATATTCCGTCAATAAAATATTAAATCCGGGTTGAATAGCACGGTGCTGAAATGCGTCATCGAGTAAAATCGCTTCTGTATCCGGACGGTCATGTAATAATTGAGGTATAGCGAAAATGCGCTCCTCCCCCACAGCTACGGCAACATCTGGGAACTTCGTATGAAATTGCATAGGCTCGTCCCCGATTTCCAGTGCCGTGCTGCCTGGATTTGCTAATGCATATCCCTTTGTTTTTCGCTTATATCCCCTGCTGAGGACGGCAATCTCAAAATCGTTTCTTAGCTGGCAGATCAGCCACTCCACCATTGGCGATTTGCCCGTGCCACCCACAGAAAGATTACCTACTGAAATAAGCGGCAGATTAAAGGAAGTAGAAGACAATATCTTCTTATCGTATAAAAGATTCCGGAGAAAGACAAGCAATGCATATACGAGGGAAAAAGGAAACAATAGTATACGGACCGGCCTTAACAGCGGGATATTAAAATTCATAAATGCAGTGAGGCGTGATGGCTAAATTTAAAGGTATATCATATTCATTGACCTCTGGTATCACGTCTTCTGGTTCAAAATAAGAGAAGCCAACCTTAATCACGTTGCGCTTGCATAAATTAAGGTAGCGATCGTAGAACCCTTTCCCATAGCCGACACGATATCCCTGTTTATCATATGCCAGCATTGGAACGAATACCATATCCAGTTCTTCCGGATAAATCAATTCGCCTCCAACCGGCTCACCGATTCCCGCATGATTCATTTCAAAGGCAGTTTCCTTATCCACCTCTACAGCCTGCAGCTTTGTTTGTGCAAAATCAGTTTTGGGAAAACAAACGCGCAGGCCGGGTATACGAAACGAAAGATAATCAGTGATGGGAAGTGTATTGATTTCGTAATGTGATTTAATGGGCCAATAGCTCAAAACGGAATGGACATCTCTTAATATTAATTTCTGAAATTGGATCAGGATGAGATCGTCAAGCCTGAGGCGGTCTTTATCGGATAGCTCTTTTCTTTTTTGTTTGTAACTGTTTCTCAGGGTGGCTTTAGTAATGGTCATCATATGAGGGTTTTCTTTAGTTGTTCGGCCTGCTGTGAAATAAATGCTTTGTTTATTTCTGAAGCTCTCGGAATGGATGCCATTCGCGGGTATCCGGTCCATTCAACAATTTCTTCCTCGTAGTCCAGGTACTGGTCGTTAAATATCCATCCTTTTACGCTTAAATTTTGCCTTTTACATTCCCTGGCAGTAAGCAGCGAATGATTGATACTGCCCAAATAGTTCCTGCTTACCAAAATTACATCGGCTCGAAGTTTTTTGACCAGGTCACTTACAAACTCGTTTTCGTTCAGCGGAACCATCAGCCCTCCGGCTCCTTCAATTACCAAATGCTGCCCGGTGGTATTGAGTTTCTCAAACTGTTCTTGAATCGACTCCAGCCGCAAGTCAATTCCCTCGGCCCTTGCAGCGATATGCGGCGACGCTGCCATTTTCAATACATAGGTTTCCGCCTGAATTGTTGTCCTCGAATTCGATATCATTTCCCGAACCCATTGGCTGTCTGTCATTTCTTCTATGCCCGCCTGCACAGGTTTCCAGTAGTCGGCCTGCAACGCTTCAGTTAGAATGGCGGAAATCACAGTTTTGCCAATTCCCGTTCCGATCCCGGTAACAAACAATGGATTCATCCTGAACAAATCTAAGGTTAATGCCGGTTCACTTCCGCACAAAAAAGGAGAATATGGTTGTGCCGTAATTGCGTTCGGCCGCAAATAAGGGCCATCCATGGTAATTATTGCGAGGCGCATGTTCCAAAACAAACCAACCAGCTGGTTTCAGAAGTTCCTTTTCATACACGAGCCTGGGAAGCTCATCGATGTTCTTTAAAGCATATGGCGGACCAGCGAAAATGAAATCAAATTGCTCTTCGCTAGATTCAATATATTTGAAAACATCGCTTCTCACCAATTTCACGTTATCTAGGCCAAGGACCCCAATAGTTTTTTTAATGAAATTGAACATCGTGCTGTCCTTTTCCACAACAGTTAGTTCAGCTGCACCTCTCGATGCAAGTTCATAGCTAATACTTCCGGTGCCCCCAAAAAGATCCAGGGTTTTTGCTCCTTCGATTGTGAACTGATGCTGCAAAATATTGAACAATCCTTCTTTTGCAAGGTCGGTAGTTGGCCTTGTATATGGCATATCAGAAGGCGGATGAATCCTCCTTCCTCCTAATGCGCCGCCAATTATACGCATAGCGCCAATTTCTGCAGGTAGGAAAAATAATGAGGAGGATAATCAGATGAGATCGCAGTTTCCCGATCATCTATTTCTTCAGCAAGCTGTCCATCTTTGAATTCCAATTTTTCTGCGCTGGAAGTACTTCCTGCAACTCCATCTATGGTATCGAATTCCAAACGCAAAAAGTATTTCCTGATCTCATTGTAAAGGGCCGAATCCTCGTCGATGTATCCGCTAATATGCAAGAGGCATTCATCTTGCGAGATGGACAATTGGTCGCAACAATGAAGTAAGTGATAAACGACGTCTTCCGGTGTGGAGTACGCGAACGAACGCATCAGCAACAGCTTGCCTTTTTGAAAGGCAGCAGTGAGCACTTTGTCGGCGGCAAATACGAGGAATAGATCTTCTCCTTCGGCGCTAATAGACTTTTCTATAGCGGAAAGCCAAAGGGTATATATGTGCCAATATTTTCCGGCTGAAAATTTTTGTTGCATAATGGCGTGGACAGGCGCAGGGATTCGATAGATGGTGTGCAGATCATGGTGATCGATTTTCTCACTTAATACGAGGCCTTTCCTAAGATTTCCAAATAGTAAATCGGCAAGGTCTCGATTCATTTCATTTCGATACATCGAATCCGGAACGAGGGAGCTTTCTGAAAAATTATAAACAACCACCGCTTGTTTATAGTCGTGCTGCAAGATTTCATGTGCATCGATAATATCGCGAATGGAATCGGCCACGTGGCGGCCATCAACCTGGGGAAGCACGAAATATGCTGCTGCCAGAAGGTTTTGCGTTTCATCTACTATTATATATGTAAATGAAGTTTCGTTTACCTCCATCAACAACAATGAACTGCCAATGGTGTCCCCATCTATGCTCGATGCTGCGATATTAAAAACTGGCTTCGTCATTAAGGCCGCAATAATACTATAAATTTCGCAGCCCCGAGGCGAACACAGACACTTGCGTATTTTATGGATTGCCGTGCGGATTGTAGTTTCGCTGCCCATTGCTTCATGATAGAAACATTATGAATCAGCAGGATCTCCGACTTAACATCAGTAACAAACAAATTCTCAGGCTTGCATTGCCTATCAGTTTCGCATTGCTGGTGCCGCAAATTAATTTTATTACAAATAACATCTTCCTCTCCAGGCTGGGCGTGAAGGAACTGGGCGCAGCGGGCATTACAGGAGTCTATTACCTTATTTTCGCCGGTATCGGATTTGGACTGAACAACGGATTGCAGGCGCTGATTTCAAGACGCGCGGGTGAAAACAGGCCAGCGGAAATCGGAAAATTATTTGGTCAAGGAGTCAGAATCTCCCTGGCAATTGCGGTTTTCGGAATACTTCTTACGTACCTCGTTGCGCCTGCCATTTATTCCAGTACGATTGAAGACGATGAAACAAAAAAAATGGTGATCCATTTTTTGAAGATCCGGATTTGGGGACTTCCATTCCTATACATCTACCAAATGCGTAATGCGCTATTGGTAGGCACGAATCAAAGCAAATATCTGGTTGGTGGAACTATTGCAGAAACAGTTGCAAATATATTCTTTGATTATGGCCTCATTTATGGCGAATTTGGTTTGCCGAGGTTGGGATTTGATGGAGCCGCTATCGCGTCGATCATTGCGGAAGCAACCGGAATGTTCGTGGTATTTGCGGTGATTCATTACAAGGGCATCTCGAAACAATTTGCGCTTTTTAAAAGTTTCAAATTCGAACGCAGCAACAGCAGGTTAATTCTTATTCAATCCTCGCCATTAATTTTTCAACATGCTATCAGCTTGATCAGTTGGGAATTCTTTTATATCCTGATCGAACATCATGGAGCAAAAGATCTCGCTATTTCAAATACGATGCGGAATATATTTGGATTCTTCGGTCCGTTTGTGTGGGCTTTTGCAGCCACGACTAACACCATGGTGAGCAACATTATCGGTCAGGGCAAGCCGGAACAAGTGATCATACTTATCAGGAAAGTTGTGCGACTTAGCACTGGGAGCGCAATTGTAGTGGGATTGCTGTTGAACATGTATCCATCACTTTTCCTATCAATCTATGGACAGCAACCGGATTTCATTGAATCAGCGATTCCGGTGGTCCGCGTGGTGTCTTCTGCACTCGTGCTAATGTCTTTCTCCGCCATTTGGCTGAATGCGGTGACCGGTACCGGAAACAGCAAGGTCAACCTGTTGATAGAATTTATCACAATTACCGCCTATTGTATTTATGTGTACGTCGTTCTTGAAAAGTTTCATCTTTCCATTGTGGTTGGATGGATGTCCGAATGGCTGTACTGGACTTTTATTTTCCTGTTATCGTATTCTTATATTAAGAGTGGGAAATGGAAAGGGAGAAGGATTTAGGGTTACAGTTCCCAGTTTACAGTTTCCGGTTTACAGTTTTCCGTTTACAGTTCCCCGTTTGCAGTTAGCCGTTTACAGTTAGCCGTTTACAGTTTACAGTTTACAATTTACAGTTCCCCGTTTGCAGTTTGCCGTTTACAGTTTACAGTTTCCGGTTTACAGTTTACAGTTTACTGTCTACAATTCGCCGTTTACAGTTTTTCGTGTTTGTGAATTTAATTCGTCGTCATGCATTGGGCGGAATAACTGGAAACTGTAAACGCTAAACGGTAAACCTGGCTATTTAAGTTCACGTAACATTTCTTTCCCTTCTTTCTTGACCCTGATATCGTCTTCCATTTTGTTGGGAAGGGTCTCCAGTTTTTTCAACATTTCTTTCGCCTTATCATCTTGTTTATTGCGATGATACGCTTTAGCGAGTTCCAGGTAGTTGACGGCTAGTGTTGGCTCAAGAGATTTACTTTTTTCGTAATAGCGAATTGCGTCCTGAAGGCTGGCTTTTGGCAATCCACCAAATAATAATTTTGCCAAACCCCTTTCAATTGGAGAGAGATTACTCACTTCATAATTCCATTTTCCCAAAACATGATAAGCCTTGAAACTGTTTGGATCATATTTCAAAGTTGTTTCTGCATAATTCCTGATTTCATTTACATACTGGACTTTTTCCCTACCTGAGGAGATCATTGCCATTCTTCCCATAGCCAATGCCATAACAAAATTCGCTTCCGGTGATTTGGGATTTATTTTTAGTGCCACCTCGGCATAAGTTTTTGCCGCTTTATAATAATCAGCCTTCTTTGATTTTTCAGTTTCGCGATGACCAATTCTGCTGCACAGGTCACTCGCACGACAAAGAGCATTAAGATTAGTTGGCTGATGGCGCAATACTTCTTTGTATTTCTGAAGTGCGTCATATTCATGAAAAGAAGATTCGAGGCGCTCCGCTTCCTTGATCATCACGGGGATGTCTTGGGAGAATGCAGATGAAGCCAAAGCCAGGCACAACAACAGCCCGCCATAAACCACCCATCTTACCCGAGGAACTGCCCCGCGAGAAATGAGCGGTCTCATTCTTTTTGTGAAGAGGTTAATCATCAAATTTTTTTCTCATCGTCACGCCCACTCTTCCCTGGAAATTTTCAATCGGAGCATCCAGTTTAAAAAGCGAGATCGTTACTTCCCTTACTCCTGCGAATTCGTGTCGTATTCTCCTGATGATGCCCTCACACACTTTCTCCAATAAAGGAGTGGGCCCCATCATTTTTTTCTTTACAATCTTGAACAGTTCTTCATAATTAATGGTATCGTCTAACCTATCAAACTTTGCGTCCTGTTCATCAAACTTTACGTCGAGGTTCAGTTCATAGTTGGCACCTACTTTTTCTTCTTCTTCATAAACTCCGTGATGCGCGTGCAACATTAAATTGTGTAAATGAACAGTAACCATCGATATGCGCTTGCTGAAATTAAAAATAAATTGTTGAAGGCCAAAGGCAGATAACAACTTCCAAGGTATAGATAGCCAACGACTTAATCTGCAATTTTATTCACCTTATAGCCCTTTTGCGCTGAGATAGCGTTCGGCATCGAGCGCCGCCATGCATCCGCTTCCCGCAGCAGTCACAGCCTGCCTGTAAATTTTATCCTGCACATCTCCAGCCGCAAAAACGCCTTCCACATTTGTCTTCGATGTTCCCGCTACTGTCTTCAGGTAACCTGCATCATCCATTTCCAGCCAGCCCTTGAAGATGCCGGAATTGGGCTCATGACCGATGGCTACAAAAAATGCACTAACAGGAATACTGGTAGTTTGATTCGTTCTTGCATTCTTTATTCGCACCGATTCCACCTTACTATCACCGACCACTTCCTCAGTTTCCGAATCCCAATAGATCTTAATGTTCGACGCCTTAAAAATTCTATCCTGCATTACTTTACTAGCACGCATCTGGTCTCTTCTCACAATCATATGCACAGTACTACAAAGCTTACTTAGATACAGTGCTTCTTCTGCTGCGGTATCCCCGGCGCCAACAATAGCTACTTCTTTTCCCTTAAAAAAGAAACCATCACAAACGGCACATGCACTCACGCCATATCCATTTAACCGCTGTTCACTTTCCAGTCCCAGCCATTTGGCAGAAGCCCCTGTTGCGATAATGACGCTGTCCGCAATCATCAACTTTTCCTCATCGATCCACACTTTAAACGGAGGCTGTGAAAAATCAACTTTAGTGGCGAGACCAAATCGAATATCGGCCCCCATTCGTGCTGCCTGTTTTTCAAAATCAATCATCATCTCGGGACCCTGCACACCGTTTGGATAACCGGGATAATTCTCTACCTCCGTTGTTATAGTCAATTGTCCGCCTGGTTGTATACCCTGGTATAAAACAGGCTTCAGATTTGCACGTGCCGCATACACCGCTGCAGTGTACCCGGCCGGACCTGAACCAATAATGAGACAATGAACTTTCTCCGGACTTGATTCGCTCATCTTGCGATAACGTTTATTTGAATTTAATCGGCAAAAATACATTGAAAGCAAATACCCGAATTGCCTTCAACCAACACCTGAATTAACTGTGCAAAAACTTATTTAGGTATGATGAGTGACTTGTATTGAACTGCATATCCTCCAAAATACCCCAATGCGCCTTTTATGTTGCCCAATACTTTCGTTGGCGAGGAGAAAGGATTGCCGATACTCTGGTAACTGAATTCCATCGTTCGCCAAAAGTCAAAAGTGGCTTTGTCAATATTAGTGAACTTGACGGTAACGGTATCACCCCTGTTAAAGAAGGAGTAATTCTCGAGATCAATCTCCTGGTTTCGGTCAACACCCTGTTCTACCTGGATCTCATAGGTTGTGCCATCAATGATCTGGTCATCAAATACTGATGCGATACCAGGGAAGAATGGATTATTATTTACGCTGGTGAAGTAACGGATATAATTTCCATATCCAGGCGGATCGGTCACCCTGCTCATAAGAACCACTTTGGTGGTATCAGGATTATCAGGAGCTGGCTTCCACCAAAGCGAATCAATTTTTTTGGATAAAGACGGGATAGTAGTGGTTGCAGTATATTCAGTTCCGCCGGTTACGATCCGCAATTGATAACTCTTGTTAAATTCCCCATAAATGGCATTTGCAATGTTTGCCGAATCGATCGTATAATAGTAAAGCGTATAACCGCCGATGTTAGGGTACGCATATTCTTTCAACTTATGGGTATTGTTTCCATTAGAGATGTATACATCCGCATTTCGCACAAACGACTCCGCAAGCAGTTCCGGCGTGATCTTGCTAAAATAATTGACACTCTTGGATAGTACGACAAGCGGCGGCTGGCCAGATTCAATATTCGCTTCTACTACTAACAGCGGAGTGGAATCCTTCGGTTGGAAATTGATGGTTTTCTCACACGAGGAAAAGAAACTAAGAATAAAAATGAGATAAGCGATTCTCTTCATGGAGGTGCAAAGGTACGCAAGAACATTGCATTCAACTTTACATCGACGTTCGGTTTGCGGCGCTGCACTTCTTATTTCTACGCTGTAAAATGGTTGTCTCACTGCCGAAAAGCTTCGAATGATTTTTTCTTAATGCTCAATACTCAATGCACAATTCTCAATTTTCAATTTTCAGTTACGCACCCTGTTAAATTGTGAATGGCATTAACAATTCCACATTCATTTAGCGGCAAAAAAAAACCCCGACGAATCGGGGTTGTAGGGTAACCGAAATTACTAACCCAAATATGCTTTCAACGCATTACTGTAGCGAGCTTTTTGTAAGCGTTTAATTGCTCTTTCTTTGATCTGCCTGATACGTTCTTTTGTAAGATCGTATTTCTGGCCGATCTGCTCAATGGTAACACCATTTTCACCATCAAGACCGAAGTAAGCATTTACAATTTCTGCTTCTCTTGGACTCAATGATTTCAATACTCTGCGGATTTCATTCCGTAAAGAATCCTTCATCACATCATCATCCGTATCATCTCCACCTTCCAGCAGGTCGCCCATTGCTACATCCTCTGCTTCATGCACGGGTGCATCAAGAGAAGTGTGGCGGGTGTTGCTTTGGAAAATGTTGTTGATCTCGGTTTCACTCATTTCTAATAACTCAGCTAGTTCTTCTGTACTTGGCTCGCGCTCATGTTCCTGTTCGAAAGCCATGTAAGCTTTATTCGCTTTGTTGTAAGTGCCAATTTTGTTTTGAGGCAGGCGGACTAATCTGCCCTGCTCTGCCAACGCTTGAAGGATGGACTGGCGAATCCACCAAACAGCGTACGAGATAAATTTGAAACCTTTTGTTTCGTCGAAGCGTTGTGCCGCTTTAATTAGTCCGAGGTTCCCCTCATTGATAAGGTCGCTCAGTGAAAGTCCCTGGTGTTGGTATTGTTTTGCAACAGATACCACAAAACGAAGGTTCGCTTGTACCAGTTTATCCAAAGCTCGTTGATCACCCATCTTGATCCGCTGGGCCAAAACTGTCTCCTCTTCCGGAGTGATCATGGAGATTTTAGAAATTTCCTGAAGATACTTCTCAACTGCCTGAGAATCCCTGTTTGTAATCTGAGTAGCTATCTTAAGTTGCCGCATACAAATGAATTGATCTAATAGTCAATTTGTCCAAACTTGTTGGGAATACGAATGAAAGACAATAGCGATCGGGGGTACGTTGTAAAAAGAATGTTATTGTGCTGATCCGTCCTTGACTGTCTGCAAAAATACAACGCACTGCCCAAAATTCATAGTCCTTTGGAATATTTTGTGAATTATCAGATTGAAGTACAATTTGAAAACCAAAAATCCGTCCGGGTTCATTGGCTCAAAAATCTTACCAGTAATGGGTTTCACTCAAAATGGATAATGGAACCGGGAGCATGAAGTAGCAATTCTCGTTTTGAAGATTTTTCAACGAATCCAATAATTTTTGCGTCCACTCCGTAGCTGAGCGCGGTATTTATGATGTCCGGCGCTGCTTTTTCGCTTGTAAATATTTCCATTCTATGTCCCATATTAAATACCTGGTACATTTCTTTGGCATCCGCGCCCGACGCTTCTTGTATTAATTCAAAAATTCGGGGTGGCGTGAATAACTTATCCTTAACAATTCTGTAAGTATCAGGCAGATACTTCAAGCATTTTGTCTGCCCGCCCCCACTGCAATGTACCAGCCCGTGAATGCTATCGAAGAAGTTTTCAAACAAAACGCGCATCACCGGCGCATACGTGCGGGTGGGCGATAACAACAACTTTCCAACGGTTATTTTCTCCGGCACCAGGTCCCTGGCAATAGCAACCGCAGGTTGATTAAATGCACTCTTATATAACTCCACTTCATCAGTTATCCGGTAGGGTCCGGCATAAACCACGTCATCGGCCAGGCCCGGATCATGAGTTTCCGGAAAATGCTTTGAATAAAACCTGGATAGCATATCATGCCGGGCACTGGTAAGACCGTTACTTGCAATCCCGCTATTGTATTCTCTTTCATATTCCGCCTGGCCTGAACTGGCCAAACCGACGATTACATTCCCCGGCTGGATGCGTTCATTGGTGATAAGCTTCGGTTTGGGCCAACGGGCAGTCATGGTACCATTTACGGAGATGGTCCTCACTACATCACCTACATCGGCGGTTTCGCCCCCCAGGTATTCTATATTGATTCGGAATTCTTTTAAACTGTCAAAGAATTCCTGTGTGCTGTTGATGATCACTTCGAGCACTTCGCCTGGAATTAGCTTTTTGTTTCGATCAATTGTTGAAGAAAATAACAGGTTGTCATCAACACCCACACAGAGCAGGTCGTCCAGGTTCATGACAATTGCGTCTTGCGCAATTCCTTTCCACACGGAAACATCACCAGTTTCCTTCCAATACAAATACGCCAGAATGCTCTTTGTGCCTGCACCGTCCGCATGCATAATATTCACCCACTGAGCATCTTTACCAAGAAAGTCAGCATATATCTTACAAAATGCATAAGGGTACAATCCTTTGTCGAGGCTGGCTGTGGCCTTATGCACATCTTCTTTTTGAGCGGAAACTCCCCTGGCGGTGTATAGAGACATTCTTAGATTTTCTGCGTTAGGCGCAAAACTAATTAACCGGCTGCTGGATTCAACCTTCTGTTCGCTATTTCTTTATTTTCGCAGCGTTATGCAGGTACATAGGCAAATTGAGCGCTTGGCTTCGTTTCGTAAGGCTGTTGTCACTATAGGAACTTTCGATGGCGTTCATACCGGGCACCAAAAAATCATCGAACAATTAAAGCAGGAAGCAAGGCATATCAAAGGAGAATCGATACTGATCACATTCGATCCTCATCCGCGGAAAATTCTGAGCCCCGATAAGCCGCTTAAATTGATTACGACCCTGGATGAAAAGATTGAATTGTTAGACAAGCAGGGAATTGACCACCTGGTGATCGTGCCCTTCACAACTCAATTTGCGTCTCTTTCCGCCGAAGCTTATATCCAGGACTTCCTGGTAAATAAATTTCATCCGGACACGGTGATTATTGGTTACGATCACAGGTTTGGACACGATCGAATGGGTGATTTTCATATGATGGAGGCGTTTGCCGAAAAACTGAATTTTCAACTGAGAGAAATTCCCGAGCATATCGTGGACTCGATCATTGTCAGTTCAACGAAGATCAGGCAGGCCATTACAAAAGGAGAGATTGAAATCGCGAACGACCTATTGGGATACGATTTCTTTTTCCAGGGAGTAATAGTCGAAGGAAATAAACTTGGCAGAAAACTCGGCTTCCCAACAGCAAACCTCGAAATAAACAATGCTGACAAATTGATACCCGGCAATGGGGTATATGCGGTCACCGCTGCTCTTAACGGTCAGCCTTATGAAGGCATGATGAATATTGGTATCCGGCCAACCTTAGATGATGGCTTATTCATGATTGAGGTTAATCTTTTTGATTTTGATGAGGAAGTTTATGGCAGCGAATTGCGGGTCTATGTCAAAAAATTCATGCGACCGGAAATGAAGTTCAACGGACTCGACGCATTGAAAGAGCAGATTACAAACGATAAAAAAGATGTGCTGGCTATACTAAGCACAAAGAAGCAGGATTCAAGATCCAGGGAATAGGGAAGAGTTCATGGAGGTTTATATTCAGTCTATTCCTTATTCTTCTTTCCTCTTCTTTCAAAAAGGTCTTGAAATATTCTTTCATTCGGCATGAATCATTAAAGAGCGGCGATCTTCACTACCATTTCCTTTAATAATGATGCATCTTCGGTCCCAACGTCATTGACGCCAACACTTTTCAAGTTGTAATAATGAAGTAAGAGAATAGCGCGCTCCACCCCTTCGAATCCATAATTTTTCGCTGCTATCAATCCCTGTCGCGCTGAAAACGCATTGTAGTTAAATAAGGGCTTTAATGCTTCCTCGCTTTTTTCCGCCGAATTAAATGTGGTATATACCTTACTGAAGAAGCTATGCAGAATTGGAAGTATTAATTGGATCGGCGCGGCTTTAGGGTTAGCCTGGAAATATTGAATGATGCGAACGGCCTTCGGTAACTCTTTCGCTGCTATCGCTTCCTGCAATTCAAATACATTAAAATCCTTGCTGATGCCAACGAAATTTTCAATATCGTCCTCAGTAATATTTTGCCGCTTTCCAAGATTGACCAACACCTTCTCAATCTCGTTGTGCATCCTGCCTAAATCGTTTCCGATGTGATCAACCAGTAACAGTAACGCCTTGTGAGAGATGGTGTATCCCTTTGACTTTACCAATTCGCTGGTCCATTCGGGCATCTGCGACTCGTAAAGTTTTTTAGTGCTTAATACCTCTCCTTTTTCCTTTAACAGCTTGGCCAACTTGCTTCTGCCATCAACCTTCTTCTCTTTATATGAAACAACAAACACAGTGGACGACAGCGGCTGCGCCACATACATTTCCAGTTTGTCCACGTCGCGCATTTGCTGCGCTTCCTTCAACAAAACGACCTGCCGTTCTGCAAACATTGGGTATCGCCTGCATGCAGTTACAACATCAGCCCAATTGGCATCCTTACCATAGAATATGGTCCTATTGAAGGCCCATTCTGCTTCTGATAGCAAATGATGTTCTGCAAAATCCATAACCTGGTCAATGAAGAATTCCTCCTCACCTTCAAGCCAATAAATTGGCTTGAATTTCTTCTTTTTCCATTCATTTATTATCTTCTCTGCTGACATATTCCTGATATGGGTGCAATTTAACAGATTTGGCAGTCCTTAAGCATGCAAAACGTTATATCTCCTTCATAAACAATATGCACAGTGTGAATAACGTTTGTTGAAAGTGAAATTCTGGCATGGTTTTGGTCGATGCCCCTTATCTAACCGAAAATCACCAATTTTACTAAATAAAACAATGTAGTATGAGTACAACCAATTATCCTTCTGCTGCCGATAGCAACACCCCACGAAGAGACCCAAACCGGAGAGAATACAAGGGAGCCATTATTGGCGTGTTAGCAGTCGCACTATTAGGAACATGGGGCTACCTGCTTTACGACAAAAACAAAACTTCTGAAACGATACAGAGCCAACAAACTCAAATCGAAAGAGTAACTGATGAAAAGAGTGAAATTCAAAAGAATTTTGATGCTTCACTTGCAAGATTGGATTCTTTAACAGGCTATAACAATGAGCTTGAAGGAAAACTAAACTCAAGCAACAGCGAGGTTGGTAAATTAAAGTCTGAGATTCGTTCTATCCTAAACAAAAGGAATGCATCGCAGGCTGAATTAGCTCGCGCGAAGACATTGATCTCTACTCTGAATGAAAAGATCGGCAACCTGGAAGCTGAAGTGGCAAGGTTAACCGGTGAGAACCAGCAATTGACCCAGGAGAAGACACAGTTAACAACTGAAAAAGAGCAGCTGACGAAAACGCTGGATACTGCTAACCAGGTAAAAGAGGCACAGGCAAAAACGATTGACGTTGGATCAACGCTGAACGCAAATGCCATCTCTGTTACGCCGATTAACGAGAAAAATGGTGGTAAAGAAAAACAAACAACTACCGCGAAGAGAGTAGATAAACTGGTTATTGGTT